>Ga0105103_10000228_pt1 | contig 31361 bp, 45 predicted proteins | sample PPLLaktember2015_2_FD_79107 | JGI IMG/M metagenome (GOLD analysis project Ga0105103, IMG submission 79107) | Freshwater sediment microbial communities from Prairie Pothole Lake near Jamestown, North Dakota, USA - PPLs Lake P7 Core (6) Depth... | ecosystem: Environmental > Aquatic > Freshwater >...
CCTCTCAATCAGGCGGCGCACGAAAAACTTGACCCTGATTCTGATCCGCTGGAACCTGCTCGGCTGATAAAAGCCGTCGTGCAGGTCGTTCATCAGGACTAACAATCGGAAATTGTTCATATCTTCTTCTCGGTGGTTGCCTTATCATTGCAAAACAAAACTTCTCCTTTCTCAAGTTCTTGTTTGAGTACGATGAACGCGATCCGGTCGTTTCGATACATCCACTCGCCGTAACGGTTCACCATTTTCCATGATACCCGACCGCCGTTCTCAGGATGGTCGTTATCGGGCGGCCCAACCTCGTTAAGTTTCCGGATTAATTCTTTATTTGTCATTTGAACTCCACCTCCTGAACCTTTACCGTGTCGCCATTGTTGAGTTGCATACGAACGAACGAAAGGTCCTTCCCTAACTTTCTGGAAAGTTTCCACTCCCCGTTCATTCTCGCTCTTTCCGGGGAATATGCGTCTGTATAGAACTCGTGCTTTTCCCCGAACCAGCTAAAAGTAACCTTCCATGTTTTTGATTTCATTAGTTTCCCTCGCTTTAGGTTAATCATCCAACGGTTGCCACGTCTCCCAACATGGCAACGATTTGATAATCAACTTTTTTTGTTTTTCCGACGGCGATAAAGAACAATCGGTGATGAGTCTCCAGAGAAAGAAATAAACCTGAAGAAAGACAGAAGAATCACCACTGGCCATAATGCAGAAAGTATAAGACTTTCGCCTATGTCTTCGTTTGTGAAGACGCCTGTTGAAATTACTGCACATATTGCTGTGACGACAAACATCAAGCAAATCCCTAAAAAATAGATGACATAAATAATATCGCCCCTTGTCCATGTTTCCATAAAGTCCCCCTATATCCGCATCGGCATGATGAACGCCTCGACGTTATCGGCGAAAAAATACAGCGGGCTTTCCTGGTTCTTTACCCGCATGACGACATATTCGCTTTTCGTCACGGATAGAATTTCTCCGATAAACCGGGTGTTGAACGCAGCTTCGATATTTTCCCCGATCTCGCACTTTGCGGCTATATTCTTCTGCTCATAGTCGCCAACTTCCGGGTTGAATATCGAAAAACTCATGCCTTTCTCGCTGAACTCGACAACCACGCTTTGAAGCTCACGGGTTGACATGGTCGCCGCCTGCTGAATGACCGTCTCGAAGTCCTCTTTCCGGGTGGTTATAATGCTGCCTCCCCGGGCGCGTTCGACAAGATCGATGGTTCTTGGGAACATACAGTCCACGTTCTTAACCACCAGCTTTGATTTCCCGGTGGATAATTTCGTGTACCCGTCACCCATATACACGGCCATCTTTTTGCCCTTATTATTCCCGCAAAAGGCTTTGATGCCCCTTGCCGGAACAATCACGCTCTTGTCGTTCTTCAGCGTTGTTTTGGCGACGTACAGCCTGTTCCCGTCAGTTCCCTCAACCTGATTTTCATCGGCGTTGAAATGAACACTGGAAATATGCGGCCTGCCAGCCTCCTCTGCCTTCGTTACCGAAGCAACGGCGAACAGGTCGTCCGAATTGATCGAACCAACCTTCTCCAGTTCCGGCTTCGGGAACACAGGATAATCCTCCGTTGACAATACGAACACCCTGAAAATACCGTTTATTTCCAGAATCTTGGACGTTTCGGCCAGTATCCCGGGCTCTTCCCGCTCGACGAACTTGGCCTCTATCGTCTCGGTCTTCAGGCTCTTCACGATATTTCTCAGCTTGACCGGATCGACCACGAAAGAATCACATGGCTTTCCGTCTTGAATTTCCAGCTTGGTTTCAAACATGGCTTCAAGATCAGTTGAGACAACCGCACCTTTTCCACAATCCACCTTAACCAGGCCGCAGATCACCACGGAAGATTTCTTCAGGGTGAACTTATTGGCCAGGCGCAGGGCTTCATGCAGCTCCTTACGGTTAAAAATCATACGCTTACCCTCCTTTTGAGTTATGTTTTCTCGGGGTTAAATTTCCCCGTAATCCCCACAATTTCTTGTGAGGATTGCGTGGCCTTTTAACTCACCGGCCTGGATGCGTTCTGGGCATCCCTGTCGGTGGGCGACGACAATATCGAATTTCCTACAAACCGCCCGTTTTCGTCACGGGCAGGTATTGGGCTGAGCTTTCTCGGTTTTTCTTCGTCCTCTGGCAGTTGGGCCTCAAGACCGTCAATCATGTCCCGCAGTTCCTCGATCTGCCGGTCTTTCGCGGCAATCTCGGCCATCATTTCCCGGCTTGACGGCAATAGAATTGCCTTCCCGATACCGGATGCGGCACGATCCTTGATCTTGCACTCTTCGACCCATTCCCGAACCTTTTCCAGCCGGAACCGAAGTTTCTCGGCGTACTCATCAGGCGTGTCGGTTTCATTGCAGCGCGGCAATTCTGCAAACGAGAAGTCCCGGGAATGAGCCCCGAACCCAAACAGCCAAGAATCTTGAATGTTTTGGTTTTCTCGTGTGTGGCCGGTAATGTCACGGCCGTAATTCTCGATGTTGTGGCGAATGGTCACTTTGCCCATGTCCACGGTTTTTGTTACTCTAATCTCCACTGTTGTTTCCCCTTTTTTTAATTTCCCCGTTTCCTGTTGTACCTCCGGGCAATATCTATCAGGTGTAGAGATATTTCCCGGGGCTTATACCCTTCCGTTGCGGCGTCTTTCATCCTGTCCGCAGGGAATAAGCCGAACATGACGCCCTTTTTCTCGCTCTCGTTCATATCCGTCCAGATTTTGACGGCTTTAACGGCACTATCCACCTTGAAACCACCCCCTTTCGTTTGGACACAAAAAAACCCCTGCCCCCACGTCGGGGACAATTTCCCCAGACAGGAGACAAGGGTTACGTTTAGCTTATTTGCTCGAACCTCAGCGCCAGCATGTCAATTTTCCTCTGTATCCGGCGTCTTGCTACCGCCCCGGACTTGTTCCATTTCTTGGCATATCTCTGGATTTGCCGCTTGATCACTTCTCTTTCCAGTTCTGGCATCATAGCAATTTCTCCCTTTTCTTCTCGATAGTTAGGTGTTTATGTTGTAATACACGACATGGCGCATCCAGGCTCGGCATTACCATGATGATACGCCATGTGATTTACTACAACATAGTGGCATCTTTCCTTTCGTTGTGCGGCATTTCCCGGCAGGTTATTTCTTGTACACGTTCAGGCCGATTATGGCCTCAGTTGTTCCGATCTTCTGGTTTCCCCGGGTCGTAGCGATCACCGTGGTTTTCCCAGAAGCGGACCGGCCAAAATCTTTCGACAGGTCAATCTTGATAGTCAGGATTTTCCCGTCAACACTTGCCTCAACATTATCACCAAGATTCATAACTTTTCCCCTTCCTAAACTAAAAATTCCATACCCTTTTCACACCAAATGCCCGACCCCGTTTCCAGGGCCAGGCTATGGTGTCACGCCATCAATCAGGCGGCGCGGGCTTCGTGCTTGTCAAAAGCAGCTCTCATGTCTTTCTGGACCTTTTCCATGCTTTTCATAATCTCCCCAAGCAGGTCCAGTTGGTTCTTTTTCGCAAACGCCTTGACCACAAGATTGCTGTGGCCGTTCGCGTACTTGGATGAACCGAATTTTCCAAGGGCAGACTTCAGGACGTTGAACGCCTGATACGCCTTGCCAATGTCGTCGTTGGTCACGTCACCCTCAATCAGCGGTTTTTGATCAAGGCGGTCCTTATAATCCCGGACTCTGGCAAGCATTTTCTCGGAGTGTTTGCACACCCGCGCCATATCCCAGGCTTTGACCATCTTGGTCTCATCGCTGAAGAGCGTGGCGATTTCCCGGCCCACACCTTTCGGCATGGAGCCAGCATCGACCGCGTCTTGCAGTGCTTTCGGCAGTTTCAACAAAAGAAAGTCGGACTCCACCGTTTTCTCGGACACACCTCTGGAGCTTGCGACTTTGGAAAGACTGAAACCAAACTCATCAACCGCACGGCGATCCGCACGGACTTGGTTCAGGTCGCGCAAGCCTTGCTGAAGAAGGTTGTCCTGGTATTGGAGTAGAAATTTCTCGGCCTCGGACGCAACTCGAACCACATTGCACCTTGCCAGCACACCGGACAATTCCGGCATATAGGCAAAGGCCAGGGCGCGGTTGTTCCCGTTCATGACCATGAACCGGTCGTCACCCATATCAATCACGTCAAGCGGCCTCCATTGACCTGTTGCCGCCATTGAAATGCCCAGAGAATTCACATGCTCCGGGTCGTATTTTTCCCGTGGTTGATTTGGGTCACAAAACAGTTGGTCAGCGCGGAGATATTTCACACCGGCTTTCTCTGCATCATTTGCGTACTCGCTGATAAGATTTTCGTACATTTTTCTTGCCCCTTTCGATTGAGTTATGGTTAAAAATAACCATGCCTAAACCCCCATTTAGACATGAGCAAAGGCGGAAAAGATAAAATTCCCGCCCTTGATTATGCCTAAGTGATTTTTTTCTCAGCACCGACTCCTCCAGCATTGGCAAAGTTCGGTATGTGGTTTGATTCGCCCGCAATTCGGGCATCTCGCATACCGAATTTCGCGCATTGGGGCATCCTCGTCTCTGGAAAAGGCAAGGACAATTTGGCGGAGTTCGGCCTGAGATCGATCAGGTTGTACCTGAAATCTCATAGGCCACCTCCCATGGAATAAAAAAAAATGTGGAAAATTTCTCAGCGTTTTAGTCATGCCAAAAGCCTCAGTTAAGAGGCTTCGGCGTTTCGTGCGCGTCTCCGCGCCTTTCTTGAGATACGGTTGTTCTTTTTTCTCGTGTTCCCGTGGCCATATCCCTTTTGGGACGGTACTCCACTTTTCTTTTTTTCGTTCATCATTCAGCCTTTCATCCCGTTACGCACGAGCCATTTCTCGGCCCCGGATAGGGTCTTAAATGTTTTCCACCTGTTCCCGACCGTCGCCAGGTAAAACAGCGGGCCAAATTTTCCCGCACCCATGGCATATAGGCGAAAATGATATTCGCCATTTGTCAGGATCAGGTGAGACGGAAATTTCTCAAATATTTCCATAAGATCACCTTCCTTTCTCACCAAAAAAGCCCGACCCGATCTCTCGGGCCAGGCTTAAATGAGGAATCGGATTCAGCTTTTCTGAGTCCTGAACGTAGCTATCGTGGAGCCAAGGCAGCATCTCCTCTCAACTTCCTTGGCTTGCCCCTGAATTTCCGCTTTCAGGGAAACGTGGAATAGCCCTTGAAAAGCACCTTTCGGCCTTTTCTCGGTGGGACAGGGCGCTCCACCATTACTATCCTTTTACGGATTCCTGTTACCGGTCCCGCCTTGGCGGGCAGGGCGAATTTCTCGCAGCGCCAACTGCAATAAATTCCCGGCTTGGGCTATTCACCAAAAAAGCCCGACCTTTTCAGGCCAGGCATTTTGGGTTATTTTAAATCAATTCTCAGCCCGTCCGCAACGAAAACATCGCCCGGACGTAACTCTTTACAGTTCCCAGAGAACACCGATTTCTCGGCCCGCAGCAAATGAGCCTCATAATCGGTGACAGTTCCCACCTCTGCCCGGCGTAGGCATTGCCGGGTCCAGTGGTCAACCACCACTCTGGGGAAATGGTCCAGAAAAAACACTCTGTTCATAATCCCCCCTATTTCTCGGCGTTTTTAATAATTTCTCACCAAAAAAGCCCGACCTTTCGGCCAGGCTTATTCGGACTACCTTTTGACTCTGATCATCAAGCAGTATTTAATTTCTTCCGCGTCGATTTCTTTTGAAAGATACACGCGGCTGCCTGTTGCCCGTTCGTCGTCGGCAATTTTATTCAGTTGCCATTCCAAACCAGGCTCAATAATTTCGTCGGCTTTTTTGGACATAAATCCCCCCTATGCCGATTTCTCGGCGTTTTAGATTTTCCCGGCAGGCCGAAAATTTCTCGGCGTACCAGCCGGAGATAGGGCTAAAGATAGGCACAAACCATATTCAGGCTTATGCCTATTTTTAACCCCATATCCAAAAAGCAATATGGAGTTAGGGGCAGCCCAGACTTCAGGCTGCCCCAGGGTTAACTCAAAGGGCGCATTGCTCACTGTCTCCAGCTCAAGTTTCGTATCCGCTCCGACTTTCGGCGTCATGTACGTCGTCACCCCCTACGCCATTCTTGGTAGATACTTTCCTCCCTGTCGTCAATGCCCGTGTCGGCCATAACGCCAAGGCATACCTCTACCAATGTGCTAAGGGGCGCGGACGGCGCTTTACTCGCGTCATCAACGCAGACACTCCCCTATCGCTGGTCGAGCCAATGCTATCAGCGTGCAGACTTTTTACTGTAGTCCGCAAACAACAGTCAGCATTCGGGCTGAACCCTATCCACACTTTGATTTTAGGCCCATAGCGGACTCAGGCCACGGCTATCTGCCGGAACTCAGGCAGACTTCTACCGCATAGGCAACAGGGATTACCCCTCATAGCGACAGGGAACGCTCCACTGCCAGAGCGTGGCCGGCTCATTAGGGACGTGCCGGGCCTGACGTAGGGTCCCAGGCAGGCTTTATACCACGGTATCCTGCCATCAACCGGTTACAAATCGACCGAATGGTCGGTCAGTTTCCGGTTTTACCGTGTACGGTTTATAAAACTACATATCGGTCATAAAAAACCATACTGAAAAAAACCGATATGGATTAATCGATTAATACGACCGATAAACCGGTTTAACCAAATGTTATGGCATTGATACGACCGAATAACACTTGATTAATCTGTTTACCGAATAACCGATTAATCGTTCCTTACAACCTTAATACGATTGAAAATGATAAAAAGTATCATTCGGATATTTTAACCGGTTAACCGATTGACTGGTTAACCAATAAATCCGAATTCTCTTTTTTTCACTGTCAACTTTAATACGATTGAAATTTAAAAAAAGTATCATTTTTATGTTGACATGTATATTTCATCATTATATAGGACTAATCATCATGTTTAATCATCATTTAATCAATCTTAACAGTAAAGGAAAAAACGCAATGGAACAAACAGCAAAACAGATTAATGGCAATGGCGATATGATGAACAAAGTCATATCATGTTATCAAAACCTTAATAATCACCCTGATTATGAAGATGCTAGACAAGCGGCCGTTTTAAGAATATTGGAACAAATTAATGACGGTAAAAAAATTGATAATATTCAAGCGGCCGTTAACCGGTCCTTTGCATGTGCTATAATGGATCAAAAGAAAAACCATTATGTCGCTAGACGTGATAATCCGGCGCCGGACCATAATAGTGAGTTTCACGATATGTCAGCTAAAAAACGGCATATTGCAAAAGATGGATCATCAATCCAATATCGCCATATAAAGGACAGCATTCAATATTGTTTGTCACTGTTACCAATACAGCGGCATAAAATGGTTTTTAAGTCGTTGTTCGTTGATGATAAAACCATTAGTGAATGCGCTATTGAATTGAAAAAATCAGTTATCACTATAAAACGTGATAAAGAGTCAATCTTGCACCTTTTGCGTAATGATCCTAATATTAAAGATGCATTACGTAAACCGACTTGGAATGAAAAGCTTATTCCGTCTGGTAAGCATATAAATGAGCCTTGTAAACCGGTTATATACCATAAGCAAAACAGAGCAACTAGCGAATTTATAGACTTGTGTGGCAATGTTTTAAAACCGGTTGACCATGAACCCCTGTCCCCTGTCCCCTGTCCCGTATTGAATGAATTAAACCGTAAAACGATTGAATTGTTTCAAGGTGTAGATCCTGAGTATACCCCTAAAAAACCGTCACTAAAAACGACGGTAAAATACTATTGGCAAAACAGTAAAATAATCGAAAGCAATGTCTCGGGACATGCAAAAAACGGTTATAGACGTAAAGCTATTGATAAACATGGCAATGATATTACTTTCTATAACGACGGATTAATTCCAGTATGCGAAAAAATCTTTTATCCGTCGCCATCTTATCTGATTAATGTAAAAACCGGATATATGACTTTCTTTTTACCGGTCTACAGTATGCCATGGCTGCTAGAAAAACATGGCCATGAAATAACCAAACGATATGATCTTACAGATTATAGGATTCAAAAAATGTATGCTTATAATCAAGATCAAATTGACAGGCAGGATATGAAAACAGGGTACTTGCCTGATGAACTGGAAACGCTGCGATATAAGCGGCTACAATTAAGGCAATGGCAACAAAAGGCAATAGATTTACGCATAGCATTAAACAAATAAACCACCACCACCACCACTAAACCGGCCGCTAAAAACGGCCGGTTTTTTTATTGCTGCATTCGGTCAAAACATATCATCAAACGTCGCTATATCACTGCATTCAATCAAGGCAATGGTGAAAAGATCAATTAAGGCAATGTCAAGGCAATGAAGATCCTCTTCATATCAAGATCAAGGCAATGGACAGGACAGGACAGATAAGGCAATGCCGCTGCATTCAATCAAGGCAATGATAAGGCAATGAAGATCATCTTCATGATCAAGATGAAGATGCAAGGTAATGATCATCAGGATCATCAGAATCATCATAAGGCAATGTCAAGGCATTCAAGATCAAGATCAATCAAGGCAATGGATACCAGATGCCAGATGCCATGGCAATGGAAATGTAAAGTTAGTCAAGCGACTAACTATAGATAAAATCTATACGGCCGATAGATAAAAAAATGGCTATATTTATGGCTATTTTATAACATGCGCGCGCATTCGTACCGACCAACCGGTTGGTCTATCTAGCGATTGCTAGAGGACCGACCATTTGGTCTATTTTGTGGTTTAATGGAAAGTTAAACCGGATTATATAGGCTAGACCGAATGGTTGGTATACGTGCATAATATCCAATAAAATCAATATGTTATCCCCCCCTCGATCAAGATTGAACCGACCGGTCGGTCTGTGGGCGTGGGGTAGCCATCTCAATTTTTTTTCTACCCCAATTCGGTTCTGAAATGTTTTTTCCTTGAGTTTATTCTGTAAATTTGCGATAATTCCGAACGATATTCTGTTGAGTAGCGTTTTTGCAGAACGACTTAGAAAAAGGGGGTAGATTTATGGCGAACGTGTATATAAGGAGCCCCGGCAAGGGTGGTGGTTTAGTGAGTTGGGACACTGTAACTGCCTGTAATGAGGAGATATGCCCTATAGAGCGGATCTGCCGGTATGAGCGTGAGAGCGGATCGCCCTGCAAGATAGAGGTGGGGTACATGAAGGCGGTGACGGATTTATTTTACAGGGCTGCGGAGAAGATTGACGATGAGATGGTGAGGGTTCATATTGGGTTCACTTTGATTCCGTTGTATCAGCAGTTATTGGTGATGCTGAAGGCGGAGTTGGGAGGGCGGTTGAATGGTGAGACGATGGTTGGGAGGGGTGAGAGGGTTCGGGTGCATCCGATATATGGTGAGATTCGGGAGATACAGAAGTCGGTTTTGAATTTTTTAAAGGGGAGCGGTCTGGACGATTATTTACGTGCGAGCGGTATAGTGAAGGGACCTGGGGAGTTATTTCCGCCGTTGGGAGTTGAGCCTGGTTTGAGTCCGGTTGAGGATATTCGGAGTTTGGATGAGCGGATGAGGGACGACGAAGGTGGGACGTGGTGATATTGCCTGAGATGGATTTTGAGTGGGGTTTATATTTGAGTCCTTGTGCGAGTATGGGGTGAGTTGCGATCGTGTCTTATTTTTGATTTGGGTTAGCTGAGGGGCATTTTTGATTAAGGGCTGGTCTGGGTTTTTTGTGGGATACCCGGGTGGCCTTTTTTCTTTTGAGGGGCAAGACATTTTTTTTGCCTTCAAGGGCAAAGAAAAAAATGGCTGGCAAATTTTCGCTTCTAGTAAACTAGATTGAATATTAGATTAATATAACTCTTATTAAATATATATATAAATAATATTAATCTAGAATTATATTGATCTAGAAGATACTTATTAAATATATATAAAAACTATATTGATCTAGATAAGTCTAGAACTAGACTATGTATACTAGCAGCGGGATTTTAGTTGGATTTTGGGTTGAGGGGGTGCATTTTTAGTTTTTTCACTCGTTATAGAATTTTCATAAATTATGAGTTATTTGATGCAGTTAAAATATATCGAGTCGTGAATGTGCCGTTTTGTGCCGTTTTTAAAAAATACAGTTAAGACGATCATTGGTCATGCAGGTGGATCAGAGTTTGTGGCGTTTTTGTGGCGTTTTAGAGTCGTTTTTTATGAAAAACAGCCCTTGACCGGCCATTACCTAAAAGCGTAACCATGCGATAATACTGGAAATACATGTTTTTAAAAACTTTTCACTCGTTACCATAATTTAAACTATCATATTAAATATCAAGTGCTTATAAATTTCAACTCGTGAGATATGTCGTTCTGTGGCGTTTTAGTGTCGTTTTGTGGCGTTTTTTGTGCAAATCTCAAGTGGAGGTTTTTTCTGCTGACCGAAGCCAAACGGCACAAAACGACATATTCACGAGTGATGATTAAATAACCAAATGTTTTTATTTGATTTACCTGATTTTATTTTCACGACTTAATAAGTTGGGCGAAAAAATTCCGCCCAGGTTTAAACAAATTATAATTTTTATATTGACATTTAATTTCAATATGTGTATTTGTGAGATGAACTGATAATACAATAAAAAAAGGAGATAAAAAAATGATGTCAACCAAAGAACAGGTCGGTGTAGGAATTCTCTCTATTTTAATTATTTTAATTTTCATCGCAAGTTTGATGGTGGGTATTCCTGTTTATAAAGTATGGCAACAAGGGCAGTCAGGCAAAGCCGCACTTGCAAAAGCAGAGCAGACAAGACAGGTTCTTGTGAAACAGGCCCAGGCAGAAAGAGATTCTGCAACCCTTCGTGCTGAAGCCATATCGATAGTTGGTAAAGCGGCAAAAGAATATCCCGAGTACAGAACACAAGAATTCATTGGCGCTTTTGCAGAAGCATTACATAATGGGAATATTCATCAAATTATTTATGTGCCAACAGAAGCAAATATTCCGATTATCGAAGCAGGGCATCGTTAAAACTTGGGGACGTTCCCCAACCGAGCAGGACGGTTCGATTCCGTCTCGTTTGCCGAGGTCTGGTGAGAGTCAGGGTTCGAGTCCCTGGTCGATCCGGGAAGCCGGGAGAAATCGACGACAGTCAGTCAGCGGGTGCTGAAGGCATGACGGCCGGGAAAGACCGGCAACAGGCCATTTATTATTGCCAGCGGTGGCGAAACTGGTAAACGCATCGCCAATTAGTATAAATATCTGTGTAGCGACAGGGGCGATTAAATAGCAATACTGGCTTTTAGGGTTGAAGTCCCCGGCAACCATACCGTCTTCTCTTTTAAGGCGCATGGGACTCTGACAAACCGGGCATCAAATCAAGAATGTAAAACCCTTGCCGGTTCGACTCCGGCCCGCTGGCAACCAACAGGCTCTTTGACAAACGGCATATCTACGGCGGGTATTCGGCGACCCGAAAGGGTGGTAAAACCCGTCTGTGGGTTAAAAATACGCAGACCGAGGGCAGTCGCGAAGCCTTGTTAAAAGCTAACAAGCCGCCCGGCTCGATACCGGGGTTGTCATGCCACGGCATGGCGATAGAGATACGACCTCCCCAATGGATGTGCCGTTTACCAAGGAGCCTTTAAGAGGTGATTTATGAAAGCCTTCAGAGTGACCGTTGCCGATGAGAGATACATTGTTTTTGCGAATACGGCGGAGCGGGCCAGGTATCTTGCGATAGGGGAATACCGGAAGCAATACGACACGACAGAATGGAAGAAAGTCGAGTCGATCCGGGATCCGAAATATGACAACGACACATTGAAAACCGGAATTATAAAAATGGGGAAACGGGAAGTCAAAGTCGAAAGGAAGTTGAAATATGCCTAATTTCAAGATCGAAGTGTATTGCAAGGTTTGCGGGGGTTGTCTTATGTGTGAGCATGTCGCTGGAGCCAGAACGTCAGTAGGAGACCTGAACTATATAGCCCTTGAAGTCAAGCCGTGTAAGAGCTGTATGGATGCAGCGAGCCATGAAGGGGTAAGAAAAGGAAAAAGTATGACAAATAATATTTTAACATGCGTTTATTGTGGAATGGCCTACCCGGAGGGGACGCCTCCTCACGGCTCACAAATTTTAACAGACCATATCAAGATATGTGAAAAACATCCAATGAGAGAATCCGAAGCAAAAATTGAACTTTTGCGGAAGGCGCTTTCAGGGATAGTAGGGGCCAACACAAAAGAAGAACTCGAAAAAATGGAAATTGTCATACGATCCTTGCCAGCGCCTGACGAGGACAAGGCCGTTTCCATTAATGCAATCCACGCGCTTTTGAAAACAATGAGGTGAAAAATGCCTGAGATCGAATTTGAGATTTATTGTGCCTGGTGCGGGCGGGCTCTTGATTGCAAAAATATCAAGGGGGCCAGCTTTGAAGTTGATCCGTGCGAAATTTGCATGGACGCAAAGTACAATGAAGGGGTCGAAAACGGCAAGGAGGACAGATGAACTACATCGGAATTGATCCGGGGATTACGGGAGCGGTTGCCTGCATAAACGATTTTATCGGTCTCGCCGGGCCGCAATGCCAAGTTGACATATTCGATACCCCGAAGATCGACATAAAGAAGGGTAAGAAGTCGGCGACCGAGTATCTTCCGGCTGAAATGGCGGACATTCTTCGAGCGTATAACCCGGATAACTCATTCGTATTTATAGAGAAAGTACACAGCATGCCGGGTCAGGGGGTGTCTAGTTCATTCGGTTTTGGGCGCGGGTACGGCATTTGGATCGGTATTTTGGCAGCATTGCGGTTGCCTGTCACGTTTGTCACACCCCAGAGCTGGAAGAAATCGCTGATGTTGGGGATGACCGACAAGGACGCGGCGAGGATCCGGGCGCAGGAATTGTTCCCGAAGTATGCGTTTATGCTTAACAGGAAGAAGGACATAGGCCGTGCCGATGCGTTATTGATCGCCGAGTACGGCAAAAGAACAAGGGGGTGATGAAAGTGGCGAATACGAGAAAGACGGAACAGATCAGTTTGAGCATTTCAAAAGAGATACTTAATCGGTTGCGCCCGGTTGCCGATGCTGAGGGCCGGTCGTTATCGAACCTGGTGCAGTTTATTTTAAAGCGGCATGTTGACGTTATGGAAAACGAAAACGTATGCCAAAGCGTCCCGTGGACGTTGTCTACCAGAAATTTATCGCAAGACGAGATTCAGATGCTTGTCGATACTGGAAAGGAGACTTTATGAACGGAAAGAAGGCGAATAGGTTAAGGAAAGAGGCGTACCGGTTGGCGACTGTTCCCGGGAACCATACCGAATACAGGATCAAGTGGTTTGAAAAACTGACCGGCAAGACCGGGAGCGACGGCAAGCAGGAAAAAAGACGGACAGGCACGATTTTCTGCACCGGCTATCGGCGGGTTTACCAAAACCTGAAAAAAGAGGTGATGGCATGAAGTTTACAGCAGGTGAGATTTTATCAGTTGCGACCGGAAGAATGAGTTGCGGCATGGACAGAATATACAAGGTTCTGAACTTTCTGACAGGGGACAATCTTTTATGGCCCCAGTTGCCGAGGGCGGTTGATTTTTGTCAAAAGTATGTGGCTGAAAAATATCCGTGGACGCAAACGGTTGACTTTTCATGGCTGACCAACGAGACCGAAGACGACTGGATCGGTTCCGTCATGGACAGGTTCGGCAACAGCTTCGACCTTGAGCCCTTTCCCGGGTGGGAACGCCAGGACCCGCTTGACGAACTGAGGGAGATGATGGTTAAGAAATCGATCGAGATCGGGAGGGTGCAATGAAATTAGGCGACAGGGTAACATGGAAATCACAGAGGGTGAAATGACAGATCCTTTAAAGCCATGCCCGTTTTGTGGACAAGAATCATTTATGTTCACAACACACAATGGGCATAAAGTAGCATGTACTCGTGATTGCGTCACAATGCCATCAATGCCGGACATATCTTTCACGTCCGAAGAAGCAGCCATTAAACACTGGAACAAAAGAGCGCAGACAAGCGTTCTTGACGTTTCAGAGTATTATAAAGAGGAGGCGGAATGAAATTAACCGGGCGTGAAATATTATTAATTGACGGCATGATTGCAGTTCAGCAAGACCACGCTGACAGATGCGATAATTTATTAAACCGGAAGATGGCTGAGTTTCAAAAAGCGCGGGACTTGGAACGTGTTTGTCTGTTGGAAAAACTGAAAAAAATGGCTATGGAGGCGGAATGAAAACATTATACGAAAAAAAAGAAATGCCCGATTCCTGCCTTCTTTCGCCCATGCTTGTTATAGCAATCTTGCTGGAAGGCAGAGAGCATCCTTGTGACAGATGCAACCATGACAGAAACATCTGCAAAGGATACCCACGAAGCGACTGCCAGCACGGGAAAACGCACAACCTATACGGAGGGTGATGATGGATACCAGAGAAAAAGACCGAGAACTTCTTAAAACCGTTTCCGACCTTCTTGAGATCAAGCCTTCTTCTTCAGAGCCAAAACCATTTGACATTGAAGACATAAAGGATATGATAAAAAAGATCGACCTGAACTATTTCGAGTTCAAAAAGAACAAAGCCTCACGGTATTCCGTCGAGTGGGGGGTATGGAGCAGGGAGATGAACCTTAAAATCCATGAGGTTTTAAAAAACGAGACCACAAACAAGCAGATAAAAGCCAGGCTTGTTTACGTTTTTTTCATGTGGGTATCCGCTTCGAGACTGCTGGAGCTTAATTGTAAGCATCGGCTGACAAAGTCCGTTCAGAAAAGAAAAACCATGGATGAAATAAGCGACTTCAGGCGTCTTGCGTTGTCCGAAGTGGCGTTCAGCGATCCAGACAAGGAAATCAAAACATTTTATTCTTTCTTAGGAGGAGGTGTTCAGAAATGAAAATGACGCCGATTGTGATTGCAGGACATTGGGCTACCGGGTCAAGGCTGTTATGCGAAGTGTTTGAGGCTTGCGGGATGTGGCTTGGAGACGAAGAGTCCGGGTGGTATCGTACTACGGGCATGGACCATCCGAAACTGAACACGTTTGGCAACGAGCTTGATCTTGATCTTGCTGAGCCGACTTCAGAAGATATTGCCGAGGTCCTGAGAAAGTTCAAGGCGCAGGCGATCCGGTATGAGAAGCCGATATTTGGATTCAAGTGTTCCCATATTCTTCAAAATCTGTGTTGGGGGCCTTTTAAAGATGCGCTTGAGGCGGAATGGCCGGATGCGATCTATGTGTTTTCCGACAGGCACATAAACGGAATTGTAGGTTCATCAATGATTTCTCCTGTATGGGCCGGGAAGCAGGCTGATGTAAGAAGGTCTGTCAACAGCATGGCTGAAGCGATCAAGTGGATCAAGAAAAACAAGAAGAACTATCGTGTACTATACCCGGACGATTACGAGACCGGCATGGTCAAGGGTGTCATTGACGCCATAAAAGGGCTTGCATGGACTCAGGCAGCCAGCGATCTTTATATCCCGGTAAGGGTAGACGCTTTTTCTGAAGAGGAGGTCCAGAAATGATAGGCTGTATTAATGTTAATTCTGCCCATATATTAGGCAAAGAAGGGCTTTTAAAAAAGCTAAACCGTGAATTAAAGAAGAACAAAATCAAAGATGACGATATTATTTCAATACAATTTACACAGATTGATGACGTTATGACCATTACTGACCATTTATCTGTCTTTTATAAAATATCCAAATGACAACCTATAAAGAATACCGCAACGGCGGAGAAGGTTTTGCGAAGTGGATGGAGGACAATGTCTGTATTGAAATCCATCCGATAGGCGAGACCATCCCAAGGTGGACCCCGATAGGCGACCTGCCCGACAAGAAAAGCATGGTAACGAACAGGTCTTATAAATATATGTGGGAGCAACAGAAGGAAATGTTCTCACGGGCGCTCGAAATGAAGAACGGCAATTTCATCCACAGATTGATCGTTTTGTGCTGGATGAGAGGAGAAGGGAAGTGCGAAAAAAAGGGAAGCAAGGTTTTGATGTTCGATGGCAACGTAAAGAAAGTTGAGGACGTTGTTGTCGGCGACCTTCTTATGGGAGACGATAATACGCCCAGAGAGGTTCTATCGTTAGCAAGCGGCAAAGAAGAGATGTTTGAGGTTACGCCCATGCGCGGCGAGCCTATGGTTGTTACTGCTGATCACAAGCTCTCTCTTAAACGCAGAAGGGCTTGCATTAATAAAAGAGGAAAGCCTTTTAATGATGTGAACGCTGGAAAAATTATTGACATTCCGCTGAAGGACGTAATGGAGAAAAGTAAGTGCTGGACAGGGCTTAACCTTCTCTACCGGGTTCCTATCGATTGGCCAGAACAGGAAGTACCGATTGACCCTTACTTTTTTGGCGCGTGGCTCGGAGACGGATCAAAAGGCAAGCCCTCTGTAACGACCATGGACAAAGAGGTTATTGATTACTTATATGCTTTTGCAGACAGCCTTAGCATGAGAGTAACCATTAATACAAAAAAAGATAACGAGGCCGCAACATATTGCCTTGTTACTGAAAGAGGAAAGAACAACCCTCTTCTTGAGTTACTTCGAAATAATAATTTGGCCAACAATAAGCATATACCATACGCATATAAGGCAAATTCAAGAGAGGTGAGGTTAAAGGTTTTAGCGGGTATTGTTGATACAGACGGATATATCAATAGAAACTCTATCGAGATTTCACAGAAAAACAAGGTTTTAGCAGAAGATATTGTGTTTTTAGCCAGGTCTTTAGGTTTTCATGCCGGTATTAAAAAAAGAAAAAAGGACATAAAGAGTATTGGTTTTTCCGCGTACTATTACATAATAGGCATTTCTGGAGACTGTTCAATTATACCAACGCTTATCCCAAGAAAAAAATGCCCAAAAAGAAGCAACTGGAAAGACATTCTTGTTTCAGGTATTCGTGAAATAAAATCTGTAGGCGAGAACGAGTATTATGGATTTATGATAGACGGAAACGGGCGGTATGTTAAAGGTGACTTTACGGTCACTCATAACTCCTTTCTGGCAGTAGCAATTCAGGTTTGGAAGTTCTGCGTGTTCCCGTCTCAATACATTGTGTTCTGCGCCAACTCCAAAGAGCAGACCGACTGGGTGCATTACACCATTGCCAGGAACATGATCTACAAGTCCCCTAACCTTATACAAAGGATAGGCGACAAGAACGTAAGGGAGAAGGACATTGTTATCAGGGACGGATCCGGCAACGTAGTATCGTCGATAAGAAAAATATCGTCATTCTCCGGTATCGTATCAAACATAACCGGCTACTCGTTTTCAGAAATACACGAGATGAAGAAGCCGTCGTTCTTTACTCAGATAGACGGTTCCATCAGAAACATCCCGAACGCTATCGGCGTGATTGATACTACCGTATCATCCGAGGAACATCACCTGTTCGGGCTGTATAAGGCGTACATAGACAAAAAGGACAAGACCCTTTTCTTTTCCTACCGCAGTGCGCCGTCCGCGTCCCATGAGGACTACTGGCATCCGATGATGACCCAGGACCAGCTTGACTCGTACCAGGCGAAGTTCCTGCCGATTGAGTTTGACCGGTACTTCAAAAACACTTGGAGTTCCGGGGCCGAGAACGTGTTTCCTCCCGAGCTTGTGGACATGATCGGCTGTATGGGGGTTATGAACAACTTCAATACCGGAAAAGAACTGCTTGAGCTTTTGCGCCAGAAGAGAAAGCTGTTATCGAGTATTGAGAGACTTGAAGGCGATGGGGTTGATCCGATGATCGAAAAGCGGATGATGTCCCTTGAGAGCAAGTTCTGGATGGTTGACAGCGTGTATCAGCTCATGCCGGTTGACAACCTGTCCTTAGAGACGACCGAGGTAATGGCGTCGATAAACGACATTGAGAGACTTACAGAGATGTTTGATACCGACTGGGCGGTTTTATCCGGGATCGACCGGGCGGATCCGATGAAGGAGAGGTCGAGTGCCAGAACGGTTGTCGGAACCATGATCAAAGGTCTGCCAGGTAGCAGATCGAATCCGCTTCTTGTCGATACCGAGGGAAACGCCAAGTATATCTATTTTCAGGTCGGTCTTGCGGTCATACAGGACCATTCCCTTGACGGCATTAAGGCGGTTCTTATGCGTCTCATAGACGAGTTCGGCGGTATAGACGTTTTGTGCGCTGAGCGGTGGGGTATTTGGGATATGCAGGAATGGGCAGATGAGAGGACGGCTAAGTTCGAGGCGGTCTACCCGACGTATGACAGGCAGAAGGAGGCGTTCACGGAATATTACAATGCTGTCCGGGATCACCGGTACAAGAGCCCGACCGTTTTGGTGAAGGGTTCGACCGGCGTTGACATTCTCCGGGAAGAAATGTCCGTGTTCGACCATGAAGCCGACTGGAAGAAGTTCGGTTCACCACAGAAACGGTTGCGGCACGGGGTTCAGGATGACGTTGTTTATCAGCAGGCGTGGTGCATGTACGGGGGGAGGTTTTTAACAGCGAGCGATTTTTTACCGAGGGTAGGCAAAACATTCTTCGGGTTTTACAAAGAAGGGGAGGGTAACCTTGGAAAGTATTGATATGGTTGGAAAAGAGATTCTTAGAATAGAACCGACTTACAATATATTGCTTTATGGTCCGACTGGTAAAAAATGTGTTATTGATTTTAGCGGAGATAAGGTTATTTGTACCGGGGATCTGCCGCTTGATGATGCGGCAAAGGTGTTTTTTGAAGCGGTTGGTGGTCTACTGACGCGATACACGAAAGGAGGTGATCAGTATGCCGAAAAAGCCGGTTAAAAAAGGCGGCAAGGGTAAAGGAACGGACAAAAAAGGCAAATAGACGATAATGTGGCGCATCGAGGGCAACCGTCACTAAAACGTATCCGTGGGGCGCGGGAAAGAAAGCCCTTAAAGCCATGCGGAAGTTGAGCGACCTGGACGCCACAACCACAAAAAGGAGCAGCCGAATGATTTATTACGAGTCTGAAGGAAACAGGGTTTTAAAGATCGAAAAAGAAGCGGCGCGAGTTATTATGCTGAACAGGATAACAACCAATAAGGTTCTGAAAATAAACGGTTTTAACCTCAACGAACCGTATAACGAAAGAATGGATGACGAGTTTTTTTATTATGAGCAGCCGATACCCCTGAGCTTTCAGGGTAAAACCATAATTGTGTGATAGTTGTCATATTGATATAACAACATAACAATTTGATAACTTTTTTGTTGACATCCGAAAAATAATCGTTTATCAATGTCCCATAATTTCCGAAAGATAAACTTATCTAAAAAAGGAATGTGGGCCATGAAATGAACGAGAACGAAATAGCTCAGTACATTGAAGGACTACCAGATGAAGTTCTGAGCAGAATAAGTTTCACATCACCATGGCAATTTGATTCAGAATCTTCCACGAACCGACCAGACCCCGATGGCCCGTCCATAGGTATTTCCAGCTCCAAAGACCCTGCGTCATACGACAGAAAAACTATTCAGCAGGAGTGTTGGAACAAGTTTCAGGAGAACCCTCAGATCAATACTGCCGTCCGGGACCTTATGGGCAGGCTGACCGGGGACAACTTCGGTTTTGTGTCTGACGAAATAACGATCCAGAGCGCCATGGACGAGATCGTTTACGACCACCGGAACCGCCTATACGATCACTTCCCCAAATATCTTGGCAGAAAAAGAGTAGAGGGCGAGCTTCACATTTGCCTGAGCTGTCACGAGAACGGGTTTATCGAAGCTGACTTCATCGATCCGGCCGCGATTGAGAGCGGCGGAGATCAAGACACCGGGATTATTTATCACCCTGACAAGACCATTATGCCGCTTTTCTATAATATAAAAAAGGACTTGAACTACAATTACAGCAGCAAAAAAAAGCAAGAGCAGGTTTACGATCAGATCCCGAGCGTGTTCATTGCCAGGTATCCCGAGCTTATTGATATTGCCAGAGATCATGTTTCGTATTCGCCAGCATATCAGGCAAACAGTAAAAACCGGAAATTTATCTGGAAACAGTTTGGCGGGTTCTATCGGTTCATTGTCAACTGGGATCTAGGCCTGTTCACCAGGCGGACAACGTCGTATCTGAGAACCACGATTGCATGGTTGAACCAGTACGAGAACCTGAAAAAATACGAGATCGACCACAAGAAATCCACAGCGGCTTATGCGTGGGTTTTTTCTTTTGAGGACGTAAGGTCTTTCAAACAATGGTTGTCATTATCGGATTCCGACAAGAAGAAGACCGCTATTATGGCGAAGATAACTCCTGGCTCAAGGCTGGTCTTGCCTCCTGGCATGAAGGTTGAAGCCAAAAACCCGCAGTTGCAAAAAATATCCGATTCCGACACGGACATTCTTGAAATGGTGAGTTCCGGGTTGAACGTGACCATGGATTCTCTGATGGGCAAGATCACAGCGCCCTATTCCGGATCGAAGGCGTCTTTCCAGCCCATGACCGACAGAATATCGGATGAGCGGGCATACTTTGAGCGGTTCCTCAAATACGACTTTTGGTCGTCTATCTTCTTTTTAAAGAACAAGATCACAAGCCACCGTATGTCCACAGCCGAAGATACGTTTCCTGGGACTTTCCCGGTTGAAGAGGTTGTCGGTTGGGACAAGGACGGCGAGGAAATTGTCAAGGTTATCGACAAGAAGCCCGAATTTTTGATTGATGTGACATGGCCTCAGTCGGCATACGTGGACGCAGAGTCGAACGCAAAAGCGGTTCTTGGCGTAAAGCACGGGAACATGTCTGCGAACATGGGCATCCCAAACAGCGAGCTTGCGAAAAAACTTGGGTTTACCGGTTACGGCAGGCTCCGGTTGAGGAAAGCGTCCGAGGACAGGAAATACCCGAAACTCCTGATCGAGTCTGACCAGGAAACGAACCAGGAAATCGTTGAAGGCGAGATGGACAAGGGCGGAAATAAACAGCCAAAACAGCCTGTTAAGCCAACTAAGCCCGTCAAGCCACCCATAAAGAAGGACGAAAAAGATGGAAAATAACTTATGGAAAGCCAGGCTTTCACAGTTTGTCGGTACGCCGGTTTACATGGCCCAGGACAAACTTTCGATGATGCTCAGCTATCTTAAAGCGGACATTGACCTGAACTCGTTTGCCTCAGCGTTCAATATTGTCCCTTCGGCGCTGGCCATCGGCGGCGGTCAACAGACGACTACATTCTTAAAGAACAATGGCGCGGCCTTCATCGAGGTGCGCGGTCCGATTTTTGCGAAAGAAGATCCGTGGGATGCCAGGTATGGGTGGGCGTCTTATGAGCGGATCGCAAGAGAGTTCAGCGAGGCTGAAGCGAGTCCGGACGTGAGCAAGATCGTTTTCCTTATCGCCTCGCCTGGTGGGATTGCAACCGGCATGATCGACACCATGGACTTTATAAAAGCCAAAAAGACAAAACCGGTTGTCGCATTCGTTGACGAGTACGCCCTTTCCGGCGCATACGCCATAGCATCGACCGCTGACGAGATCATTACCACCCGTTCCGGCATGGTCGGTTCTATCGGAGCTGTTATCACCCATGTTGACGTGACCGAGATGGACAAGATGGACGGTGTGAGCTACCAATATTTTCACTTCGGGGCCAAGAAGGTTGACGGATCCCCGCACATTCCTTTGTCCGAAAGCGCAAGCAACGAATATCAGGCCAGGGTTGACGCATTGGGCGGGGAGTTTGCCAATGCGGTTGCGAAAAACATTGGCGTGAGCCTTGAGAGTATCAAGGCGACAGAGGCAGGGGTGTTCATGGGGGAAGAGGCTGTTAAAAAAGGACTGGCAACAAAGGTTATGACTGCATTTGATTTTTACAATTCCTTCACTTTGGCTGACGGGAAAGACCAAAAACAAACAAAGAGCATGAAGAAGGGGGTGAAACACATGGATATTACGTTAGAGGATTTGAAAAAAGAGAATCCCGAAATCGTCAAGGCGCTGGCCAGCGAAGCATCCGCTCCGCTTTTGGCACAGATTGACAAGATGAAGGCTGACCAGTCTTATCTTGTCGAGATGGTTGGGGCGCTTGATGGGGAAAACTCGTCTCTGAAGGCCAGCAACACAGAGACCTCCACCAGGATTTTGGCGCTTGAGAAGAGCGACAGCATCCGGAGGGAGAACGAAATCCGAAGTTCGGCCGATGCGATTTTTAACACGAAGCTGGAAGCCAGCGGGATCCGGGAAGAGTTGTTTCCGAAAGTCAAAAAGCAGATCACCTACACGTCTTACGTGAAGGACGGCGCTTTCGACGCAAAGGCTTTTTCCGATGCGGTTGACGAGGAGATCAAAGACTGGGTTGGGGCAGATGGCCAGGTGAAGACCATCATTGGGTACGGCACTTCGAGGATTGACGCTGCCGTGCAAAACGCTCAAAAAGACGACGAGATGGCGGACAGCCTTTTCGCTTTCGTTAAATAATAGAAAAGGGGGTGATTTGAAATGGTAGATTTAGGAGATGGTGCGAGCATCAAATACGGCTCACAGGTTGATTACAAGATGCTGTTCTTCAGCGAAGAGCAGGCATCCCTTCGCGTTCCGATTTCCCTTATTCCCGGGTTCGGCAAGATCGAAATGGGAACGGCTATCGCCAGAACGACAGGCGCTAGCGCCGGGACCCGCCTTGGGAGGTACATCCCTTACGATCCTCATGCCACAGTGACCGGCGCGGAGGCGTTCGGGAGATCGTACATTACGGCCGACACCGGAACAGGCACGGCGATTTTTTATGTCACCATGTCGGACAGCTACAAGTACGCTGTCAATGACGACATTTGCGTTGCCGGGTCTAGCGAAACCGCTGAAAACCTTGGCAAAATCACGGCGATTGACAGAACGACGTATTCCCATATCGCCAAAATAACCGCCACCACGGTCTTCAGCTCCGGGTTTACAACGGCCAATTTCGCATACGCTTACATTGAGGGTGCGGAAACAGCCGTTGGGATCCTTCAGGCAACCGTCAACACCGGTACAGGTTCTTCTGCTGCTGGAGCGACCGGGATGTTAATCATCGGCAACTGTGTGCTTTACACGGGCATGTGCGCCGGTAATCTGGACACCAATGCGAAGACCGATATTTCGGCATCCAGCTTGGGTCAATACACATACATCAGATAAAAAGGAGGTGATTTGAAATGGTAGGTGCATCGAATATTCCTGAACTGAGACTTTCAGTTCTAAACAAGCTGGTAACAAAATTCACGTTGCCCCCGAATCTGATGTTTTCCACCATGTTCCCGTCCGTAAACGCGGTTTCGGACACGATCAAGTGGGAAAGCCAGGAAGGGAACCGTGGTATGACGCCGTTTAAAGCGCCCGGAAGTCCGAGCCCGAGAACGGCCTCTGTCGGCATTGCTCAGCATGAAGCGCGGGCGGCCTTTGTCGGGGAGAAAGAGTTCTACGATGAGAGCTTCCTGAACAACATCCGGAAAGAAGGGACCGAGTCCGATTATCTGAACGCGGCCCAACGTCTTGCCCGGGATCTTCGGTCCATGACGAGCAGGTGCTTTCGCAGAAAAGAGTGGATGTTCGCCAAGATGCTGACTGCCGGATCGTTCTCATATTACGAGAAAGACGGCATCAAAGCGTCTGTCAGCTATTCCATTCCGGACGCAAACACTGTCACCCTGGGGGCGAACTATAAGTGGTCCACCGGAACGGCGATTGACATTGTCGGGGACGTTATGGACGGCAAGATTGTCGTCAGTGACGCCTGCGGTGCAAAAGTCGATTTCGCCATGTGCAACAGCAAGGTTCTTCAGTATATGTCCCAAGACCCGACCATCTTGACGCTGCTTCAGAAACAGTCTTTCGGAAACGGAAACCTGTTCGGCGATTCAGCATCATCCCTGATCGGTGTGCGCCCGGACATTCTGGGGTCGTTCCTTGGCATCAGCAACTTTGTCGTGTATGACGAGAAGTTTGTCGTCAGCGACTACCTGACCGCCGCCCTTGCCGCCGCCGGAACCACGGTTTATGTCAGCAACGCAGCCGACTTCGAGACCGGTACGGCCACGCTGCACGATGTTTCCGAAGGCACGAACGAGTCAGTCACCATTTCGGCGATTGACACTCAGGCAGGTACGCTGACCATCAGCGCCGCTGTGTCTGCGTATAAGGCCGGGGAAGACAAGATCACCCAGACGCTCCCGTATGTTCCGGACAATACGTTCCTGATGTTCGCCTCTTCTGTTGAGGGGCAGCGGATCGCCGAATTCCAGGCGGCTCCGTATGGGAACAACCGTGTATGGGGCATGACGACCGACCAGTGGGAGAACAAGGACCCCGATGGCGTTTATATCCGGGTGCAGGACAAGGGGCTTCCGATTCTGTATCATCGGGACGCGATTTATATCTTAACGGTGGCATAACGGGGGGAAGGAGGTTGTTATAATGAAAAGACAGCAAGGTCCATACCCGAACCCTGGGTTCGGGAAGCAAGTGGGCGGCGCATTCATTCCCCCGATGATCGACATTATCTCAGGCGAGTTGACGACCGCGAGTTTGGGCGGAAGACCCCTTGGAATACCGCTTCTTTCCGGGATTGTAAGGGACGTTGTGTTGTCGGTTGGCAACTGCGGCGACCCGGAGCATGGCAAGACCGTAAAGCTAGAGGCGGACGTTTTCATCAACGGCACTTCGTGCTTGTCCACAAAGCCGTCCATTCAAATGACGGCTTCCGGCGAGACCGGCCAGCAGATGACGACAATCACCAGCGGGGAGACAGGGGTAATTTCGGCCATTATCAACACGTCAGCGAGGTCGTTTAGTGCGGGCGATGTGTTCACATGGAAAGCGGACGTGACACGGACTTCGCCTGACACGGAGATGAAGAACGCCGTTATTTGCGTTGAGGTTGAACCCTACGTTTAAAAAAGGAAAATCAATCATGAAAACTGAATTAGTTAGTAAAATTAAGTTCTTGAGGACTACACGTTTCGGGAATGTGCTGTATCATAAAGGGGCGGTTGTCCCCGCCCCTTTTTCTGACGACATTCTTGCAGAGATAACTCATAACATTGCGTTATGGGAAAACGGCAAGAGGTTCGCATGTACGATTGACATTGTCGAGACGATTAAGCAAGACACTGGGGAACGCCCACAGCCCGAAAGGTTTGCCCGTATAGAAGAGGATGAGGGTTCGTTCCAGTGGGCGCTGCTTCCGAGAGCGGAGCATAAAGGTAGGCCGGGTTTCAAGGAGTACCTGACCGCCAACCCTGAAGTGTTTTCGCTCTTAGACGAAGCGTCAAGAGAAAAAGCGATTGAGAAGTTTATCAAGTTTTACCCGGACGATGAGATACCCCTGATTTTGAGACGCAAAGGAGCAATCGAATGACAGCGGCGGAAATGTACGCTCAACTTGCAGAAGAGGTGAGAGCCCTATCTTCACGTTTAGTCACTGCCGATTACGAGAACGCTGTTGCCGATGCTCAACGAGAAACATGGAGTCTTCCACAGACGGACGATTTTAAAGTCTTATGGATCAAGAACCGATCCAAGAGACACCTTTATTCTTACCTTCGAGACGAGGCCGCCGACAAGGTCCATGCAAAGGACTATAAGACCGGAGATTTATTCAAGAATTTCAGCGCCCTTGTGGACAAGATGGATAAGGACTTTGAGACCGCCCAGGCCGATTACCCGGACAAGTTCGCCGATGCTTATACCTATGAGCTTTTTGGCACACAGATTGATACCGGTTTTGCGACCGATGCGCTTGGCAGGGACTTGACCTACACGGAAGACAATGAGGTAATAAACTCACCGGATGACGAGACGTAATGTCTATTAAGCTCGACCTGAAAAGAATGTATGTGGACTACGGATCTGAAATTACGATCCTTAGGACGCCTACGTCAATCACAGGCGAATATATTGACATTAAGCTGAACGCCCAGGCCACAAAACCTTTCATCAGGGAACATTTCAGGGAGTGCCAGTTCCCTTATGACACAGCGGCTAGGCCTGCCGACATTGTAAACGTCGAAGGCCCTGACGAAAAGCTGATGATCATGAACGTAACGCCGGACATTTTTCAGGGAGAGACTGTTAAAAACTCGTGCGTGGCCTACAAGTGCAACGTATCGGGGGAGATTACGCGCCAGAGCGGTGAACGAGACGCAAACAGTTACCATTGGGAAGAGAGGTGGGTTTCCGTAAAGACGACCGCCTACGGTCTTTTGACCCAGGGCCTTTATGGTACAGACCTTGAACAGAACCTCGACATAGGCCAGGTGGAAGTTCAGGACATGGCGTTATACATTCCTGAATCTTACGGTGCCAGGCAGCTCGACAGGTATTCCCCGACATCCGGAGAGTATTATAAGATCGAGTCGATAGAGAAAACGCGCTTCCCGAACATTATTGTTTGCCAGATTTCAGAAGATACCCGGTAAAAAGAAACACAATCAGACTCTTAAAACGAGGTGGCCATGAAGAAAAGAATCCTTCTGGTTGGAGAATCGCCGTATTCTTCCACCGGTAACGCTCACATGATGCGTGGTGTTTTGTCGTCAATCGACGACTCGAAGTATGATATTGCCTCTTTTTGCATCAACGACGTAAAGATCATCGGCGACAGCGTGTTCGCCAAACCGTCCTTCAACCACATCCCGGCCAGTGTAGGCGGGGACCCTTTGGGCCACCAGAAATTAATGGACATCATCAGCAAGACCGAGATAGACGTTTTAATGATGGTCGGCATTGATCTCTGGAACTATTCCACCATGTACCAGCACATCAAAGACCTTCAGAGAACGAGAGGGTTCAAGTGGGCATGGCTGTTTCCGTTTGACCAGAAAGAAGTAACGACCGACTTTATAAACTGGATGAAGCATTTTGACTATCCATTGGTTTATTCCATGTACGGTTACAACAAGATGCGGCCGCACATTGAAAATATAAGATATTTCAGGCCCCCGTTTTTTATGAGCGAGATGTTCAAGCCGGTTGACCAGCAGACCAGGAACAAACTGAGGGCTCGGTTCTTCCCGGGCTTAAAGCCTGAACATTTCATGTTCGGGTTTATCGGCGTCAATCAGGTTCGCAAGGACCCGTTGCGTCTCATATCGGCGTTTAAGATGGTTCAGGAAAGACACCCTGAAGCGCGGCTTTACCTTCACACGAGTTTCACCCAGGGATCGTTCAATATCAACCGGTTCATAGAGAATAAAAAGGTTGCCCCGCATACCGTTTTTAAAAAACCGGATTATGGCGAATTCCCAATGCGCCTTGTTGCGGACTTCTATAACTGCTTTGATTGCTTTGTGAACTGTTCCCTTCAGGAGGGCCTGTCATGGACGATTATTGAGGCGATGCTAAGCGGGGTTCCTATAATCATGTCGGCAAACACGGCGCATCTGGAGCTGCTTGATCATGCCGGTATTGGCGTGCCTTGCACCGAGATTGCGTATATGCCAATTTCCGGACCCAAGGGCGAGCAGGTGAATGTCGAGGCTGACCAGTGCGCCACGGCCGATATTGCAGAGGCCATGGAGGCCATGATTACCGACAGTATCGAGTGTGACATTCAAAGAGAAATGTCTCTTGAGGCTGGTAAGAAATGGATCGAAGGCGTATCTAACATAAACGAGTTTCTTGAAGAAGCGGCATCACCCAGGGAAACTCATATCGTTTCGGCAAGACCTTTAAAGGACAGGGTTCTCTTTTGCCAGTACGCTTCTGCAGGAGACATTTTGATGACGACAAAATGCCTGAAGGGGCTAAAAGAGCGTCACAACCTGCCGCTGGACTATATGACCCAGGAACGGTTCATCGACATCCTGATCAACAATCCGGACATTGACAGTATCATTCCGTGGGATCACGACAAGGCGAAAGAGTACAAATACGTTTACAATCCCCATCAGGAGAGGATACTCCCCGGGCATTGGGGGAGAAACAGCAACAGCCTTCTGAGCGACTTTTACTGGCGACTTCTGGAAGTCAAGAACAACGGGTTTTTTATCGACAGCGTTCAGCCGGACGGGAAGATCGTCGAAGCTATTTTATCCGCCGATAGACCTATCGTTATCGTATACACGACCGGGGGCGATCCTTTGTTCAGAACATACCGGTTCATGCACGTTGTTTGCGCCGCCCTGAAAGACCGGTTCCTGACAGTTCAGCTCGGCGGCCCAAACGATCATTACGCCGGGGCAGAGATCGATCTGCGGGGCTTGACGTACAGGCAGGAAGCGTGGGTTGTCCAGTTTTCCAAGTTTGGCATAGCGGTTGATACGTTCGGGGCTCACCTGCTTGGCGCGTTCGGCAAATCGCTGCTCATGCTCCCTGGTTCGAGCAACCATTACGTTGTCCAGCCGGACATGATAAACGGGGCCAACGTGATTTGCATACCCCCGGATTACATCAAGTATTGCGAAGGGCTTGGGCCTTGTTCCGGTTCCGTTAAAACCTGTCCTATGCCGTGCATGGGCAGGATAAACCCGAACGAAATATTAAGCGCGTTTGAGCGGCTTGAAAGGATGGAACATGATCGCTAATATTCCCGTTTCAATCGGCCAGCTTCTTGACCAGGTAACGATACTGTCAATAAAGTATTTCAAGATCAAAGACCCGGCAAAGTCTAAAAACATAGCTGCTGAGATTGCCGCTTTAACGGCTGTTTGCGTTTCGGTCGGCGTTAATTTCCAAGACCCATTATATAGCGAACTCCATGACGTGAACTACAATCTGTGGCAGATTGAAGACGACATCAGGGAGAAAGAAGCCGCGAAAGAATTCGACGACGAGTTTATCCGGCTTGCCCGATCCGTGTATCACCTGAACGACAAGCGGTATGATATAAAAAAGAGAATCAACAAGCGGTACGGATCCACAATCGTTGAGGAAAAACAATACTCACAATACGAAGGGGGATTATGAAAAAAGTAGTCATTTGCAGCAACATGCTTGACGAGGCCGACACGGACCTTCCCGGGTGGGTTGCCAACATGAGGCGGCTGACAAACACCGGGATCATCGTTGTTAACGGCGGTTCTGTTGATGGAACAAAAATGATTTTAGAAAGAAACGATGTTATTGTAGTTACGGACAATATCATCCATCGCGAGGGGTACGGCCCCGCGAGAAACCATCTGCGGGCGCTTGCCCGGGAGCATTATCCGGACGCTGACTGGATGTGCTTCTTTGACGCCGACGAGAGGGTGGTTGACGAGGATGTGTTTACGTTCTGGTCCCTTGCGGAATATCTCAGGGAAGACCTGATTGACGTGATTGCGTTCCCGAGAATTGACTGGATCGATTTTGAAATGACAAAATCCCAGAACAACATTTACATTACTCCAGACCCGCAGGGCAGGATGACGCGGCTTGACAGCGACCTGATTTATTACCGGAAAATTCACGAGCAGATCGACCGGTTCAGGGGGATTTATTTTAAACTCTCGAACCCGAAGATCAACCATTTTCATCAACCGACCACCCAAAACAAGAGGGACCGCATCGGCAAGCTGTGCGCCTATCTCCACAGCATTGACGAAGAACACGGCAAGTCTTACCCGAAGCACAAGAAGGAAGACCTTTATTACAAGCGGTACTTGGAGGAGGGGATATGAAGAAGCGCATTTTCGTATTCGGCAACTCCATGTGCTACACGCCTGAAGGCCATTCGTATGTTGACATGCTCAAGGAGGACTTCGATGTTTGCGGGTTATGGATGACCGGCATGACGATCTGGCACGTTGCGAAATACGCCAAGGGTATTGTCCAGGGCGAGTCGCCGGTTATTATCAACGTCGGGGTTTCAGAAGCGACTACCAGAAACGCTGTCCACTTCGTTTATTACTGGCTGAACGAGGCTGTCCTGCACGGATCGGACGCTTTTTATGAAGCCAATATTACTCCGCTTTTAAGAACGGCCATACTGGATTTTGAGAACAAGGTGGAAAGGTTCTATAACCTTATGCCGATTTATCTGTTTGCCAACCTTTTCCACACGGTGATTCACAGTAAGTTCAGGACCATTATTATTGGAATCCCAAAACCGAACAACGACAAGTTTACCGACAGAAGGATAGCAATCTGCAAGGAATACAATGATTTGATAAGAGAAATAGCATCATGCCCGTTCATCGATCCGTGGGATTTCAGCATGACCGATGAAGCCCATTTAACACAAGCCGGACACGAGCAGGTTTTTAAATCAATCATGGAGGTTATACATGAGAAATGAAAAGATAGACAGCGTCAGCAACTATACGTCAACAGGTATGAAGCTGCTACACCATACGGCGCTCTTAAATTCCATCAAGACGCTGAAAAGAGCTATGCCGATTACGCTCCAGATAGCCCCGACTTCTTCCTGCAACCTGAAATGCTCGTTCTGCTCGAACTCACAAAGGGAACAGCACGAGAGTCTTAATATAAACGACTTAAAAGAACTGCTTCCGAAGCTGAAAAAAGTCGGGCTCAAGGCGGTAGAAATTACTGGGGGCGGGGATCCGACAATGTATAATCGCCTCAACACCCTGGTTAAACTTTGCATCGACCTTGGTATTGACGTTGGGATGATCACGAACGGGATTCTTTTAAGGGAGAAGCTGCTCCCGAACAACTATAAAAAACTGAAGTGGCTCAGGATTTCTGCCAATGCGCTCGAATATGTTGACAAGATCGATATTCCGGCCGGACTGACAGGAACGCTTGGCTTCAGCCTTTGTATCCACAAAGATATTAACCTCATTGAAACGTCTATGCGTCTCAGGGACCATATCGACAGATACAAACCAAAGTATGTCCGGGTTGTCCCGGACTGTCTCCCCGGAGATAACGAAGACATGGTCAGAGATAGGGCGAAGCAATACGCTTTGGTGAACTCTAAAATATACAACGGGATTTTCTTCTATCAGGACAAGGTGTTTGACACCCCGTTCCGGTGCTGGTGGAATTATATCAAGCCGTTTTTGCTCCATGACGGTTGGGTATACCCGTGCAGTTCGGTTGTTTTAAACTCAGGGGCAGAGGGGTGTTTTCATCGAAAATTCAGGTGGGTTGAGATGGCGGATCTTCCGAGCATGTATAACAAAACAATGGTTCCGTTGCCGACCCATAATTGTGACCGGTGCGTTTTCACCAATCAGAACAAGGCGATCGACCTGCTTATCAACCGTACAGGAATGGAGAACTTTATATGAACCTCAGCAAAAAGCACACATGCTCTTCAAACACGGTCAAGCTGTATAAGCACTTGGGACGGCTTTCCTTGCTTCAGACGGGGACTGTTTCCCCTATTATGATCCACATGATGCCGACGCACAGATGCCAGCTC
>Ga0105103_10000229_pt1 | contig 31334 bp, 35 predicted proteins | sample PPLLaktember2015_2_FD_79107 | JGI IMG/M metagenome (GOLD analysis project Ga0105103, IMG submission 79107) | Freshwater sediment microbial communities from Prairie Pothole Lake near Jamestown, North Dakota, USA - PPLs Lake P7 Core (6) Depth... | ecosystem: Environmental > Aquatic > Freshwater >...
ACGGAGGAGGAGGCCTGCCGCCCCGGCCCCATACGGAAAAACCGGTGATCCGGAATCCGCACCAGGTTCACCTGTATCTGCAGTGAGAGTCCCAGTATTACACCTCCCTGCAGGTACCCCCGAGTCAGTCGAACCACTGACGGGCTCCGTCGGAGAAAATACCGATCCGGACCATAAGGTTGAGGAGACCCCCTGACCTTTTAAATCTGCCTCCTTTTGGCAAACGGGGCTCATTATGGACGATTACGGAAATCGCGAAAAAACCGGTGCACCGAAAATCCGGGGAATCGGGGAAAAACGGTACAATGAGGAGATTTTTCTCTGCGTATCGGGACCGGATTAAAATTTCATCATCGTTACACAAAATCCGGGCTAATACACGCAATTGGGAGGCGAAAGTCCCAAAAAGCCGCACTGGAGCACAGGATCGGGAAAGAAGGGCGGTTTTAAGATAGTGAGTCCCATGAGGATGAACTACGCTTGCCGTGAGGTGGGATCAGGAATCCCGGGTTTTCCCGGTTATCCGGTATAATCAAAATTTTTCTTCTTCCCGATGGTGATGATCTCAATGATGAGAATATCGTGATGGATGAAAAACGTTGCCCGGTACTCTCCAATTCTGAGCCGGTATCGCGGATTTTTTTTGGGGCTGTCTTTTATCTTGACAACATCATGCCGCAGATCCGGCTTTTCGGCGAACTGTTTGAGGGCGAGTTCAATGCGAATCCGCAGCTCCTGGGGAAACGAAAGCAGGTCTTTTTTTGCCCGTCGTGAAAAAAGTATCTGGTATACCAAAACAATCACAATTTCCGGGCCTTGATCACTTTGTCATCGCCACACTCTTTCATAATTTCATCGAGCGTGTAAACCCGGCCGGCCTTGATATCGGCAATTCCTTCTTCCATTGCCTCAATCTCTTCCGGGCTCAGCGGCTCATCATCGTACGCAGCCCGGGCCAGTCTTCTGACAACATCGTCGTACGTCTCCCGGGGGTTCAGTTTCAGATCATCCAGAAGAGCCTTGGTATCGGATCGCATTCTGACGGTTGTTACGTCTGGCATATACATGAGTATATGCAAGTATATTTTTAAAAACCTATGCACTATTGACGGTCTCCGTCGGAGAAAATACCGATCCGGAGATTAAAGGTGGGGATGGGGAGGAATTTTGTAAAGCGGACTCATTCTGACACCCGGGGCCCATTTTAGACGATTTAATAGGACAAAAAATATCGGTGAGTCCGAAATCCGGGGAATTCAGCAAAAACGGTACAATGAGGAGATTTTTCTCTGCGTATCGGGACCGGGTTGGAATTTCTTCGTCGTGACACAAAATCCGGGCTAATACACGCAATTGGGAGGCGAAAGTCCTTCTGAAGCCTACAGGAGCATGGAAACAGAAAGGAGGGGCGGTTTGAAGATCGCCGGTGACCGGGGTGTTTTGGGATCCCGGGGCCTCCTGAGGGAAGGCAAAAGATGTGTTTTACCGGAAATTCTCCGGCCGAAAATTCTGTCTCTTGAGATTTTTTGAGGGGATTCCCCCTTGCGCCAGCCCTCCCCCGTTGGGGGCGGGGGCGCATGCGATTTCTCTTAAGTAACCTGTACTGAAAAATATGAAAGTGTTACAAACAGGTAATACAACTTCATCGCAATCGGGGGCGCCATAGCAGCGGGCCGGAGCCCCTAGAGTATCTGAAGGAAATTGAATAATTTCAAAAAAATCTCAGCCCACTCTACCGGCCGCTCTCCCGTCACCCGCCAAGCAGCATGGAGAAACCGATCAGCACCATCAGGATCGCAAAAAGGAACTGCAGGTTCCGGCCCGAACAGGAATGGGCAAACCGCACGCCGATACGGGCGGCCGGGATCGTGGTCACGGCAAGAATGGCAAACGTCAGCAGATCCACGTACCCGATCGAGTACTGGGGCAGCCCGGCCACTCCCCACCCGGTGAGGATATACGCGGTCACCGCCCCGCACGAGGAGAAGATCAGGCATGCCGATGACGTGCCGACCGCCCGGTGGATGGGGTAGCCGAACAGGAGGACAAGAACCGGCACGAGCAGGGCACCGCCGCCAAGCCCGGTCAGGCCGGACAGGACGCCGATGAAGAACCCGGTGATGATGAACTGGATACGCGAACCCCGCATCTCGCATTCGGCACATTCCCGGATGCGCCAGAACATGCGTACTGCAATGATGAGGATAAATATCGCAAAAAACAGCCGGAGCACGTGGCCCGGGACATGAGATGCTAAAATCCCCCCAATAAGTCCGCCGAAGATCGCGGCAACTCCCATCGGCAGGGCTGCGTGCCATTCCACAGCCCCATGCCTGTGATGTGCCAGCGCCCCGCTAATCATTGTTGGCAGGATCACGGCAAGCGAGGTACCAAACGCGATGCGAATTGCAAGCGTGGAATCAATCCCTGCAGAAGTATACAACCAGAACTGGACCGGCGTCATCAGCGATCCGCCGCCGACGCCAAAGGCTCCGGATTCTATGCCGGCCACGATGCCGGTCAGAAAAAGGATCGCTGACTGGAGGATCGTATCCATGGCATTCCCCGGAAAATATGCTACAGAATTATTATCCGGCAGACATCAATAGTCTAACGGGAAGAACCATGGGAAAACCAGTACTCCTTATCATCGATATGCAAAACGATTTTGTCCTTGATAACATGCCGCTGCAGGTTGCAGGCGCACGGATGGTGATACCAAAAATCCAGGCAGTGCTCGCGGAATTCCGGAAGCGGTCCCTGCCGGTCTTCCATGTCCTGCGGGTCCACCGGCCGGATGGTTCGGATGTGGAGATCATCCGGCAGGAACTCTTCGCCAGATCCCCTTTTGCAGTCGGGGGAACCAGAGGAGCTGCAGTCATTGACGAACTTACGCCGCAAACGGGTGAGTATGTGCTCACCAAGACCCGCATGAGCGCCTTCATCGGGACAGAACTCGACCTGATGCTCCGGACTCTTGGCGTTAGAACCGTCTATGTTGCCGGCATCCAGACGCCGAACTGCATCAGGACAACAGTCTTCGATGCAATAGCGTATAACTATCCGGTCGTGCTTATCGATGACGCAACCGGGGCATCATCGGCCGAAGTCCACCACGCCAATGTCCGGGACATGCAGAATATCGGGGTGCGGATCGTAAAGGCTGCAGAAGTATCTGCAATCCTGGGTTGAAAAACAGAGCCTTGGTAAAAAAATTACTGTTTCCGGATATAGTCGTGGAGCAGCCAGACACCCACAACGATGACGGCAAGATAATAGACTGCCGACGCGACGGGCACGAACTGGTCGGAGATCCAGGTCCTGATCAGCTCCTGGATGACAAAATACAACTGGAACGCGGCGATCAGGACGAAAAGACTGATGATGATATAGACGAAACCGAGCCAGTCGTTTCCGGATTTTTTCTCAGGATTTTTTGGAACGGTTGCCGAAGGTCCGGCCGCTGGCGGGATGTAGTACGGATTCTCCTGTTCATGCTGTATGCTGTCATTAACGGTCATGGTTTCTGCCTCCTGATGTGTACGAGCACGGCAAGAGCGCCGAGAGCAGCGAAGGCCAGCGGTGCACCAAAGCCGGGGGATCTTGTGACCGGCACCGTATATGAACCTGGCTGGTATCCCTCCTCACCGACGAATTTCGAAGTCTCGATCTGCTTTGTCACAAACTGGGTGTCCTTGGCCACCTGCATCCCGGGCCGGAGCCGGACATTCCCCTCACCCCGCTTGACGATGGTATCGTTCTTCCAGACCAGCACCTCGACAACATAGTTGTACTGGTCAGGAACCGAGAGGATCACACTGGACACCCGCGTGGCATCCGGCTGGATACTCTCCACGTGAGCCCGCTGCTTGTCAGCCAGCAGCCGGGCATCCTCCTCCTTTGCCTTCACTTCAATATCGAACGCACCGCTCGGGACCCGGTTATCGTTGGTGAAATAGATGTCGGTCTGGATGGTTGCCCGGTCCCCCGCTACCTTCTTTACCAGGAAATCGATATCGGAAATAGACAGCCCGGTCTCCTGAATGTCCGGCGTCAGCCGTTCGAGATTGTACGCGGTCAGCTCTCCCTGCCCCTTGCGCTGGCCGTTCTCAAAGACGGTGCTGACAAGACGGTAGGAACCTTTCCTGGGGAGGACAATGGTCTGTGAAACCGACCCGGACCCGCGGATGCCGAGGAACCCGGCATCGCTGGTCTTCTCTGCAATCATGAGGCCGCTCGTTGTGTCATACGCCTTGAGCTGGACGCGGGAGATCCCGGCGGAAACCCCGTACGTGTTCTGAACATCGGTTGTTACATTCAGGGTAACCTCTGATCCGGTCACGTTCTCTGCCCCGACCGTGATACTGTCACGGTGACAGAGCTGTCCTTGAGGCAACCGGCGCTGAACGCCAGCACCGCAAGGACGGTGAGGAGCACAACGGGCAGTGCGTTATGGTTGTGGTTTTTTGCCATGAATACTCTCCGGACGGATAATATTTCAATGTATATATGCGTAGTCATTTTATATCGCGAATGGTCTGCATACCGAACCGGAGTTTACCGGGAGGTTTCCCTCCCCACAACGGATGACCAGAGCAATGCTATAACCGGGGGATAATTAAAAAGGGATTGTACTATTTCAGCCTCTGAATCCAAGAGGGATTGACGAGGGAAAATAAGAACAAATTCCATACCCAGAATGGAAGGCGAAAAAGTGCTCCTGCCGATGATCAAAAAACGCTGACACTCCAGGGGCTTCGCCCCGCCGCTGAGGCGCCCCGATTGCGATAGGGTTGTAATACCTGAACCGTGATTTTGGGTAAAACAGAGGAATCGCATGCGCCCCCGCCCCTTTGGGGGCAGGGCTGGCGCAAGGGGAGTCTGCTGTCAGAGCTGGAGGTTGGGGGCTGGATTGGCACTTTACCTGATAAAAAAAAGGATTTTTAACCGACTATTCTATAGTGAGGCCTCTGCGGGGATCCCGTCTTATCAGGTCCCTATTCGCAGTACGGGTCGTTTGCCCATTCCTCGATAATTTTCTTGGGAGGTCTGCCGCCGCGGTGGTGCCGGCCCTGCGGGGATGACCGGTCGTGCTCGGTCTCCTCCTCGTCGTCAGTGTCCTCGTCTTTTCCCGGGGGTCCGGCAGGTTTTTCCGGCACTGCAGGGTGGAGGGACGGTTGCTGGTCGCGCCGGTGATGATCCCTGCGGCCGCTGTGATACCGGGAACGGTCCCTCCTGTCGGTCCTCCGCTGCCCGGAGGTGTTCTGTCCCTGCGGAGACGCGGGCTGCTGCCCTGCCGGGTTCTGCTGCGCCTGCGATGGCTGATCCCCGGTATTCGGTTGCTGCGGATTTTCATCTGCCATATCTGTCAGACTGAATAATCGGGGCGTGACACACAAATACCTTGCCCCATGGGCCGGATACTGAAAATCCGGTTTCTCAACGGACCGCACGGTAAGCGGAGAGGAATTGAAAATTATGAACACCTATATACATCAACGTTAAATTTTGTAACAAACTCACGAGCCGGTGCTCTATGTCCAACGTTACCACTCTTCTCGATGCGAAAAGCGTACCTGAAGCCAAGGCCGCGCTTGTCTGTCCTTATCGGAATGAAACATATTCGTATAAACAGCTCAGGGACGAGATGAACCGGGTGGGCCTCGGCCTCCAGTCACTTGGTGTAAAGAAGGGCGACCGGGTATGTATCTATCTCGACAGCTCGCCCGAGTACCTGATCAGCTATTTTGCCATATGGCGGATCGGTGCCGTGGCGGTTCCCACAAATATCGTATACCGCGGCAAGGAACTGCTCCATGTCATCAACGATGCCGGTGCCTGCACGGTCATCACGGACCTGCAGGGTGCAGAAATCATCGGGACCATCCGGAGGGAGACCCCGACCCTCTCCCATATCATCTGCACAGGCGGTTCATGCAACGGGTCCGTTGCATGGGATTCGTTCCCGCCGGTACCGGAGACAACGCGGGCGGTGAACTGCTCGACTCTGGACCTCTGCCATATTCAGTATACGGCCGGCACAACCGGCAGGCCCAAGGGCGCCATGCTCACTCACGGCAACTGGATGACCGCCCTCGACACCGAGCGGGATGCCCTCCGGTTACGACCACCTGATGTGTACCTTGGCATCTATCCCATGGGCCATGTCGGGTTGTCATGGGGACTCTCGGTCATCCGGGCCGGGGGTACCTACGTCATGATGGAGCGGTTCGACCTCGACCGGTATCTCGGGCTTGCCCGGCAGTACAACGTAACGGTGCTTGCCGGCATGCCGCCGGTCATTCATTCCCTTGTCCATGCTCCGCCCGGCACGGAAGAGCAGGTCGCGAGTGCCCGGGTGATCATCTCCGGGGGCGGTCAGCTCCTGCCGGTTGTCTGGGAAGCATTCGACAAGCGCTACCATATCCCGGTCGCGAACTCGTACGGGCTCTCCGAAACGATCGTCATCGGTTCCGGTACCACCACGCTCCCCGAGTATCCCCACCTGACGAAAAATTACCAGAGCGTCGGGGTGGCGGTCGGGTATACCGAGATCAGGATAGTCGATACCAGTCATCCGGAACGGGAGCTTCCCTGCGGCGAATGCGGGGAAGTAGCGCTCCGCGGGCCGGCTGTGGCAACGGGGTACTGGAACCTGCCGGAAGCGACCCGCGAGGTCTTCCGGCCGGACGGGTGGTTCCTGACCGGCGATATCGGGTATCTCGACAGCGACGGGATCCTCTGCATCACGGACCGGAAGAAAGACATGATTATCATGTCCGGCTGGAAGGTCTACCCTACCGAGGTGGAGAACATGATCATCCGGCACCCGGCGGTAGCTGACGTTGCGGTCTTCGGCGTGCCCGATGAGCGCAGGGGTGAAGTACCGGTTGCTGCGATCGTCTTCCGGCCCGGGATGGCTCTTAATGAGAAAGAACTCGAAGCGTACTGCCGTGACCACATGGCAGGCTACAAGATCCCGCGCAGGATCATGGTCACTGACGCATTGCCCCGGGTCCACGGGTGGAAACTCCTCCGCCGCGAATTGAGGGAAAAATTCGGCGATTCCCCCCGCTGAGCCGTTTTTGGATATTCTGCGAAAAAACAACCCGGCATTCCCAAAAACATTTAATGAACTGAAAATACACTATGAATCAGAGTACCCGTGGTCGACACCAAAAGCCGGATTCAGGACGTCCCGATTACCGGCCGGGCAAAAAAACGCACTACCGGCATCGTAGGTCTCAACCTGCTCCTTGACGGGGGGTTTCCCGAGGGCACCCTCATCATGATTTACGGGACGCCTGTTGCCGGTGTCGACCTTGCCGCATACCAGTTCTGGAAGGCAGAAGAAGGAGAGGAGGGAACGTACCTGATGAATGACGGGGATGTCGATGTCGGCATGATAGATGCCACCGAGATGCACCCGGACCTCTACCTGACCCAGATGGCCGGGAAAAGGATCGTGGTCGATTCGCTCTCCATCCTCATCGTGAAATACGGTATCGATGTAGCCCTCAAGTTCCTCCGCCATGGCCGCGAAGAGATGAGAAAGCGCAACGCAAACATGTTATTCGTCGTGTATACCGGTATTCATCAGCAAATCGATATGACGAGGATCATGCGTGCGGCCGATGTTGTCATCGAGTTCAAGACGGAGGTCCACCAGGCCGAGATCGAGCGGACACTGGCAGTACAAAAGATCAAGGACGCGGCTGCACCCCAGCGCCTTCTCCCGTTCAACATTACTGACAGGGGTATCGAGGCTTCGACCACCTCACGGGTGGTTTGAGGGCCCACAGACGCCGGGTCCGGAACACTTTTCATTTTCTTGCTCTGTAAAAAACCTTGTTTTTTGTATGAAGCCCCCCTCTTGCGCCACTAGTCCCCCGCCGGGGGACGGGGCGCAATGGGATTCAACGATTCAGATTTACTGTGAAATTGTGTGATTTCCCGTACCGGTAATACGTCAATATTCCCTGTTGGTCATGCCACAGCAGCGGGCATGCCTGCATGACCAAAAAGAGCGTCAGAGTTTCTGAATGTTTTCCCATGAAAACAGACATGATGCCTGCGGCCACAGGCACACATGATGAAAAAGTGACCCCATATCCATATTAAATTGCATTAAACAAATGTGAATTTAAGATTTTTCACTCTCTCAATTATTTGCGATGAACGCCGCTGCCCATGAAGGGACGCCCCCGCGGCGGGTCAATAAGGGGAGCATTTTGGAAAACACGGAATTGCCCCGCCGTGCCCCGGAGGGGCCCTGAGGCGGGGACCCCTCATATCTGCGATTTTCATGGTTCTGGTGCGAACCTTTCGTTCATGCCCGTTTCTACAGAGCATTTTTTCTCAAAATGCCCGGAATCGTGATCAGACGATCCGGCACAGCACGGGACTTCTGATAAAATACCGACATTTGGTCTTTTTTTTCGCGTTTCCTTCAGAAACCGCAGAGCAGGAAGGCTATGGGGGTATCGCTTCCGGATTCTTTACCTGCAGGTGAATCAGGGGGGGGAGTGGAGGAAATGAGTAAGTGGTTATCGAATCGATACGGGAGATCCCGTACCTGAAGCTCTCCAGGATGATGCTGTGATCCCAATCCCATGTCCTGTCTGAGCTCGTACTCCTGTCCGGATAGAGGGGATAGAGGAAAACCCCGATAGCCTGGATGATAACCGATGAGACAATGAGCAGAATGATGACAGCCTGTACCGCCTTTGTCGTAGAGAGGGCCGGTTCTGCCTTAAAAAATTCATTGATGGCAATCCCGACAAAAATCGCAAGGACCGGGATAAAACCGGTCAGGAACCTCTGCCCGTAGGAGAACGCTACTGAGGATTCCCAGAACCCGAAAAAGCTGTACACCAGAATTTCCAGAACGATTGCAGGGCCAAACACAAAAAGAACCTGCCGGATCCGCACAGAGGAGATTGTACGCAGGTTCAGGTACCCGAAAACGGCCAGGATCAGTACCGGGGAAAAGACGAGCAGCCCCACATTGGGGGCGATCAATAAACCTGCAAAATTCCCGATACTGTCAGGACCAAACGTGAAAACACCAAGATTCTGCTTGTAGCCCCCAAACACATTTCCGAAGATCGACAGGTTGTATATCAGAAATGGCAGGGCGGCAGCCGCAGCAGCTGTCGCATATACGGGCAGGTTTTGCCGTTCATACCATACAACATACCCGACTATGGGAATAAGAAGGACCGCATCGGGCGGGCGGTTAAACACGAACAACCCGGTGAGGAGCCCTAAAAAAACGATAGTAGTCCGCGATCGATCCCGTTCGTTTTTGATCACGAGGTAGATCATCAGGATGAGCAGTAATTCGACGGTGCCATGCTGCCAGAGCGCCTGGCTGCTCACTGACCAGGTGCTGGTGGCAAATGCATAGACAAGCGCTGTCGCAAGAGCAGTTTTTTTTAAGAACAATTCCTTTCCCGCAAGGTACACGAACACACAGGACAGGGCAGCAATGATCGTGGCAGATGTTTTTGCAAGAATCATGATGCTCATGCTGTCAAAGGGTACCTGAAAAATCGTAAAGAGCAGGTAGGAGACGAAATACACCGGCGTGATCAGGACGGGGGTGACAATGGGGAACAGCGAGACGTAATGGCCGTTCACCAGCGGGAAGGCATACGCCACACCGGGGCCCAGCCCGGCGCCGATAAAGGCATCAAAATAAACCGTCTGGTGCAGGATAAGGGCAAGCGGGAGAAATGCCGCCGGATTGGTGTCCCCGCTCATCGTCATCCGGGAAACCGTGTTATACACAATAAAAACCAGAATAAACAGGATCAGAACATCAAATCTCAGGGCAAGATTCCGCAGGCGATCCAGAAACGCCGGGGTTCTGTCAGTTACCGGTGCGCTTTCTTTCCTCGCTCTCTTTTTTTCTTTCATCAATGGTTTCCTTGTACAGGGCGGGCTGGTATTGTCTGCTCTAACATAAAGAGGCACGATAAGATATAAAAAAAGAGATTATACGTTTCCTGTCTTTACACCATAAGGACCAGCCGGTTGCACGACTTTGTATCCATATAACAAGCATCACGGGATTTGAGCATCCCGTGCCCGCCGCAGCCAGCCGTGGCCGGTCTGGTTGGGTATCGTTAACAACAAATCCATGCGCGTCAACGAGTATGGCGCCTGCCCTCCCGTTCATCACTGTTCAGATAATCGCCACACGTTCTCATTCACCTTCACTTTACAGGTGCATAGCATGCCCTGGACGTGCGCCGCAGATGCCCAGATCCCACAATCCCAAATTGTCATACCTGCCGTTCGCAAAGGATCTGAAACAGCTGATCCAGGTTCCTGGTAAGATATGCCATATCCTCATCTGACAGGTCTTTATCGGCGCTGGTAAGATCCGGCTGTATTCCAAACAGGGTTACTCCCGCGCCGGACTCCCGTTCAATATAGTCCATGACAACCGGGAGCGGGAGGACGTGAGTCGAAACAAGGCTCGCATGGATCTGACCAGGTTCAATCATGGCAATAGTACCCGGTCGTGCACCCATGTCAGCTGCGTCAAAGAAGAGCACGTGGTCTGGCTGGTACCTGCGGAGGGGGCCGGTAACACTCTCCGGCACTGTCCCGGCCAGAAAAACTTCAACACCCGGCTGGTGGTGCTGGTCGATCTCCCGTGCCGTGTACATGCCAAGGCGGTCGTAAGGGATGAGTTCGTCCCCGATACCAACGATGGCCAGCCGCCGGGAATTATTTATCCTGCGCCGGACGGCATCAAAGACCGGGTCAGTATTCTGCATCAGGTTACCATGACATCCCGGTCGGTACCGGTGACCCCCTGTACATGCTCCAGGTGAATTGACCCGGTGGGACAATACCGCTCGCAGAGACCGCAGCGGATGCATTTGAACAGGTCTATCTGCGGGCGTTTCTTCCGTGCAAGGTTCTTTCCCTTAAACTCAACATCGCGTGGCCCGTCAATCATCGTAATGACCTGCGCCGGGCAGACAAGGGAGCATTTCGAACACCCGATGCAGAGCTCATCGGTGTTCGCCACTCTCCCGCGGAAGGTATCCGGGATGGGTACTTTTGTCCATGGATACAGGATCGTGACCGGCCGTGAAAACAGGTTCTCAATCATTTCGCGGAGAACGCTCATGGGATCACCCACAGGTAGTTGATGACAAGCACGATTCCGACCTGCACCAGCGCCGCACTGGCAAGATATTTCCAGCCGATATCGTTGAGCTGGTCGATACGGAGACGGCCGGTCGCTACCGTGATGGAGGAGAGGACAAGGAGAACTGCGAGGGTCTTTACAAGGAAGAGGCCAAAGCCGCAAGCCCCGTTCAGCCACGCGGGCGAGAGGGTCCACGGGAGCAGGGGGCCGCCAAGGAACAGGGCCGCGATCAGGGTACTGCCGACCACGAGCGATACCTCCGTGGTCAGGTGCATAAGGGCGAGCCTGCGCCCGGTCAGCTCTGTCCAGGGCCCGGCAACGACCTCGGTCTCTGCCTCGGGAATATCAAAGGGCGTCCTCTCCAGTTTTGCCTGGAGCCCGATCAGGGCAACGATGAAACCAATCGGCTGGAGGAACACGAGCCAGAGGTTGTGCTGCTGCCAGAGAACGATCTCCGAGATCGACCAGCTGCCGGCCATGATGGCGGGGGTAAGGAGCGCGAGGAAGAACGGCACCTCGTAAATGAAGAGCTGCGTGACTGCCCGAATCCCCCCAATCGCTGAGAAGATATTGCGGGAGAGCCAGCCCAACAGGAAGAGCGCTATGGTCGGGAGGGTCATCAGGTAGAGGACGACGATGAGGTCTCCGGAAAATGCGAGCGGGCTCGCACCGGTCACCGGCACATAGAGAAACGCCGTCATGACCGCTGCAAGGGCAACAACAGGGATCGCATCAAAAATCCTCCAGTCCACGCCGTGCGGATTGATCACTTCCTTGCCCAGCATCTTGATGAGATCAGCAAATGGCTGGTAAAATGGGGGCCCGACCCGCTGCTGCATACGTGCAGCGATCTTCCGGTCAAGGTACGAGAGGAAAAGGGCGTACGCAAACAGAAATAAAAATCCCGGGAACACGAAAATATAGATGAGGATAAACACGGGATCGATCATGGTCTCCCCCTGTACCGCCGGCCCCCGGGATCACCGGCAAAACCCGGCTCCGCCATATCTGTCGTCCCGCTTTTCTGGTTTACCACGACCATGCGGCAGGTGCACGAGAGGCAGGGATCGATAGCCGCAACAATCACCGGTATATCCGCAAGGTTCTGGTTAACAAGGCACATTGCCACTGAGGTCCAGTTCGCGAGCGTCGGCGAGCGTATGTCAACACGTTCGGCTTTGTCCGTGCCGTTCGTCCGGATGAAATGGGCCAGTTCCCCCCGTGGGGCTTCGTATCGCGAGAAAATCTCGCCTTTTGGTGCATTTTTTGGTGCCTCGACACGGATTGGTCCTGCCGGGAGATTCTCAAGACAGGAGCGGACAATCTGTGTGCTTTCCCACAGTTCCCCGACACGGACACGCGTGCGGCCATACACGTCACCGCGGGTGTCCGTGATGACATTCCACGGGACCTCGGGATAGGCAAGGTACGGGTCGTCCCTGCGGACATCATAATCCACCCCGCTTGCCCGGGCAGTCGGCCCGACTGCCCCGTACTTCAGCGCCTCTTCCTTGCTCATCCTGCCAACCCCGCGGAACCGGATCAGCATGGTCTCCTCGCTGTTCACCATCTCCTGGTATTTTTTTATCCGTTCCTCAAGAACGGGAAGCCGGGACAATGCGGCATTTATTTGTGCTGTCGTCAGGTCACAGCGAACGCCCCCGATCTCGTTCATCCCGTAATGGACCCGGTTTCCGCTCATCTCCTCGAGCGTGTCCTGTACAGCCTCGCGGTCACGCCACGTCCACATAAACAGGGTATTGAACCCGATCTCATGAGCTGCAACGCCTAGCCAGAGGAGATGGCTGTGCATCCGTTCAAGCTCGGCGATGATGGTGCGGATGTACTGGGCCCGCGGGGGAATCTCCACCCCCATGATCTCCTCGATTCCCTTGGCAAAGGCTGTGGCATGGGAGTGTGAACAGATACCGCAGACCCGTTCAAGGAGCGGGAGGACCCGGATGAAATTCCGCTGTTCGGCCGCCTTTTCAATGCCCCGGTGGTTATAGGAGAGATCAAGCTCGAGGCGCACGATCTTTTCCCCGTCAGCAATAATCCTGAAGTTGACCGGTTCCTTGAGCGCAGGATGATGCGGGCCGATGGGAACTACCACTTCGGGCATTTTCAGACCCTCTCCACTTTTATTCCCCCATAGAATTCACCGGGGCTCGGCTTCCAGTCCTTTCGCAGGGGATATTCTTTATCAGGCCAGTCCTCATTCAGGACGATCTTTTTTAAGCCGGGATGTCCTGTGAAGGTGATCCCAAAAAGGTCGTGAATCTGTCGCTCGTAGATACCGGCAGGCGGGAGAAGATCCGAAGTTGTGGGCGTCACCGGCGTATCACGCGGGAGATCGATGGCAAGGGAGATGATGATGCGGTGCGGCCCGATCAGGTGGTACAACAGTTCAAAGGTTTCGCCATTATCAAGGGTACTCACCGTGATAAGGCGGTCAAATCCCAGCACTGCCTGCGAGGTCATTATCGCATCGTGGAGCCTGTCAGGAACTGTTTTAACCCTGACGCGGTTTTTCCGGACCTGATCAACAGTCCCGAATGCCTTCATCGTTTCTGTTATCGTCTCCAGAGAGACCGGACCGGTCATGATACCTCCGCGGGGCTTTTTTCCACCGGAACCATGCCCGCCATGGGCTTCTTCTGCCGCCATTCCTTCCCGCCATGGGCTGCATCCTCATGGAGCTGGTCGAGACACGCCACCACCGCGTTGATGATCTCGTCCGGGCGCGGCGGGCAGCCGCACACATAAACATCCACGGGGAGGACGTTCTCCACGCGGTCCATAACCTGGTACAGCCCGCGGAACACTCCCCCGGACGCACCACAGGCGCCCAGGGCAATCACGTATTTCGGTTCCGGCATCTGTTCCCAGACCCGGCGCAGACGGGAGGCCTGTTTCAGGGTAGGGGTGCCGGTGACTATCAGGATATCCGCGTGACGGGGCGATCCTTTGGCAAGGATCCCGAAACGTTCGACATCAAAGCGGGGCATCAGGCACGCGATTATCTCAATATCACAGGCATTACAGCCACCGCTGTTGTAAACGGTGAGCCACGGCGATTTGGCCCGCGCCCAGTTCATAAGGCGCTGGCTTATCCCGGTTTCCGGGTCTGCCATGGTTAATCATCACCTCCATTCACGGATATTAAATCATTGATCGTCACACTACCGCCGCCATACCGCGATACGGATGCCCGCTTTCGTATCTGCCGGATGGGGATCGCTGCAGACCGGTTCATGTGTGTCCTCATTGCTCCCACCTCAGGACCATAACAGCAACGGCAATAAGAGCCAGGTAGCCAAGTGGTCCCCAGAGGGGAGCATCCGCCGGAGCGGTAGCAAGCACCAGTGCAGCAACGTGGACCACCGTGAAGAACAGGGCTACGTAAAAGAACTGGTACCCGGGTTGCCACACCTGTGCCTGCGCAACTTCGCCGCCGACATACGGCATGGTTTTGTTGACAGATGGGGTAAACGCAGGTGCAACGGTGCGGGACCAGGTATAGATCAGGATTCCGATACCAAGGGCAAACGCCATGATGACGACCGGGGAGGTGAGGAGATCCCACGATACCATTTACAGCACCCCCCCGATGAAGATCTGCCGGGCGGCATTGGAGATCCAGTCAAACGATTCCGGGAACAGGCCAAGATAGACCGTTACGAGCGCGAGAAACACCACAGCGGAAACGACCGTCAGGGGCAGTGGTTTTATGGTTACGGGGCATGTGTCCTTGTCCGTGCCACAGAAAAGGAGCGTTGATATAACCGGGATATAGTACCCGAGGGAAACAGCGCTGTTCAGGGCAAGGATCAGGGCGAGGACGACGCCGCTCATCATGGAGGTTACCATGCCTGCCTGTTCCAGGAGCAGTTTGCCGAGGAACCCGGAGGTGAAGGGGACACCGATGAGCCCGAAGATGAATACTACCATGGATAGTCCCAGGAGCGGGTGCCTGGAGCCCAGCCCTCCCATCCTTGCAGTCCTGAAGGATCCTGCATCGTGTGCAAATGCATCCGTGGCAAGGAATGCCCCGGATTTCATCATGGCATACGCGATGGCATAATAGAGACCTGCGGTAAAACCGAGGGGCAGACTGTAGATGAGACCGATCCCGAACCCAAGCAGGATATACCCCATCTGGGCGATGCTCGAGTAGGAGAGGATATACCGGAGATCTGTCTGGTTAAGCGCAAGAAGGTTGCCGGTAGTCATCGTGACGATTGCAAAAAAAGTAATGACAATACCAAGGGTCCATGGCAGCGTTCCCTGGGCCGGGAGGGCTGATAGCGACAGGACCATCGCGATCAGAACGCCAATCTTCGTCGGGCCTACCATGATCGCGGTGACACCCACCGGTGCCCGGGCATAGACATCCGGCAGCCAGGTATGGAGCGGTACGATCCCCAGTTTCACGCCATACCCAAGCAGGATGAGGAGGGCCGCAAACAGGACGATGCCGTGGTCTGCACTGGCAAGGGCAGAAGGAAGCTGGGATATGCTCAGGGTATGACCTGCCAGGTACAGGAGGGCAACGCCAAGAAGTGCCGTCAGGGTGCCCATGACCCCCTGGAGAAGGTATTTCATTGCTGCCGTCAAGGCGGCAGGATCTGTCTGGTACTGGTAAGCACAGAGGGCATAGACGGGGATTGCTGACAGTTCAACAAGGACAAAGATGGTGAAAAGGTCCGTGGCGAACCCGACGGCCATGGCTCCGGCAAGGGCAAACAGGAAGAGCGGGTAATAGAACTGGACCGGCCCTTTGGGATCAAGAGTTCCTGCCGATGCCCATGCCGCGACAGCCCCGATACCCGTCACAAGAAGACCTCCGGTAAGCCCGATATAGGAGATTGCGGGATAGGCCCCGTGCTGGAAGAGTACGGACATAAGAAGACAAAAGACTGCAAAGAGGACGAAGCCGGTCAGGATCCCGCACCAGTGACGGAGGTTTTTTGGGAGGAGTTTTGCAATGAAATACATCCCGATACCACAGAGCGCGATAAAGAAGGGCATGAACCCGGCAATGTCGACCGGGTTCATAACCCTGCCCCCAGAAGTACGACCGTGACCAGTGCAACGAGAACGCCCGCGAAGATCGCTATGTTCCAGTTCGCGTCACGGTTTTCCATCCCCATGGCAACCCTCCCGGCTTCGAAGAGCAACCGGGTACCCGCGGTCGCAAACCCGTACAGTATCCTGAAAAATTCCTGGAGTGCGTGGGCTGCAAAGCAGACACCACGGCACGCTTCCGCATACAGGAGATCGAAGTCCCACTGCGGTACATCATGGGGTTTGAGGACCTTCTTGCCGATTGTGAAAAAGAAGAGCGCTGCAGCCCCGAGGACCAGCAGAGCATTTATGACGTGTGCGGGATCATACGCCACGTAGCTGGTCGTGTAGGGCAGGAGTGCATACAGGACTGCCGGATAGATACCGATGATGATGCACAGGGCGGCAGTTCCCAGCATGCCAGCCTGCATGAGAAGCGGTGGATCTGATGCCTCGGTCGTTCCCTCCCGCAGGAACGCAAAGTATCCGAGTTTGAGGAATGAGAGGAACGTCCCGAACGAGGCGATCTCCAGGAGCACCCACAACCACATGCTGGTGTGTTCCGCAGCAAGGAGAACCATGCCCTTGGAGACAAAACCGTTGAAGAGCGGGACTCCCGCGATCGAGAAGGCTGCAACCCAGAATGCTATCGCGGTGACCGGCATCCGCTTCTGGAGCCCGCCGACACGGCTCAGGGTATTTTCGCCGGTCTTCCAGATAATCACGCCAATGGCCATGAACAGGAGGGCCTTGTAGAGAATATGGTTGAAGAGGTGGGCCATCCCGCCATCAAGCCCGAGCTGACCGATCGCATCCGCCGCACCGAGCCAGCCGAGGACCCCGATCCCGGCGACCATGTAGCCAACCTGCGAAACGATATGGTAGGAAAGGAGACGGCGCATGTCGTTCTGGAAGACCGCGAATATCACCCCATACACGGCCATGATCGCCCCCATGAAGGCGATGAATTCTGTCCCGGGCTGTGCCCGGGCAAGAAGGTAGACTGCGGCTTTGGTGGTATACACGCTCAAAAATACGCTGGCGACAAAATTCGCCCGGGGATATGCGTCAGGGAGCCAGGTATGGAGCGGGATGAACGCAATGTTCACACCAATGCCCAGCACGATCAGCACCGACGCCCATAACTGGTACGGTCCACCGGGAATACCGGCAAGCGGCCCGACAACAGGAGAACCGCCGCCCATGATAAGGAGCGCGATGCCTGCCATCAGCAGGGTCCCGCCGAGGCCATGGTACAGGAGGTAGCGGCACCCGGCGCCGATTGCTTCCCCTCCCTCCTGCCAGATCAGGAATGTCGAGGTCACTGCCATGAGCTCCCAGAAGAACAGGAGCGTGATCCAGTCGCCGGCGAAGACCACTCCCAGCGAAGCGCCCGCATAGAGGAGGGCATAGAGGTGGAGCCGGGGGGCTGCGACTGCTGCAGCGTAGAGGATGGCAAAGAACGTGATAATGGCGAAAATAAGCCCGGTGAGATACGAGAGACTGTCAATCCTCAGGAGTGTCAGGGTGTACCCCATGAACGGCAGGTTCCATTGCGTAACAACACCGGCAGCCTGGGCGGTAAAATATCCCCCCGGGAGGAGGATCACATCAATCAACACAATCCCGCCAAGGATGACCAGCCCCGCCTGCCGTGCCCGGCCGCCCAGTGCCAGAACGAGAGGGGCGCCTATCAGGAAGATGATAAACGGCGGGATCGCCGTACCCGTGGTAACGGCCCCGAGCGCGGGAACTGCAGTATGGGTCACGCTGAGAGCGACCTGGACACAGAGTGCATACGGGCTGAAGGGAAAGCCCGTCCAGAGACCGGCCAGAACCGCCAGGGCAGCAGTCACGATGACTGGCCCGCGAAGGGAGGGGCGGACAGCGATCGTATCCGAAGAGGCGGTCCGGTAAAACGCCCGGATGATCACCGGAAGGAAATAGGCCAGGTTCAGGACGCTCGCCCCGACAAGGACAAGCAGGATCCACCACTGGCCGGGCTCCCCGGCACTGACGGAAAGACCCAGGTACCATTTCGCGATGAACCCTGCCATGGGGGGCAGCCCGGCCATACTCAGGGCGGCAAGCGTGAATGCGGCAAACTCCCAGGGCATCTTTCTCCCGATCCCGTCCAGCTCGGAAATCTTTGTCCTGCCGGTCTCGACCGCAACCGTCCCGGCGACAAAGAACATGGTCAGTTTGCCCAGCGCATGCGCAGTAAAGGCGTACGTTGCCCCGATGACTGCAGCTGCCCTCCCGGCATCGGAGACCCCGGATACGCCGGCCGGCAGGAGCACCGCCGCACCCAGCACCATGTAGCTGAGCTGGCTCACCGTCGAATAGGCAAGCCGCAGTTTGAAGTCATCCTGCAGGAGGGCGAGGAGGGAGCCGACCACGATGGTCATGACTGCTGTGCCGATAACAATCCACTGGAGGTCGAGAGCTGCTACCTGGTCAGGCCCGAAGAGGTACCACATCAGCCGGAGGATACCGAAAACACCGGTGTTCACGACAGCAACCGCGTGCAGGAGCCCGCTTACCGGGGTCGGTGCGACCATCGCGCTTGGCAGCCACCCGTGCAGGGGTACGAGGGCTGCTTTAACGCCAAGACCTGCAAAGAGAAGGATGAAGGCAAGGCGGGCAAATACCGGTCCAATGGCTGCAATGCCCGGGTTACCGCCCGGGATGAAATCAAGGGTGTTTCCCATACTGATGAGTGCCATGATACCGGCAAGGATGGATACACCGCCGCACTGCGTGTAGATGAGGTATTTTCTACCCGCTGCAAGCGCCTCCGCTGTTTCCTTGTGCACCACGAGGGGATAGGCAGCGATGGCAAGGATCTCGTAAAAGACGAACAGGGAGAACATGTTGGACGAGAGCGCAACGCCCATCACCGCGCCGATTGTGATAGCAAACGTTGCATAATACCGCGTCTGGGAGTGCTCCATCAGTCCCCGCATATACCCGATGTTGTAAACCGTTGTTATGATCCAGAGGAGCGAGGCGAGGGTGGCAAACAGGAGACCGAGCGCATCTGCAGTAAACCGGATATCAAGCCCGGGAAGGATCTGGAGCGCGTCTGTCGACAGATGCTGGGGGGAAAATGCTGAAGGCAGGACAAAGACGCAAAGGAGGAATGTCAGGAGTGCTGCAGCAAGCGAAACCGCTTCGCGGGCATCCGGGCGGTTGTGGAAGAACAGCAGGAAACCGCTCCCGGCAAACGGGATGAGAACGATGAGGACAAGCATCCATGAAGAGACGTCCATCACCGCTCACCGCCAGGGGAAAGCCGCGGGATCGCAGCGGTATCAAAGGTTTTCCAGAAGCGCCTTGCAAGGATGGCAAAGGCAAGCGCAAGGCCGGCAACTACGGCCTCGATCGCGATCAGGGTAAACACAACCGCCTGGGATACCCCGGTATCGCCGCCGAGATATCCCCCGAGAACAAAGAGAAGGCTGACTCCCTTGCCGAGAAGTTCGAGGCCCATCACCATCTTGATCAGGTTACTGCGTGCAACCAGGCAAAAGAGCCCTGTTGCAAAGAGCGCCCCTGCCACGATCAGGATAACGACTCCCTCATCCGGCATCATGGCGGCATCCTCCCGGACTGTTTTTTGCCCAGCAGCAGGAGTATCGATAAGACACCCGCAAGAATGATCATTCCCTGCAGGAGCGCCTCGTAGGTGCGGCCTTTCCAGAGGGCTGCACCTGCTACGGGGGATACCGGAGGTACCGCCGGCCAGGACAGGGTGTTGGGAACGACGAGTGCAATGAAAATGACCAGGAAGGCGATTCCCAGGATTGCCGCACAGGCATTTTTTGCATTCATGCGCGCACCTTCTCCTCTTCCCCGCCGGCAAGGACGAGTGCAACGAGGAACAGGACAGCAACAAGACCGCCCCCTACCACCAGCTCAAGTACGGCAGCGAACGGTGAGGCCAGCAGGAAAAACAGGATTGCGAGACAGACGCTTGAGACCGCGAATGCAATCACGGCACGGATAAGATTTTCCTGTACGATCGCAACGAGTGCCATGACAACGGTCGCGATGCCGGTTGCAAGGATGATAATAACGTCAGGTCCTGGCATCAGGTATCACACACTCCTGCAGCAAAAGCCGTGCCGTTGCCCGGTGAGGACCACAACCCTTTCCCGGCCTCGGTAAAAAGGGCGGACTGTGAGAAAAAACATACTCCCCCCGATACCGGTTTTACAGAACAGGGTGGATCGGTCATGGTAATCTTCCGGGGGTTACCTGCAGTCTCCGCCATGCTGCGGCAGAGTGCGGTATTGACGATTACCTTGCTGGTAATCCCATCACATTGCTCGTGTTTTCCTTTGTATACTCAATGATTCCATCATATCATGAAGAAGAACATAAACCTTTGGTAACCTGCGATAACGGAATATTGCTTTTTATGAGAACGTGATATATACAATAAATATGAATGAAATCGCACAACATAAAAAAAGCGCGACGTTCGTTAAACCGTTTGTTGAACAAAAATCATTCCTGATAAACCGGTACTGATTATTCGGTGATAAAAAAAAAGGTGAACAAAAAAGAGGCACTACTGTTTAGGCTCATCCTTTTTTTCCGGTTTTGGCGGTTTCACGTACGTAATCGTGACGGTTTCAACGCCTTTTACCGCTGCCGGTGCCGTATACTGGGTATCCATGAAGAGACATTTCACGGGACACGTGTCCACGCACGAGTTGCAGACAACGCAGCGGAAGCGGTCGATCTGCCATGTTTTCGCCTCCTTGCTGATGAGAATCGCCTGCGCCGGGCACTTCCGCTGGCAGGTGCCGCAGGATATACAACGGCTCTCGTCGATTATGACATGCCCACGGGAGAGCGGGGTCTTTTTCGCGGCCTGTGCCGGGTAGAGGATAGTGACCGGTTGTTGCAGAACCGTCCTGAGCGCGGTCTTTACCATCTCGAAATATGCCATAATCCTCACCGCTCCGTGCAGCTGATACAGGGGTCAATCGACAGTACAATTACCGGGACATCAGCAAGCTCACATCCCTGCAGCATCTTTATCAGCGGGGGGATATTTGACAGGGTGGGCGTGCGAATACGGGATCTCACGAGGAACCTGGTGCCGTTTCCTTTCAGGTAGTGAACGAGCTCTCCCCGGGGCTGCTCTGCCCGCATGAAATACTCCCCGTCCGGTGCCCCCGTCACCTTGACGTCAACCGGACCTTCAGGGATTTTCTTCGCGGCCTGCCGGATGAGATCGGTGGAGGTGAAGAGCTCCTTTGCCCGGACAGCACAGCGCGAGTAGCAGTCCCCGCAACTGTCAGTGACCACCTGAACGTTGAGCCGGTCATAAGCACCATAGCCAAGCTTCCTCGCATCGACTGCAACACCGCTCCCTCGTCCTGTAGGTCCGCACGCACCAAGGTGGTACGCATCATCCCGTGAGATGGTGCCGACATTCCTGAGTCGGTGACGGACCGAGTCGTCGTGCAGGAATACCGTAGTCAGCTCCTTCATCTCCTGGTCGAGAACATCCAGATCCTTTACCATCTGGTCCAGCCTCTCGCTGCTGATGTCCCGCCTTACACCGCCGATCTTGCTGGTGCCCTGGATGACCCTGCCACCGGTAGTCTCCTCCATGAAGTCAAGGACCCGCTCGCGGGTCTTCCAGACACCCATGAACAGGTTCTCAAAGCCGAATGAATCGGCAAAGAGTCCCAGCCAGAGAAGGTGCGAGTGCAACCTCGAGAATTCGGACCAGATTACCCGGAGGTACTGGGCCCGCTCCGGAACTTCGATATTCATGATCTGCTCGATGCCCTGGCAGTAGGTCGCCCCGTGGATAAAACTGCAGATCCCGCAGGTCCGCTCGGCGACATAGACATATTCGGGGAATTCCCGCTTTTCCACAAGCTTTTCGAAACCCCGGTGGATATACCCGATGGACGGGATGACGTCCACCACTGTCTCATCCTCCAGCACAAGGTCAAGGTGGATCGGCTCCGGCAGGACCGGGTGCTGCGGCCCGAACGGGACGATGATCTGTTTTGTCATGGCTTGTCCCCCTTTGTAACGGTAACCGGCGGCTGGCTGAACGGGTACTTCACGGCAGTCCGGAACAGCGTGCCCTTGAAATCGATGTTCATGCCTCTGACCTGGATACCGAAGAGGTCGTGCATCTCGTTCTCGTAGATGAACGAGTTCCAGTACATGCCGGAGATGCTCGGGACCTCAGTGTCGCCCGTGATGGTGATCCGGAGATTTTCGAAATGGTAGTCTTTGTCAAAGCAGTAGTTGATCTCATAGAGGTCCCCGACTTTGGTACAGCCAATCTGGACGAGACGGTAGCCTTCGTTCCGGAACCGTTCCACGCTCCCGATCAGTTTCCCGACGTCGGTACTGGTTGTTGTCTGTTGTGGAAGGGTCATTTTGTCTCACCTGCCTTTGGATTGTCAGGACTGCCTTTTTCAAGCATCCTTAACCGCTTCTGCTCGAGGATCCCAAGAGCGGTGACGATACCATCGATGATAGATTCCGGCCGTGCAGCACACCCGGGCACCCAGACATCGACCGGTATGATCTTGTCGATCCCACCCTGGACATTGTAGCACTCCCTGAAGATGCCTCCTGTTGTGGCACAGATACCAATTGCCACCACGACTTTTGGTTCCGGTATCATGTCGTACACGTTCTTTAAAGGCACCTTGTTCTGCTCGTTGACACTGCCGGTACACAACAGGATATCCGCATGCTTGGGATTGCCGGTATTGACGATACCAAACCTCTCGACATCGAAGACCGGTGTCAGTGCGGCGAGGATCTCGATATCACAGCCATTGCACGATGATGCATTATAATGAACAATCCAGGGGGATTTCTGTAAGTAGGTCATGGCACCACCACCATCCCGAGGTAATATAATACTCCGAGGTTTACAAGACCGAGGGTCCCTGCAATGATCCATGCACTCCGGAGCATCAGCTGCCATTTGACCCTCGCCATGGTATTATCGATGAGGATCTCAAGGAAGTAGGCGACAAGGATCGCTACAACCGCGATAAGCGGGTTCCATGCAAAGAAGAGCCAGATGACCCCCAGCAGGAAGACATACTCGTACCAGTGGGCGATCTCGATCTTCCCGAGATTCGGGCCGGCGAAGTCCGTGGTCACACCCTTGACAATCTCCTGGTGGGCATGGTGCGAGGTGGAAAGGTCGAACGGTGATTTGCGGAGCTTGATAGTCAGCACAATCAGGTACCCGACAAAGACACCCGGGAGGTAGAGTATGATGGGGACTTGCGATGCTACAATGGTACTTACGAAGAAGCTCTTCGTGACCATGTACATGCCAACAGCGGTGAGGATAATCATCGGTTCATAGGCAATGATCTGGAGGAGCTCGCGTTCCGCTCCCACATGGCTGTACGGTGAATACGAGGCGTACGCCCCCAGCACGATGAAGATGTGGGAGAGGGTGAATGCAAATATCACGAGCAGCATGTCCCCTCCCGAGAAGAAGAGGGCTCCTGCCACGACCATGAAGACGACATAACTCAGGACATAGAAGTTCTGGGTCACGGTGACCACCGGGTTCTCCTTCTCGAAGAGCTTCCCGACATCGTAAAACGGCTGGAGGATTGGTGGTCCGACACGCCCCTGCATCCGGGCGGTCACTTTCCGGTCAATTCCGGCAATCAGGCCGCCGAAGATCGGTGCAACGAGAATATAGACCAGCGCATAGAAGACCGGAGCGAATGGTTCAGGGATCATAAGATCACCCCCAGCAGCAGGATACCGGCAATGAGGAGCAAAGCCCAGCACAGCGACGCACCTGTCATGAAGAGCCGTTCCTCACCAAACATCTTTTCAAGGTAGTAATTGGAGAGCACCACCTCGCGGGAGATTCCGATGGATCCGGCGAAATGCATGCTGTCGTTCATCGGCCGCCCGCCCATGTAGGGCAGCGCAGGGGGTTTTGCACCCTTTCCGTAAAAGAGCATGGAGAACGGCATGATCATCAGCAGGCAGAGCATCATAAGCATGATTGTAAGGTTGGCCTGCGAAAGCCCGGCGGTCTGGCCATAGATATGCAGGACAAACGGCTCGATCAGGATCGATGAGATGAGCGGGAAGATAAGACAGATGACAACGACCAGCCCGGTCAGGATATACAGCACCGCCCATTTCTCTTTTTTCACCGTATCCTCGATCACCGTCTGGTCGCGCATTACCGAGATGATCTTGCCCATCCATTTGCTCCAGAAGAAGACGGTAGCCGAACCGCCAAAGGCAAGGATGGCAATAAAAATCAGGCCGAACGGGGCGGTGATGAATGCCTCGATTGCGGCCCACTTGGAGATGACCATACCAAACGGTGCAAGGAACATGCCCGCCATGCCGATGAACATCATGATGGCAATCTTAGGCATCCGGACGATCAGCCCGCCCATATCCTCGATATTCCTGCTGCCGATCCGGTTCTCGACCGTCCCGACACAGAGGAAGAGGAGCGATTTTGCTATCGCATGGAAGATGATCAGCAGGATCGCCACCCACATCAGGTTATAGGTCCCGACCCCGGCACAGGCAACGATCAGCCCAAGGTTGGCAATCGTAGAATAGGCAAGGACCTTCTTGGCATTATTCTGGGATATAGCGATGAAGGATGCGAGTGCAAACGTCAGGCCTCCGACAAGCGCTATCATGAGACCCTCGGTTGTCCCCGAAAGCACCGGCGCAAACCTCACGATGATATAGACACCGGCCTTGACCATGGTGCTCGAGTGGAGAAGGGCCGATACCGGCGTCGGTGCTACCATAGCCCCGACAAGCCATGATGAGAACGGCATCAGGGCCGCCTTGGTGATGCCGGCAAAGCAGATCAGGACAGCCGGTACGAGGGCAATCGCCTTACCGGTCGTGAGCAGGTAGTTCAGGTCCAGCAGGTTTCCTGAGGGATCGGCGATGGCAAGGTAGATGATTGACGCCATAAAGGCCACGCCGCCCAGCAGGTTCATGGACAGGGCAAGGAACGAGTTGTTGGTCGCTTCCTCGGTCTCGGAATACCCGATAAGCAGGAATGAACAGATTGTGGTGATCTCCCAGAAGAAGAAGACCCAGAGCAGGTTGTTGGAAAAGACCAGCCCGAACATGGCCGCGAGGAAGATGAACAGGATACCAAAGAAGATGCCCCGGCGGTCCCTGATCTCTTTGTGGCGGTTGTGATAGGTCTCCATGTACCCCACAGCATAGACGCAGATCAGGGTACCGATAATCCCGATTATCAGGGCCATGATGATGGAGAACTGGTCCACAAACAGGTTGTTTTCGATATGCAGGTGGCCGGCCAGGCTCGTCTCAAACCAGACGAGGAGGCCCGCCTGCAGAAGGATCAGGACAACCGTCAGCGATTTCCGGTACCTGATACCGAGGTACAGAATGAACACGGCCAGGACCATCTCGATAATGAACATGACCTGGCTGACCGGTTCTGAACCAACTGCATACAAGAGCGTGTCCCTGTTAAAACCAAGAACAAGCAGCACCAGCGATACAATCCCGATGGCAATCGCGGAGAGCTGAACAATCAGCGTACGCCCGGAGTCCCGCCGCTCAACCAGCAGGAAGAGCGCAGCGATCAACGGAAACAGGATAAGATAGAGTAATAGATTAAGAATCTGCACCAGATACCCTCCTGAGCTGATTATTGGGAATTTTTCATTATTAATCATATTGAATTGTTCACGGAGCTGGGGCCGGAGTGGTGAAAGATGAGGAAAATTCTGAATAATGTGATGAAATACGAGGCATCATCATTTCAATCGCTTTGCGATTTTCAAATCCCAATCGCAACCGCCCACGCGATCAAAAAAACGATCTGGTTCAATCGCGATCCGATTTTGATCCGGAAATCGATCAGCGATTTCAAGATCAAAATCGATCCCCGGTTTTCATTTTAAAATCGATCAGCGATCGAAAAACTGTTTCGCGAACACAATTACAGACGGAACACAAAATCGGATCCCAATTTTCGTACGAAAATCGATCAGCGATTTCAAGATCAAAATCGATCCCTGAAAATTTTTTTCAAATCGGTCAGCGATTTTCAGATCGCAATCGCGATCATGATCGCGATAAAAAAACCGATCCGTATTGATCGGATCCCGATTTTGAAATGACATTCAGATAAAAGGACTGAAGTTATTCCTGTATTCTCCAGGATTCCATCTCTGTTCATATCAGGGAATGCCCCTCTCCGGTTCTTCCAGTTCTTTGTCTTTTTGCCATTTCCTCCTTTCCATTTACGCGAAATCCCGTTGTGGTGCACCCGGCATCCGAAGATAAAAGTTTAATGTTCCAAAAATGCACTAATGATCTCTTAGGATGGGTTGTGGAAGTATTCAGGGAGACTCCCGGGAACCGTTGCACCCTCCTTTGGTCCCAGTCTGGCAGAAGCCTGCCGATGCCAATTTATCATACCTGGTGTGTTATCCGGATCCGTTCCGGACGGTACGATCTCGTACAGTCACTACGTTTCGTCCCGTCGGGTTGCAGGAATCCCACCGGCACAGCAGGGAGGTCATGGAATGATCGACTTTGTATTACTAATCGTGATTGCGATCTGTGTTATCGCACTGGGTCTCGCAGCACTCCTAACGCGGAACCTCCTCTCACAGGATGAGGGCACTCCCAAGATGCGCGAGGTCGCTGATGCGATCCGGGTGGGTGCGGAAGCATTCATCAAGCGTCAGTACTCGACTATCGCCGTGCTCGCCATCGTGTCTGCCGTGGTGATCTTTGCGGTGTATTATCTCACCGGACAACAGTCGCTTGCCCTCTCAACGGCAGCTGCGTTCATCGTTGGTGCGGCCTGCAGTGCAGTTGCCGGTGTTGTCGCTATGTGGATTGCCGTCAGGACAAACATCCGCACGGCAGCTGCAGCCCAGACCAGCGACGGGAAGGCACTCGACTTCTCGTTCCGCGGCGGGGCCATCTCCGGCCTGATCATCACCTCGATGTCGCTCCTTGGTGTCTCACTCACCTACATCGCTCTCGGTGCAGACCCGACCCACACCCCGTTCGTCATCATCGGGTTCGGTTTTGGTGCCTCGTTTGTGGCACTCTTTGCCCAGCTCGGTGGCGGTATCTACACCAAGGCCGCTGATGTCGGCGCAGACCTTGTGGGCAAGGTCGAGGCCGGAATCCCCGAGGACGATGTCCGGAACCCGGCCACCATTGCCGATCTCGTGGGCGATAACGTGGGAGACTGCGCCGGTCGTGGCGCTGACCTCTTTGAGTCCACTGCTGCCGAGAACATCGGTGCCATGATCCTTGGTGTCGCGCTCTTCCCCATCTTCGGCGTAAATGGAATCCTGTTCCCCATCGTCATGTGTTCGCTCGGTCTCCTTGCGAGCATGATCGGTATCCTCTCTGTCAAGGGCAAAGACGGTGCCGACCCGATGGATGCCATGAACCGCGGGTACTACATCACGGCAATTATATCAGCAATCTTCCTCTACTTTGGGGTTCAGTGGCTTCTCGGTACAACCCCCGGCTGGATCTACTTCTTCTATGCAGGTCTCGTTGGTATCGCGCTTTCCGTTGCCTTCCTTCGGGTCACCCTCTATTACACCGACCACCACTACCGCCCGGTGCAGGATATCGCGAATGCTTCTGAGACCGGAGCGGGAACCAACCTCATCATGGGATTCTCGGTCGGTCTCGAGACCACTGCAATTCCGGCAATCCTGATTGGTGCATCCTTGCTTATTTCGTTCTGGCTCGGATCCCAAAGCAATCTCATTATTAACGGCATCCCGATGGATCCCGCCTTTGGAGGTCTGTACGGTACTGCCGTTGCAACCATTGGTATGCTGATGGTCTGTGCTTACGTCCTTACCATGGACACCTTCGGCCCCATCGCCGACAACGCCGGCGGTATTGTCGAGATGAGCCAGGCCCCCGATGAAGTCCGGCACCGCATGGACAAGCTCGATGCAGCCGGCAACACCACCAAGGCACTCACCAAGGGATATGCGATAGGCAGTGCCTCCCTCGCGGTCTTCCTGCTCTTCAACGCTTACATGGCCGATGTGCAAAAGCTGCTTCAGGTCAAACTCGCTGATCCAACATTCGTTTTCAATACCGTCAATATCGCAGCTGTCCCGGTCTTTGTCGGGGCACTCCTCGGCGCCATGCTCGTCTTCCTGTTTGCGAGCTTCGCCATCCGTGCGGTCTCCAAGACCGCACAGTCCGTCATCGATGCAGTCCGCATCCAGTTCAAGGACCCCGGCATCATGGCCGGGACCAAGAAGCCTGACTATGCAGCAGTCATCGATATCACCACCCAGGGAGCCCTGAAGAACATGGTCCTCCCGGGCATCCTGGTGATCGCGTTCCCGATCATCATCGGTGTCACCATGAAGTACGAAGCCCTCGCCGGCTTCCTGATGGTAGCGACCATCACCGGTATCCTCCTTGCACTCATCCTCAACAACAGCGGTGGTGCATGGGACAATGCCAAGAAATACATCGAGACCGGTGTCCACGGCGGCAAGAAGAGCGAGGCCCACAAGGCAGCGGTTATCGGGGATACGGTCGGCGACCCGTTCAAGGACACCGCCGGCCCGTCACTCCACGTGCTCATCAAGCTTCTTGCAACACTGACGCTCGTGCTGGCACCGCTGTTCATTTAAAAAAACCTTTTTTGTTCCTGGTCAATGAGTCCGGATTTTCAGGAAACCTGATTCCGGGATACCTTACAGTCTTTATCGTTCAATTCCTGATACTACTCATGGATCCGCAGGAACACATTCTCATCATCAGCGCCGGTGACCGTATCCATCAAACCTGTCCTGCTGTACTTAAGGATCTCAAGGCCCGTCACACATACATTCATCTTTACTGAAAAAGAGGTTTATACCACCTCCAACAGGGATGACACCCAGAAAAGGATGTGGAAGTGTGCCATCCGCAACGCGATTGATGAGGTAAATGCCCACTCCCGGTCCCGGAATATTGCCTGTGCACTGGTTTGTATCGATGCGGCAACATTTGACGCGATCCGCGATCAGGTGCTCGGGATCTTCAGTGATCACCCGGATACTCGGTACTCGTTCGAGATCTCCTCCGGGCCAAAACGGCTCTCCCTGGGACTGTTCTCGATGGCGCTCTGGGTTGAGGGTGATACCTTTTATGCATTCGGGAATTCCCCTCCACGGAGGGTGCCGGTCCCGGCCCACCCCATAAAATCCTGCCGGCCAAACCGCACTATCTCGTGATCCTCACCATTCTCTTCCGGGGGCAGGAGTATGGCAAGAAAACGAGTACCCTGGTACCCGAAACAACGCTGTTTAACGAGACGAAGGCCTGGCAGATCTTGGTCCGCAATGCGGATGTGGGATCGGCCGGACATGAACTTTTACCTCAGGAATTCTCATGCCTGATATCAACCCTCGTCGGCTGGAACCTTATCCGGGAGGAAACCGGTCCGGCCAATGGAGAGGAAAAGGTATACAGCATCACCCCCGAGGGTGAGCTTGCCCTCATTGTCTGTTCGGCCCGCATGAAAAAGCGGGGTGTTGCAAGAACTCCCGGCCTCACGTGTTCCTCCATGGGCACCGGTAAGATAGGACAGATGCAGATCATAAAAAAACTGTCAGCCGACCGCACGAGAGCAGGAGTTCACAAAAAAAAATGATTACTGTTCTTTGAGGTTTTGCTCATCGTCTGCAATCCATTTCCCTAGTTTCCGGATACCTTCCTCAATATCCTTTATCCGGGCTTCGGTTTCTGCGAGCTGGATTTTTGCTTTTGCAGTCTTCTCCGGATCGTTGCATGAGATGAGGAAATTGCGTAAATGGTCTCTCCCAATCTTAAAATTCTCAAGCGCACTCGCAGCTTTTTTATACCGCTCATAGTTGGCCTCAAGATTTTTTTTGGCACGGAATTTTGTTCCTGTCTGCTGCATCGGCTTTACAGCGTTTATCGAATCCCATGCCGCATTGTGGGTTTTGCGGATCTCCTGGATTTTGTCAAAGCAGGCTTTCTTGTGTTTTGCAATCATCGCGTGCTTGAACCTTCCCAGCATGTCGCCGGCATTTTTGAGCGTCTGCCCGCGTTCCCTAAGTTCGTGGATCTCCGGAGCCGGGGTACCGCGAGGAAGTTGGGCCAGGTTCGCAAGCTTCATGATTTCACCCAGATGCTGCTGCGACAGGGATTCCAGGATCCCGTACTCGGCCTTTTGTTTCTCTTTTACGTCCAGACAGAGGGCATTGAACTTGTTCCAGAGCAGGTCCCGGTCACTCTTTGCAAGCGGTTTGAGCTCTTTGAATAACGCGGTGATATGTTTTGCCTTGTTCCAGAAATCCTGGTATTTGGTTATGATCGGGCGGTTTTCCCGGATCGGACTGGTTAATGACACCAGGCTCCTGATCTCCCGGTACAGGTGTTCGGCATTGGTTTGTGAGTTCCGGAGCCAGGGATCATCTTCAGGTTTCATAAAAAAAATCCCCTTTGTTCTGATTTGTGGATGATTACATCTGTATCTGCCCGCGTATCTTTAAACAATATCCGCTCCGTGACCGTTCCTGAGGGTACATTCAGCAAGGACCAGGAAACCGTTTATGATACCTGAGAACGGGGTTATTTGGTCGATTCCTTCAGGACGTTCCTTCCAGTTCAGCCCGGGCATCAATTCCCAGCCGGGAATACCTTTTCGGATTTTCTTCGAACTGCTTTTTACACCAGTTACAGCAGAAATAATATTTCTGGTTCTTGTGTGTGACCGTGAATTTTGCGTCCTCTTCATCAACGATCATAAGACAGACGGGATCGGTTGCCATGGAGTATACCTCGTTTCTGTACAAGAATCGTGGTTGTTTCTTTAAGTGTTATCGCCTTTTAGTACGGGATCTGCCATTTACAAATACCGGACCGGAGCATCCGGATTCTCTTCATGGTGATGCCTGATGAGGTGGGCAGAAATATCCGAGTACATCTTGAGGAGGAGAAACAGTACCAGCACCGGCAGGGTTGTGGTAATCCCGAGAACCTCCAGCGCGAGTAAGACAACGCTGCCGAAGATGATGGTGAGGTGCATCGGGAT
>Ga0105103_10000230_pt1 | contig 31331 bp, 25 predicted proteins | sample PPLLaktember2015_2_FD_79107 | JGI IMG/M metagenome (GOLD analysis project Ga0105103, IMG submission 79107) | Freshwater sediment microbial communities from Prairie Pothole Lake near Jamestown, North Dakota, USA - PPLs Lake P7 Core (6) Depth... | ecosystem: Environmental > Aquatic > Freshwater >...
CCGGGGGCGGCGGGCGCGAGGCTCGGCATCTTGCCCTGCGTCTCCATCAGGCGCTTCGCGAATACGTTGTTCACCACCGCGTCGTTGCGAACCGCGCTGATGTAGGCAGCGCGCAGCAGCTGCTCCTTGCGGTTGCGCAGGGTGGCGGTGATGGCCTCCTTCACTTCGGGCATGCTCGGATCGCGCTGTCCGGCCGCTTCCTTCCCCACCACCAGCACCAGCGTGTGGCCGCCGTTGTTGCTCACCACGCTCACCGTCCCCGGCGCGGTCTTCAGCACCGCATCGCGCAGGGCGGGAGGCGCCTTCTGCAGCGCCGACAACGGCACGAACCCGAGATCGCCGCCACGCTGTGCCGACTGCGGGTCTTCCGAGAACTCGGCGGCCAGATCGCCGAAGGCCGCGCCCTGCTTCAACCGCTCCATCAGCATCTGCGCCTTGGCGGAGGCTTCCTGCGGCGAGGCCGCGTCGTCGCCCGAGCGGTTGCCGGTCTGCTGGTCGCGGACCGGGGTGATGACGATTTGCGCCACGCGGTAGGCGTCCTCCGGACGGTTGAACTGCTCGCGGTTGGCCGCGTGGAACGCCGTGATGTCCTGATCGGAGACCGAAATCTTGGAGATGACCTCGCGTTCAATCACTTTCTGTGCAATCAGGTCGCGGCGAAGCCCCTCGCGCATGTCGGCAGCCGTCAGCTGGCGGCGGTTCAACTCCTGCTGGAAGGCCTCTTCCGGGATATCCTTGCGGCCGTCGGCGTAGGCCGCGTCGAGCTCGCTGTCCGGCAGTTCGATCTTCAGCTCTTTCGCCTTGGCGAGCAGCACGTCCTGGATGATCAGCTCGTTCAGCAGGGTGAGCTTCGCGGTGAGGGCTTCTTCCTCGGAGGGCGTCTGTTCGGCCTGGGCGGTGCGCCGATACGCCTTCTCGACGTCGTCGCGCTTGATTTCGCGGCCATCGACCACGGCCCACGCGTCGGCGGAGGCGGGCGGCGCGGCGGCCGGCCCGGTGGACCGGCAGGCGCCGGACACGACCGCGAGGGTCAACGTGATCAGCAGGGCGGTGCGGCGAGCGGAAACAGGGTGGAGCGCGATTCTGGTCATCCCGGCCATTGTACGACGCCCGTCCGTCGCGTGTGCTCGAATGACCGGTCCGGCCCGCCCGGGCACCGCCCCCCCCACCCCGGTATGCTGTAGCTACGTGAGAAGGAGCCACTCTTGCTGTCGATGACCTGGAGACTCGGCACACTCGCCGGAATCGGGGTGTATATGCATCCCACCTTCCTGCTCCTGCTCGTCTTCGTCGGGTGGCAGCACTGGCTGCTCGGCCGGAGCGCGGAAGCGGTGGTGAGCGGCGTCGCCTTCATGCTGGCGCTGTTCGGGTGCGTGGTTCTCCATGAACTCGGCCACGCGCTCACCGCCCGGCGCTACGGCATCAAGACCAAAGACATCACGCTGCTGCCGATTGGCGGGGTCGCCAGGCTCGAGCGGATGCCAAGCGACCCGGTGCAGGAACTCTGGGTGGCGCTGGCCGGCCCGGCCGTCAATGTGGTGATTGCCGCCGTGCTGTACGCCGCGCTGGTGGCCACCACGGGGGTGGCGCCGATTGAAGAGGTGACGGTCGTGAAAGGCCCGTTCCTCGAACGTCTGATGCTGGTCAACGTGTTCCTGGTCGGTTTCAACCTGTTGCCGGCGTTCCCCATGGACGGCGGCCGGGTGCTGCGGGCGCTCCTGGCCACCCGCATGGAGTACACACTGGCGACGCAGATCGCGGCCAACCTGGGCCAGACGATGGCGTTCATGTTCGGGTTCCTGGGGCTCACGGGCGGCAACCCCTTCCTGGTGTTCATCGCGCTGTTCGTATGGGTCGGGGCAGGGCAGGAGGCCGGCCTCGTGCAGATTCGATCGGCGCTGGGCGGCATTCCCGTCAGCCGGGCGATGATCACGGAGTTCCACGCGCTGACGCCGGACGAGCCCTTGAGCCGCGCCGTCGAACTGCTGCTGAGAGGCACGCAACAGGACTTTCCGGTGATGGCCGACGGCCGCGTCGTGGGCGTGCTGACGCTGCGCGATCTGCAGGGGGCGCTCGGCCAGCGGGGCGAGACCATCCCTGTGGGCGAGGTGATGCGGAAGGGCGTGCCCGAGGTGGACTCGCACGACATGCTGGACTCTGCGTTCCAGACGCTGCAATCCACGGGCGCCCGCATGGGGGCGGTGACGCACGGAGGCCAGGTGGTCGGGCTGGTGACGCTGGACAACGTCGGCGAGTTCATCATGGTCCAGTCGTCGCTGAACGCGCACCTCAGGCGGCACCCGCAGGGCTGAATCCGTGGCGGACACCATCTACGTGATCGGACACCGCCATCCCGACACCGACTCGGTCTGCTCGGCCATCGCGCTTGCGCACCTGAAGAACGCCCTGGGCGCAGCCGGCGTGCGTCCGGCGCGGGCCGGCGAGCTCAATCCCGAGACGCGCTACGTGCTCGATCGATTCGCCCTGCCGGCACCCGAACTGCTGGTCGATGGCACCGGCCAGCAACTCATTCTCGTCGACCACAACGAGGTGGCGCAGGCGCTCCACGACGTGCGGGGGGCGACGGTGCTCGAGGTCTGGGAGCATCACCGCATCGGCGATCTGGACATTCCGCGGCCCATCGTCTTCCACTGCGAGCCGGTCGGGGCGACGGCGACGCTCATCGCCGAGCAGTTCGTCGTCAACGACGTCGAGATTCCGCCGGCGATCGCGGGCGGGCTGCTGGCCGCGATCCTGTCGGACACGCTCGTGTTCGCCTCACCCACCTGTTCGGACAAGGACCGTCGCATGGCGCGACGCCTCGAGACCATCGCGGGCGTGGATGCCCTCGCGCTGGGAGCCGATCTCATGCGCGCCCGGGGTGACCTCGCCGCGCGGTCGGCGGCCGACATCGTCGAAGCCGACTTCAAGGAGTTCGACCTCGCCGGCCACCGCGTCGGCATCGCCCAGGTCGAGACTCTCGACGCGGCGCCGCTGGTCGCGCGCCGACGGGAGTTCGTGGACGCCTTGCGCCGCATCCAGGCCGAGAAGGGCCTGCTGCAAGCCATCATGCTGGTCACCGACATCACGCGCAAGGGCAGCCACGTCTGGGTCGTCGGCGAGCGGCGCGAGGTCGTGGAGCAGGCGCTCGGGCAGCCGCTCGTCGACCAGGCGATGTATGTCGACGGCTGCATGTCGAGGAAGAAACAAGTGGTGCCGCCGCTCGACCGGGCGTTCGCGCGCACCGGCACCGCATCCGGGCCAGGGTGAAGAACTGAGCATGCTAGACTCCGGCCCTTCACGCCTGCTCACCCGGAGACCTCCAATGGCCGCGCGCATCCTTGTCCTCGTCCTCGCCCTGCTCGCCGGCGGCGCCACTATCGGCGCGCAGGATCGGACCGTGGAGCTGCTCCGCCTGCTCGCCGACACGGCGGGTGCCCCCGGATTCGAAGAGCCGATTCGCAAGGTGATGGTGGAGCAGATGCGGCCCTTCGCGTCTTCCATCACCTTCGATGGCCTGGGTTCGATCATCGCCACGCAGGGCACCAGCGGCCCGCGCATCATGGTCGACGCGCACATGGACGAGCTCGGCGGCATGGTCCGCCGCATCACGCCGAAGGGTCTGCTGACGATGCAGATGCTGGGCGGATGGCTGGACCAGGCGCTGGTCGATCAGCGGTGGACGATCATCGGCTCGAAGGGCCCCGTCACGGCCATCACCGGCATACGCGACGTGCACGTGGTGCCGGCGGACGAGCGCACGCGCGTCTATCCCCGCGACAGCCTGTTCCTGGACGTCGGCGCCAGCTCGGAGGCGGAAGTGCGGGCGATGGGCATCTCGGTGGGCGATCCGATCGTGCCGGATGCGCCGTTCGAGGTACTGAACGGCACGGGCCATTACCTCGGAAAGGCGTGGGACGACCGCGTCGGCTGCGCCGTCGTCGTCGAGGCGATGCGGCGCCTGGCCACCACGCCGCACCCGAACCAGATTTCGTGGGTGATCACGACCCAGGAGGAGATTGGCTTGCGTGGCGCGCACACCGCGTCCGAGGTGGTGAAGCCGGAGCTGGGCATTGCCATCGAGGGCGGCATCACCGGTGACGTGTTCCCAGGCCGCCCCGAAGAGACGCAAGCCGTGCTGGACGGTGGTCCGGTGCTGTTCGTCTACGACTCGTCGGCCTTGCCGAACCGCAAGCTGAGCGCGTTCGTGAAGCAGACCGCGGCGGAGAAGAAGCTCCCGCTGCAGCTGGATCTGGTGCAGGGATACGGTGACGACTCCGCCGAGATTCAGAAGAGCACTGGCGGCGTGCCCACCGTGAACCTGCTGGTGCCGGCGCGCTACACACACGCGCACAACGGCGTGATCAGCCGGCGCGATTTCGACCAGATGGTGGATCTGCTGGTGGCGATGCTGCAGAAGCTGGATGGTCCGGCGGTGGCGGCCATTCGCGACTTCACCCCGTAGGCCGGTGCCCTCCTCTCCGCGCGCAATTCTCATTCACGGCAACGGCGGCAGCACGGCCGCGGATATCTGGCTGCCCTGGCTCGAGCGAGCGCTCACGGCGCTTGGCCTCGAGGTCGTCAACGTGACGTTCCCCGACAACGTCAAGGCACGCGCCCGCTACTGGCTGCCGTTCATCGACGAGCTCGGTGCCGACGAGCGGACCATCCTCATCGGCCACTCCTCCGGCGCCGTGGCCGCGATGCGCTACGCGGAGACGCATCGCATCCTGGGATCGGTGCTCGTCGGCGTGTGCCACACCGACCTCGGCGACAGCGGCGAGGCGGCCAGCGGCTACTACCACGAGCCGTGGCAATGGCAGCGCATTCGCGGCAACCAGGACTGGGTGGCCATCTACAGTTCGACCGACGATCCCAACATCCCGATTGCCGAGCCGCGCTTCGTGGCGGCGCAGCTGCGGTGCAGCTACTTCGAGTTCACCGATCGCGGACACTTCGTGGACACGCGCGAGCTGCCCGAGGTCGTCCAGTTCATCAAACGCAAGATCTCCCTGTGACCCACCCATGCATCGCGCGCTGGTCCTCACGAAGTACCCCGACGAATATCAACGCCTGATCGAGGCCGAGCAGCTGCCGGAGCTCGAGCTGTGCGCGACCGCGGACGTCGCCGATGGGCTCGCCCGCGCCGGCGACAGCGACGTGGTGCTGGGCGATCCGGCGCGCGTCGTCCAGGCGCTGCCGCATCTCACGCGCCTGCAATGGGTGCAGCTGTCGTGGGCGGGCGTGGAGCCGATGCTCGACCCGGCGCTGCGGCGCGACTACGTGCTCACGAACATCCGCGGCGTCTTCGGGCCGCTGATGTCCGAGTACGTCTTCGGCTACCTGCTCGCCCACGAGCGGAAGATCGTGCCGCGGCTCGAAGCGCAGCGAGAGGGGCGATGGGACACCACCCTGCCCGGCACGCTGCAGGGGAAGACCATCGGCCTGGTGGGGGTCGGGTCGATCGGCGCGCACCTGGCGGCGACGGCGCAGCACTTCGGGATGCAGGTCCGAGGCTTCACCCGCAGCAGCGAAGACTGCGCCGACGTGGACACCTACTTCCACGGGGCCGACAAGGCCGCGTTCGCCTCGGGGCTCGACTACCTGGTGGCCGTGCTCCCCAACACGCAGGGTACGCGGCGAATCGTCGACGCGGTGATGCTGGAGGCGCTGCTGCCGCACGCGGTGGTGGTCAACGCGGGTCGCGGCGACACGCTGGACCTCGATGCGCTCGTCGGCGCCCTGAACGCCGGCCGGCTGGCCGCCGCCGTGCTCGACGTGTTCCCCGAGGAACCGCTGCCGGCCGACCACGTGCTGTGGCGCACCCCGCGCGTGTACATCACCAGCCACACCGCCGCGCCGAGCTTCCCCGCCGACATCGTGTCGGTGTTCGCGGACAACTACCGGCGCTTCGCAAGAGGCGAAGATCTCGCCCACCGCGTTGATTTCGAGAAGGGCTACTGAACCCGTGATCCCCTGGGAGCTGCTCGGCCGCACCGCCACGCCCGGCGGCGAAGAGATGGCGCTGATGCGCCAGTCCGGCGAGTACGTGATCCTCGCGGGTGGCAAGCCGCTGATGTCGAGCCGGATGCACGGATCGGAGGAGGCGCTCGCCGACGTGGCGTGCCGCGAGGCCCGGGGTCAGGAGGCACCCTGCGTGCTCGTGGGCGGGCTCGGCATGGGCTTCACCTTGCGCGCCACGCTCGATGTGCTGCCCACCACCGCCACCGTGGTCGTGGCCGAGCTGGTAGCCGGCGTGGTGGAGTGGAACCGCGGACCGCTCGGCTCGCTCGCGGGAGACCCGCTGGCGGATCCACGCACGCGCGTGGAAGTGGGCGACGTCGCCGATCTGCTGCGCGCGTCACGGCGGCGCTTCGACGCCGTGCTGCTGGATGTCGACAACGGCCCCGATGCCTTCACCACCTCGGGCAACACGTGGCTCTATGGCGACAAGGGGTTGTCCGCCATCCGGGCAGCTCTCGTGGAGAACGGGACCCTGGCTGTCTGGTCGGCACGCGAGGATCGCCGCTTCGAGCAGCGCCTGCGATACGCAGGCTTCGCGGTGGAGGTCGCGCGCGTTCGCGCGCGCCTGAAGAAAGGCGGGCCGCGCCACGTCATCTTCCTCGGAAGACTCCAGGCTCCAGGCTCTGGGCTCTAGAGGCTCGAGGCTCTGGGACCAACCGTCTGCCGTTTGCCGTCCGTCTGCCGTCTCAGAATGCGATCCCGATGTTCACCAGACGGATCGTCGGGATGAACTCCAGATAATCCGCGCCTTCATCGGTGCCGAAGAGGCGTTTGAGGCCGAAGCCCAGGCCGACATAGAAGTTGTCGTCCTTCCCCATCAGCCAGCTCCAGTTCGCATCGAACCCGAGTCCGAAAAATGACTTCCGTCCCTGCGGCTCGCCAAACTCGTCGTACACACCCTCGACGCTGGTGACACCCATCTTCACCCCGAACGAAAAGCCCTCGAACGGGCGGCCTGATGGATAGAAGCGGTAGAACACGTCCGCGTTGTAATAGTCGTCATCATCGTCGGGGAACGCCGAGCCGCCCACGCCCAGCGTGCCACTGTCCGATACCTTGCGCTCGAACTCCGCGTTGAACAATCCCAGCAGCACGCCGAAGGGGTTCGCGGAGATCACCTGATTGTGTGCGGGTGGCGCAGCGACCGGCGCCGCGGCCTCCTGCGCATGCAGTGGCGAGGCGGTGGCCATTGCGAGTGATCCCACGACGACCGCGACACGCCACATGGATCTCACGAAGCCTCCTGCCCAATCGGCGGCCCACGCGACGCCCCCGGACGGCGTCGCGGGTCTGCTCTCGCGAGCCTACCACTGAACGGCTGGGCTCGACTCCGCGGTCACCTGGAGATTCCACGGTGGGATGATCCCGACTCGCCGAATAATGGGCAGGTCGGTCCCCATGAAACGAATCGCGCCCCGGCTCTCGACTCCGGGCTCGCCAGCCGCGCAGCTCTCCGACGCGCGGTTGCAGCCGGATCTCCTCGACGATCAGATCCGCCGCCTGAAGGTGCTCGCGCTCCTCGGCGCCGGGCTGTGGACGGTAGGCCTGTTCATGGATGCCGTCATCTTCCCGTGGATCATGGCTGGGGCCGTGCCCACGAAGGCCTTGACCATCGAGATCAGCGCCATCCTGACCTCGGTGGGCATCTACTTCTGGGTCGGCCGCCCCGCTGGCTCGTCCCTCGCGAAAGCGGATGCCGGCCTCTGGCTGATGATGCTGAACTCGGCGGACATCGCGCTGCTCGAGACGTGGGCGACGGACCCGACGGTGGCGAGGCTGGGACACCTGTCGTGGACGGCCATCGTGATTCTTTTGTCCGCCATGGTCGCGCCGAGCACGCCCGTCAAGATGCTGGGCGCGGCCCTGGCGTCGGCGTCGATGGGGCCGTTCGGGGTGTGGCTGGCACACCTGCGGGGCGTGGACGTGCCCTCGGCGCTGAGCACGTTCCTGATGTACATGCCCAGCTACTCGTGCGCAGTCGCGGCCGTGGTGCCGGCGCGGATGTTCCAGAAGATGGGACGCAGGCTGAAAGAGGCGCGCGATCTCGGCAGCTACGAGCTGGAGGAGCGATTGGGCGAAGGCGGCATGGGCGAGGTGTGGCGCGCCCGGCATCGGCTGCTCGCGCGTCCCGCCGCCATCAAGCTGGTGCGCCCGGCCATGCTGGCAGCCGGCACCGAGGCCGAGACCCGCGCCACGCTCCGCCGCTTCGAACACGAGGCGCAGGCCACGGCCGCCCTCACCTCGCCTCACACGATTCGGCTCTTCGACTTCGGTGTCACCGACGAAGGCAGCTTCTACTATGTGATGGAGCTGCTGGTCGGCCGCGACATGGCGTCGCTCGTCGCGGAGTTCGGGCCGCTGCCGGCGCCCCGCGTAATCTTTCTCCTTCGGCAGGTCTGCCATTCGCTGGCCGAGGCGCACAGCCGCGGGCTGGTGCACCGTGACGTGAAGCCCGCGAACATCTTCGTGTGTCGGATGGGCCTGGAGCACGACTTCGTCAAGGTCCTCGACTTCGGCCTGGTGCAGGTGACCGGGCCGGGCCCGGCGCACGACCTGACGCAGTCGCTCGCCGCGCTGGAAGGCGTCGTCGGTACTCCGGCCTTCATGGCGCCAGAAGTGATCGTTGGACGCCAGGTCGTGGATCACCGCGCGGACATCTACGCGCTCGGGTGCGTTGCCTACTTCCTGCTCACGGGCCAGCAGGTGTTCCAGGGCGGCACGCAGATGCAGGCGCTCATCGACCACGTCAGCACCGTTCCGGCGCCGCCGTCGTCACGAACCTCCAGGCCCATTCCTCCTTCCGTCGATACGCTGGTGCTCGCATGCCTGGAAAAGGAGCCCGAGCGACGGCCGCAAGATGCGGTGGTGCTGTCACAACGACTCGCGGAGTGCGAGGGCGCGCGCGAGTGGTCCAGCACGCAGGCGGCCCTCTGGTGGCAGACGCATCTACCAACCCTCGAGGCGGACAGAGCGCCCGTGGCCGACGAGCTCACGCGCGTGTGAGGGATGAAGCGTGGGGCTTGGGGCTTGGGGCTTGAGGCTTGGGTGAGAACCGCTGAACGCTGGCGCCCAACCTGGAACCCCAGAATCCAGAACCTACAACCTCTGCCCGCTGCCAGCCTGACGCACCATCGTTTCGAGCAGGTGATCGAGGGCAGCCGCGGGGTCCGTCGTCCGCCCCGTGTGCACGGGCGACATCTGAATCACGGTGCTTCGCGGCGACACCAGCCACCGGAATCGACCGCGTGGCGGCAGATCGCCAATCGTCCCAGCCGCGGCGCCTCCCTGGCACACCAGCGGAATGGTGGCAAGGCTGTCGCGGATGGCCTCCACGTCCAGCCCGGGGTCCAGCAGGCGCAGCCGTTCGGGATCCAGTTCGATCCGGCAGTCGAGGAACGTGTCGTCCACGCAGGACAGGATGACGCCGACGTTGATGCGCTCGCCACGCTCCACCCGCGGCACGATGCGGACGATGGCGTAGTCGTAGGTGAACTCAGTCGACACGAGCGGCCTCCTGCACGAACGGGCGAGGCGCGGACAGGCGCTCCGTCAGGTATCGCACGTACGCGGCGCGCTGGGCGGGCACGTCCGGTCCCGTCTCCGCCGCCAGGAGCCAGCCTTCCGGAATCCAGTCGACGATGGTGGCGATCGTGCCGGCGTCGATCGATTCCGCCAGGATCGGATCGACTGCCAGCAGCCCCCTGGCCTTCGCGCGGAGCACGTGGCTCCTGATCATCGCGAACGGATCACGCGGGCGCGTGCGATCGGTGTGCCACTCCGGCGCGTGATGCGCGTAGAGCGTGGCCCCGTGGTCGATCAGCCAGAGGCGCCGGTGCCACATCAGCATGTTGGTGTTGCGGGCGGTGCGGTCGACGTTGGTGACATAGCCGTCGAACCAGACGATGCGCGCGGCCAGATCGGCGTCCAGCTCGTGGACCAGCGGGTCGAACGTCACCGATCCCGGCAGGTAGTCGAGCGCCAGATTCAAGCCGGCGCTGTCGAGAATCAGCGCGTGGATCTCGGGGTCCGGCTCGGTCCGTGCCAGATCGGGATGCAGCTGGGCGAACACAATCTCGGGCACCGGCAGGCCGAGCGCCCGCGCGATCTCTCCGGACACCAGTTCCGCGATCAGCGCGCGAGGCCCCTGCCCCGCTCCGCGGAACTTCAGGACGTACATCCCCTCGTCATCCGCCTCGACGATGGCGGGGAGCGACCCGCCTTCGCGCAGCGGCGTGACGTAGCGGGTGACGGCCACGGTCCTCGGCTTCTGCACGGGCCAATTGTGGCACGTGTCGCGTCACCCGCCGAGCTGGCCGGCCCTCACCGCGAGACTCCGGCCACGCGCTCGACCATCGCCCCTGGTCTATCTCGGTTTCAGCAGATGCTTTCCGCTTCCCGGCTGATCGTGGAACTCCGGGCTGTTCGCCATCGACTCGGCATCGTCCTCGGCCCTGGGCATGCTCGACGGGTCGAGCGGGCTGATCGGTGGGCCATCCTCGCCAGGCGCGTGCACCATCTGCTGCGCATCGATGTTGAGGCCCGGGCTCTCGACATCGGGATGGGCGCGCCCCTTCTGTTTCTCGATCCGCAGCTTCTCATCTTCTTCCATCGGCGCCTCCGGGAGAGAGCCGCAGCAAGCTGCGTGCCCGGCGCCGGTTCGCATCCGCCCGACCGTGTGTGGTATTCCTGACAGTCATCAAATCACTTCAACATCTCGTCAGGAACTCACTATGACCACGACTGTCGCCATCGCGGTCGCTCGTCGCTTGACGGCGGCCGCCGCTCTCCTCATCGCGTTCTCGGTTGCGGGTTGCGCGCAAGCCACCCGGACCACCTCGTCCTCGCCAGCCGCCGCACCCGCGACTCCGGACACGCAGAAACCAGCTCCACAAGGAACCGCCGCGCCGGCAGCAGCCCAGGCCGCCGGCCCGGGCGCACCCGCGGCCATCAAGCCACTCATCGCCACCTCGCCCGACGGCACCAAGATCGCGTACGAGAAGACCGGCACCGGCCCGGCGCTGATGCTCGTGCACGGCGGCGGTCAGACGCGGCGCTCGTGGAACGACATCGGCTACGTCGACCGGCTGAGCAAATCGTTCACTGTGATTACGGTCGATGTGCGCGGCAACGGCAACAGCGACCGTCCCACCACGGCTGCCGACTACGCATTGGACAAGGTGCTGGCGGACCTGCTGGCCGTGGCGGATGCCGCATCCGCGCCGCGCTTCCACCTCTGGGGCTTTGGCCACGGCGCCAGCATCGGGCGGCACCTGGCTGCTCGTTCCGATCGCGTGATCTCGGCGGTGCTGGTGGGAATGGACATGGGCCCGACGCTGTCGGGACCCGTGAAGGAAGCCATCCTCGGCATGCGCGCCAAGTGGCAGCCCCTGCTCGAGGCGCAGAAAGCCGGCACGCTGGATCTGAAGCAGTTCTCGTACGGCGATCGCGAAGCCTGGAACAACGGCGTGGCGACCTCGGCCGTCGCGCTAGGCGCGCTGGCTGAGTATCCGCCGCTGGAGCCCGCGGCGATTCTGGCGCCCACGCTGTGGCTGGTGGGCGCGGCCGACACCAGCGCGATGGAGAACGCCAAGGCGTATCAAGGGAAGCTGGCTGGCACCAAGGTCACCTTCAAGGAGCTGAGCGGCCTCAGCTACTCCGACAGCTTCGCGAAGGTGGACCCGGTGCTCACTGCAGTTGAGCCGTTCCTGAAGGGTGAGGCAAAACCGACGTCGTGAAAGGGTGATGGAAGCCCGGAGCGCCCGCAGCGCGGCACAATAACGATGTGCGCGCCGCCGTCACCCTGCTCATCCTCTTTCTGACCGCGGCGCGGATTCTCGCGCAGGCGCCACCCGACCTGGTCATCGACGCTCCACCGGAGCTGTCGGCGGCCAGGGCACGGCTGGAGTCCTACGACCGGTCGCCGCTCTCCGGCATCGTCGGACTGGTCGGGCTCGCCGATCCCGGCCCCTCGATCCGCGTGGTCCTCGCCACCGACAACGGGGAGGTCGCGCGACAGGTCACGCCGTGGACCGCCGGCTTCGCCGTCGGCGAGGCGAGCCTCATCGTGCTGTTTCCATCCCGATCGCCCACCTATCCGCACGACACACTGGAGGACGTCCTCCGCCATGAAGTGGCCCACATCCTGATCAGCCGGGCCGCGAACGGCCGGCCGGTGCCGCGATGGTTCCACGAGGGGCTGGCCATGGCGGTCGAGCGCCCGTGGGGGCTGGAGGATCGCTCCCGTCTGGCCTCCACCCTGCTCTTCGGACCACGGTTGACGCTCGGCGGCATCGATTCACTCTTCTCCGGCGGGCAGGGGATGCAGGCGCGGGGCTACTCACTCTCCGCGGCCGTGGTCCGCTACATCATCAGCGAGCATGGCGCGGCGGCTCCCGCCGAGATTCTCCGTCGCGTCGCCGATGGCTGGACCTTCGACGAGGCGGCGGCCAGCGTCACCGAGCGGTCGATCCCGTACTTCGAGTCCGAGTTCTGGGATCGTCAGCGGACCTGGACGATGTGGATCCCCCTGCTCGCGTCCAGCACCGTCGTGTGGCTGGGGGTCATCGGGCTTGCCGCGCTCGCGGTCCGCAGGCGCCGACGCCGGGCGGCCGCCCTGCGAAGGCGCTGGGAAGCGGAGGAAGCCGCGACGCCCGAGCAGGAAGCTCGAACGACTGAGCCGTAGCGATCGATGGCTCGCATGCTGCATAGCGTTCTCCAGACGAAGGAGGCGCAGATGCGGCAGAGCTCAGGGGAACGCAAGTCGATATGGGTGCAGGACGCCGGCTTCGACGCTGGCCGACGGCTCGAGAGCAACACCGAGGCTGATGTGTGCGTGGTTGGCGCCGGGATCGCCGGGCTGACGACCGCGTACATGTTGACCCAGCGCGGCCGCTCGGTGGTGGTGCTGGACGACGGCGCCATTGGCGGCGGCGAGACCGGCCGAACCACAGCGCATCTGTCGAACGCGCTCGACGATCGCTACTTCGAACTGGAACGCCTGCACGGGGTGGACGGGGCCCGCCTGGCCGCCGACAGCCACACGCAGGCCATCACGGCCATCGAGTCGATCGTGCGACAGGAGCAGATCGCGTGCGGGTTCGAGCGCGTCGATGGCTATCTGTTCCTTGTCCCCGGAGATGATCCGGACATCCTGGCCCGTGAGCTCGATGCCGCGCACCGCGTCGGACTGGCGGGGGTGCACCGCGTCGAGCGATCGCCACTGCCGTCATACGACCTCGGACCTTCGCTGTGCTTCCCCGATCAGGCGCAGTTCCATCCGATGAAGTACGTCGCCGGCCTGGCACGCGCCATCGAGGGTCGGGGCGGACGCATCTACACTCGCGCCCACGCGGACGCCATCGAAGGTGGCGACGACGCGCACGTGCGGACCAGCGATGGCCACGTCGTGAAGGCCGGCGCCATCGTGGTGGCGACCAACACCCCGGTCAACGACCGGGTGGTGATCCATACGAAGCAGTCTGCCTATCGCACCTACGCCATCGCCATGGCGGTCGCGAGCGGATCCGTTCCGCGCGCGCTCTTCTGGGACACGGCAGATCCGTACCACTACGTGCGTGTGACGACCACCGACGAGGGCGCCGACCTGCTGATCGTCGGCGGAGAGGATCACAAGACCGGGCAGGCCGACGACACCGAGCGGCGCTTCTCGTCGCTGGCGGACTGGGCCAGGGAGCGCTTCCCGTCGGCGCGCGAGGTGACCTGTGCGTGGTCGGGCCAGGTGATGGAGCCGGTCGACAGCCTCGCGTTCATCGGGCGCAATCCGAATGACGCGCCCAACGTGTACGTGGTGACCGGGGACTCCGGCAACGGCATGACGCACGGCACGATCGCGGGGATTCTGCTGACGGATCTCATCACGGGCGTCGATCATCCGTGGGCCAGGCTGTACGACCCGTCCAGGATCACACTGCGAGCCGGTTACGAGTTCACGCGGGAGAACCTGAACGTCGCGGCGCAGTATGCCGACCTGGTCACCCCTGGCGAGATCGCGTCCCCGGAAGAACTCGCGCCGCACACCGGCGCGATTATGCGCCGCGGCGCGCGGAAGCTTGCGGTCTACCGGAATCCGCAGGGCGCCATTCAGGAGTTCTCGGCGCTCTGTCCGCACCTGGGCTGCGCGGTCAGCTGGAACGACACGGAGAAGACGTGGGACTGTCCCTGCCACGGGTCGCGGTTCGAGGCGACCGGCGCGGTCATCAACGGGCCCGCGATTACGGGGCTCCGCCCGGAGTAGCTCGCTAAGGCGGTGCTTTGCACCGTAAGCGAGAGGCCGCACGTCGTGCGGTAGGCGGCGCTCCGCGCCGTAGGATCGGAAGGTCCGCCCCCGTCCTCCGACGGTCTTGCAGGGCGCCTACGGACCGAAGGTCCGCCCCGCACGCCCTACGCGCCGCAGGCGCGCCCCTTCGGACGCGCCGCCTGTGCTATAAGCGTCCGGGACCCCAACACACATGTGGCAGCACAATTACGAACCTCTTGGCGGCAGTCTGGGTCTTTCGGCCCCGGTCGCGGCTCTCCCCATCGTCGTGCTGTTCCTGATGCTGGGACTGTGGCGGGCGCCGGCGTGGAAGGCGGCGGTGAGCGCGCTCGTGACCGCGCTGGTCGTCGCCATCGCGGTGTACGGCATGCCCGTGCAGCTGGCGGTGATCTCGACGCTGTACGGCGCCGCCTACGGGCTCTTCCCCATCGCCTGGATCGTGTTCTCGTCGATCATGCTCTACCGCCTGGCGGTGGACACCGGCAAGTTCGAGGTCATCAAGGATTCGGTCGGCAGCCTCACCGATGACCGGCGTTTGCAGGCGATGTTCATCGCCTTCTCGTTCGGCGCCTTCATCGAGGGCGCAGCGGGCTTCGGCGCGCCGGTGGCGGTGTCGGGCGCGATGCTGGCGGGCCTCGGGTTCAACCCGTTCTACGCTGCCGGCATCTGCCTGCTGGCCAACACCGCGCCGGTGGCCTTCGGCTCCATCGGCATCCCGGTGACCACCCTCGCCGCCGTGACGGGGCTGCCGGTGATGCCCCTGTCGGCGATGGTGGGCCGGCTGTGCGCGATGGTGTCGATCATCATCCCCGGCTATCTGATCGTCGTCATGGCCGGATGGGCCCGCGCGCGTGAAGTGTTGCCGGCCATCGTCGCCTGCGGCGTGTCGTTTGCCGGCATGCAGCTCTTCGTCTCGAACACGATGGGTCCGGAGCTGACCGACATCCTCAGCTCGCTCACCTGCATCATCGTGATGGTGGCGGTGCTGAAGCTGTGGAAGCCGAAGACCATCATGCGGCTCGAAGGCGACAAGCCGGTGAGCACCGTGGCCATGAAACACACGGCCGGCGAGATCTTCGTGGCCTGGAGCCCGTATCTGCTGCTGGTGGCGTTCGTGCTGGCCTGGGGCGAGCCAGCCATCAAGCTGACCATCGACACCTGGACCAACGGCGTCATGCCGTCGTTCCTGCCGAAGGCGCCCACCGGCCTCAACGGCCTGATGGTGCCCGGCCTGCACAATGCCATCACGCGCATCCCGCCGGTGACGCCGGCGCCGGCGCCCTACGCCGCGGTGTTCACGCTCAACTGGCTGAGCGCATCGGGCACCGCCTGCTTCCTCGCCACCATTGCCGCCGCAGTGGTGCTGCGCGTGAAGCCCGCGCAGTTCGTGGGCATCTACAAGGCCACCTTCAAGCAGCTCTCGTTCGCGATGGCCACCATCGCCTCGATGCTCGGCCTCGCCTACTTGATGAACTACTCGGGCATGACCTCGACGCTGGGGCTCGCGCTCGCCACGACGGGCATTGCGTTCCCGTTCTTCAGCGCGGTCGTGGGCTGGCTGGGGGTGTTCCTCACGGGCAGCGACACGTCGGCCAACGCGCTGTTCGGCAATCTGCAGGTGGTCACCGCCAACGCGCTGGGCCTGAACCCGGTGCTGACCGCATCGGTGAACTCGGCCGCGGGCGTGATGGGCAAGATGATCTCGGTGCAGAGCATCGCCGTGGCGGTGGCAGCCACGGGCATGAGCTCGGCGGACGAGAGCCGGCTGTTCCGGTTCACGATCAAGCACAGCGTGATGCTGATGATCGCCATGGGCATCATCTCGATGCTCTTCGCCTACGTGTTCCCGCACTACGTGCCGGTGGTGCCGCCGAAGTAGCGGACTCCATTCCATTCGAGGCGGGCAGTGGCACAGTCTGACGGCACACGCGAGCAAGCGATCACGCACTGGTCCACCGCCGCGGTGGTGGCGGCCTCGATTCTCGCCATGTGGCTGTTCCTGCCCATGGAGTGGATTTGGGACATGAACGACCCGGACTTCATGCCGCTCGTGCTGCTCGCGCCGTTTCTTGGCGTCTTCGCGCTCTACCACGCCGCGTTGGGCCTGCGCTGGACGCTGCGCGCACGCAGGTTCGGCGAGGCGTCCATGGACATCAAGGGCGGGGGTGTGGGGCGCATGGGCCAGCGCCTGGAAGGGACGGTGCGGACGGCCACGCCGCTGCGACCCTCGGGCGACTATCGTCTGGTGCTGCAGTGCGTCGAGACGCACCAGTTCCGAAACACGGGGAGCGGCGCAGGCACCCACCACTCGCACGACTTCGTGCTGTGGGAACAAGCCGTGACGGTTCCAGCCGCGGGAACGGATTCGGCCCAAGGCATCCCCTTTGCGTTTCAGTTGCCCGCGGTCGTACGGGAGGAACAGCAGATGAAACGGGACCCCAATGCCGTGCGCATGGACTACGCCGTCGCGATCCCGTTCATGAAGAAAATCTGGACCAACAAGGTTCCCACCGGCACGGCCTGGCAACTGACCATCTCCGCTCCGATACCGGGCACCGATTTCAAGGCCGTGTTCACCGTACCAGTCGAGCGTCCCTGACAGGACCGGTCAGAACCGAATCATCAGGCCCACGGCCGCGTCCAGCGGCCAATCCACGGCGGAGTGACAGGAAGCGTGTTCTCTCACCCCATGCTGCCGTGAGAGCCAGCTCAGCAGCATCGGATCTTATTTGACTGGCCCACTGGTCGCTGCTACTCTCAGCAACAACTCAACCATTCCCAAGCGAAAAGGTGCACGGCGTTGTTCGCCGCGCGCAAAGCTGGAGACCCCGCCACGGAGGCAGGGTGACATAGCTGCCGAACTTGGAGAGGGGCCGTACTGCGCCCAGTGCGCCTCGTTGTCCCGGTCGTCGGTAGCGGATTCGGAGCCCCGTCGTGTCCGTCCGCCGCGTTGTCTTCTTCACCGCTCTCACCTCCTCGATGGCGAGCCTCGCCTTCGGGCTCGGCCTGTGGACCGCGCAGCGCACGATGGCGGAGCAGCTCGCCAACAACGACGCGCGACTCACCGCGCTCAGCGACGACCTGGCGCGCAGCATCCTCACGATCCGCGAGTCACAGGTGCACCCGGATGGCACCGCCGGCGGGGACGACCCGGCCATCGCGTCGATGGCGGGTGCGCCGCAGAGCGCGATGGTGGACGAGATCAAACGACAGCTGCAGAGCGAGATGGGGCTGATGCCGGTGCGGCTGCTCCGCGAGCGGCGCGAGAGCTTCGTCGAGCTGAACTCCGTCGACAGCCTCGGCAAGACCGGGTACGGTACGGCCGGATACCTTGGCCAGGGCCACTTCATCACGGTGAAGCATGCGGTCGTGGCACTCGACGAAGGAGAAGACGGGCCCGACCGCAAGGTCACCTCCTTCAAGATTCGCTACAAGGGGAAGGACCTGCCCGCGCGGCTGGTGGACGCGGGGGACGCGTTGGTCGAAGTGCACTCCGGCGACTGGGCGATCATCAAGGTCGACGAGGAGATCGACCTGCCGGCGCTGCGCATCGACACGAGCTACGCCTACGAGTTCGCCGAGCCGATCTTCCGGCTGGGCAACGACTACTCGAAGGGCATCATCGTCGGCACGGGCTATGTCGGGCAGCGCACGCAGAATGGACTGGTGACGTGCCTCACCGACGGCCACCCCGGCGTGTCCGGCGGCGGCGTCCTCAATCAGAACGGCGACCTGGTCGGTATTCCCATCGGCCGAATGGAAGGCGACTATCGCTTCTCGTTCATCCTGCCGCTGCGGGAAGAGATGTTCCGCAAGGTGCCGTCGCCGGCGGCAGCCGACGCGCTGCCACTGACGCCGTAAGGGCACGATGAAGTTCAAAGTCCAAAGTTCAAGAGTTCAACGTTTGAACGGCCAAACGCGCCTGATCAGCGCTCGCGCGCGCCCTGCACCTGGAACCCAGCCGCCTTTTTTGAACTCTTGAACTCTTGAACTCTTGAACTCTTGAACTCTTGAACTCTTGAACTTTGAACTCTCTTCAGAACTTCTCCGGCACGAACTTGTAGGAGTAGTTCGGATCCTTGTAGTCACCGGGCTTCTGCCGCTTGGGAAGCTTCACCTTCTCCCGCGGGGCGCTCTCGTACGGGATCTGCCCGAGGAAGTGCGAGATGATGTTCAGCCGCGCGCGCTTCTTGTCATTGGAGTTCACGACATACCAGGGCGCGAAGCCGGTGTCGGTGGCCGTGAACATGTCGTCGCGAGCCCGCGAGTAGTCGTACCAGCGGCTGTAGGACTTCAGATCCATCGACGTCAGCTTCCAGATCTTCCGCGCGTCGTCGATCCGCGACGAGAGCCGGCGCGTCTGCTCCTTCTCGCTCACCTCGAGCCAGTACTTCAGGAGGATCACGCCGGAGTCGACCATCGCCTTCTCCCACAGCGGCACCATGTTCAGGAACTTCTTGACCACTTCCTCCGAGGTGAAACCCATCACGCGCTCCACGCCGGCGCGGTTGTACCAGCTGCGATCGAAGATGACGATCTCCCCCGCCGCCGGCAGGTGCGGCAGGTAGCGCTGCACGTACATCTGGCTCTTCTCGCGCTCGGTCGGTGCGGGTAGCGCGATCGTCCGGTAGACCCGAGGGCTCACTCGCTCGGTCATGGCCTTGATGGCGCCGCCCTTGCCGGCGCCGTCGCGGCCCTCGAACAGGACGCACACCTTCAGGCCCTTGTACTTGACCCATTCCTGGAGCTTCACGAGCTCGCCGTGCAGCTTCGCCAGCTCTTTCGCATAGGCCTTGCCCGTCAGCTTCTCTTTCGCCTGGGCGGAGCTCTCTGGCCTGGCACTCTTCGCAGCGGGCTCCGCCGACGAGCCAGCAGCCATCACCGCGTCCGTGTCCTTGCTCTTCTTGGCGTCGTTCTTCTCGCCCGTCACGTCGTTGAGGGCCTTGCTGTGCTTGCCCTTGTCCTTGTTCTTCTTGTGCTTCTTGTCTTTCTTTTCGGCCTTGTCTTTGTTCATGATGCCTGGTCCTTTGACCTGGAGATACGGTCTGTCTGGGGTGGCCCGGCATGCGGCCCTCGCCCCAGACGCCCGCCGAGTGGGAGCGTTGGCGCCGACGTCGCGACCGGCACCGAGAGCGTGGCGGCCGGCGCGATCGGGCTGGCCGTGTCCCCTCCCGGTGCGGTTCGTCAGCATATCCCCCACCCTGAGTACAGTCCAGTTGGGCCTGCCGTGCGCCTCTGAGGCAAATCCCTGGGGCGCATGATCTGCGTGCGCCCACCCGCGCCGGTCACAACACCTCGTCCCATGAAAACGCCGTCGGCACCCTTCCGACTGCTGAATCGGGTTGACAGCGCGCGCGCCGTCTTATATTTAACTTTAAGGTTAATTAACTCAATGGTTCAGCAGCAGACCCCCGACCACCTCAGCACGACCTTCGCCGCGCTGGCCGACCCCACCAGACGCGCCATCCTGGCCCGCCTCGCCTCGGGCGAACGCTCGGTCACCGAGCTCGCCGAACCATTCGACATGAGCATGCCTGCCGTGTCGAAACACCTGAAAGTGCTCGAGCGCGCCGGCCTCATCGCCAGGAGCCGCGAAGCACAGTGGCGCCGCTGCCAGCTGGACGCGGCGCCGTTGCGCGAAGTCTCCGATTGGGTGGAACGCTATCGCGACCTGTGGGAGGCGCGCCTCGACCGCCTCGATGCGTACCTGACGACCCTCCAGAAGAAAGGAAAGACCCGTGCCCGAAGGAAGTAGCACGGCCCTCGCGGCCGACGTCGTCCTCACCCGCGCCTTCGATGCCCCACGCACGCTCGTCTGGCAGGTGTGGACCGACCCGGCCCACCTGGCCAGGTGGTGGGGACCGCACACCTTCAGCAATCCCCGGGTCGAGATCGATCTGCGGCCCGGTGGCGCGCTGCGCGTGGACATGCAGGGACCGAACGGCGTCAACGCCATGACCGGCCAGGTGCGCGAGGTCCTCGCGCCGGAGCGCTTCGTCTTCACGAGCAGGCTCGAGTCCGGCGGGCGCGTGTACGTGGAGGTCCTGAACACCGTCACGTTCACCGAACAGCGCGGCGTGACCACGGTCACGCTCGTCGCGCGGGTCCTGCAGGCCGCGCCCGAAGCGAAGGCGGACCTGGGCGGCATGCACGAAGGCTGGCGGCAGAGCTTCGAGCGCCTCGAGAGCCTCGTGTCCACATCGGCGTCCGAGCGCGAGATGATCGTCTCGCGTCTGCTGAACGCCCCGCGCGAGCTGGTGTTCGACGCCTGGACCGACCCGAAGCATCTTGGCGAGTGGTGGGGACCGGTGGGCTTCACCACCACCACGCAACGCATGGACCTGCGGCCCGGCGGTGAATGGATTCACGTCATGCACGGGCCTGACGGCACCGACTACCCCAACTACACAGTGTTCATCGAGGTGGACCGTCCCGCGCGGCTCGTCTACACCAACAGCGATGGCGATTCCGCCGCCGCCCCCGTAATCTTCGAGGCGACCGTCACGTTCGACGAGCAGGACGACCGGACTCGTGTCACCATGCGGGCTCGGTTCAGGTCCGCTGCCGAGAAGGCGCGCGTCATGCGCGAGTACGGGGCCTACGAGGGCGCACACCAGATGCTCGATCGCCTGGCTCAGCACCTGATCACCCGTACAACCGGCACCCGAAACGTGGAATAGGGACCTTATGGGACTCCTCACCGATCTCCGGTTCGCTGCCCGGTCTCTCTCCAGGGTGAAAGGGCTCGCCGTCACGGTGATCCTCACCCTGGCACTCGGTATTGGCGCCAACGCCGCCATCTTCACCGTGGTGCAGGGTGTGCTCCTGAAGCCCCTCGTCAACCGCGATGAAGATCGCCTCGTCTACATCCGCCAGAGCGCGCCGGGCGTCGGCATGGAGAACGCCGCGTTCTCGGTGCCGGAACTGAAGGACCTGCGCACGGGTGTCACCACGCTCACGGCCTTCGGCGACTTCTCCGCCATCGAGTTCACCATGGTCGGTCTGGGTGAGCCCCGCGTGGTCCGCGCCGGGGTCGTCGGTGGCTCGTACTTCGACGTGATGGGGCTGCGACCGGTGCTCGGACGACTCATCGATGCCACTGACGATGGGCCCAGTGCCGCCGGCGTGGTGGTCCTGACCCACCGCTTCTGGACGACCACACTCGGCGGCGATCCGGGCGTCCTCGGCAAGAGCGTGCGCCTCGGCGAGCGCGCCGCCACCATCATCGGCGTGCTGCAGCCGTCCGTGCCCTATCCGTCGGAAACAGAGATCATCGCCAACGTCGTCACCAGCCCACATCACCTGGATGCGACGATGGTCGACGGGCGCGTGCACCGCATGACCGAGCTGTTCGGCCGGCTCGCTCCGGGCGCGGACGTCGACGCCGCCCGGGCCGAGCTGCGCGCGGTGCACCAGGCGATGGTGCAGGCGCATCCCGAGGCCTACCAGAAGGACGCCGACTTCCGCATCGATGCGGTGCGCCTCCGCGACCAGATCACCTCGTCGGCGCGCACCGTGCTGCTGGTGCTGCTGGCCGCCGCGGCGCTGGTGTTCATCATCGCGTGCTCCAACGTCGCGAACCTCATCCTCGCGCGGTCGGTGCGCCGTGAAGGCGAGCTGGCGATCCGCGCCGCGCTCGGCGCCGGCGCGGGCGCGCTGCGCCGGACCCTGCTCGCCGAGAGCCTGCTGCTGTGCGGCGCCGGCGCCATCCTCGGCGTGCTGATCGCGCGCCCGATGGTCGCCGTCCTGGCCCGCTACGCGTCGCGCTTTTCGGTCCGCGCGCTCGACCTCACCGTCGACAGCAGCCTGCTGTGGGTGGGCACGGGCCTCGCCTTGATCGCGGCGGTGCTGCTGGCGTTCGTGCCGCGTCTGCCTTCTTCCGACGCCACCAATGGCTTCGGCCTGAACACCGGCAGCGTGCGCGTCACCTCAGGCACGAATCGTCGTCTGCGCCTGTTCGCCGTGACGCAGATTGCCGCGTCGTTCGTCCTGCTGGCGGGCGCCGGCATGCTGATGACCACCCTGTTCCGTCTGCAGGCCGCGGACACAGGCTTCAACCTGCGCAACGTCCTCGCCCTGCACGTCCCCACCCCGCCGGGGAAGCCGGAAGAGGTGGCGGTGTTCTATCGCGAGGCGATGCGGCGCATCGCGGAGCTGCCGGGCGTGGAACGCGTGGCCGTCGGCACGGCCGTGCCCTGGCGCGACGCCGGGGTGTTCGGTCCAGGATTCCAGTTCTCGGCCGAGGGCTACGCCAAGGCCGATGGCGAAGAGGATCCGCGCGCGCGGTTCAGGACCGTCTCGCCGGGGTTCTTCGCGGCGCTCGGCGTGCCGATCATCGCCGGACGCGACTTCAGCGATGCGGATCGCAAAGACAACGAGCCGGTCGTGATCATCAGCCAGAGCGTGGCGCAGCGGATGTTCGCCACGCAGGAGGCCATCAACCGCCATTTCAAGTGGACCGATCCGGTGATGAAGTTCATCGACGTCGGCACCGGGCCCCGCCGCATCGTCGGCGTCGCGGCGGATGTGGACGACGAGAACGTCGTGCCCGGCAAGGCGATGACCGTGTATCACCCGTTCGAGCAGGAGATCGGCGGCGGCCGGCTGTTCGTGCACGCCAAGACGGATCCCTACGCGATGGTCCCGGCCATCACGCGTCTCATCCGCGATTTGTCTCCGGAGCAGCCGGTGGAGCGCGCGACCACGCTGGAGGACGTGCGGGCCGAAGTGCTGGCGCCGAACCGCCTGAACGCGCTGGTGTTCGGCGGGTTCGCCGGCGTCGCGTTGATGATCTCCATCGTCGGCGTGGCCGGCGTGCTGGCGTTCTCGGTGAGTGCGCGAACGCGTGAGTTCGGCGTGCGGCTCGCCATCGGCTCGGAGCCCCGCCACCTGCTGACGCGCGTGCTCAGCGAAGGCGCCGTGATCGCCGGTATCGGCGTCGGATTGGGAGTAGTCGGCGGGTTCGTGCTGGCGCGGCTGGCGGGCGGTTACCTCTCGGAGGTGCGCCTGCCCGGCGCCGTGCCCCTGCTGGGCGCCGCTGCGGTGCTGGTGGCGTCGGCGGTGCTCGCGTCGCTGGTGCCGGCGTCGCGTGCCGCAAACGTCGATGTGATGCAGGCACTCCGGGACGAGTAGCCGCGCCGCGCGCGCAGTCGTCCTGGGCCGTGCGGTCCTTCGTCCGGGTGCGCTGCCCAGCTGTGCAATTTTGGACAGACGGTCGAGCCGGCATGAGGGACAATCAAGGCTGAGCGTCGAACTCAGCTGATGGCCAGAGCTCTTCTGGACGGGGCGTGGCCGCCACGATGGCCAAGTCGGCCGCAATACCGTGGTTCTCGCCAAGCCCGGCGATGCGTGGGTAGGCGCTCCTGGTGAGTCGTGATGCCTCGCTTCGTCTGCGGTATCGGAGGGCTCGGGCTCATCGTCTTGATGATGGCGGCACCGAGTGCGGTGCGCGCGCAACAAGAGCCGGGCACACTGGCCTTCACCGACATCACGTCGGCCGGCGGGATGGACGCGGTCACGACGGGCAGCCACGGCGCCATGTTCGCGGACGTGACCAACGACGGACTACCCGACCTGTATGTCACGTACAACAACGTCAGGGACGTCGACAATCCCTATCGGCGCAACCGGTTCTATCGCAACGTGGGCGGCCGGTTCGTCGAGGAGGCGGACGCGCGCAACATTGGTGTGTATGGAGGCGGCACGCATGGCGCCGCCTGGGCCGACCTCGACAACGACGGCGACTTCGACCTGACGCTCGGCCTCACCTACCTGACAGTGCGCGATCCTTACTACGGCCAATCCAACCGCATCTATCGCAACGACAACGGCATGTTCGTGAACGTGACGCCGTCCGCCATGAGCACCTACGCCGCCTACACCCGCGGCATCCTGGCTTTCGACCCGGATCGTGACGGCGACCTGGACATCTTCGCCGTCAACGGCGACCAGGGCAGCGATGAGCCGGTCCCCGACCGTAACGAGTTCTATCGCAACGACGGCGGCTTCGGCTTCACGTCGATCACCAGCGGCGTGGTCATCGAGGCGCCTGCCGGACAGAGCGCGATCGACACCGACTACGACGGTGACGGGGACATCGACCTGCTCGCCTGCAACCGCACCGGGGACATCAACATCCTCCGCAATGACAACGGCGTCTTCACCCGCGTCAACCCGTGGGACGCGGGCATCTACTCTGGCCCCATGCCTGCCACGCCGGGGCTCTATTACCGCGCCTACTCCGGTATCTCCACCGGTGACCTCGACAACGACGGCGATCTCGACCTGGTCTTCATCGAACAGAGTCTCGCTGGCACCGAGGTGCGCGTGGCTCACATCTATCACAACGTCGGCAATGGGCTCTTCATCTATCGGCAGCAGTTCGGAGGCTTCAGCGGGCTGACGGCGGGCCTCGCCGATCTCGACAACGACACCGATCTCGATCTCGTGCTGCCGGGTCTGCCTGTCGTCTTGCTCAACGACGGCCGCGGGATCTTTGGCGTGGGACCGGCTTTTCCCGGGCCCGCCAGCGGTTTCCCCACGCCCGACGTGCGCAGCGCAGCGTTTGCCGACATCGATCTCGATGGTGACCTCGATTTCACGGTCACCGCAAAATACGGACGCCCGTATCTGGTGCGCAATGACTTCAACGCGGGAGAGTGGCTGGCAGTGGGCCTGATCGGGCCACAGGGACAGGCGGGCGCGTTCGGTGCCAAGATTCGAGTTTTTGCCGCAGGCACGCGCACGCAGTTGGGCTTCAGGGAATTGAAGAGCAGCACCGGCTACCTGGCGCAGGACGACCCGGTCATGCACTTTGGCCTGGGTACGGCCACGCTGGTCGATCTGGAGGCGACGTATCTCGACGGGACCGTCGTGACCCTTCCCAATCTCGCGTCCAGGCGCAGACTGATCCTCAAGGGCTCCACCGTGCTCGATGTGCCGCAGGCGCCGCAAGGCCTTGCGGCCACCGTGGTCGGCACGCAGGTCACCTTCACCTGGACTGCGCCGCCGTCTGGCGGCGTGGCGAATCACTACGTGCTCCAGGCCGGCAGCGCTCCTGGGCTCGGCAACCTGGCATCCCTGGCGCTGGGAAACCAGACCGGCTTCAGCATCACCGCGCCGGCTGGCGTGTATTACGTGCGTCTGAGCGCGACCAACTACGTCGGCACCAGCGTGGCTTCCAATGAAGTGGTGGTGCGGGTGGGCTATGCGTGCTCGGCCCCGCCGGCAGCGCCCTCGACTCTCAGTGCCCAGATCAGCGGGCTTGGGGTCACCTTCAGCTGGGTGGGCTCACCGTCGCAAGAACCCACGGCAGCATACCTGCTCGAGGTGGGCAGCAGGCCTGGCGTCACCGATCTCGCGGCGTTCCAAACGACGGGCCCCAATCTCTCCGCAGCAGGACCACCCGGGTTGTATTACACGCGCCTCCGTGCCCGCAATGCCTGCGGCGACAGCTCGGCTTCGAATGAGGTCCAAGTGCAGCTTGGGTGCGCGGCACCTCCTGACGCGCCTTCAGGGTTGTCGGCCACGGTGAACGGTTCTACCGTGCGCCTCAGCTGGTCGGCGGCCGCCGGTGAGGCACCGGACCGCTACATCGTCGAGGCGGGGCTGACACCCGGTGCGACCGACTTCGTGATCGACACACTGGACACGGCGACGACATGGTCCACCACCGCGCCGCCGGGAACGTACACCGTGGGCATCCGTGGTCGCAACGCGTGCGGGACAAGCGGAGTCTCGAATCAGGTGGCTGTCGTCGTCTACTGACGATTTAATCGCGGCTCCGCGCAGGTGAACATCCAGACGTCGTGGCTGCGGCGTGTTCAGCGACCGCTCGGATCGATCACCAGACGCTCTACGGGCGCGCTCTGTTGCCGCTCGAACTCGCGCACGGCCGCGTCGAGGTTGAAGAACATCCGTTGTCGCCCAAGCCGCTCGCCGAGCGCAGACCGGCGCACCAGTTCCAGAGCGCTGGGGTTGAGACCGGCGAGCCAGAGGCTGATGCCATCGCGGCGCAGTTGATCATCGAACTCGATCAGCGTCTTCAGCGCCGTGTACTCGATGTCGAAGATGGCGCGGCAATCGAGCAACAATACGCGCGGCCGTGCCTCGTCGACCAAGACGCGCGCGCGATCGGCGACCGTTTCGGCGTTCGCGAAGAAGAGCCGTCCCTCGGTTCGCAGGATCAGCAGTCCCTGCCACGTCTCATCGTCTGCATGCTCCGTCGTGCGCGCGCGGAAGACGGTGGTCCCACGCTTCCGGCCCAGCGCGTACACCGGCGGATTGTAGGCCTGCTGTGCCAGCGACACCAGGGACACGATGACCGCCACCAGGATGCCCTTGAGCGTGCCGAGCAGCACGACGCCGGCGAAGGCGGTGGCCGCCCAGAGGAACTCCGTCGCGCGGACACGACGGATGGCGGCGAACTCCGCCGGCTTGATGAGCTCGAGAGAATAGACCACCACCACTGCCGCCAACGCGGCCTGCGGCATCAGGGCGATCATGGGCCCCAGCAGCACAAGCGTCGCGATGGCGACCCCCGCCGTGACCAGTTCGGCAACCTGGGTGCGTGCGCCCGCCAGACGGTTGACGGCGGTTTGCGAAGTGCCGCCACCTGCCGGCATCGCGCCAAACAGACCGCCAGTGGCATTGGCCACGCCGAGCGCGAGCAGTTCCTGATTGGCGTCGGGACGCGGCTCGCCGGGCGCGCCAAATGCCCGCGCCGCGGCAATCGTCTCGGTGAAGCTCATGAGCGCGATCCCGGCCGCTGCCGGCCACATCTGCTCCGCCAGGGCGAGGCGGGGCAGCATGAGGCTGGGAAGATCGCCGGCTACCGCGCCGACCGTGGCCACACCCGCCGCGTCCAGGCCCAGCAGGGCAGAGGCTGCGATCGCCGCCGCGATCGCTACGAGCGGCGCCGGCGCCTTCGGCACGAAGTGCTCGAGGCCCACGAGCAGCACCAGCAGCGTCACGCCAAGCAGCAGGGTGGGCACCGACGCGTCGGGGAGCTGCTGCACCAGCGCAAACAGGTCCCGGAAGAACCCGGTCTTCTCGAAGTGCACGCCAAGGAGCTTGGGCAGCTGGTCTACCACGATCACCAGGCCGATGCCCGACTTGAAGCCGGTGAGCACGGGATCGGAGATGAAGTTGGCGATGAAGCCCAGGCGAAGCATTCCAGCCGCCGCGAGCAGGATGCCCACGAGCACGGCGAGTGTGGCAGCCGCGGCCACCAGGCTTGCGGCGTCACCGCCAGGGGCCGATCGTCCGAGTTCGGCCGCAGTCAGGATGGCAATGGTTGTCGTGGTGCTGACGCTGAGCGGCCGCGACGTGCCAAGCAGGGCGTACACCACCATCGGGACGATGGCGGTGTACAGGCCGATGTGCAGGGGCAGCCCGGCGATGGTGGCGTACGCCATCGCCTTGGGCACGACGACCGCCGCCGCGGTGAGGCCGGCAGTGACGTCCGGCCGAAGCCAGGCGCCGGGATAGTGACGCATCCAGCCGAGACTGGGAATCAGCCGTGTCACGATGTGCCGATTCTGGCCACCGCTTCGCCTCTCTCATCCACGGGCCGGCGCGCGCCGTTGATCAGGCTCGTGCGAACCACCGTCACGAGGCACTCCGCCACCGGCCAGGGCGCTTCGTTGGCGACCGCCCAGATGGTCACTCGTCCCGTCGATGACGTCTTCCCCGCCGTCCATGGCTGCGCCAGCGCGAACTCAGGGTAGATGAACAGGTTGTCCTCGGCGGCGGCCTCGCCGAGCGGCGTGAACGTGAATCGCGGGACGATGTACAGGAGATGGCGGTCGAGGCGGTCGGCCCGCGGGTCCTCGAACTGTGCGCCCCGGCGGGCGACATCCATGCACATCGCCACCAGCGTGTGCCACGACACACGACCCGCGCTGTTCAGATGCCGGCGACGCACCTCGATGCCGTAGGGATGGCGCGGCGGCTCGGGCGCCACGCCATGTCGTCGCCGGCGCTGGCGTCGATGGACCGTGATGAGCGCGACCGGCACCCGTTCGGGGCGCTTGACGCCAGCCGTTCGGCGAAGCACGTCGAACCGCATGACCAGCGCATCGGCCTCGGGCTGCGGGAGCCCGAAGTGCAGTTGCCGGTCCGCCACGCGGGCGGGCTGCTTGAATTCGAGATCGATGCTGCTGACGCCCTCGAGCAACGATCGCTTGGCCAGGTAATGCCACAGCGTCTCGATGTACCACTCCGCGCTGACGCTGCCCGCGGAGTTGAGCATGGCGGAGTCGATGATCTTGTGCCGGGTATCGAGCACGGCGGTGAGGGCCTGTCCCGCGACCCCCACCGCCCGTCTGACGTCTCTTGGCCGTAATGCTTTCATCGAGCTCCCGTCGCAGCGCCGCCGGCCGAGGTCACGGCCTCGCGCGTGAGCGCAGATAGTTCTCGAACGCGTACTTCCCAACCGACGTGCAGGCGCCGAAACTCGCCGTATGGTCGAACGTGAAGTGGATCCCCGCGTAGATGCGGCTGCGAGCCTCTTCGTCGGCGAGCTCGTTGAAGCCATTGTACGAGCGTGTCACGTCCGCCTGACCGACACCCGTCCACGTGACCGTGAACGGGATGTCGTTTCGTCCCCAGAACTGCTGGAATAACGCCGCGGACGACGCGCCGATGCAGGCCATGTTACCCGGGTAGGTGGGATAGGGCGGTACGGCGATCAGCGAGACGAACTCAGGGTCGGGCGCCGTGGCAGCGTTCCCGTCGGTCGCGGCACCGCGAATCGCCGTGGTCGGCCGCCACAGGCCATACGTGAACTTCCCCGTGAACGATGTCAGCAACGCGTCGTGCTGAATCATGCCGAGCAAAGCGAACAGGCGCGCCGTCTCGAGCCCGCTCAGGCCGCGGGCCCGGGCCAGATCGCGCCCGAGGTTGTACCAGACGGCCGGCGCAGTGGTGGAGAAGCCCACGCTGGCCCACCGGCGCGCCGTCTGCGTCTGGTCGGCCGTTCGTGTCGTGCTGTTCACCGAGCCGAGCGCCTTCACCTCGTTGAAGTCGTCGGCGTAGTGCTGGCTCGTGATCGAGGGCGGTGGCTCCGGGAGAAACTGCAGGCGGTGCCCGAGCACGAAGGGCGTGACATCCTGATAGTGCACCAGGGCGGCCGCCGTGTTCTGCGGGGGCGCCGGCTGCCAGTACCCTGGCAGCTCCGGCAGGATGTAGGTCTGCGCCGCGCGGTCCCAGCCATCGTCGGCTCGTAACTCCAGCACGTAGCGCGCCACCTCCGATCCCGCGCGAATGCCTCTGCCCAGTGCATCACCCGACGATCGCGCCAGAGTCGCAGCCAGCGCCGCGTCGAAGGTGGCCGTCTGCGGAGGGAACATCGCCACCATCACATCGTGCGCCGCCTGAGCGGCCGCGACCTCGGGTGAGGCGCCGGTGCCATCGACGCGGACCGCGTATGGGGTATGGGTTCCATCAACGGAGTTCAACGCGTCGAAGATGGCCACCTGCAGCACGGCATACGGTCGCGTGAAGAAGACCGTTGGCGGCAGCGCGCCGGGTACCATCAACGAGGATTGGAGGATGCGGTTCCACTCGAGGACGACTTCAGTTGCGGTTTGCGCGAACGCGCCGCGCGGGACGAGGAGCAGCACGCAGAGCAGGAGTGACGCCGACGCCAGTGGCCGTGGACACATGGGGAACCTCCCTGATAACCAAGGATCGATCCGTCCGACGATGCCGCGACGCGCGAATGAGAGGGCCGAACTTACCACAGCCCGCGCCGGATGAGTTCACATCGACAGCCGCGACGCATGAGCTTGCGATGATGATGCCGCGAGTATGATGAAGCCCGCCCGAAAGGCACGAGATTGCGATGGTAGGAAGAACCATTTCCCACTACCGGATCGTCGCCCAGCTTGGAGCTGGCGGCATGGGTGTTGTGTATCGCGGCGAGGACACCAGGCTCGGCCGTGAAGTCGCCATCAAGTTCGTCTCCGAGGAGGCCGCGCACGACGAGCAGGCGGTGCAGCGGCTGCGGTCCGAAGCGCGGGCGGCATCCGCGCTGAACCACGCCAACATCTGCACCATCTACGACGTCGGCGAAGACGAAGGCCATCCCTTCATCGTCATGGAACTGATGAAGGGCCAGACGCTGCGCGAGCGGCTGGCGTCCGGCCCGCTGAAGGTCCACCAGCTCGTCGATGTCGGGATCGAGATCTCGGACGCGCTGCAAGCCACCCACAGCGACGGCATCATCCACCGTGACATCAAGCCGGGGAACATCTTCCTGACCGATCGCGGTCACGTGAAGATCCTCGACTTCGGGCTCGCCAAGCTCACGCCGCGCTTCTCGGGGTCCGGCACGACGCAGGAGGTGATGGACCACACCGGCGTGGGGGTGACGATCGGAACGATCTCGTACATGTCCCCGGAGCAGGCGGCCGGCGAGGAGCTGGACGGCAGGACCGATCTGTTCTCGCTGGGCGTGGTGCTCTACGAGAGTGCGACCGGGCGGCATCCGTTTCCGGGGAAGACCTCCGCGGTCATCCTCGCCGCCATCCTCAATCGCTCACCCGTCGCTCCCATCACCATCAACCCGGAGCTGCCGCTTCGACTGCAGGAAGTGATCAACAACTGCCTCGAGAAGGATCGCGAGCTGCGCTACCAGTCGGCCGCCGATTTGAGGGCGGACCTCAAGCGCCTGCGCAGGGACATCGAGTCGGGGCACTCATGGGCGGTCGAGCCGACCTCGCCCCGACCCCATTCGAGCGAGCCCCGCTCGCCCAGCCGTCCCATCAGCGCGGTGCCGCCCGAGCCCCAGGCGGTGACGTCAGGGCCGTCGCCGTCCGTCGGACGTCGCGTGATCGCGGTAGCTGCGGTGGCCGCACTCGCCGCCGGCGCCTATGCGCTTTGGCCCGGAGTCGAGACGACCACGCCAGCGGAGGACACGCGTGGCGTGACGCCGTCGGAGGCGTCGCTCGACAGCCAACTGTCGCTGGCCCGATCCAGCCTCGACGGGCGCGACTACCGCGCCGCGTTGGCCCATGCCGGCGCAGCCCTC
>Ga0105103_10000232_pt1 | contig 31262 bp, 29 predicted proteins | sample PPLLaktember2015_2_FD_79107 | JGI IMG/M metagenome (GOLD analysis project Ga0105103, IMG submission 79107) | Freshwater sediment microbial communities from Prairie Pothole Lake near Jamestown, North Dakota, USA - PPLs Lake P7 Core (6) Depth... | ecosystem: Environmental > Aquatic > Freshwater >...
CCCGAAGGAGCGGGGCCACCTGTTCGTCTTGCGCCAGTTCGATCCACTGCGATGTGTAGGCCGCCGTGATGGTGGTGGTGGCGCTGGGCATGACCTCGACGCCGCCACGGAAGTCGTTGAAGCGGGTCGTCCGCCGCCGCAGTACGACGAGGCCGGTCGACGGTGCCAGAATCTCGGTGGTGGGCGATCTGGCGAAGGCATCGCGCGCGAACAGCGTGACGTGTTCGCTCAACCGCCGCCGGAACTCACCGCGGGCACGATGATCGACGGTGTCGAACTGCGTCAGCGACTGATGGAATTCGTAGGTGCCGCTGTACAGCACGCCCAGCGTGCTCTTCCGTCCGCGGTAGCCGAGATTCACGCCAGGGCTCACGGCCGTGACGTAGTCGCCCTGCGTGCCGACCGTTTCGCTCGTGAGCGCGACGTTGTCGTCCCATAGCTCTGCCACCCCCACCGACGGCGTGACCACCCATCCCGGGGGGGTGGCCGGCAGCTGGGGCGTCGGCATGGTCGTCTGCGCCTGAGCAACGCCTACTCCCACTCCAACAGCGACGAGCGCTGCGGCCGCGTGCCGGAGCGTGGGGGCGATCGTCATGGAACCACCACCGTGTCGCCCTCCTGCAGGAACACGGACGTACCATTTTTCACGGCGGTCCGGTAGTTGAAGGGGATGGTCTCGACCTTCGAGTTGTCAGCCGACCGGCGAAGAATGCGGATGCCCCGAGGGTTGGCGAACTCCTTGAAGCCGCCGGCCACCGCCAGCGCCTGCAGCACGGTCATTGGTCCGCGCATGGGCACGGAGCCGGGCTGGTTGACCTCGCCCATCACGTAGACGACGGGCTCGACCACTTCCACGACGATGACGGTGACGACGGGATTGGCAACGAACTCTTTCAGTGCGGCGGTGATCCGATCTCGCAGCTCAATCGGCGTCAGCCCGGCCGCGGCGAGGTCACCCGCCAGCGGTAGCGTGATGCGGCCGTCGGGCCGCACCTGCAGAGACTGGGAGAGATACTCGTCCTTGTAGACCTCGACGCGGAGCTTGTCGCCCCGCGAAATGCGGTACTCTGCGGTCGACTTACCCGCGGGCGTCGTCTCTGGTTGAGCCGGCGATGCAGGAGCGGCCGCGGGTTGCGGTTGCGACTGCGCAGGAGACTGCGCGGACACCGGCAGCGCCAGTGCCACCGCGAGCGTGCCGACCACGAGTGTCAGGCGAATTGATCTCATCGTTGAACCTTCCGTCCACGCGGGCAGCGGCTCTGCTGGCCCGTCGTCATCCGTCGCATGAGCAAATGCAGTGCCTGAGAATGAAAGATGCATTCCCACTCAGCAGAGCAGTCGATGTCTTAAGGACGGAGGCACATGAGTAGCAAAAGTGGGCAAGGCGCTACCGCGTCTCGGCAGATGGTGCGGGTAGTGACCGCCGCCGCAGTCGTGCTGGGTGTGGCGTTCGCAGCAGGTCACGCCCGAGGCACGAACGTGTTGGTACGTGCGGGCGACGATCTGCAGGCGGCGATCAACGAGGCACGTCCGGGCGACGTCCTTCGCCTCGAAGCCGGCGCCACGTTCACCGGCAACTTCATCCTCCCGGCAAAAGCGCCGGGCGAGCCCGTCACCATCCGCACCTCGACCGACGACCGGCGCTTGCCGTCCGAACACGATCGGATCGCTCCAGAGCAGCAGTCGCTGCTGCCGACCATCGCCCAGCAGGGGGCCGAGCCGGCTCTCCGCACCTCGCCAGGCGCGAACGGCTGGCGGATCGTCGGTGTCCGCTTCCTGGGCAACGGCAATGGTGACCTGATCACCCTCGGCGATGGCGGCGACAACCAGAACAGCTACTCACGGGTGCCGGAGAACATCACGCTCGATCGGGTGCTCGTGCTGGGCGACGCAGAGAAAGGTCAGAAGCGAGGCATCGCGCTCAACAGCGCCGACACCACCATCCGCAACAGCCACATCGCGGACATCAAGGCCGTCGGGCAGGAGACTCAGGCCATTGCCGGCTGGAACGGTCCGGGCCCGTTCCTGATCGAGAACAACCATCTCGAGGCGGCCGGAATCTGCGTGCTCTTCGGCGGTGCGGAACCCTCCATCGGCAGCCTGGTGCCCAGCAATATCGTCGTGCGGCGCAACACCATGACCAGGCCGATCGAGTGGCGGGACTCGGAGTGGACGGTGAAGAATCTGCTCGAGTTGAAAAACGCAAGAGAGGTGATGATCGAGGGCAATGTCATGGAGCGCAACTGGGCGGCGGCTCAGGTGGGCTTTGCGGTGCTGTTCACCGTAAGGGCCTCCGGACCGACGGCGCGGTGGTCCACGGTCGAGAACGTCACGTTCCAGAACAATCTCGTCCGTGGCGTCGCCGGCGGGATCAATGTCCTCGGCTTCGACACGGACCGGGTGTCGCAGCAGGCGCGCAATATCCTCATCCGCAACAACCTGTTCGACGACGTCAATCACGAACGATGGGGCGGGAACGGCATGTTCCTGCAGCTGGGTGATGAGCCGGCGGACATCACCGTCGAGCGGAACACGGTGATGCAGTCCGGGAACCTCGTCACCGCGTACGGGGGGACCAGTGCCGCCCCACGGCCGATTCGCGGCTTCCGCTTCGTGAACAACATCGGGCGTCACAACAGCTACGGTGTGTTCGGCAACGGACGAGGCGTGGGGCTGCCGGCAATCGAGGCCTACTTCCCGGACGCGGTCATCACTGGCAACGTGATGGCCGGTGGCTCGTCTCGGCTATACCCCCCTGGTAACTTCTTTCCCTCGCTGGAAGAGCTGATGCGGCAGTTCGTCAACCCAGACGGTGGCGATCTGCGCTTGCGCCCCGACAGTGCCTGGCGTTCCGCAGCGAGCGACGGAGGGGCCGTGGGCGTCGATCACGCGGAGCTGTTCCGCGCGATCGGGGGCATGGGCCTGCGCTGAGGGGGTCGAGGATGCTTACGGGGCGACGCATGGCCGCGCCCAATATTGGCAACGAACAGGTTACAAAGAGGATCACAGCGCTACCACATCCATGACGACGTCAGGGGCTTCGGGGTGCGTCGATCGAAGCGCCCGTGGCACGAGGCTTGTAACCACGCCATGGAGAGAGGTGAGCTTGAATCAAGTACGGAAGATGGTGGCCGCGGTGGCACTCGTCGTGGGTGGCGCGGCGCTGATGCTCCCCGCATCGTGGATGACCGTGTCGGCAGCCGCGCAACCGAGGCCTGCGCCCGTGGCGCTGCGCACGGCGTCGAACAACGCTGACGAAATTGTGGCACCGGGGGTGGTGGTGTCCCGTCAGCCTGTGGGGGAACTGCCGGAGGCAGTGAACCTGCTGCTCGTCGGCGCCGCGCTGGTGGGGTTGGCGGGGCTTCTGCGTCGCGAGCGAGTTGAGGAGCCGGAGCCACGAGGCGCCCCCCGCTCACACATCCCGGGCGTGGTGACGCCGCGGCGCGGTCCACGCGCCGAATCCCCACGGCGTGCATCATGAATCTCACGGTGGACGTGCCTGTCGCTGAAGCGGCCGCCGTTGCCGAGGATCGATTCGCATTCGGGCAGAACTGGACGCGGTTTCTGGGAGTTCTCAACGAAGACCGCATTCGCGCCGCCGAGCGGTCGCTGCGGGACATGCTCCAGTGCGAGGATCTGCACGGCCGACGCTTCCTCGACATCGGATCTGGCAGCGGTCTCTTCAGTCTGGCAGCGCGGCGGCTCGGCGCGCGCGTGCGCTCGTTCGACTACGACGCGCAGTCCGTCGCCTGCACCAGTGAGTTGCGCAGGCGCTATTTCCCGGACGACCCCGACTGGCAGGTGAGCCGGGGGTCGGCGCTGGATCAGGCGTTTCTGGGCTCTCTCGGCGCCTTCGATGTCGTCTATTCCTGGGGAGTCTTGCACCACACAGGAGACATGTGGAGGGCGCTCGATCTCGCGCGCGGGCCCGTGGCACCCGGGGGACAGCTGTTCATCGCCCTGTACAATCACACCGGAAGCCAGACGAGGCGATGGGCCCGAATCAAGCAGACCTACTGCCGACTGCCAGAGCCACTGCGGACCCCGTTCGCCATCGCCGTGAGCCTTCCCGGCGAGGTCAAGGCAATGGGCCGGGCGGTGCTGGAGGGCAAGCCAGGGTCCTATTTCAGCCAGTGGGGCTCGTCATCGACGCTCGAGCGAGGGATGAACCGCTGGTACGACATCGTCGACTGGGTCGGCGGATTCCCGTACGAAGCCGCGAGAGCTGATGAAGTGTTCACGTTTTATCGCGATCGCGGCCTCACCCTCACAAACATGAAGATCGGCGGCGGCCTGGGCTGTAGCGAATACGTGTTCGTCAAGCCCGCGGCGGGTGACCCCAGTGGAGCAGCGGCGGACCGCCATGCGGGGATGAGCTGATGACCCCCGCCGCTCGCGCCATGGCTCCGGTGTTCATCGTCGGAGGACCGCGATCCGGCACGGCCTGGCTCTATCACCTGCTGCTGTCATCGGGCGGGTTCGCCGTGTTCCTCGCCGAGTCGGGCATCTTCAACCGACTTGGGCCGCGGTTCGGCGATCTCTCCGTGCCGAGCCGGCGCGCGCGATTGCTCGATGTCTGGCTGCCCTCAGAGGAATTCCGGCAGTCGGGCCTGGACGCGGCCACGTTCCGGCGGACGGTTCACGAGCGGTGCCGGAGCACGGGCGACCTGTTGCGGCTGCTGATGGAAGGAATGGCCGAGCAGCAGCACGTGTCGCGCTGGGCGGAGTGCTCGCCGGAGAACCTGCTGCGGGTGGATGCGATCAAGCAGAGCGTGCCCGACGCGTTGTTCCTGCACATCGTGCGAGACGGCCGTGACGTCGCGTGCTCACTGGCTCGACAGACCGCCCTGCGGACTGCGCCGGACAGCGAATCGTCTGGGATGCTTCGCTCGGCGCTCTACTGGGAATGGATGCTGCGGCGGGGCCGCGAGCAGATCAGGCGATGTGGGCCCGATGCCATGGAGGTCCGCTTCGAAGCGCTGGTGGCGCAGCCACGTGAGACCCTTGCCTGCATTGGCGCCTTCCTCGCGCACGACCTGGACTACGATCGGATCAGCCAGCACGGCCTTGGAACGGTGCGCGAACCGAACACCGCATTCGCCACCGACGCGAGCGGTCTGCTGTTTCGACCCGTCGGCCGGTGGCAACGCCGGTTGAGCGTTCGCCGGCTGGCGCGACTGGAGGCCGCCGTCGGGGGCTTGCTCGAGGAACTCGGGTATGCGCTCTACACCGACGACGTCGCACGCCAGCGCGTGCGGAGCGACGTGCGGTTCAAGCGTTCGCTGGCGCAAGCCTGTTTCAGCAGCTGGCATTGGTTGAGGACGAGGAGCCCCCTCGGACGCATGTTCAGCAGCCGCAAGGCGCCCGATTCACTTACGGGAGATGAGGGGGCGCGTGTGAGCCCGGCGCCCAGGAAGCACACGGTGTAATGGCTTCGGAGTCTCACGCCAATCCACCATCACTCGGCGCTCAAGCCGTCTGGCTGCTCGTGGCGAAGACCCTTGGGTTTGCGCTGAGCATCGCGTTGCCCCTCGTCCTCGTGCGCCGGTTGAGTCAGGTGGAGTTCGGTCTCTACAAGCAGGTCTTCCTCATCGTTGGCAGCTCCGTGGCCGTGCTGCCGCTCGGCTTCGGCATGAGCGCCTTCTACTACCTGCCACGAGAACCGCTGCGCCAGGGCGCGGTGGTGTTCAACATCCTTCTGTTCCACGCCTTCATCGGTCTGCTCGCCGCGACGGCCATCACCGTGCGTCCGCAGATTCTGGCGTGGATGTTCAACAGTCCGGAACTGGCCGGCTACGCGCCGTGGATTGCGCTGGTCCTGGTGCTGTGGATGATTGGCTCCTTCCTGGAGATCATCACGGTGGCGATGAAGGACGTGCGCGCGACGATGGGGTTCATCGTGGCGAGCCAGTTCACCAAGACGCTGCTGCTGCTGATCGCCGCCGTCGTCTGGGGCACCGTGGGGGCGCTGATTGCCGCGGCGGTGGTGCAGGGCGTACTGCAGATCGCCATGCTGGCGGTCTACCTGAACACCCGGTTTCCGGGATTTCTGTGGGCTTTCGATTGGCCGCTGCTTCGCGAGCAGGCGGTCTACGCGCTGCCGGTCGGCGCCTCCGGTCTGTTGCTGAAGCTCCAGGACGACGTCCATCACGGGTTCGTCAGCAATGCCTTCGGCCCGGCCGCGTATGCCATCTACGCCATCGGCGTGTTCAAGCTGCCGCTGGTCGGCATCCTGCGTGAATCGGTCGGTTCGGTGGTGCTGCCGCGCATCAACGAACTGGAGACGCGGAACGAGAGCCATCAGATTCTGGCGCTGGTCGCCACTTCGGCGCGCAAGCTGGCGCTGGGGTATTTCGCGGTGTATGCCGCCCTGATGGTCACCGGACCTGACGTCATCAGCCTGCTGTTCACCCCGCAATATCTTCCGAGCTGGCCGGTGTTCGCGATCTCGCTGACGATGCTGCCGTTCAGCATCCTGATTCTCGATCCGGTGACGCGGGCGGTCGATCAGCGCTTCTATATCCTCGGGGTCCGCATCGTCACCTTTGCCATCATGGTGGGGGTGCTGTGGATGTATTCGGCGCGGCTGGGCCTGACAGGTGTCATCGCCATCGTCGTGGCCGCGTATGTGATCGGATGGCTCGTCGCCGTGCGACGCATGGCCGTCATGCTTCACATGACACGCGCGGACCTGCGCCTGTTCGCCGGAATCGAGCGCGTGGCCCTGGCGGCGGGGGTGGCGGCGCTCGTCACGGCGGCGGTGCGCAGCCTGGTCGTGCCCGCGGCGCCCGTGATTGCGCTGGCGGTCTGCCTGCCCGTGTTCGGGCTGGTGTACGTGGCGGTGATCGCCGGCACCGGCGTGCTCAAGCCCTCGGAACTGACGGGCCTGGCGTCCGAGGTGATGCGGGCCGTGTGGTCACCACGGCGCCAGCCGGCGGCTGTCACCGCGCCTGCTGCCCGCGAAGTGGATGCACGGGTCCATCCATGACGGTACGGCCACAGCCGATACTGCGCCTCCCGACGGTGCCACTATCGGCGCTCAGCGTGCGCGCGGCGCCGTGTCGATGTCGGGATACACCCACGAGTGACGAAGCCCGGGATGTCTCGAGCCATACCGCTCCGGCACGTTCTGCGTCCAGTTGCTGGGGATGAACAGGCAGAAGATCAGGATGGCGGTCAGCAGCACAGGCTGCCACCAGAGGGGTGCGCGTGACGGCGTCCGGCCCGTGTCCTCTGGCACCGCGCTGTGACGAAGCCGCCCCAGCCTGCGCCAACGCGATCGCACCAGCAGCCCCACCCCGACGAACGCCATGACCAGGTTGAGTGTCTGGCCCGTTCCGAGCGCGAGCCGGTGAGTGGGGTAGTCGCGGAACAGATCGAGGACGATGCGCAGCGAGGCGTACCAGAACACGAAGCGGGCCGCCGTGGCACCCGGTGTGGGATTGGTGGCGCGCACGCGCAGCAGGTAGGGCACGAGCAGCAGGTTCTTGATGCCGTCGTACAGCACAACCGGGTGCCGAAAGCCTTCGGCATCCGGGAACTTCACTGCCCACCAGACATCGGTGATGCCGCCGACTATCTGACCGTCCACGAAGTTGCCCAGGCGGCCGAGCCCCATCAGGAACGCGCCGGGGATCACGAGCGCATCCGCCACGCGCAGCAACGAGCGCCGGTGGGTCGTGCAGAACAGTCCGCACCCTGCCGCCGCGCCGATCAGCAGTCCGTGCGTGGCCATGCCGCCGAGCCAGTAGCGAGGGATGAAGCTCGCGTTGTCACGATAGAAAGGCCACTCGTCGAACAGGATCTCGATGGTGCGCCCGCCAATCAGCACACCGGCAATCACCATCAGCGACAGCGTGAAGGCCTCGCGCGCATCGAGATGCAGCGAGGTCCGGTGCCGCTGGATGAAGCGGTGCATCTGCCAGAAACCCAGCGCGAACCCGAGACCGTACCACCACACGTGGAGGCCGCCGATGGAGGCGATGATCGGATCGATGCGGTGGACGTAGGTGGCCAGCACTGGCGGCGCAGTATGCCACACTGTCGCCATGCGCATCCGCGGGCTGGTCCCCATCGCGCTCGTCCTCGCGCTGACGTCCGTGACGGCCGCCGACTGGCCACAACTGCTCGGCCCGACGCGCAACGGGGTGTATGCCGGCCCACCACTGCTGGAGACGTGGCCGCCGGGCGGGCCGCGTGTGGTCTGGCGCAGGGCCGTGGGCCAGGGACTGAGCGGACCGGTCGTCGCCGATGGCCGCGTCATCCTCTTCCACCGCGTCGAGAACCGCGAAGTGGTGGAGGCCATGGATCCGAAGACCGGCAACCGTCTGTGGAAGTACGACTATCCCACCAGCTATCGCGACGATTTCGGATTCGACGAGGGGCCCCGCGCGGTCCCCGTCGTGTCGGGCGGGATGGTCTACACCTTCGGCGCCGAAGGGCAGCTGCCCGCGGTCGACCTGGCGACGGGCGCCCGCGTCTGGAGCGAAGACACGATGAAGCGGTTCCATGTGCCGAAAGGCTTCTTCGGCGCTGCCGGCTCGCCGCTCGTGGACGAAGGCCGCGTGATCGCGAACGTCGGCGGGGCCGAGGCGGGGATCGTGGCGTTCGATGCCAGGACGGGGCGCGTGGCGTGGACCGCCACGCGCGATGGCGCCAGCTATTCGTCCGGCGTCAGCGCGTCCATCAACGGGCAGAAGGCGGCGGTGTTCTTCACGAGGAACGGCATCACCAGCCTGGAGCCTGCCACCGGCCGCGTGCTCTTTCAGCTGCCCTGGCGCTCGCGCTCAGCCGCCTCCGTCAATGCCGCATCGCCGCTGATCGCGGGCGATCTGATGTTCATCTCCGCCGAGTACGGCCCGGGCGCCGCGGTTTTCCGGCTGGATGGCGCCGCGCCCACGCGCCTCTGGGCATCGGACGATGTGCTGTCCACCCACTACGCGACGAGCGTGCATCGTGAGGGTGTGCTGTACGGCTTCCATGGGCGGCAGGAGTTCGGGCCGGCACTCCGCGCGGTGGATCTTCAGACGGGTAAGGTGCTCTGGAACGTGGACCGGTTCCGCGCCGGCAGTCTCACGCTGGCCGGGTCGCGGCTGCTGATCGTCAAGGAGTCGGGCGAGGTGGTGCTGGCCGCAGCCAGCCCGCAGGCATTCACCCCGCTCGCACAGGCGCAGGTGCTGCCCGCCACCGTGCGCGCGCTGCCCGCCGTGTCCGACGGGTTTGTCTATCTGCGCAACGAGCAGACGCTGGTGTGCCTCGACCTCCGGGGCCCGAAGTGATCGCCCGCGCCGGCCTCGTGCTGATGCTGTGCTGCGGCCTCGCCGGCCGCGGCCACGCCGGCCGCGGCCACGCCGGCCAGTCGCCGCGCGCGCTGCTGGACCGCGCCTCGGCCGACTTCGTCGCCGGCCGCATCGCCGAGTCGGTGGCAGGTTTCGACCGCGTGATCGGCGAGGATCCGTCCGCCGCCCCGTATCTGTGGCAGCGGGGCATCGCCCTCTACTATGCCGGCCGCTACCAGGACTGTCGTCGTCAGTTCGAGCAGCATCGCAGCGTGAACCCCGATGATGTGGAGAATGCCGCCTGGCACTTCCTCTGCGTGGCCCGCGCCGAATCGCCGGAAGCCGCCCGCGCGGCCCTGCTGCCAGTGGGGCCGGACGGGCGCCGACCCATGCGCCAAGTCTATCGGTTGTTCCAGGGGCAGCTCTCCGAGGCGCAGGTGATGGCCGCGGCCGGCGAGGAACCGTCAGCGCAGTTCTTCGCGCACCTCTACGTCGGTCTCTATCTGGAAGCGACGGGCGATGCCCGCCGGTCGCGCGAGCGGATGCTGCTGGCGGCCGCGGAACGGTATGCGGCCGCCGGAGGCTACATGCACGACGTGGCGCGCGTGCACGTAGCCCTCAGGCGCTGACCGTCACGACTTCAGTTTGAACCCGGCGGGCAGCGCCACGTCGGTGTCCGCGACCGAGGTGGCGAGCTGCAGCGTTTCGGTGGTGGTCGTCATCACCGTCACGCGTCCCGGCACCGCGTTGGGGTCCGCCGGCTTGTCCTCGGCCTTCTTGCGCGCCATGCGGCGTCCGATGCCACCCAGCAATCCGCCGACGCTGGTCGGCGCCGGTTCGCTGTCCGCCTTCTTCTGCTCCTCGGCGCTCTGCGGGGGCGCGGCCAGCTGGAACTTCATGTCCGTGGCCAGCGCCGTGCCCGACAGCTTCTGGCCCTCGGCCTGGAACCTGGCCATGGCGTCCTTCATCATCGGATACATCGCCATCGCCTGCGTCATGTCGGGCATCGCCTGGGCCATCATCGGACCATAGAGCTGCTGCGCGTACTTCATGCGGAAGTCGGCGAGTTCCTTCAGGGCGGGCACGGCCGGCGTCAGCCAGAGGCTGGTGTCCATCACCATGCCGCCGTCCTCGATCGTCTTGCCCTTCTCGCGCACGGTGATGGTGGCGAGCGACTCCTTCGTGTCGTAGCCGGCAATCTGGCGCGTCCGCCCCGTCTCCTTGATCGAGAAGTCCACCTCGTACTCCTTGGCGGGCTCCTTGCCAGCCTCCTCGGAGGGCTTCTGCTGGGGCTCCTCCTTCCTGGCGGCCTCCGCATCCTTCTTCGCCTTCGCCATCGCCTCTTCCATCTGGCGGCGCAGCTCGGCGAAGGTGACCACGGTGTAGGTCTTCTTCTTCATGTCCAGCTGGTAGACCTTTTCTTCACCGAGGTCCACGATCTCGCCGGTCGTATCGGTCGTGGACATCATCCGGTTGCCTTTCACTGCAACCGCGCTCACGATGCCTTCGCGCGCGCCCTTCCCGCCGAACATGTTGACGATGCGGCCGAGCGCGCCTTCGAAACGGACCTGGGTCCGCTCCTGCGTCTTGACGTCGGCACGCAGCGATGCGGTGGTGGCGAGCGTGAGGGAGGTGGCGATGATGGCGAGATGTCGAGTCTGCATGCCAAGGAGCTTACGAGGGAGGGAAGGGCTTTCGCAAGACTGAACGGCAGCAGAGCACCGGTATCGGTCGCGGGCGGCTGGCCGCGGCCACCGCCGGTGTTGTCAGGCTCAGCCGTGATGGCCCGCTCTTCCTCGAAGCCGCGCGTCACACTCGGCGAGGCAGGCGCCTCTCAGGGGTATTCGGTCGCTCCGGGCGGCGAGACGCTCCGTGGCGCGCTGATGTCCGTGCTGGTCGACGACATGAAGGGCGAGCGGCTGCCCGACGAGCTGAACGGCTATCAGCAGGACCGCAGCGGCCCCTTCGGATCGTGCGAGGCGCGAGGTATACTGAGGATGTCAGCGCTACAGGGGTGACGGCCGTCCGGCCGCCACCCCTGTTTGCTTGTACGGGCACATGGAGGCGACGATGACGGACGAGAACTTGATGCGCGCGTTCGAGTCGGGGCAGGTCCCCGACGGCGGCTTTCACCACGCCCAGCACGTGCGCGTCGCGTGGAACTACCTGAAGGCGCACCCGCTGCCCGAGGCGCTGGGGCGGTTCTGCTCGGCGTTGAAGAGCTTTGCTCACGCACAGGGCGCACCGAATCTGTATCACGAGACCATCACCGTCTCGTTCGTGCTGCTCATCAACGAGCGGCTGTCGCGCGACGGTGCTCGGGAGGCCTGGGAAGCGTTCGCGGCGGCGAACCCGGATCTGCTGTCGTGGAAGCCGTCCGTGCTCGATCGCTACTACACCAGGGAGACGCTCGACTCCGCCCACGCGCGGCGGGTGTTCGTCATGCCTGATCGGCTGGAAGGGCGGGCGTCCAGTTGACCCCACCGCTCCTCGGGTGGAGCATCCGTTCAGGGATGCGCCAGAACGCGCCGCAAATGGCCCGGAGGGATCAAGGGGGAGCTCGGCGATCCGCAGCTGGCGATAGGTGCCGACCACGCGCGCCTCGACCCGACCGACATCGACGCGGCGCGCAAGATACTCGCCCAGCTGAATCTTGAGGGGCAGCACATGGTTGGCACCACTGATCTGGAGGATATCGATCGAGTCCTCGTCTTCCACGATCGCGGCGATGGGGACCTCGGCGGCCACCTCCCGCGCCGTGAGCGTGATGTTGGTGTTGGTGGTGTCCTCGCGGTTCACGACCAGCAGCCGGGCGCGGATGAGGCCGGCTGCCCGGTAGGTGTCGGCGCTATCGACCTCGCCCGTGATCACCGCCACACCCTCCAGTGACAACTGCGCCGCCAGCGCCCGATCGGGCTCGATCACCGTGTACGGCAGGCCCGATGTCTGCAGACGGTTGATCAAGCCGCGGGCCACGGCATCGTATTCGGTGATGACGACGTGCCCCGTGAGATCGTCCGACACCTCCCGAGGCGCCCGCATCCGCATCCGCGCCTCGAGCCAGGGAGCATAGGACAGACGGATGAACAGGAACGGCAGCATCACCAGCAGGAGCACGACGCCGGACAGCAGCACGATGATGCTGAACAGCCGGCCGATGTCGGTGGTGAACGTGATGTCGCCGAACCCGAGGGTGGTCATCACCACCAGCGTCCAGTAGAAGCCGGTGATCCACGAGTGCGACTGGAGCTCGTAGCGCTCCATGATGATGTGGAAGAGGACGGCGTAGAGGGTGATGAGTACGGCGAGAAAGGCCAGGTAGCGGACCAGGCTGCCGACGTTGGTGCGCAGTTCCCGCTCGGCGAATCGCGCGCCGTATCCTGGGGCCGCGCGCGGGCATCTAACCGTGGAGAGGAGCAGTCATGTCACTACGGCCGGTCAAGCACATCAGCGAATCACAGCCCACGACCGAAGGTGCAGGTGTCCACCTGCGGCGCGCATTCGGCTTCGGGAAGACCCAGGACTTCGATCCGTTCCTGCTGTTCGACGATTTCCGGAACGATCGTCCGGACGACTACCTGGCCGGCTTTCCGTGGCATCCCCACCGCGGCATCGAGACCATCACGTACGTCCTGTCCGGCACCGTCGAGCACGGCGACAGCCTGGGCAATCGCGGAGCGCTCGGGGCGGGCGACGTCCAGTGGATGACCGCGGGCAGCGGCATCATCCATCAGGAAATGCCGCGCGGCGACGAGCACGGCCGCATGCACGGCTTCCAGCTGTGGGCCAATCTCCCGCGCGCGCTCAAGATGACCACCCCCCGCTATCAGGACGTCAGCGCCCGCGACATCCCAACCGTGACCGATGACGACGGCACCCGCGTGCGCGTGATTTGTGGTTCGTTCTGGGGCCAGCGTGGGCCGGTGGACGGCATTGCCGCGGATCCGCGGTACCTGGATATCTCGGTGCCGCCCGGGCGCCGGCGCACCATCCCGGTGGCGCTCTCGAACAACGCCTTTGCCTACGTCTTTGCCGGGACTGGCACGTTCCGCGATGCCTCCGAGCCGCGGCTGGTGGCGACCGAACTGGTGGGGCAGGGGGAGACGCCGGTCTACAGCGATGTGGGCAATCGATCGCTCGTCGTCTTCGATCGCGGCGACGAGATCGCGGTGCAGGCGGGCGACGAAGGATTGCGGTTCCTGCTCGTCTCGGGGCAACCGATTGAAGAACCGGTCGCGTGGCACGGTCCCGTCGTGATGAACACGCAGGAGGAACTGCGCCAGGCCTTTGCCGAGATCCGGCAGGGCACCTTCATCAAGCACCCATAGCGGGATTGGGCGCGACTGCGGCGCGTAGGAAGAAAGCACCACAACTTGAGGTCGGCGCGGCGCGCTGTCAGCGGCGCTTCTTGAAGGCGAGGCCGGACCAGGTCGCGTCCACCGCGCAGATCTTGAAGTCCACCCACCCGGCCTCGAGGCCGGTGGCGCGTACCACGTTGCCATCGAGATCGGTCGCCACCCCGGAGGTCTTCTTCGGCCAGGCGAGCCACAGCGTCTGCCGCGCGATGATCGGCCGCAGCTGCACCAGGTGCGCCGACAGTTCCCGTGTCGATCGCGCGAACGCGACGAAGAGGTCCAGGTGAGGGGCGGGGCGTGCCGTGAACGTGACGTCCGCGGGCAGCGGCGTCAGACCGGCCGCGAATCCAGCCGGTGGGCGGAGCAGACACACGGCGAAGCCGGGCTTGATACCCAGCTTCGCCGGCAGGGGTCGCGTGGGTGGTGTATCCGGCACGCGGGCGGGATGCTACTTCAGCGTCGCCTTCAACGTCACGTCGGTTGCGGCGAGCGCCCGTGCGATGATGCAGCCGGTCTTGGCCTTCTCGGCGTGCTCCTGGAACGTCGCGAGGTCCACGCCAGGCACGTCGCCGACCGTGGTGAGATCGATGCGGGTGATCAGGAACCCCTTGTCGTCCTTGCCGAGGTGCACGTCGGCGGTGGTGTGCACGCTATTGGCCACGAAACCGGCGCCAGCCAGCATGTTGGCCAGGGCCATGGAGAAACAGCCTGCGTGCGCGGCGCCCAGCAGTTCTTCCGGGTTCGCGCCCGCCTTGTCCTCGAAACGGGAGCTGAAGGAGTAGTCCCCCTCGTAGGCTCCGCTACCGAGCTTCACGTGACCCGAACCGCCCTTGAGATCGCCCTTCCATTCCGCAGTCGCCTGACGTGCCATTCAAATCCTCCTGGATGAGTGCTGGTGAGAGCACTCATCGTAGCAGGGTGAACGGCGGCTCCGTGCCGCTATCTGGTGGGGGCGGCGTCGCGGACGATGAAGACCTTCTCGCCGGGCTTGATGAGGCCAAGTTCCTTGCGAGCGACGGCTTCGATGGCTGTGGGGTCTTCGCGAAGACGGCGGGCAGCCTGCCGGAGCGAGGCATTGTCCTCCCGCGACTGCTCGAGCGCACGCTCGACGGCAGCGAACTCCTTCCGCGCCTGCAGCAGGGCCAGCAGGCCTTTCTCGCCGACCACGGCGTCGACCAGCAGCACGACCGTGACCGCGACCAGGACATAGCGGGTGAAGCGGCGCGTGCGGCCGGGTGGGCGGGGCACTGGTGTGGACGTGTCCACTCCGCGGGCTGGCCGATCGGTGGTTGCGTCCGGAGCGATCATCGGTCCTCGGACCCCGTCAGTGTGGAGGGCGCGACGGCGCCGGTCGTGTGGTGATCGAGATATTCCTCGAGGGCGCGGATCAGGATCGAGCGGAGATCCGAGCGCTCGTCCATGGCGCGAATCTTCGCCGCCCGCCACAGCTCACCCGGGAGCTCGACGGTCGTTTTCACGGTATCGCTGTTGTTCCGCTTTCCCGCCACGGCGGTTAGCAGTCTAAACGTGGTCACAGACATACGGCAAGGCTTATACGCGGTCCACTGTGGCCAAACTTATACATCTTGGCGTAGTTACATGCAAACCTTTTTATGTGTAAACGGCTTTACGGGTATACTCCGACCCGGTGATACGGAATGGCACACCCTGACACGGCTGCAATCGTCCTGACCACTGCGCCTCCCGAACTCGACGTCCCCAGCCTGGCTCGGACCCTGCTGTCGGAGCAGGTCGTCGCCTGTGTCAACATCCTGCCGGCGATGCAGTCACTTTACCGATGGCAGGGTGCCATCGAGGCGGCGGTCGAGCACCAGCTGATTCTGAAAACGACGATGGGGTGTGTGGAGCGGCTGCGAGAGCGGCTGACAGCCCTGCACCCGTACGAGGTGCCGGAGTTCCTGGTCCTCGAGGTCGGTGGCGGCAGCGACGCGTATCTGGGTTGGCTGCGCGGCGAAACGGTCCAACCACCCCGATCGGGCGATTAGACCGCTGACATCAGGCCGGCCTCCGCACCGCTTGCGCCACGTCCGCTGGAATCGCGAGCAGACCGGACACTCCGCGCCAGTGAGGTGAGGGGCTAGATCGTGTGAGCCGGTAAGTGCTCGCGGAGCCGCTGCAGATCGAGCGGCTTGGTGAGGAAGAGCGCGCCCAGCTTCGTGGCCTCCGCGCGCAGTACTGGATCGTCGAAGCCCGAAACCACCAGCCACTGGGTATCGGGGCTGTTCTGCCGCGAGAAGTGGATCAGCTGAAGCCCGTTGTAGTTCCCGAGGCGGACGTCGACGATGACGACCGCGGGCTTGGCCTGACTGAGATACGCGCGGGCGTCTTCGAAGGCACGGAACGTCTTCGTCTCGTGCCCCCAGTGTTTCAGGATCTGCTCGATCGCCACGAGACAGCTGATGTCGTCGTCGACGACGACCACCAACCCCGGAGTATCGGGGGAGGACGTGGCCGGTTGCGCGGGCTGGTGCCGTTCCATGATGGTCTGTGACCTGTGTGTGGGCATGCCGCTAGCCGGCGACCGCTACCGCCCGGTGGCTGGCGTGCGACCGCGCGATGGTGCGGAAGCGCTGGAACGGCAGGTGGCAGTTGTGCTTGCGCAGGAAGCCCAGGAACCGCTTGTAGTCTTCGTTGGGCATGTTGAACAGCGCCACCAGCAATCGATAATTTCCGTTCGTGTTCTCGAGTCCGACCTCGATGATACGCCGGAGATCGTCTCGTGTGAGATCCCGGGACATGAACACGGGATAGACGCTAGACCAGAACGATTCGCCGTGACGCAGCATGCGCGCGACCATCTCCTCGACCTGCGGGGAGCCCGCGGGCGTGGCGGCCCCGGCGTCTGCCGGAGCCGACTCGAAGCGATCGGTCGGGCGGACGAACTCGGCGGGGAGGTCGTTGGGGCGCAGCACCTCGCCGGCGGTCTTCAGGGCGATGCGCTCGGCCACATTGCGCAGCTCGCGGATGTTGCCGGGCCAGCGGTACGCGAGCAGGGCTTCCATCGTCGCGGGCGCGATCTGGGGCCGGGTCACGCGGTGCTGTTCGCAGTAGAAATCGAGGTAGTGCTCGAAGAGCAGGGGCACGTCATCGCTGCGCTCGCGCAGGGGCGGGATGTGCATGCGGATGACGTTGAGGCGGAAGAACAGATCCTCGCGGAAGTTGCCGGCGGCGATCTCCTTCGGCAGGTCGCGGTTGGTCGCGGTGATGAGGCGCACGTTGACGCGCACATGCGAGCGATCGGCGCCGATGCGCTGAATCTCGCCGGTCTCGAGGAACCGGAGCAGCACCACCTGCATGCGCGCGCTCATCTCGCCGACTTCGTCCAGGAACACGGTGCCGTTCGGCGCCATCTCCAGCAGGCCCGGCTTGTCGCGATAGGCGCCAGTGAAACTGCCGCGGACGTGACCGAACAACTCGGACTCGAGGAGCGAGTCGGGGAGCCCTGCGCAGTTCACGGTGACCAGCCGTCCGGCGGCGCGCGCGCTGCGGTGATGAATCAGCCGCGCGACGACTTCCTTCCCCACGCCGGTTTCGCCGGTAATCAACACCTTCGCGCCCGACCGCGCTGCGCAGTCGATATCCGAGAGGATGTTGCGAACCGCTTCGCTCCGACCGAGTAGACGAACTTCAGAATTGGGCACCACAGACACCGGAAACTCCCTTTAGCTAAGTGGTCGGTCACATCGGCTGTCAGACCAATGTCAACCTTCCCGCGTATGCTGCTGGGTGAGAGGATAAATGTCAACCAAATTTGCGTCATAGTCATGTAGTGTCCTATCGAATGCCCATAAGTTCTTGGAAAATGTGCAAAGAAGTGTGCAGGTAACGGCGTCGGTTGTCTGCGGATGAGCCGAATTCGATGGTGCTTAATAAGACTTCATGGGCTCCTTCGATCAGGTCTCCCAGCGTGAGATCGCGGAGTCCCGGAATCGAGGCGATCGTCGGTCTGAAGTCGCGTGAACTGAAGACTATCTTCGGCGAACGTGCGGCCTTCCGAGCATTAGCAGACGATCCCGGGTGGCATGGCCGCGCCGCAAACTGTCGACTAAGTCCAATTTCTGCAATCGCTTAGTGGAAATTTGCGACGCCTGGCCAAACTGGGTGGGCAGGTTGCTTAGGTCAGCTGCGGAGACCTATGAGGCAGACTACCGACGTTCAGTTGATTGGTACAAGCGCGGTCATTCGCGACCTGAGGGCAGAACTGGTTCGGGTGGCGCGCTCCGATGCGAAGGTGCTCATCACCGGCGAGAGCGGGTGCGGCAAGGAAGTCGTCGCCAAGGCGATCGGGGCGAACTCGCTGCGCGCCTCGGCGCCGTTCGTCCCGGTCAACTGCGCCGGATTGCCCGAGAACCTGCTGGAGTCCGAGTTGTTCGGGCACGTGAAGGGATCGTTCACCGGCGCCTATCGCGACAAGCCGGGCAAACTCGAGATGGCGCGCAACGGGACGATCTTCCTCGACGAGATCGGGGAGATGACGCCTCGGATGCAGGGTCTGTTGCTGCGCTTCCTCGAGACCGGGGAAATCCAGAAGGTGGGCGCCGAGCAGGTGGTCATGGCCGCCAACGTGCGCGTCATCGCCGCGACCAACCGCAACCTGCGCGAGCTCATCTCGGCCGGCCAGTTCCGCGAGGACCTGTTCTTCCGCCTCAATGTCATCCACGTCGTGGTGCCGCCGCTGCGCGAGCGCCGCGAGGACATCCCGCTCCTCGTCGAACACTTCATGCGCAACTTCACCGATGGCGGGCTCGGCGCGAGCCAGAGCCCCTATGCCTCGCTCGGACCGCTGGCGCGCGAGTTCTCCCCCGAGGCGATGGAAGCGCTGTGCCAGGCGGCCTGGCCAGGCAACGTCCGTCAGCTCGAGAACGTCGTCGAGCGGCTGCTGGTCACGGCACGCCGCGATCGGATTCAGGTGGAGGATCTGCCGGCGGAAGTGCGGGCCCCGTCAGTGGCCCGCAAGCCCGCGCGCGAGCGCCGGCGTACGGTGGCCGACGAGCTGTTCCAGAAACTGGTGAACGATCGACAGTCGTTCTGGACCGCGGTGTATCCGCTCTACATGAATCGCGAGATCACCCGGTCCAACGTCCGCGACCTGGTGCACAAGGGGCTGGAAGAAGCGCGCGGCAACTACAAGATCGTCGCGAAGCTGTTCAACCTCGAGCCGCGCGAGTACAAGCGCTTCCTGAACTTCCTGCGGAAACACGACTGTCAGTTGCCGTTCAAGGAGTACCGACAGTAGGAAGGCAGAAGGCAGAACACCCGCTCTCTGCGTTTTGCCTTTCTACTTTTGCCTTTCTACTTTTGCCTTTTGCCCGTTACGCCAGGGCCTGCGTCAGGTCGTCCTTGAGGTCGTCGAGGTCCTCGATCCCGACGGAGACCCGGATCAATCCGTCGGTAATCCCCAGCATCGCGCGCCGCTCCGGCGGCACCGATGCGTGCGTCATCGACGCGGGATGCGAAATCAGCGTTTCGACGCCGCCGAGGCTCTCCGCGAGCGCCATCAGCCGGACGCGTCCCAGCACCTGGCGCGCGTTGTCGATCGAGCCGGTGTCGAACGAGATGAGCCCGCCGAATCCGCGCATCTGGCGGCGCGCCAGCGCGTGATGCGGATGTGATGGCAGCCCGGGGTAGATCGTCTGTTTCACCTTGGGGTGCGCGTCGAGGAACTCCGCGATCGCCTGCGTGTTCCGGTTCGTGCGCTCCATGCGCACGTCGAGCGTCTTGGTGCCGCGCAGCACCAGGAACGAGTCCATCGGCCCCAGGATCGCGCCCGCCGCGTTCTGCACGAACCGCAGCCACTCGACATCGTCCTCGTGCTTGACGACGACGATGCCGCCGACGCTGTCGCTGTGGCCGTTGAGGAACTTCGTCGTGCTGTGGGTGACGATGTCGGCGCCCAGCACCAGCGGCTGCTGGATGTAGGGGCTGGCGAACGTGTTGTCCACCACCACGCGCACGTTGTGCCGGTGCGCGATCTCGCTGGCCGCGGCCAGGTCGGTGATCTGCAGCATCGGATTGGTCGGCGTCTCGATGAACAGGTACTTCGTCTTCGCCGTGATCGCCGGCTCGATCAACTCGAGCCGCGAGGTGTCGACGTAGGTGAAGTCGAGGCCGAACTTGCGGCGCACGCGCTCGAACAGGCGAAAGGTGCCGCCGTAGGTGTTGTCGCTCACCAGGACGTGGTCGCCCGATTCGAGGCGGGTGAGGATGGCGTCGATGGCCGCCATCCCCGAGGCGAAGGCGAAGCCGGCCACGCCGGCCTCGATGGCCGCGAGGTTCCGTTCGAGGGCCATCCGCGTCGGGTTGTGCGTGCGGCCGTACTCGTACCCCTTGTGCTGGCCCAGGCCTTCCTGCACGTAGGTGGATGTCTGGTAGATCGGCGTGATGATGGCGCCCGTCGACGGGTCGGGCTCCTGGCCGGCATGAATGCAGATGGTGCTGAACCGTGCGCGATCGTTGAGTTTCATTGGGGTTCCGGATAATCCGAGCTCGTAACGATACTCTGATATCATTTTCGCGCGCAAACCAGGCGCGCATGCCCGTCGGTCGCGTGCGCCGGTTGCCGCTCACCACGCGCCACATGGCCGTCCCTGTCCGTCCGCCGCTCCTGATCGGCCCCGCGACGCCGCGCGCGCTCGTGTGGCGCCGATGGCTGGTCGGCACGTTCCCCGGCCGCGCGCTCCTCATCGGCGTCGTGATCAAGTCGATCACCTGGACGATCGAGGCCGTCGGCGGCGTCCTGCCGCCGGTGCTCGAAGCCATCGACATGGTGGGCAGCCTCGCGCTGCTGTTTTCGGTCGCCTACGGGATAACGCGGCTGGCGTTCTGGGCCAAGCGCCGGCTCCTGTGGCGCGTGCGCCGCAAGCTCATCCTTTCGTATGTTTTCGTTGGCGTCGTGCCGGTGCTGCTCGTCATCACCTTCTTCCTCCTCGCCGGGCTGCTGCTGTTCTTCAACGTCAGCTCCTACCTGGTGAAGTCGCGCATCCGCTCCCTCACCGATCAGGCGCAGTTCCTCGCCCAGACCACCGCGGCGGAACTGCAGCGCAGCGCCACCGCCGGCGCCGTGCTCGAGACGCTCGAACGGCGGCAGTCCGGCATCGAGACGCGCTATCCCTTCGTCTCGATCTCGGTCGTGCCTGTCAGCGGCCTCACCTGCCCGGTCGAGCCGGCCCGTGCGTCGCGCGTCCCGGTGACTCTGCCGGTGAAGCTGCCGGCGACGGCAGGGCCCTGGACCCATCTGGATGCGCCGGCCGCGCTGCCGAAGTGGGTCCCCTGCGACGGCTTCTCGGGCCTGGTGGCCTACAGCGTGCTGCCCACGACGGACGACCCGCAGTCGCACACGCGGCTGGTGGTGCGCGCCGTGGCGTTGCAGGAGCTGCCCAACCCGACCTGGGCGGTGGTGTTCGATCTGCCGCTCTCCCGGATCGTGGAGGAGCGCATCGTCGAGGAGACCGGGATCCGCATCGGCGAGGTCACCGCCCTGCCGTTCGGCTCGCGCGAGAACCTGCTGCCGGTCGCGGGGCGATCGCTCGAGCCGGTGGCGCCGGATCCGCTCGGCAGCGAGCAGACCTTTTCGCTCACCACGCAGCGGTGGGTCGCCTTCCTCGACTACACCGACTGGGCCAGCGGCACGCAGTCGGGCGTCACGCTGGCGATGCGGATCAATGCGTGGTCGATCTACGACCGGCTGTCGGCGGGCTCGGCCAGCGTCGGCGAGCTGAACTTCGGACAGTTCCTGCTCGGCGTGCTGGCGCTGGTCGGGGGGCTCTTCCTGATCATCCAGTCGGTGGCGCTCGTCATCGGCCTGCTGCTGGCGCGGCAGATCACCGGGGCGGTGCACGACCTCTTCACCGGAACACAGCATCTGCGGAACCGCGACTTCGTCTACTCGATCCCGGTCCGCGCCCGCGATCAACTGGGGGAGCTCGCCGAATCGTTCAACGCGATGACCGGCGAGGTGACAACGCTGCTCGGCGAAGTGGCGGAGAAGGGCCGCATGGAGCAGGAGATGCACGCGGCCCGCGAGATCCAGCAGAAGCTGCTGCCGCCCGCGCCGCGCCACATCCCCGGGCTGTCGCTCTCGGCGTTCTGTGAACCGGCGCGCGAGGTGGCAGGGGACTACTACGACTTCCTGCCGATCACCGACACCATGTTCGGCGTGCTGATCGCCGACGTCGCCGGCAAGGGCCTCGCCGCGGGCCTGTACATGGCGCAGCTGAAGGTGATCGTCCAGTCGCTGGCGCGCCTGCACCACGAGCCGCGCGAGTTCCTGATCGCCGTGAACACGGTGGTCGCGCAGAACATCGACGCCAAGAGTTTCATCACGATGACCTACGGCGTGATCGATCTCGAGCGCCGCGAGATGACGTTCGCCCGCGCCGGCCATTGCCCGCTGATCCATGTGCCGGGCTGCGAGCCGCCCGGGCTGCGCAAGGCCGAACTGCTGACGCCCGACGGGCTGGTCGTCGGCCTGACCATTGACGATGGCGAGATGTTCGCGGCGATTCTCGAGGAACGCACCGTCTCGCTGGGCAGCGACGACCTGGTGGTGCTGTTCACCGACGGCATCAGCGAGACGATGAACGAGGCGTTCGAATGCTTCGGCGAGGCCCGCCTGTCCCGGGTCATCGAGCAGTACGCGCACCTGCCGTTCGACCAACTGCGCTCCTACATCCTCGCGGAGCTGCGATCGTTTGCCGGTGCCGCCGACCAGCACGACGACATGACCATGATTCTGATGAGGGTGGCGTGACCGCGCTCACGGTCGTCTTCCGGACCCGCTCGGAGATCGAGGCCAACGTCGTCCAGGGGCTGCTCGAGAGCCACGGCGTGCCGTCGGTGCGCACCGCGGGGGCGCCACCGGGCATGTTTCCGTTCACGGTGAGCACGCTGGGAGAAACACGGGTGTCGGTGCGGGAAGAAGACGGCGAGGACGCCGTGCGGATCATCGAAGCCCACCGCGACCAGGTGGGCGGCGGGCTGGTGGTGCCGCTGCCGCAGCAGTTCGATGCCCTGGAAGCGCGGCTCGGTTACCGCTTCCGCGATCGCGGCCTGCTGGAGCACGCGCTGACCCACAAGTCCAAGGCGCACGAAGACCCGAGCGGCGGCGTGGTCGACAACGAATCGCTCGAGTTCCTCGGCGACGCGGTCCTCGGGCTGGTGGTGGCCGACGCCCTCTACCGTTCGTTCCCGACCTACTCCGAGGGACAGAAGTCGAAAATCAAGGCGAACCTCGTGTCCACGACGTCGCTCGCGGAGCTCGGTGACCGCCTGGGCCTCGGCGATCACATGATTCTGGGCCGCGGCGAGGAGAAGACCGGCGGCCGCCGCAAGCCGGCGCTGCTCGCCGACACCTGCGAGGCGCTGATCGCGGGGCTCTATCTGGATGGCGGCCTGGAGGCGGCGCGCGGCTTCATCATGCGCGAGCTCGGGTCACGCCTGGAGGCGGCGCGCCAGCCGAATTACTTCGGACGCGACTTCAAGTCGCGGCTGCAGGAGCGGCTGCAGAGCCTCGGCCGGTCGCTGCCGAACTATCGCGTCACGTCCGAGACCGGGCCCGAGCATCGCAAGCTGTTCGCGGTCCAGGTCGTCGTCGACGACGAGTTGCTGGCCGAAGGGCAGGGCAAGACGAAGAAGGACGCCGAGCAGGAAGCCGCGCGTCTGGCGGTCGAAGGGCTGGACGCCGAGACTCCGCCTCCCGCCCCATGACCCGACGGGACGCCGGCGAGGCGCCCCGCCTGATGGATCCTCAACCGAAGTGAATTGCGAGGCTAGTCGATCTCGATGATGCCGACCGCCCGGCGATCGCCGGAGGTGCGGACGGCGCTCGTCGCTTCCGCTTCCGGCAGGCGCGCGGCCGCATAGGCCTGCACCTCGCGTGCGACTTCGTCGACCGACGGCGGCACCGGACGGCAGTGGAGGCGCACCCACAGACGCATCAGCGGGTCGGAGAAGCTGTAGCGCTTCTGCCGCGACACGATCAGGTCCACGTCCTCGAGCCACGAGAGATAGTCCTTCGTGGACCCGGGTGTCCGCTGCAGGCGATGGGCGATCTCGGTGAGCGTGAGGGGTTCGTCCTCTGCCAGAATCTCGAGGATGGCCTTGAGGGCGCCGTAGCCGCGCGCGCGGTGCAGGCGCAGCTCGTAGCGATAGGCGCACCAGCTGGTGAGGGCCCCGTCGGCGGTGAGGAGCGCGGTCAGCGCGCTGATCGGATCGCCGCCACGGCTGCTCATCGCGGCCTGAGCGTCGCCCAGGGCGTGCACGTACGCGGCGCGCCCGTCGGTCAGCGCCTGGATGGTGCGCCCGGCGAACTCGCGGTCCTCGGTCGGCGTGGCGCCCATCGGCGGCAGCATGGCGGTGACCTCGGCCGGCGACAGCGAGGGCAGGTGGATGACCTCGAAGCGGGCGCCGGTGTCGCGGAGCAGGCGGTGCGCACGCGCGACGTAACGGCTGGTCAGCACGAAGCGATTGCCGCTCGCCGCGAGGGCGTCCATCGTCTCGCGCAGGACGTGGCGGAGCCCCGGAAAGCTCTCGAACGTGCGCAGCTCGAGGATCTCGTCCAGCAGGAACGTGGCCGGCCAGTCGCCGACGGTTCGCGTCAGCAGGCGCAGCGTCCGATCGAACGCCTCGCGGGCCGAGGTCGGATCGTTGGCTGGCGCGGCAGCGGGGAAGGGCGTGGCGCTGGTCACCGCGCGGCAGAACCGCTCCGGTGTGCTGGCCGAGCGCTCGACGTCGATGTACTGGCACTGGGTGCGGCCCAGGCGATCGGCCAGGGCGTGCAGCAGCGTCGTGCGCCCGCTGCCGCATCCCCCCAGCACCACCGCGATCCGCGAGGGGTTGGCGTCGAGTGCCGCGAGCACACGCCGCTCGAGTCCGTCATGTGGGGCCATCATCGTCCCGTGTGCTCCAGCATCGGAATGTTCACTCCACGCTCACGCGCTGTACGAATCGCTTCGGGATAACCGGCGTCGGCATGCCGCGCGACCCCGGTGCCGGGGTCGCAGGTCAGGACGCGCCGCAATTTCTCGTCGGCATCAGCGGAGCCGTCGGCAACGATGACCATGCCCGCGTGCAACGAATAGCCGATGCCCACGCCGCCGCCATGATGCACCGAAACCCAGGTGGCGCCGGCCGAGGCGTTCAGCAGCGCATTGAGTATCGGCCAGTCGGCGATGGCGTCGCTGCCGTCGCGCATGCCCTCGGTCTCGCGGTTGGGCGAAGCCACCGAGCCGGTGTCGAGATGATCGCGCCCGATGACGATCGGCGCCGAGACCGCGCCGGTGCGCACCAGTTCGTTCAGGCGCAGGCCGAAGCGGGCGCGGTCGCCGTACCCGAGCCAGAAGATGCGCGCCGGCAGGCCCTGGAAGGCGACCCGTTCGCCAGCCAGGCGAATCCAGCGGCACAGGGCCGCATCGCTGGCAAACATCTCGAGCGCGGCCCGGTCGGTCACCCGGATGTCCTCGGGATCGCCGGACAGCGCCACCCACCGGAACGGTCCCTTGCCTTCGCAGAAGAGGGGACGGATGTATTCGGGGACGAAGCCCGGGATGGTGAACGCGTCGGCGACACCGGCCTTCACGGCCTGTGCGCGGATGTTGTTGCCGTAGTCGAAGACGATCGCGCCGCGATCCTGCAGCGCGCGCATCGCGGCGACGTGGGCGCCCATGGCGGTGATGCTGCGGCGTTCGTACTCGGCCGGCGCCTCGGTGCGCAGGCGCGCCGCCTCGGCCAGGCTGATGCCGTTCGGCACGTAGCCGACGAGTGGATCGTGCGCCGAGGTCTGATCGGTGACGACATCGGGCGTGAAACCGCGCTGGACCAGCTCGGGCAGGACGTCGGCGGCGTTGGCCAGGAGGCCGATCGAGCGGGCCGTGCCCTCCGCGGCGTAGCGCTGCACGCGGGCGAGCGCCTCATCGAGGGTGTCGCAGGCCTCATCGAGGTAGCGGCCATTGAGCCGGCGCTCGATGCGGGCGGGATCCACTTCCACCACCAGCGCCACGCCCTCGTTCATCGTCACGGCCAGCGGCTGGGCGCCACCCATCCCGCCCAGTCCGGCGGTGACGGTGATGCGGCCGGCGAGGCTGCCGCCGAAGTGACGGCGCGCCAGTTCGGCAAGGGTTTCATAGGTGCCCTGCAGGATGCCCTGCGTGCCGATGTAGATCCAGCTGCCGGCCGTCATCTGGCCGTACATCGTGAGGCCGCGGTCCTCGAGATCGCGGAACGTGTCCCAGTCGGCCCACTTCGGCACGAGGTTGGCGTTCGCGATCAGCACGCGCGGCGCGTGCGTCGAGGTGCGGAACACCGCGACCGGCTTTCCCGACTGCACCAGCAGCGTTTCGTCGTTCGCGAGCGCGCGCAGCGCCGCGACGATGGCGTCGAAGGCCGGCCACGAGCGCGCCGCCTTGCCGGTGCCGCCGTAGACGACCAGGTCGTCGGGCCGCTCGGCGACCTCGGGATCGAGATTGTTCATCAGCATCCGCAGGGCGGCTTCCTGGGGCCAACCCAGACACGTCAGCGACGTGCCGCGGGGCGCGCGGATGGAACGAGCAATCGTAGTCATCGTTAGCGACAGGACTGGGCGGGCGGAAAGTGAAAGTAAGAAACTAAGCACCGTGGAGCGGCTTGTCAAACTGAAAATGAAATGGAAATCAGTTGACAACCATCCCGGTGGCGTACTCGAGAGCGCCCGCCGAAATCAGCTGTGCGATGGCGTCGATGTCGCTCGACGGTGGTCGATCGTCGACGAGCGTGGGGACGACCGCGCGCACCGCGCCGTGCGCGCCCATCAGTGCCGATGTGCTGACGAGCGGCGCACGCAGATCGATGGCCTGGCACGCACACAGCATCTCGATCGACAGCACGTGTCGTGCCAGTTGCAGCGCCCGCTCGGCCTTGAGTGCGGCGCCCATGCTCATGCTGACGTGATCTTCCTTGTTGGCCGAGGTGGGGATGGTGTCCACCGACGCGGGATGGCAGGTGCCCTTGAGCTCGGAGGTGAGCGCGGCCGCGGTGACCTGCGCCATCATCAGCCCCGATTGCAGCCCGCCGTTGCGGGTGAGGAACGCCGGCAGCCCGCTGCTGAGCGCGGGGTTCACGAGGCGATCGGCGCGGCGCTCGCTGATCGTCGCCAGTTGTGTCACCGCCATCGCCAGCAGATCGGCGGCCATTGCAACAGGCGCGCCATGGAAATTGCCGCCCGACACGATCTCGCCCTCGTCGGCGAAGACCATCGGGTTGTCCGTCGCGGCGTTCATCTCCACCGTCACGATGTGACGGACCCAGGTCAGCGCTTCGCGCGCCGCCCCGTGTACCTGCGGGACACAACGTTCCGAGTAGGCGTCCTGCACCCGGCCGCAGTGCGCGTGCGAAGCATTCAGCGGGCTGTGGTCGAGGAGCCGCCACAGATTGTCCGCGGCGACGGCCTGTCCCGCGAACGGACGCGGCGCGTGCACGCGCGGGTCGAACGGCTTGCGCGAGCCGAGCAGCGCGTCGATGCTGAGCGCGGCGATGACATCGGCGGCGCGGGCCAGGCGCGCCGCGCCGTCGAGCGCCAGCGCGAGCACGGCCGCCGACGCCTGCGTGCCGTTGATGAGCGCCAGCCCCTCCTTGGGGCCGAGATCGACCGGCGCGAGCCCGGCCGCCGCCAGTGCGGCGCCGCCGCTGTCGGTTCGTTGTCCGTCCCACGTCTGCCCCTCGCCGATCAGCACCAGCGCCAGGTGCGCGAGCGGCGCGAGGTCGCCGCTCGCCCCGACCGAGCCGCGGCTCGGCACACGGGGATGAATGCCGTGGTTGAGCAGCGCGAGCAACGCCTCGATGGTTTCGACGCGAATACCGGAAAAGCCCTTGGCCAGCACGTTGGCGCGGAGCGCCATCATCGCCCGCACCGTGCGCGGCGCGAGCGGCGCATCGACGCCGGCGGCGTGACTGCGCAACAGGTTCACCTGCAGGGCCGCGAGATCCGCCTTGGCCACGCGGGTCTCGGCGAAGTTGCCGAATCCCGTGTTGATCCCGTAGACGGCGGCCTCGCCCTCGGCCATCGCGTCGACCACCGCACGCGAGGCGGTCACCCGCGCGCGCGCCGCCGGGGCCAGCGACACCTCGCCGTGACGGTCGGCGATGGCGACCAACTGATCGAGTGTCAGATGCGAGCCGTCGAGGAGAATCATCGGTCCGTAGGATACAGTAGTAGGCATGAATATCGCGGTTCTGGGCGCGCAGTGGGGCGATGAAGGCAAGGGGAAGATCGTCGACCTGCTCACGCCGCACTTCAGCGTCGTCGCACGGTATCAGGGCGGCCACAACGCCGGCCACACCGTGTACGTCAACGGCAAGAAGTTCGTGCTGCACTTGATTCCGTCAGGCATCCTGCACGAGGGTGTCGTGTGTGTCATCGGCAACGGCGTGGTCGTCGATCCGCAGGCGCTGTTCGCGGAGATCGACGAGCTGGCCGGCCTCGGCATCGATGTCGGCGATCGGCTGCTGATCAGCGAGAAGGCCCACCTCATCCTGCCGTACCATCGCGAGCTCGACATCCTGAGCGAGGCCCGCCGCGGCGAACGCAAGATCGGCACGACCTCGCGCGGCATCGGCCCCGCCTACGAGGACAAGATCGGCCGGCGCGGGATCCGGTTGTGCGACCTCGTCGACACGCAGGCGCTCGCCGACGAAGTGCGCGAGAACGTGAACGCGCGCAACCAGATCATCAAGGACTCGAAGATGGAATGGCGCGCGGTGTACGAGCAGCTGCTGGTCCAGGGCGCGCGCATGCGGCGCTGGGCCGGCGACGTGTCGCTGGTGCTCGACCAGGCGATGCGCGACGGCAAGCGCATCCTGATCGAGGGCGCGCAGGGCACGATGCTGGACATCGACCACGGCACCTATCCGTTCGTCACCTCGTCGAACGCCTCGATCGGCGGCGCGTGCACCGGCCTGGGCATTCCGCCGAAGGCGGTGCACGGGGTGCTGGGCGTGGCCAAGGCCTACACCACGCGCGTCGGCGAGGGGCCCTTGCCGACCGAGCTCCTCGGCGAACTCGGCGCGCGCCTGCGCGAGAGCGGACAGGAATACGGTGCCTCCACCGGCCGGCCGCGCCGCTGCGGCTGGTACGACGCGGTCGCGGTGCGCTACGCCGTGCGGGTGAACGGCATCGACGCGATCGCGCTCACCAAACTCGACGTGCTCGACGGGCTCGACACCATCGACATCTGCACGGGCTACTCCGTCGGCGGGCGCACGGTCACCGAGTTCCCGGCCGATCTGAACAGCGCCGGCCCGTGCACGCCGGTGTACGAGACGTGGCCCGGCTGGACGACGCCCACCAGGGGCGCGACCCGCTTCGCGGACCTGCCGGTGGAAGCCAGGCGTTACATCGCGCGCCTGGAAGAGGTGAGTGGGGTGCCGGTGGCGATTGTGTCGACCGGGTCGGACCGCGCCGAGACGATTCTCCGCGAGGACAGCGTCGCGGGCCAGTGGTTCCCGCAGGAGTCAGCCCGGCTCGCCTGAGCCGGGCTCGCGGTGCCGCTCGGCGAAGCTCTGCAGCGACTCGCCTTCAATCCCCGTCAATTTCAGACCGGCGCGGTAGCGCGGCTGTTGCCCCGGCGGCATCTCGAACGTCGCCCACACCACCCAACCCGCGCAGCGGAGCGAGCGTTTGCCTTCCGGCAATGCGAGGCGAACGCGCTGATTGGGCCGCAGGATGATCTTCGACACCACCTGCGCGCCGATGGTGGAGAGATCCACCAGCTCGGCCGCATTGCCGTCCACTGTCACCGGAATGCCGGACATCAGCCGCACGCGTTGCACGCGACGGGTGCCGCGCTGATCCAGCGCGGGGGCGGCCGCGACGGCGACGCTGGGCGTGGCGGCAGTCGACGTGGCGTCTGGTGCGGTCGGGACGATGGTGATGCCGTTGGCTGACGCGGGGGGCTGCTCGACATTCTCCGTGCGGGGCCCGCGCGACAGGATCCGCACGTCGCATGCCTTCAGAGCGGGGTCGTCGGTGATCCGGCCCACGAGAGCTTCACCGCGCGCGCTCACCGCAAACTGCTCGTCGAGCGCCACGATGGCCGGGCGGGCTGTGGCGATGAACTCGACAGCCTCCCGCACTTCGTGGTCGGTAAACGTTTGTACTGCGCTTTCCGTCGCCAGCTGCTTGCGAAGCGTCACAAGCGCGTCTCTGGGCCCAATCAGAACGATGGCCGACACAACCTGATGAGTGTATACCAGGCGACGCGCCTGCATAGAATGGGAAGCGTGCCTGCCTCCTCGTCCGCGGTGTCGTGCCGCGGCCTCGTCAAACGCTATCCCGACATTGTTGCGGTGGATGGCCTCGACCTCGACGTGCCCCGCGGCGAGTGTTTCGGCCTGCTCGGCCCCAATGGCGCCGGCAAGACCACCACGGTCGAGATTCTCGAAGGACTGGTCGAGCAGGATGCCGGCGAGGTGCGGATTCTCGGCCGTCAGTGGCAGAGCGACCGCGCCGAGCTCCGCCGCCGGCTCGGCGTGCAGTTGCAGGAGACACAGCTGAGCGACAAGCTCACGGTCGAAGAGACGCTGCGGCTGTTCCGCTCGTTCTTCACCGAGGGGCCAACCGTCGCCGAACTGCTCGATGTGGTGGAGCTGGGATCGAAACGGGCGTCGTGGGTGGGGAAGCTCTCGGGCGGGCAGAAGCAGCGGCTGGCGGTCGCGTGCGCGCTGGCGGGACGTCCCGAGTTGCTGTTCCTCGACGAGCCGACCACCGGGCTCGATCCACAGTCACGGCGGCAGCTGTGGGAGGTGCTTGCCCGCTTCAAGGCGGACGGCCGCACGATCGTGATCACCACGCACTACATGGACGAGGCGCATGCCTTGTGCGACCGGGTCGGCATCATGGATCACGGCTCGCTGATCGCGCTCGGCACCCCGCGCGAGCTGGTGGCGTCGATCGGCGCGGAGCACGTGGTGGAGTTCAACGTGTCGGGCGCGGCGCCCGCCGAGTCGGTGCTGCGGGCGCTGCCCGGCGTGCGCGACGTGCGGACCCGCGGCGAAGCGGTCGCGCTGGCGACCTCCGAACTGCACTTCACCGTCCCGGCGCTGCTGGCGTATCTCAGCGAGGAGAACCTCACGCTCAGCCTGCTCAGCACGCACAGCGCGACGCTCGAAGACGTGTTCGTGTCGCTGACCGGAAGGCAGTTGCGTGATGGTTGATCGGGGCGGCGCGTCACATCCGCTGGTGGAGCTGACCGTGGCGCGGTTCCGCGAGTTCCTCCGCGAACCGGAGGCCGTGTTCTGGGTCTTCGCCTTCCCCGTGATCATGACCTGCGCGCTCGGCATCGCCTTCCGCTCGCGCGGCGCGGAGCCGGTGATCGTCGGCGTGGTGGAGCGGGCCGGCGCGGCGGAACTGCGGCAGGCGCTCGACGCCGCCGGCGGCTTCACCGTGCGCACAATCGACGAGGCGGAGGTCGAGCGTGCCGTCCGCGACGGGCGAGCGCCGGTAGTCGTCATCCCCGGCTCGCCGCCGCTGTATCGGTTCGACGAGGCGCGGGCCGAAAGCCAGGTGGCGCGCCTGGCGGTGGACAACGCCCTGCAGCGCAGCGCGGGACGCCGCGACGCGTTCACCGCGGCCGACCGGCCC
>Ga0105103_10000233_pt1 | contig 31248 bp, 34 predicted proteins | sample PPLLaktember2015_2_FD_79107 | JGI IMG/M metagenome (GOLD analysis project Ga0105103, IMG submission 79107) | Freshwater sediment microbial communities from Prairie Pothole Lake near Jamestown, North Dakota, USA - PPLs Lake P7 Core (6) Depth... | ecosystem: Environmental > Aquatic > Freshwater >...
AAAACCCTTTGACTCGTTGAACCACTTCACTGTACCTTTTGACATATTTACTACCTCTCTTTTTAGAATTTGAAGGATACGGGGGCTGTGTTATGAAGATACAACAAAAATGAATATTTCTGCAGTTACTACTAACAAATGCTTCCGAAGCTTCTGGCAGTAGTATCGCACAAAAATAATAAGATTGCAATATACTTCGGAAAAACATAAAAACTCTTGTCAATCAATGGTTGATGTCATACTATTGATTAAACGAATGTATGGGAACGATAATCAAATGTCTAATACTTTTTTATCTCGTTCATAATTGTTTTCTCACAGTAAGCATGAAATGTAACCATTTGCCATGATGCTATGATTTTTGGGCCTTTTAACAGGTATTCGAAACAAGCAAAAATTTGCGGAAAACCAGAGCCCCGAGGAGAACAATATGGGTAAATCAGATGATTATCAAAAAAGAGCTGGCGACCATGTTTCCGGACATGACAGGGAATCAGGGCGTGTCTCTCCTGCAGCAAAAGCATTCCGAGCTGTAACTGCCATTGTGGTATTTGGTATTCCCCTGGTAACTGGAACTGCCGCTATACTCAGTTATGCGGTTAGAACAGCATATAAGCGCATGAAAGGTAATTCGTAACTGACTTCTGGAAGCACGTTTACAAGATAAATCGCACCGCCCTCTTAGTGCACTATTGACTTGAGCTTCTCCAGCACCGAAGGGATGCCGTTCTGTTCCATCTCATGACTCTCGATAATGACCTTGCCTGCATAACCTTCGATTTTGATAAAATCAAGGATCCTTTTGATATCGATGTTCCCATCGGGGAAGAGATGCTCATCCCCCTTCCCTCTATTGTTGTGAAGATGAACATGAGTTATGTTATCTATCCCTAAATCTTTAAGATCCTTGATGATCGAACTTTCAGGGTCCTTCACCTTTTTAGTAACCTTCGTGATATATGCATGGCCAATGTCGAGCGTCATTCCGAGGCTTGGAAGCGCCTCCTTTAACCTTTTAAATTCAGGCAGATCATAGAAAAAGAAGAGGCGCATAGGAATAGACTCCAGGGCCAACGTAACACCTCTCTTTTTCGCATAGGACAACAATCCTTTCATGTCTTCAATAAAGAATTTCCAGGACTTCTCTGCAACATCCTTAATTTTCCCCATCCAGAAGGTATAACCAGGATGGATAACAACAGGATTGGCGCCAATTGCGTATGCCATGTCGATAGCCATTTTTGCTCTCTTTTTCGAGAATGAGCGAATTTCTGGCTGATGACTTCCGAGATTGACTTCAAAAAAAGGGGCATGTATAGAAAAATCTATCTCATCTTTACTTAATATTGCCATTCGTTTGATAAAGTCAGCATTCATATTCGGCACATGGGGTATCTCGAGCGACAGCTCTATAGTCTTTACTCCAGAGGCAATGATTTCATCAATAACTTCGTTGATTGGCTTTTGTATAAAGAAAAATGTAGAAAATCCAAAGTTCATATGATTTTATGCGATCAGCATACAGCGTTCCGCAATCAGCCTTTTTATAATTTATAAGCTGACTGCTGAACGCCAAATGCTACTGTATGAGCTATGAGCTTATAGCTACGTGCTAAATTTCACTTCACTGCTGCTTTGATTTGGCTAACAATCTCGTCACTGCTCAGGGATGCGATTGTTTTCAGGAGGCCTTCCTTTGCATAAAAATCAATGAGGGGCGCGGTTTTTTCGTTATATGTTTCAAGACGTTTTGTGATTGCTTCAACGGTTTCATCTGCACGCTGTACAGCTGGCGAACCGCACTTGAGACACTTTCCTTCTGGCGTCGGGGGTTTGCTCTTAATATTATAAATCTCCTGGCAGTCCGGGTTAGAACACGTTCTTCTTGTGGTCAACCTGTCAAGTATAACCTCTTTTGGAACATCAATATTAATGACAGCATCAAGCTTCATGTTAAGCTTTATAAGGAGTTTCTTCAGCTCTTCCGCCTGCGGAATTGTCCGCGGAAAACCATCAAGAAGATATCCTTTCGTACAATCGGGTTCCTGGAGCCTTGCCTCCATGATGTCCATAATAAGTTTGTCAGGGACAAGTTCGCCTCTCTCCATGTATCCCTGGGCTTCAATTCCAAGTTTTGTTTTTGCCTTAACGGCATTCCTCAGGATATCTCCTGTAGAAATCTGGACTGAGCCGTCAAAGTTGCTGAGTAATTTTGCAATAGTACCCTTTCCAGCGCCAGGCGCTCCTAATAACACGATTCTCATTGCGATTCCTCCTTTTTATCAGATAGTGTTACTTATTCTTTTTTTCTTCTTTTGCTTTCCTTTTCTCTTTTAAGGATTTTTGGGGAGCTTTCTTAACTTCTTTTTTTTGCTTACTCTTCTCGGCCATAAGTATACCTCCCGTGAGATTGTTCATTGAGTTTACCAAAGAAAGTGAAAAAAATCACGCAAAAACAATTGAGGCGACAGGCACGAGGCTATGGGTTATGGGAAAGAGTTTCCGGTTCTTCAATCGTTGGTAATGAGGTATGCCATTGCATAAAGAGCCACTCACCTGCACGTTTTTCCAATACAGCGGTAAGACGAGCGGGCATGCTCATTTCCATCCCCCCTATGTCCGCATGAATTTCAATATCGGCTGCAATCCAAGCTACCGATTCTACTGATGAGACAGAACTCCACTTTATTTTCAGGGATACCGTTGCAGATTGAGACCAGTCGTGCTCAGCCTGTTCGCGAATCCCTGCGATGCCGATACTTTTTTCGTCTTCTCCGTTTCCATAGAACACAACATCCTGGTCAGGGGCAAATAATTTGAGTATACCCGCCAGATCCTTGTCATGATAGGCTTTTATGAATCTACCCAGCACAGACATCACTGCCGCTTCTGTCTTGGCATCTGCTTTCATAAAAATCCCTCAAGCGTACGTTGGAACAACGTGCTCATACAGGGCTTAAAGACGAGGGCTTTTATCGCCAGATGCTGACCTGTCCCTACCCTGACGGGAACACTAAACGCCATATGCCTGTCCATCATTACGTCGTCCTCCTTGTCATGTACCCGTGTATCAGATAAGAACTTGCAAAAGATACAATGATTGACGTTGCAGTCCCTCCTATGATCCCTAAAGGAATATAGGTATACCGTGCCATTATGCCATAGACAACCACGCTTATGGCGCCCAGTATGGATGATTTCATTACCGCAGCAGAGAATGCCGCACCTTGTGAGAAGTATGTCATGAAAATCATACCCACAAACATGGCCGGGAACATGACAAACATGCCCCCCATGAGTGGCCCACCAATTTTTGTAATCACCACGGCAACAACTATAATGAATCCGCTGAAAACAGCCCTAGAAATCATAATAGCCGGCGTATATCGCATCTGCCTTCCCAGCTCCGACCTAACCTTTAAACCCTTCTCCACGATAGTATGGCTGATGACAACCAGACAAACATAGCTGATCAAAGAAATTGTAAAACTGTTGAAGCCAATAACGACGAGAGTGAAAGAAAACAATCCCCATACAAGAAAAGCACCTCCGAGGGCAACCCAGAAATTCAACCTCAAAAGAAAAATATACGCAACGATGAAAAGGCAGTTAATACCGCCAATAATTGGGACAATTGTTGTGGCATCAACAGCAACATTTGTGGACTGTGTCCAGGCGATGAAGAAGAGGGAAATGAGGATGGTTGATGGCAAACCTGCGATCAAGCCACCTATCTTTGTTCCATGTTTCTCCGCAAGAACAGTGCCCATGGTTATCCAAAGGCTGCCAACGATAAAGGAAAGAACAAGTTTCAATACAAAAATATTATCCATGTCTATACTATCAAGCTATTCAAGCTCTTTGAGGTGGAAGATCAGTGTACTTGATAAGGCTACGAATATGCCAAGAACCGTAATGCCCAATCTGAAACTTACCATATCACCTGATATTCCAAGCGCATAAGGAACGATACCACCCCCGAAGACAATACTTATTGCCACGATAATGCCGGTTGCAAGGCTTCTCATTTCGCGGTTAAAGGTTTTGGCCATAGCAACAAGGCCCACAGGAAAAAATGCTGTCACGAAGAATGCTTGCAGGAACAGAACAATCCCTATATACCTTACTGAAACAAGCCCCATAAGGACAGTTAGAACACTAGTAATAATCATTACAAGAAACATGATTCTTCGGAGGTTAAATCTATCGATAAGAAAACCACATGCGATTGCAACAACAACGGCTCCCAGCCTTGATATTCCCAGTATTGTATTTGCATAACCTATATCCATATGCAGTTCCTTCGTCAGATAAAGTGGAACAATAGAGTAAATACCGAGATTTGCCCCTGCACCAAAAATCCAAATTACTGACATAAGCCAAAGGGACCTTATTTTAATAATACTAATGAAAACAGCTTTTGGGGGATTGGTGACTTTAACCTCGGTGCTCACAAACCAGAAGATAACAGAGCAAACCAAATAGCTACATGCAAGCACTATGAATATTCCGCGCCAGGGGAAAAAATGAAGAAGGAAAAGGGCAATAAAAGGAGTGGCAAGTATTGAGCATGAGGCGCCTGTATCATGGATAGCGATTGCCTTGCCCCAGTCTTTTTCAGAGTAATATTCAGTGATCAGCGGAATTACTGCAGGCAAGTAGAAGCCTACGGAAAAACCAAGCATGAATGCGAAAAGATAGAGGAAGACAAATTGGTGAACCAGTGGGATTAAAAAAGCCACCAGACTCAGGAACAAGAGTGAGATAACGATGGATTTTTTGTAGCCAAATTTACCTGAAAAAAGACCAGAGAATACTACTGCGACACCATAACCAACCGAAAGAAAAATAAAGATGCTGCTTGCCTGAGCATGATTAACCATAAACTCATCCTCTACAAGCGGTAAGATAGGCGCGAAGGCCATCCTGGTGATGAAGTTGATAAACCAGAGAAACCAGAGAAAAAATAAAAAAAGGAGGGCCTTGCCTCTTAGATTGGCATACCGTTGCATTGCTTCAATCTAACCTAACACTCTTTACGATTTCCACATAACTCTTCAAGCCAGGTAGTTTTTATTGTACAATATGTTCTCAAGTGGCTTGATTGCCTATTATTGTTTCAATAAAAAAGGGGTCTTAGCAATGAATAATCTCGCAGGATGGATAAAAAAAATTATTGAAGAGTTCAATGCAACGAGTGAAAACAGTCTCATGAAACCACAAAACGAACCTGCATGGGACAAACCACTCGTTGGGTTCGCCAACGGCAATGACCCACTATGGGATGAATACAAAAAACATATTGGAGATTTCTACTGGACACCTCAAGAGATATTTGGATTGACCTTTCCTTCTCTGCCTGTAAAACCTGACGAACTGACCATTATAAGCTGGATTCTTCCCCAGACGAAACAGACCAAGCTCGATCATCGCAAGGAAAAACACCTTCCCTCAGAACGATGGGCACGTTCGCGAAAGTATGGCGAAGAGTATAATGTAAAACTTCGCCTTCATCTTGTAAAGATACTGGCAGATGAAGGCTTTGAGGCGTGTGCGCCAATGCTTTCGCCGCAATGGGAGATGAAGGTGTCAGAACGCTACGGACTGGCATCAAGATGGTCCGAACGACACGCAGCATATGCCGCAGGTCTTGGGACATTCGGATTGTGTGATGGGTTGATAACCCCCCTAGGAAAAGCAATCCGTTGCGGCTCTGTAATCGCACGCATAGCAGTGGAACCTACCCCAAGACCCTACCAGGATCACCACGCCTACTGCTTGTTTTATTCAAAGGGAATCTGCGGGAAGTGTATTGATCGCTGCCCGGTGGGAGCTATTACAAAAAACGGTCATGACAAGAGCAAATGCCAGCAGTATGTCGATTTTGAAACACGAACGTTTATCAACACCCAATTTGGCTTTGATGCTTATGGCTGCGGCCTGTGTCAGGTTGGCGTCCCATGCGAATCCAACATTCCTATTAAGACAGAAGCAGGAATATAATGATTTAATCACATATCTCGCATTATCATTCTAAAGATTCTCTCCGGTGAATTCTGATCGGGCAATGGCTAAAGCTTCACCGGCCATCTCCTCTGCTGCGGGAGTGAAAAACCAATCCTTAATACGGTCTTCGAGATAAATCATATAGGGAATACGCTCGATGCCGAAACGGACATGGTCGATATCTACTCCGGTCGGTGTAAAGCGCCATAATTTATCAGCATCTTTCACAAGCTTGTCATTAAGCGAAAGGGCCTCCAGACGAGTATCGTGACCATCAATAATATCTAAGATTTCATGTGTTTCGTCTTTCGGATAATTGAGTTTATTTAAAATATCGCCTGCAATTCGTACTCCTTCAATTTCGTGAAGCCTTTGTACCTCATGGTTTTTGACTTCCGGGCCAAAAGCGCCGGATTGTTCTTCCTCCGGCACCATTTTCCATCCCACATCATGGAGGAGAATAGCCGGTAAGACTATAGCTTCGCTTGCCTGAGGGTAATGCTTCAATAGCCTCTTCGTAAAATCATAGGATAGCGATATATGGATGTCGTTGTACCGTGTATCAAGATATGGATTTGCCTCTTCATAAATCTTATCGTAAATCGTTCCCATTCCTTCTTTACCTATGTATGACCCCGCGTTTCGAGTTCCATGTCACTTTTCCCGCCTGTCTCGCCTTTCCCGCTTTTCTCGCCTTAACGTATTCCAGTAACCCCTATCTCCTATCTTTTTACCCCTGCCTTCACATATTTTATGCCCATCCAGACTCCTATTGCTGCAAAGGCAATTTTCAGGTGAAAGTCTGGCAGTTGGTTTGCTGCTTTAGCACCAAAGTAAGCACCAGCCAAGGACCCAATAGCTAATCCCCAGGCAATATCAAGTTTCACATTCCCGAGCTTGTAATGCGTTGAGGCTCCGCTTATACTTGCAGGGATCATGGCAAGAAGAGAAGTGCCCTGTGCCATGTGTTGACCTATGTCGCCAAGGACCACCATAAGTGGCACCATCACTCCGCCCCCGCCAACCCCCATCATGCCTGACACAAAACCAGTAACAAATCCAATCATAAGAAAGATGATTATGTTCGTCCACTGCCCAAAGGCCCAACTTATCTTCGGGAGATAACCTTTAGCAACAAGCATAGTTGATGCGAAGATGAGAAAAAAACCAAACGCCATCTTGAGCTTCTTTTCAGGGAGAGAGTGGGCATAACGGGCTCCAAATCGTGCCGTTGTAGTAGCGCTTACGGCAAGAATCAAAGCAATCTTCCAGTCAACTCCCCCAAGAGCATAATAGGTCGCAGCCCCCGCAATGGCGGTGAACACTATTGCAACAAGGCTGGTACCATGGGCCTGGTGTTGGGTCATCTTTGCAAGCCAGGTCATAAGGGGTATCATTATAACTCCGCCGCCCAACCCAAGAAGACCGCCAAAGAAACCTCCAAAGACACCGCTGATAAGACCAATGACAAACTTCCTATCCCTTTTCATAGGATTTTTCTCTCCAACGGCATGTCCGAATATACCATGTCGATTGTTATTAATCCATATTGTAGCAGATTTCCCTATAATCGGTATCGGTGACGGACTTTCCCCGCAAACACGCTCATTCGCTCCAGCGACTCAAATCGCTCTCGTTCGGCATCGGAACATATTACAGGGCCTCACGTCGCCCCCTCTCACGGCCAAGCTTATAAGCTATAAGTCTCTGCATGCTCGTGAAGCGTATTCCGTGTTTGTGTTCTCCGAACTCCATACTGCGAACTATATTACTGATCGTCGAAAACGATCGCCAAACATGCTATACTACGGCCATGAAGAAGATAATATCATTCGATCTTGATGGAACTTTAGTTCATGGGAAATATGGCGACATAGTTTGGAATCAGGGAATACCTGAAGAATATGCCCGTAAGTACGGCATGCCGTTTGAAGAAGCCAAGCGCCTCGTGAGAGCCCAGTATGAAGAGGTTGGCGAATCCAACATCGAGTGGTATCACATCGAACACTGGCTTAAGAAGTTTGACCTGCCTGTCTCTGCATATACCCTTCTCAACCGATACGAAACCCATATTGAAGTCTTTCCCGATACCTTTGATGTGCTTCAGGCTCTTATGAAAAGGCATACCCTTATAATTTCCTCAAATGCTGCACGGATATTCGTCGAAAAGGAACTTACGTACGCGGATCTCACTCACCATTTTGCCCATATCATTTCAGCAACCACCGATTTCGGTATGGTCAAAAAGGAAGATAAATTCTATCAGAAGCTCTGCAACACCTTGAATGTATTACCACATGAGATTGTTCACATAGGAGATCATCGTATTTTTGATTATGAAGCGCCGTTAAGCCTCGGTATCGATGCCTATCACATTGTGTATGATCAGCCACCAGCAAGCGATGAATCCTCTGAGAAAAACGGCAAAACCATATACAGGTTGAGCGACCTCCTGAATAAGCTATGAAAAGATGTTACAAATGCCAAAACCCCGTTACATTGGAATTTATCTCTCGGCGTGATGAATGCCAGTCGTGCGGCACTGATCTTCATATTTGTTTGAACTGCATCTTCTTCGACGAGACCAAATCGAACAAGTGCAGAGAGCCTCAGGCGGAATATGTGAAAGAAAAGGACCGCTCGAACTACTGCGATTATTTTCGTTTCAAGGGTGACGCACAGAAAGAATCCGGCAAGAAAGAGGCCGAAAAGCTGTGGAGCGAGCTTCTTAAGAAGCAATAGCCGAAGATAAAAGATTGAAGTGCGGAAGTTTGAGCTTTTACCTATAGATTTCCCCTATGTCTAAGTTTTCCTGGTGAAGATAATCCTGTATCTATCAGGGTCCACGTCAAAACAAGCTGTACACCCACTCTCATCGCAGCCTGACTGCATCTCCTCTTTTGAGGGAAGAGATTCAAGGTGGACCTCAAATCCTATCTCCTTGTACATTTCTATCATTTCAGACAATCTTGGCTCACATGCAATAAACCTTCTCTCCCAGCCTGCAGCAATAAGCTCATCTTCTCTCTTCATAACAAACCTATTTTAAACCAAGAATATCTATGACGGTACATTTATATGCAATTCCTGAAATACTCTATTGTCTTCTTCAATCCCTCATCAAGACTTACTTCTGGTGTCCAATCGAGGAGTTCTTTGGCTTTTGTAATGTCAGGACATCTCCTTCGTGGATCATCTTCAGGAAGATCTTCAAAAACAATTGTGGACTTTGATTTTGAAAGCTTCACCACCTTCTCGGCGATTTCTCTGATAGAAACCTCATGAGGGTTGCCGATGTTGATAGGCCCTGGAAAACCGGAGAGGTGAGGCTTGGTATAATCCCGGCTTTTCTTCTTGGGGGCTGTTTCAAAGTCCATCATGCGGATTATGCCTTCAATCATATCATCAATATAGCAAAAAGACCGTGTTTGCGATCCATCACCGTAGATCGTGATCGGCTTGTTTTGAAGAGCCTGCACAATAAAGTTACTGACTACCCGTCCATCGTCTGGCCTCATCCTCGGACCATAGGTATTGAAAATGCGAATGACCTTTACGTCCACGCTGTTTTGCCTGAGATAATCAAAAAAGAGTGTTTCGGCAACCCTTTTTCCCTCGTCGTAGCAGCTTCTCTTGCCGATGGGATTCACGCTTCCCCAGTATTCCTCTTTTTGTGGATGCACCTCGGGATCGCCATATACTTCACTCGTAGAGGCCTGAAGTATCCGCGCCCGCACCCGCTTTGCAAGACCAAGCATGTTGAGGGCTCCGAGGACATTCACTTTTGTTGTCTTCACAGGATTGTATTGATAGTGAATCGGGCTTGCAGGACAAGCAAGGTTGAATATCCAGTCCACCTCAAGCAAGATGGGTTGCGTCACATCGTGCGTGATGAGTTCGAATCGGGGGTTGGAAAGCAGGTGGGCTATATTTTTTTTCGTGCCGGTAAAAAAATTGTCAAGGCACAGCACTTCATGGCCATCCGCCAAAAGCCTTTCACAGAGGTGTGAGCCGATAAAGCCGGCGCCTCCTGTCACAAGTGTCCGCTGGGGAATTTTGTAAGACCTGAGCTTATACACTGGGCCTCCCAATACATATATAACGGAAACCATGCCGTGCAATTGTTTTAGGGTTGTACTGGTTTCTCCCATCGAAAATGACCGGGGCCTTCATTAAGCCCTTCATCCTCTCAAAATCAGGTTCTCTGAAGGACAGCCATTCGGTAACGAGAACAAGGCCATCAGCATTTTCAAGGACCTCATACTGGTTCTTTCCGAACTTCACATGTGGATTGCTCGAGAATAAAGGCATTGCGGACTCCATGGCCTTTGGGTCAAAAACATGGCACATGGCCCCTTGATCAGTCAGGGATTCCACTATATACTGCGAGGGTGCTTCCCGCATGTCATCGGTGTTTGGTTTGAAGGCCAAACCCCAAACAGCAAATTTTTTGCCTTTCATATCGTTCTTATAGAAAGCTTTCACCTTTTCGGTAAATGACACCTTCTGACCCTCATTCGCCTCCATAACACTTTCCAAAATCGAAGGATTGTAGCCGGAATCTCGCGATGTCTTGAGGAGGGCACGAACATCCTTTGGAAAACACGACCCTCCGAACCCAACACCAGGAAACAGGAATTTAGGTCCAATCCTTGAATCACTCCCAATTCCCCGCATAACCATCATGACATCGGCACCGAGTTTATCGCAGATATTTGCCATCTGGTTCATAAAAGATATCCTCGTGGCAAGCATAGAATTGGCAGCATATTTTGTCATTTCACTGGAACGGACGTCCATAACGATAAATGGCGCACCGGTCCGTGTAAAGGGCGCATAAAGTTCCCTGAGGATCTCCTCAACCCTTCCATGTTCAACACCGATTATCACCCGCTCCGGCTTCATGCAGTCATCGACAGCAACACCTTCCTTGAGAAATTCCGGGTTGGATGCAATGTCAAAAGAAACATCGCGACCTGCCTTCTCAATCTCTTCTGATATGGCAGCCTTTACCATCTGGCAGGTGCCTACAGGAACAGTAGACTTGACAACGACAATCCGGTATTTCTCCATGACCCTCCCGATATCATGGGCAACACCCTTGACATATTGTAAATCAGCTGACCCGTCGTGATCCTGTGGTGTATTCACGGCAATAACAAGAATGAGGCCGTGGTCAACAGCCTCTTTGATATCGGTGGTGAACCGAAGTCTTCCCTCTTGTATGTTGTTTTTTACAAGTTCTTCGAGGTGTGGCTCATAAATGGGGATTACTCCCTCTTTCAGCCTATTTATTTTTTCACTGTCAACATCCATACACATGACGTCATTCCCATTTTCGGCAAAACAGGAACCTGTTACCAGGCCAACATATCCAATCCCAATTACAGAAATGTGCATACTACCTCCATTTTTTCTTTATTTACCGTGCCCTCACCGTACAAGTCAATACCTATTCCGGAGGATAATCCTCCTAATTCACAATAATCTGTCTATGTATACTTTAGCAAAAAACATACCAAATAAAATGACCACAGTGGTATGCCAGAATCTCCCTTACTGCGTTGTCTCCTCCCTTCTTCCCTCTTCCATCTCCTATCTTTCCTTTTTTCCCTCTTTGCTCTGTTTTTCCCCTATAGCCTCTTGCCTTTCACCTCTTGACTATTATTGTCATTCTCATCGGTCAATATCTTCAATATTTATTGCTATACAAACTGTATTATGTTAACATATCCTACGAAGTGGGCTTGACCCGCTTTTTTATTATCATGACGCATGGTACCCCAAAGGGAAATAATAGAGCAAATTCAAGATGTACTCTTACCTGTTCTGCAGGATTATGGTTTAGAGCTCATAGAGATCGAATTTAAGCCCTCGGGAAAAAGATGGCTGTTACGGTTATATATTGACAAAGAAGGGGGAGTTACGATTTCAGATTGTGAGAATGTAAGCAGGGAGTTTGGAAGAATCCTGGATGTTGAGGACATTATAGAACACCCCTACAGCCTTGAGGTTTCTTCTCCCGGCCTCACCAGGCCATTAAAAAATTGGGAAGACTTCCAAAGAAATAAGGGAAAACTTTGTAGAATCGTAACCAATGAAAAGATTGAAGGTAAAAATGAATTCAAGGGAACTATCATTTCTGGTAGCGAGGAAAAGGTTGAAATTAGGGGAACAATTGATGTATTTACCATCCCAATATATGCTATAAAAAAAGCACATTTGGAATTTGAACTGTAAGGGGTTACCATGTACTTTGACTTAAATTACATTATTGAACAGGTTGGGAAAGAAAAGGGCATTCCCAAGGAAACACTCATCGAAGCCCTTGAAGAGGCCATTCTTATTGCTTCAAAGAAGAAGTTTGGCAACCATCTCGACCTGGAGGCCCGTTATAATGAAGAGTTAGGTGAAATAGAGGTATTCCAGTTTAAAACTGTTGTTGAGGAAGTCACTGAGAATGATATGGAAATCTCAGTTACTGATGCAAAAATCCACGACCCTGAATGCCTGGTCGGAGATAGCATTGGTATAAAAATGGATACGAGTTCTCTGGGAAGAATTGCTGCACAAACTGCAAAGCAGGTTATTGTTCAGAAAGTAAGGAATGCCGAAAGCGATGTTATCTATAACGAGTATAAAAGCAAGAAAGGCGATATATCAACCGGCGTTGTCCAAAGAGTTGAAAAGAACCATTACATTATTAATCTTGGTAAGACAGAGGCTATCCTTCCCATGAAAGAGATAATCCCGGGTGAGTCTTACAGGCAGAGAGACAGGGTTAAGGCATACATCCTTGATGTAGAAAAAACCCAGAAGGGATGCACTATTCTCATGTCGCGTACCCACCCTAATTTTCTGGCAAAACTCTTTGAGCAAGAGGTTCCCGAGATTCAGGAAGGTATCATCAAGGTCATAGGTGCTGCACGAGAGCCTGGAGAACGAGCGAAAATTTCTGTCTACAGCGAGGATCCGGATGTAGATCCCATTGGGGCATGCGTTGGGGTTAAGGGCTCAAGGGTGCAAACTGTTGTCCAGGAACTGCGGGGTGAGAAAATCGATATCATTCCCTTCAGTAAAGATCCTGCAAAATTCGTTTGTAACACCCTCGCACCGGCAAGGGTATCAAAAGTTTATTTGAATGAAGAAGAACACGCTATGGAAATAATCGTCAACGACGATCAACTGTCTCTCGCTATTGGCAAGAAGGGGCAGAACGTTCGACTTGCATCAAGATTGACAGGGTGGAAGATAGACATTAACAGCGAGTCAGAACTTGAACTAACATCAAGGAAAGTCATCGATGAACTGATTGAACGTCTCAAAATAAGTGATATCCTTGCCAGAATTCTATATGATGAATACTTACGCGAGCCGCGAGATATAGCCAAGCTCACCCCTGAAGAAATGAACAAGATTACGAGTATATCGATTGATGACTGTATTCGGATCATCGAACAGGCAAGGCTGATCAAGGATGAAGTTATTACCAAAAAGGAAGCTGAAGTAGTTTCCGAGAAGGAAAACATCATTATTCCGGCACCGAAAGATGATGAAACAAGCGATCAGGCTTCAACTCATAAGTAAAACTATTTTCTTAAATGCGAGGAAGGATTAGGACATGACAAAAGTAAAAATCACCACACTTACTGACAAAATAAGTGATGATGAGATTCTTTCGAGGCTCAAAGGCCTGGGTGTAAAAATAAAAGATAAGTCAAAAGAAGAACCTATCCTTGCGAAGAAGGATGATGGAAAACAGACACCTTCCGGCGAAACCATGGTTGAAAAACGAGTAGCTTCAACAATAATTCGTAGGCGTGTACAGCCACCGCAACCACAAAAAGAAAAGGTGGAGGTCGTTGAGAAAGAGGTAAAACCGGAGGAAAAGAAGGAAGCAACCGTCAAGAGAGCTCCAAAAAAGACTGAAAAAGTTGAAGTTGAAAAGAAAATTGTTGCGCCTCAAGAGCAACCAGAGACTCATAAAAAAGAAAAATTTGAAATAAAAGGAGAGCCTGCTGCCCCTGTCCTCATTGAACGGGAGATGGGCGAGGAACAAAGGGAAGAGGCCTTAAAGGGTGATATTGAGATCATCGGTGAGGAGAAGAAAAAAGAGATAACAAAAGTGCTGGAAGAAGCCTACAAGCAGGATCTCGAGAAAGATTTCGCCCTTGTTGAGGCAGGAGGAGAAGGCGAAGAAAAGAAAAAAAAGAAAACTGAAAAACTTCTTAAGAAGATCGAGGAACAGGAAGCAGAAGAAACAAAGCTCAAGAAAAAAGGAATCCTCAAGAGAAAAGTCGTTATTAAAGAGGAAGACCTCTATACCTTCAGGAGACGAGGAGCACGTCCCATGCCTATAAGGAAAGATAGGAGGGAACGGGTCGAAGAAAAGAAGATAGAAGAAAAAATAGCAGAGCTAAAACCTGTTCGGAAGATAGTAAAAGTTGGAGAAGAAATCCAGATAGGCGAACTCGCAAAAAGAATGAATGTTAAGGCACAGGATATAATCAAAAAGCTTCTCCCCCTTGGCATCATTACAACGGTTAATCAGAACATTGATTTCGACACAGCATATCTTGTCGGGACTGAGCTCGGCTATGAAATTGAAAAAATTATTTCCATTGAAGAAGAATTTCTTGCCCGCGAAGAAGAAGGGAAAGAGAATGAAAGAAACTTACAACCAAGGCCACCCGTTGTCACTATCATGGGCCATGTTGACCACGGCAAAACTTTACTCCTTGATACTATCAGGCATTCAAATGTTGCAGAACGTGAAGCAGGCGGTATTACCCAGCATATCGGTGCCTATGTTGTTGATGTGAATGGAAAGGAGATTGTGTTTGTAGACACTCCCGGTCATGAGGCCTTTACAGCCATGAGGGCTCGTGGGGCTCGGGTAACGGATATTGTCATTCTCGTCGTAGCGGCTGATGATGGTGTAATGCCACAGACAGTTGAGGCCGTGAACCACGCCAAGGCGGCTAAGGTCCCTATCATTGTGGCGGTAAATAAAATTGACAAGCAAAATGCGAATATTGATAAGGTCTTGAAGGAACTTGCTGAGTTAGGACTCGTCCCGGAAGAGTGGGGAGGAAGCACCCTATTGGCAAAAATATCGGCAAAAAAGAATACAGGCATCAAAGAACTCCTTGAGCTTATCATCCTTCAGGCCGAAATGCTTGAACTGAAAGCAAATCCTGATATGCGCGCAAGTGGGATTATTATTGAGTCAGAACTTGACAAGGGCCAGGGTCCAGTTGGCACAGTGATTATCCAGGAAGGTACCTTGAAAATCCAGGATCCTTTTATTGCGGGAACCATGTTTGGAAGGGTTCGTGCGATGGTTGACGATAAAGGCAAAAGAATCCAGAAAGCTCTTCCTTCAGCGCCCGTACTTGTCGTCGGGTTTCAGGATGTTCCCCATGGCGGAGATAGATTCATAGTCACCACAGAAGAACGATACGCCAGGGAACTGTCACGTTACCGGCAGGAAAAACTTCGTGAACAAGAAATTGCGAAGAGTTCAAGGACTACTCTTGAAGAACTCTATTCAAAAATGGCCAAAGCAGAGAAAACACTTCTCAACGTTATTATAAAAGCAGACGTGAGAGGTACTATTGATGCAATAACTGAGGCACTTAAAAAGCTGTCAAACGATCTCGTTGAGATTCAGATCATTCATGGTGGTTCAGGAGCAATTACAGAGACAGATGTAAACCTCGCTATGGCATCGGGCGCCATCATAATCGGCTTTAATGTAAAACCTATTGGAAAAGCCCAGGCCCTCGCAGAACAGGAAAAGATCGAAATCAGAACATATTCGATCATTTACGATATGATTGATGATTTGAGGAAAGCCATGGAAGGCCTGCTTGAACCAAAACTTGTAGAGACAGATATTGGAAAGGCAGAGGTGAGAAAGGTCTTCACGGTATCAAAGATAGGTACTGTAGCAGGTTCTTATATTCTCGAAGGAAAGGTAACGCGGAATGCTATGGTGAGAGTCATGAGGAATAGCAACAACCTCTTTACCGGTAAGATTTCCTCTCTCAAGAGGTTTAAGGACGACACCAAGGAGGTTCAAGCAGGGTACGAATGCGGCATATCGCTTGAAGGATTTAATGACTTGCTAGAAGGTGATAACCTTGAATTTTTTGTTCAGGCAAAGGAAAGGCAAACATTAGATGGTTAAAGCAGATGATCGTTGGTATTTCTACCATAGAAATATTCTTTCCTGAAAACCAATCCTTAAAAGATAAAAGGCAGGCATTGAGAAAGATTGTTGAAAAAACACGGTCAAAATTCAGTATATCAATCATGGAAATCAACCAAAATAATCTGTGGCAACGAGCACAAATAGGATTTTCCGTGATAGGAGTGAAGCAGGATCACGTTAACAGAATGATAGACAATGTTCATGAATACGTCGAATCCCTTTACATTGGTTCGGTGATCGATACCAAGACAGAAATCATTGTGATGGGTAATGAAATATAGAAAACTACGCCTTCAGGACCAACTGCGGGAGGAAATATCCCTGATAATTCAACGGGAGATAAAAGACCCCGGCATTGGCTTTGTAACTATACTGGAAGTAACGATGACAAATGATTTGAAGATCGCAAAGGTTTACTGCTCCGTATATGGGGAAGACGAGGATAAAAAGAAGACTATAGAAGCGCTTCAACGATCGAAGGGATACGTCAAATTCCTGCTTGGAAAAAGGGTCCAGTTGAAATACATGCCGGATCTTACATTCATTCTCGATAACACCTTTGAAAAGGCTGCTCGCATAGAGGAAATACTCAGGAAGGACATCCATGTTCAGGAAGATTAAAAACATTATCGACGAGGGTGAACGATTCCTGATTACAACGCATATTGACCCAGATGGCGATGCAATAGGCTCATGTTTCTCCCTCTATTGGGTCCTCGATGCCCTTCAAAAAAATCCGTTTGTTTACATGAGGGACAAAGTACCCTATATGTACGAGTTTCTCCCAAAACCACCGAAATTGTCCTATCATGAACCTCCTGCTGACAGCTATGATGCCATTTTCGTCCTTGATTGTGGAAACTTTTTAAGGGTTGGCAAAGGTCATGAACGATTAAAAGCGCAAGGGCCCCTGGTCAATATTGACCACCATACAACAAATGAGACCTTCGGTATCGTGAATATTATCGAGCAGGATTCTTCATCAACGGCTGAGATTCTCTATAAGTTATACAGATCTTTGAATATTCCCTTTACCTACAACGTCGCAGTAAATCTCTATACAGCCATCTTCACCGACACCGGCTCTTTCAGATATCCCAACACAAACTCTGATGCATTCCTCATTTGCGAGGAGATGACGAAATTTGGCGTTTCCCCCTCGTATGTTGCCCAGATGGTTCATGAAAATCATCCCAAAGAAAGGTTCTTCCTCCTTGGAAAGGTTCTCTCATCCATGGAAACATATAAAAATGACACGATTGCGATGGCCCTGGTGACTCAGGAGATGTTTCACAAAACCAATACCTCAAAAGAATACACCGAGGGTTTTGTAGAATACGTTAAAGAAATACGAGGAATTAATGTTGCGATTCTCATCAGAGAGATCACCGATCAGCAATACAAGGTAAGTATGCGATCAAAAGGGAATACAGATGTTGCCCTCATATGTAATCATTTTGGAGGAGGTGGCCACCGAAATGCCGCAGGTTGCACCATTGATGGAAATATTATGCAGGTAAAAGACAGGCTAAAGGAGGCTTTTGCAATACTGTGAATGGTTTTCTTGTAATAGATAAAAATACTGGCATGACATCCTATGATGTCATACGGAGATTAAAAAAGCTCTATCCTTTCAACAAAATCGGTTATATCGGCACCCTGGACAGGAATGCCACCGGTATTCTGCCTGTTGCATTTAATGATGGAGTAAAACTCATTCCTTTCCTTGAAAATGGGGAAAAGACATATAAGGCAAAGTTCCTTCTTGGCGTTACCACGGATACCCTCGATATTGAGGGCAAGGTGTTGAGCCAGGTTGAGGCACAAGAATTTGACAGGGCTTTCCTATGGGAAAAGTTGAATAAATTCAGGGGTAAAATTACCCAGCACATTCCGGTTTACTCATCGAAGAAAGTCAATCGAAAACCACTGTACAAACTTACACGGAAAGGCATCACAGTTGAACCACAATTGAAAGACGTTGAAATTTTTGGCATTCAACTTCTCGATTACACCCACCCCTACCTGGATGTGGAGGTGACATGCTCAAAAGGTACATATATTAGGGCCCTTTCTCAAGAATTTGGAGCAGATCTCGGTTGCGGCTCCACGCTTTACTCTTTAAAGAGAACGAAGCATGGAGAGTTTACCGAGGATATGGCAGTAAATATTGAACATTTCAAAATCGAGCAAGACGTGTTACACTATACTATGTCACTTGAGAAAGTTCTGAAATCACTCCGGGAAACTGTTGTCGAAACAGCGCTCGAAAAATTTCTAAAACATGGCATGCCTATACCACTGGTGGGTAATTCGAAAGAATGGCAGAACGGTGAATTCACAAAGCTATTAAATAAGAAAGGAAACCTTATCGGCATTGGCATGGCTGATACGTTTTCAAAAACTATAAAAATCAAAAGATTAATCAACGTTTAAGGAGGAATAAATGGCACTCACCACGACACAGAAGAAAAACATCATTGAGGGGTATCGTATCCACGAGAAGGATACCGGTTCTCCTGAGGTGCAGATAGCGCTTATTACAGAGAGGATAAAATCCCTTACCGAGCACTTCAAGAAATTCGATAAAGACCACAATTCACGAAGGGGTTTGCTCGTACTGGTTGGAAGCAGAAGAAGGTTGCTTACCTACCTGAAGGAAAAAAACACCGACAGGTACAAAAAGGTAATCGAACGACTCGGACTTAGAAAATAAAATACATACTATCAGAAAGGAAACTATATGGAAGAACGTATCACCATTGAATATGCTGGCAGACAATTGACAGTCAGTACCGGAACCATGGCAAAACAGGCTGATGGCAGTGTTATAGTACAATACGGTGACACAGTTGTGCTTGTAACGGTAGTTGTAGATAAGCGGCCTTCGGTTAAGGATTTTCTACCACTAACGGTAAATTACCAAGAGATGACGTATGCTGCCGGCAAATTTCCCGGTGGTTTCTTCAAACGTGAAGGGAGGCCATCAACTAAGGAGATCCTTACGTCCCGACTCATTGACAGGCCCCTGAGACCTCTTTTTCCAAAAGGATTTACCAACGAGGTTCAGGTCATCGCCACAGTCCTTTCGGCTGATCAGGAAAATGACCCCGCTATCCTCGGAATGTTAGGTGCTTCATGTGCCCTTACGATTTCCGAGATACCCTTCGATGGGCCCCTCGCAGGTATCAAAGTAGGACGAAGAGATGGCTCTTTCCTTATTAATCCGACACCAGCCGATCTCGAAGCGAGCGATTTGGACATCGTTATAACAGGGAACAGGGAAGCTATTGTCATGGTTGAAGGTGAAGCAAAATTCGTAAGCGGCGAAGAGTTGATCGAGGCAATACATTTTGGCCACCAGAATCTTCTCCCTTTGATAGAAATACAGGAACAACTCAGGGAAAAGGTAGGAAGAAAAAAATGGGATATTGTTGTCGATAACAGGATTGACAGTCTTGTCGAGGAGCTGAAAGGCAAGGTTGAAACAGGCCTTCTCAGCGCTTTTTCTATTGCCGGAAAACTGGAGAGGGCCAAGAAACAGAATGAGGTTCTTGATGGATTGATAAAAGCATATCCCGACGTTGAAGAAAGCCTCGTGAGAACAGCCTTCGAAGACCTAACACGGGATATTTTGAGAAAGCAGCTCCTTGCTACCGCCAGACGTATTGATGGCAGGACATCTGAGGAGATTCGCCCTCTATCATGCAATGTAAGCATCCTGCCCAGAACACACGGCTCAGCCCTCTTTACACGAGGTGAAACCCAGTCTCTCGCAGTGACCACCTTTGGAACATCTGAAGATGAGCAAAAGGTGGAATCACTCATGGAAGGAGAAAGCTTCAAAACATTTATGCTTCACTACAATTTTACACCCTTCTCTGTTGGCGAGGTGTCTATGCTTCGCGGTCCCACGCGTCGGGAAATTGGCCACGGAAATCTCGCAGAGCGCGCTATTTCTCCCATACTGCCTTCCAAAGAAGATTTTCCTTACACGATTCGAATAGTCTCAGAAATTCTTGAATCGAATGGCTCATCATCAATGGCAACCGTGTGTAGCGGCTGCCTATCACTCATGGATGCTGGCGTGCCTATTAAAGAACCCGTTGCAGGGGTTGCCATGGGGCTGGTCAAAGAAGGCGAAAAGGAGATCATCCTTTCAGACATCCTCGGCGATGAGGATCATCTTGGCGACATGGATTTCAAGATTGCCGGCACAAGGAACACCATTACCGCTATCCAGATGGACATTAAAATCAAAGGCATCTCAAAAGAGACAATGTATAAGGCAGTTGTCCAGGGTCAACGAGGAATTGGAACAATCCTGGATGCAATGACCCAGACCCTTGAAAAACCACGTGAATCAATGTCTCCGTATGCACCAAGAATTTTTACCATACGAATTAAACCTGATAAGATACGTGATGTCATCGGCCCTGGTGGAAAGATCATCAGAGGTATTGTGGAACAAACCGGTGTAAAGATTGACATAGAAGACGACGGCGTAGTGAAGATTGCATCTATTGATGAAGGCTCTGCAAACGAAGCAATTGATATTATAAAGAAATTGACTAAGGAAGCAGAACTGGGCGAGATATATACCGGCAAGGTTAAGAAAATAATCGATTCAGGCGTAATTGTGGAAATACTCCCCGGGATTGACGGATATGTTCATGTAAGCCAACTTGCGGAAGGCTTTGTCAAAAAAGCGTCTGATGTTGTGAAAGAACGGGAAGAGATAACCGTCAAGGTCATTGAGGTTGATCCAAATGGCCGGATAAAGCTTTCACGGAAAGCTGCTCTAAAAGAACAAAAAGAGCAGGAATAAACCCGAACATTTATCTATGTACAGGAAAACAGTTCTTGAAGAAGGTCTCACGGTAGTTACTGAATCTATCCCCTATTTCTCTACAGTATCCCTGGGTATTTGGTGGAAGACAGGGGGAAGGTTTGAAAACGAAATAAACAACGGCATTTCCCACTTCATTGAACACATGCTCTTCAAGGGTACACAGAAGCGATCAGCGTATGAAATAGCAAAAGAAATAGACGCAGTGGGTGGCGCGATCAATGCCTTTACCGGTAAAGAATATACATGTCTCTATGCCCGTGTCTTGAAAAAAGACACTGACATAGCCCTCGATATTCTTTCTGATATGTATAAGAATCCACTCTTCCTGGAAGATGATCTCGAAAAAGAAAAGTATGTCATCGCCCAGGAAATAAAAATGGTGGAAGACAGCCCGGAAGAATATATCTACGAGATGTTCAATGCCTCTTACTTTAAAGGCCATTCGCTTGGTCTTCCAATTCTTGGGAAAAAAGAAAATGTAGACAAATTTACTTGGGATGAGCTACAAAGTCATTTCCGGGAACATTACGTCCCGCGTAACTTGATCATCACAGCATCGGGTAGGATTGACCATGATGTTTTTGTTCAGAAAGTCATAAAATTTTTTAATTGTGTTCAAGGACCTGCATCAATACCCGAAACTATGGTAGCCCCGAATCCGTGTACAGGTCTTCATATTTACGAGAAGGACCTTGAGCATGTGTATCTCTGTGTAGGCACTGATGGCGTCAGCCAGGTTGACAATAAAAGGTACCGTCTCTATCTCCTCAATGCCATTATGGGTGGAAGTATGAGTTCCCACCTTTTTCAGGAGATCCGTGAAAAAAGAGGCCTCGTTTACAATATTTATTCCTATGTGAATTGCTACCATGACGCAGGCACCTTCGGTATTTCCACCTCGACCTCACACGAGTCTGTTGAAGAAGTCCTTACCCTGATAAAACAGGAGATGACCAGAATCAGGGATACTGGTATTACCGACGCCGAATTATCATTTTCAAAGGAGCACCTGAAAGGTAACCTTTTCATCTCCCTGGAAGGGTCTGAAACCCGCATGGGCAGGCTAGCCAAAAACGAGATCTACTTTGGCAACTACATACCCTTGAAGGACACTCTGAGGGAGATCGACAGGATTACCAAGTCCGAAGTTGATCAAATTGGTAAAGCAATCTTCAAAAGTCCTGAAAGTATTTCTCTAACCATACTTGGCAATGTAGACAGGGAGCGGATTGAACTGCTATGGAAAGGTTAGAGGTGGTTGTTAGGAAAAAGGATGGGGTTATTTTGCCATCCTATGCCACAGAGTCCTCCTCGGGGCTTGATCTTGTGGCCTTCCTGGAAGAACCTGTTGTACTTGCACCATTCGCGCGGGCGCTCATTCCTACGGGCATCCATATCGGTATCCCTGAAGGCTTCGAGGCAGAGATACGACCACGAAGTGGTATGGCCCATAAGTTTGGTGTTACCGTTCTCAACACCCCTGGCACCATAGACTCCGACTATCGCGGAGAGGTTAAGGTTTTACTTGTCAACCTCGGCGATCAACCTTTTACAATCAGCAATGGCGACAGGATTGCCCAGATGATCTTTAAAAGCGTTGTTGTAATTAACTGGAGATTAGTTGAGGAACTCCCCGACACAAAACGAGGTCAGGGTGGCTTTGGGTCAACTGGGAGATGATGAAAGTCAAGCGTTCAGCGGTCAGTAGTAAACAGTCACCCAAGACACCTCAGATCATTTCAAACGCTAGCCTTCTAAAACTTCAGTCTTTTTACTCCGAACACCGGACTCCGAACTCGGAACATCACTTCTGCCTGCTCTGCGTTGTACGATTCATAGCATGAACCTTTACCACTCCCTCGACAGCTATCTTACCTATCTCACTGCAGAAAGAGGCGCATCACCCCACACCGTTGATGCCTACAATAGGGATATAATTGGTTTCATAAAATTCCTCGAAGAGAGAGGGCTTTCCCTCTCAGACAAGCCCGAGAGGTCCTGTATTGAGAATTACATTGGGCATATGAGGGAGTTTGGGAAAAAGACAAGGAGTATTGTCCGATCAATCTCCGCATTACGAGGACTTTTCAATTTTCTCCTTGCTGACGGGATTATCAGCCATAACCCCCTGGAGGATATCGAAATTCCAAAATATTCTCCCCCTATTCCTGAGGTCCTGAGTGAGCAAGAAGTAATTGAACTGCTGAACTTGCCCACCGGCTCAAAGACATCTTTGAGGGACCGGATGATCCTTGAGCTTCTCTACGCTACAGGCTTAAGGGTTTCCGAACTCATAAAGCTGAAAAAAAGCGACATCAACCTTGAAGGAGGTTTTGTCATTGCCTCTGGCAAAAGGTCAAAAGAAAGAGTGGTTCCCCTCAATATTTACTCGAAAGATACCATAAAGGCCTACCTAAAGGAAGAAAACCCTCCGGGGGCTTATCTTCTGCCAAACAAACGGAGTGGCATGCTGACAAGACAAGCCATATGGAAGATTATCAGAAAGTATGCTACAAAAATGGCAAAGGAACACATATCACCTCATACCATGAGGCATACCTTTGCAACCCATCTCCTTGAGGGAGGCGCTGATTTGAGGTCAGTCCAGATATTACTCGGTCATGAAGATATTTCTACTACCCAGATATATACCCATGTGGATAGCAAGAGACTAAGAGAAATTCACAAGAAACATCATCCCCGGGGCTGATGAAGGTCATAACAAGCCATCACAACGCTGATTTTGATTCCCTATCTTCTATGGTTGCAGCAAAAAAACTATATCCTGACGCCCTCCTTGTCTTTCCAGGGTCCCAGGAAAAAACCCTCAGGGATTTCCTCATCCATTCGACCATGTATGTGTACGACATAGCAAAGATAAAAAACATCAATTATGATGAAGTTGACACCCTCATCCTTGTGGACACAAGGCAGAAATCAAGGATTGGGGAACTGGCAAAGGTTGTTGGCAAAGATAAGGTAAAAATTCACATCTATGATCACCATCCTCCTTCCGGCGATGACATCAAGGGGGATCTGGAGATTATAAAAAATACCGGTGCAACGGCTACAATCATCATTCATATGTTGAAGCAGAAAGGCACACCCATATCCCCGGAAGAGGCAACCATAATGATGCTGGGTCTTTATGAGGAGACCGGAAGCTTTCAATATCCTTCTACAACAACGGAAGATTTCGATGCTGCCTCTTTCTTGCTGTCAAAAGGGGCAAATGTGAACCTTGTTTCGGATATGCTGGTAAAAGAATTGACTCCTGAGCAGGTTTTTATGCTCAATGATCTCATCAGTAATGCCACAGTATATAGCATTAATGGCATTGATATTGTCATTACAGAAGGCGCTACAGAGAATTATGTGGGAGACCTTGCTGTCGTGGTCCATAAGTTTCGCGATATGGAGAATATCAATGTTGTATTTGCCCTCTTCAGGATGGAGGACAGAGTTTACATCATAGCGCGAAGCAGAATTCCCGAAGTGGACGTGGGACACATTCTTTCGTTGCTTGGAGGGGGTGGCCACAAGGAGGCGGCATCGTCTACCGTCAAGGATATGACTATCATTGAGGCACAGGAAAAGCTCATGGGGTATCTCAGGCACAACGTAAAGCCCCTCTGGAAGGCCAAAGATATTATGTTCTTCCCGGTTAAATCCGTCGACTCCCATTGCCCTATCAGCGAAGCAAAGAGTATTATGGTGCAATACAACATCAATGCCCTGCCCGTTCTGAACAACGAGCGAATTGTCGGTATAATTTCACGGCAGATTGTAGAAAAGGCGGCCTTTCACAAGCTCGAGGAAATACCTGTCCAGGAGTACATGTCCACTGAAGCCTCTACCGTCAAACCGGACGACTCTATCGAGCGAGCGAAAGAGATCATCATCGGAGGCAACCAGAGGTTCCTACCTGTGGCAAAAGATGGAAAACTGGTCGGGGCAATTACCAGAACTGACCTCCTAAGGGTTCTTGAGGACGAGATCACCAAAAGCGTTCGTGGAAAGATGGAATTCCACGAGACCTATCAGAAAAGGAAAAATGTCAGAAAACTCATGGAAGAACGTCTTGAGAAAAAGACACTGAAGAAGCTGACAGAAATCGGAAGCCTTGCAGATTCCCTTGGCTATCATGCTTTCTTAGTTGGCGGATTCGTAAGAGATCTTCTTCTCCGTATCGAGACATACGATATTGATATAGTTATTGAAGGCGACGGGCTCATGTTTGCCGAGGAGATGGCGAAGCATTTCGGCGTCAAGGTAAAACCCCACAAGGAATTCTCAACTGCAAAGGTTATTTATCCGGATGGCTTTAAGATTGACATTGCTACGGCCCGCCTTGAATATTACAAGGCGCCTGCAGCACTTCCCGTTGTGGAGCACAGCTCTCTCAAACTTGACCTCCACAGGCGTGATTTCACTATCAATACGCTGGCCATTTCCCTCAATAAAAATACCTTTGGCCTTCTCATTGATTTTTTTGGCGCCCAGCGGGATATCAAAGAAAAGGCTATCAGGGTACTCCACAGCCTTAGCTTTGTTGAAGACCCGACAAGGGTTTTCAGGGCAATAAGGTTTGAACACCGTTTCGGTTTCCAAATAGGCAAACACACCTTAAGCCTTATTAGAAACGCAATCAAAATGGATTTTCTTTCTAAGCTGAAAGGCAAACGGATCTGGGCTGAACTCTCTCTCATTATGCTGGAAGAGGCACCGGAGAAAATCCTGAAACGTCTGCAGGAACTCGATCTCCTTAAGTTCATCTCACCAAATCTCACATTTGAGAGAGAAAACGAAAAACTATTTCATCAAATGCACGCTGTTCTTCAGTGGTATGAGCTTTTGTACCGGGGAAAACCATGTGATTCACAGGCTTTCTACGCCTTTGGCCTCCTTGATCACATGAGTATGGAGCAGGTTGAAGATTTTTGCAAAAGAACAGAAATGATGGAATCATTCAAGAAAAGAATTTTAGAAAACACCCAGAGGTACCGGGATGCCATGGCAAAGCTCCCTGCTGCAATCTATACCGGCAAAAAAAGTGAAATTTATAAGGTGTTAGAGCCCCTCTCGCAAGAAACCATGCTCTTTATTATGGCAAAAACAAAGACACAGGAGATAAAAAAGGCAATCTCCAACTATGTCACCTACAAAGATGTCTTAAAGCCAATTATCTCCGGTGCAGATCTTAAGAAACTGGGAATTAAAGAGGGTCCTGTGTATAAGGAAATTCTTGAAACTTTAAAGGATGCCAAGATCGACCTCAACCTGAAGACAAAAGAGGATGAAGAAATCTTCGTAAAACAGTATATTATTGATCACAATATCATCATATGAACCTCACATTTCCGAGCCTTGAAGTTAAGATGGAGTGTTACGAAGGACCACTTGCGGTTCTTGTAACACTTATAAAGAGAAATAAGGTGAGCATCTGGGATATACCCCTGTCAACCATTACCGAACGGTTTCTTCAGTATGTTGACCTTGTCACCGAGATGAATCTCAAGATCGCAGAAGACTTTATTGAGATTGCTTCCCTCCTTATTTACATTAAATCGAGGATGCTTCTTCCAACCAATGGTGACAGCGGCCAAGAAGATGACCCGCGAGAAGAACTCATTGACAGAATCCTTGAGTATGAGAGGCTCCGGACCATGGTCGATTCCATCGATGGCCTCCCCATGCTCGATAGGGATATTTTTACAAGAGGGAAGACTATTGTTGAGGCGGAAACAGACTTTGACCTCCTCGCCTTGTGCAGTATTTTTCTCGAAATAATGAAGAGTAAAGAAGAAAAATACCTTGAAATCAGAGAGATACGGCCAACCCTTGAAGAAAAATTGCACATGTTGAAGACAATCCTTGAAACATCGGGGGTTTATGTATGGAACTTCAATGAAATGATTGAACAGCGTGAGAAGATTGCCACAGTTTTGGGCATCCTTGAGCTGACTAAGATTAAAATGGCCACTATTGTCCAACGCAGGCCCTTCGGCAAAATCGTCATCAAAAAAAGAAATGGGTTTGAGGCTTTACCTGCACAACCAACGCCTGATAATACATAACTACTACACCACCAACAGCTGAAGCTGGTGATGGTGTATTTGGGTTGATCTTGCTTTACTTAAAGCTTATTTTGGGTTGTTTCCGTTCAGGAAGCCGGAAATAATGCTTTACCTTCGGGTATCCCAGCATTATGGGGTAATAGTGCGTTTGCCGCACGGGAATACCCACAACCTCTTTTAGGGATGGTAAAGCAAGCAAAGCCCCTTGAAGCAACCCGGCCCAACAGGTTCCAAGACCCATGGTCGGGGCCAACAAATCCAGGTAGCAGAGCGCAAGTGTTACATCTACCAAACCGTTTACCGCTTCCTTTGGTGCAGAGGCTACAATCAGTATCGGAGCATTTCTGAGTACCGAATCCTGTCCCGACTCCCACTGCGCGACGATTGACAGAAAAGGTGGGTAGATTTTGGCAAGACGTGGATCATCTTTCAGACACTGACGAACCCAGTCAATTGTCATGCTGGCAAGTGTAGCGAGCACAGATTTGTCACTAAGGATCAGCCATTCTACAAGCTGCATATTGCCGGCAGTTGGTGCATAACGGGCGACCTCAATGAGCCTCTGAATCTTTTCCCGTTCCACAGGTTTATCCTCGTAGAAACGAATCGAGCGACGAGACCGCAGAAACTGCACAGCTTGTTCCTCATTGATTGAGAGTTTCTTCTTTATGGTGGGCGAATCTTCTAATGGAACTCTTTCATGGCTGAGAGCACCATGTGGACATATAGCCACACAATGTCCACAAACCGAGCATAAAATCTCACCATTCGGAATAATATCAGGATAGCCGCTGTCCTCTTTCAGTTGTATAATTTTGAAAGGACATTCATTTGCGCAAATCCCATCTTTTTTGCATTTACTCTCGTTAACTTTTAGCAATCCCATTTTTCTTTGTCCCCCTCTCGGTTTCTGCGGTTATCTGAAGAAAACTGGTATACCATATAAAATCAATTCTATTTTCAAGCTTTTTTCCTGAGAAACAAGGATCCAAGGGCGCCGACAAGAGAAACACCGGTGGATAGAACAAAGGCTCCGGTAAAAGAGCCTGTAGTATCTTTAATATAGCCGGCTACAGCAGGTCCAAATGCCTGTCCAATACCAAAGAAAAGGGTAATACACCCGAGTCCCGCAGGGGCCAGCTTTGGGCCTACTGCATCACCTGCAGCAGCGGCGAGGATTACAGGTATAGAAGAAATGCTGAATCCGTAGATAATGCACGAGATGTATAATCCCGGCAGATCGTTCCAGAATGCGAAGATAAAGTAGGACAGTGCAAGGACAATATAGGCATACATAGAGCCGAAGCGCCTACCAACAAGATCAGATACGCTTCCCCACAGCACACCACTTGATATGCTGCACAAACCAAGGACAGCGAACATACCTCCGGCATTCTTCGGAGAGAGACCAATCTCCTTCGTGAGGTATGCGATAAAAAATGTGAGGTAGATTATATATGAGAAACCATACATTAAGTATACGCTGCCAAGCTTCCAGATCTCTCTCTCCTTCATCACATCCCGCCAAGCTGACAGGAAAGAAACCCCTTGCCTACCCCCTTGATTGTACTTATCGTCCCCCGTGCTGCCATACATGGAAAGCCCTTTTTCTGCCGGTGTATTCCTCTCAAGAACATAGACAATAAAAGAACCTGCAAAGACGATTACCCCCATAGCATACCAGGCATACCTCCATCCAACCTGTCCATAGTTGACAATAAAATAAGGAAGGATAATGCCAGCAAGGGAAAGACCAATACCGGTTCCCACAGTGGCAATGCCCGTGCCGAGCCCTCTTTTTCGAACCACAAACCAGGCAGCAGGCAAAGCCATGACAGGAATATAGCTGCCTCCGTTGCCCATACCGGTAATCAGCCGCATAATAAAGGCAAAGCCGAACGACTCAGAGAGTCCTGTAAGGAAAAGACAGAGTCCCATGATCAGAAGTGAAATAAAGATAATTTTTCTTGCTCCAAAACGGGCCGCGAGAAAACCCCCTATCACTGAGAGGAAGAGATAACCGATGAAATTACCTGTACCGATAAGACCTACCTGGGTGTAGGTCAGGGACAATCCTTCTTTCATGGGTGGAAGAATTACCGAATATGACATTCTCCCGAAACCGTGGGCAAGGAGAACGACAAGTGCCCCTGTCCATGCTATAATCCATGCGTAATGCTTCTTCATGATATCCCCCTCATCATTTAAAAGCATATCCGGCGCAGACCATATTGTCAAAATTATCGTTAGAACAAAACAAGGGAACGCCTGCAAAAAAAACCAGTATCCCCTTGTTTTGTTACGTTATTGTTCTGACTATCTGGGTTAGTCTTCGCTATGAGCTATCAGCTTTCCTATGCCCCATCAAGCGTGTGGTGCTCGTGCACCCGATACCAGTCGGCAGGGCTCGTAAAGTACTCCTCAACATCCTTCAGTGACAGGTAGTGTTCGTACTCGATTTTGGCGAGAAGATCGAAAAATTCTTTTTCCTTCTTGTCAGTGACATCGTCACGAAGCTTCTTATAGAATTCGGTGCCCTTTTCCTCAAAGTCGATAGCCGTCCTCACTGCCTGAAGATCATCGTCATCACTCGTGGCAGTCCGGTCAACCTTCTGAAGGAATTTCATCAAAATCTCTTTGATTTCCGTTTCATTCACCGTAAGGGGCAAAGTCTCAGGCCAGATCCCTTTCTTTTCCCACTCAACCTTCAGCTGCTTCAGGCGCTCGTAGTGTTCAAGCTCATCGTCGCCAATCCTCTTGAACATGGCCTTGCCGAGGGCATTCTTGGTTCTCTCAGCGTTTTTCAGATAGAACTCCCGTTCTTTCATTTCATTGTTCAGGGCAACTTCCAATGCATTCAACCGTTCTTTTCCGTCCATAGAGACACTCCTTTCTCGATCATTGGTTTTTTAAAAAACTTCTTGTCCTCTCTCTGTTCTATGGAGAGGATCAGAGTGAACTTGATAGAGAATATAAGGCCAATTCTGCCATGATGCAATGATCAATCATCCGGCAGCTTATAGATGCTTGCATGTACATAAATACCGGCACTATCCAGGCTATACTCGTTAAGGGGCTGCAGGAGAAGAAAGGCTGAATCTCCACTTACAGAAAAATTCTGGCGGATGGTATGGAGGGCAAAACAGACATTCAACCTTAATGCGTGGGTCTATGGCATGGGAAAATGACTCAAAATCAGCCCGGTGCATATCCCTGCAATGAAACTCCGGAAGACCGAGTTTCACTCGAGCCACCTGGGCGGGGCATTCCGGAACGGTAACAAAGATTTCATTATCTCCGGTCTCAGTAATATGATAACCCACGAGCATGGTCCAAGGGAAAAATTTAAAGGCCTTTACGAGCCCCTTAATGCCTTTTTCCTGAATATTGAAACGCTTCACAAGGTCTTCTGCCGACATACCGGCAATCTTTCCCCAAACAGTCTTAACGAGATGCTCGGCGATTTCACGTCCGTATTGTTTTTCAACTGACATGAACCAGAAACCGTCCACCACACGGTAGTGCCAAAGAAGAAAGCGAAGGTACTCCCGAAGCTCTGGGGCTTCCATGTCTTCTAAAATGCCTAAGTTCATCAGGACCTCCTAAGTAAATCAGCCTTGGGCCATTTGCCTATCCTATCAAACGTCTCGCCGGACTGTCAATCGATACCAGACATACGAAGAAGATTGGTATGGGTAAGCCTTAGGGGAAATACAGGATTAAGGGATTGAAGTTGAAGGGGTAAAGGATTGTCCTGCCCATTCTTAAGCGAGAATGGAAGGCCCGGGTACCCGCTTGCGGGTGGCGCTTGGCGAGATGGAGGGGGCGACGCAAGCCCCTGTAATAAAAGCATGATTAAGTAATTAGATAATAGTTTTTGCCACACCATAATGATGGGGAGCGAATCAGTGAGCGGGATAGGTAACATCAATGTAAGGAAAAGTGGTCTTAAGGTGAGCAAACTTCCCGACCTCGCTTACCCCAGTCTGTTTATTGTAGCAGAGTGTGATATTTGTCAATCTTTAAAATTGAACAATGTACGATAATCAATTGAGTTACGGAATGTTAAGAAAGGTATTCAAGTTACCTTAACAAGG
>Ga0105103_10000236_pt1 | contig 31069 bp, 31 predicted proteins | sample PPLLaktember2015_2_FD_79107 | JGI IMG/M metagenome (GOLD analysis project Ga0105103, IMG submission 79107) | Freshwater sediment microbial communities from Prairie Pothole Lake near Jamestown, North Dakota, USA - PPLs Lake P7 Core (6) Depth... | ecosystem: Environmental > Aquatic > Freshwater >...
ATGGAATTCACGGTAGAATTTTATGAAACAGCATCCGGTAAATGTCCCGTGAAGGATTTTCTGGAAGAATTGAAGCGATCTGACTTCGATGACTTTACGGCTGTCGTGGCTGGATTGGCTAAGCTTCGGAATCGTCAATATCACAGGCCACCTCTGTCGAAGGCGCTTGACGAAGGCCTTTATGAACTGCGGCATGTGGGAAAGTTAAACACGAGGGTCCTCTATTTCTTCATACGGGGCAGACGGATCATCGCCGTCCACGGCATCCGGAACAAAGCGATGAAAATACCGACAAAAGACTTCAAGCTGGCCATGGAACGAATGCGGGATGGGCTGGCGAGGGAGCCGAGATGAAACAAAAAACCAATTTCGACATTTATCTCGAGGAACAACTCAAGGACAAGGTCTTTGCAGAGCGCTTCAAAAAGGCCGGCGAGGCGTGGGATATTGCCATTCAACTCTCTTCGCTCAGAAAAGAAGCGGGTCTGTCGCAAAAAGAGCTGGCCGCACGTTTGGGGACATCCCAACAGCAGATCAGCCGTCTCGAATCACCCTCCTACGAAGGCCACTCCCTGAGCATGTTGCGACGAGTGGCGGAAGTCCTTGGCGCCTCGCTTCATGTGGAGTTTCAGCGCAGGAAGCGTACGAAGCACCTCGGTGTCGCGGAAGAGCAGAAAAGCTATGCCGTGAAGAAGCGAAAGCACCAGCCGTCGCATGCTTTACGCTGAAAATCGTTTGCGTTACCGGAAACGCGTCCCCACGGTTCCAGTTTTTTCAATTTGCCCTCCCTGAACGCTCTTTCACCTTTGCCACTCTTTCACTCTATTGTCATTCCTGCCGCTTCTTCACTGTCGGCTGTGAGCTGTTGGCTGTAGACTGCTGGCTCCTCTCTTACCCAATCTTGCACCCCTGAACCTGTGGACTTGTTCTTGCCTAATTGACCAATTACCCAATCAACGAATTACTGCTGCGTAGCAGCCGAGGAAAGACCTCACCGGCGGGGAAGGTGCATGGTGTCCAGTACGGCCACTGCGATTTCCTCCATGGACATGCTGGTCACGTTGAAGAACGGGAGCTTCAGGGATGCAAAAATGGCTTCGGCGCGGACGACCTCGGTCCGGCACTGGGCGAAGGAGGCATATCGGCTGCCCGGCAGACGGCGTGCGCGGATCTGCTCGAGGCGCTCCGGACTGATCGTCAGCCCGCAGAGCTTCTTGCGGTGCGGAACCAGTACGGGTGGCGCTTCGCCGTGTATCGCCTCCAGGTTCTCCTCAGTCAGCGGATAATTGGCAGCGTGCACGCCGTAGTGGAAGGCAAGATAAAGGCAAACCGGCGTCTTGCCCGTACGGGAAACGCCGAGCAGAATCACATCGGCCTCGTCGTATTTCTTGGTCGATATGCCGTCATCGCTTCCCAGGGCAAAGCTGATTGCTTCAACGCGCGAATCGTATTCGTCCAGATCCTCCAGCCCGTGATAACGGCCGACGGCATGGGCGGAACGCTTGCCGAGAATCTTCTCCAGGGGCCCGAGAAATGCGTCAAAAAAGTCAATGAATTCACAATCGCAACCCATGATCAGCTTGCGCACCTGGTCGTCTACCAGGGTGCTGAATACTACCGGAAGCCTCCCCGTTTCCCGGGAAACCTTGTTGATCTGACTCACCGTCTTTTTTGCTTTCTCAATGGTATTCACAAACGGCAGCGTAATCCGATCGAAACGGATCTGGTCGAACTGGCTCAAGAGGCCCATGCCCATGGTCTCCGCCGTAATGGCCGTGTTGCCGGAAATGAAGAAAATCGTTCTTTTTTCCTCTGCTCTTGACATCGATTCAGCCTCGAGGCTCCCAAACTCATTGAGTTTCGAGAGCCTTCGCTTTTTGACTATCGTTTCAACACCTTTATATTATACGCATCCACCACCTTCCGCACAACAGATGTTGTTCCCGCAGTATTTTCTGCTGCATGTTGCAAAGGGAAGCTGCCCGCTCAGGCTTTCGGCTTCTTGGTCAGTTCCTTCGACAATGAGGCAAGATCCCGGAAGGGAAATGCTGAAACTTTCCTATCGATCGGGAACCGATGCTTTCCCGGATAGACGACCCATATGTGCTCCAGCTCCAGGTCTTCCAGTGCGATCCACATCGATTTCGTCATGACCGGGGCTTCCGTGAATTTGAACTCCATTCCGTAGCGGTGGCCACTGTGGAAAAAGAGAAGATCCAGCTCCGCCCCGGCATGCGTGCCCCAGAAGAATGCCTGCGCAGGGCGGAGGAGTTGCAGGGCCTGCTCCAGAGCCGACCCTTCCCAGGAAGCCCCGACCTTGGGATGACCCTCGAGGCTGTGACGGTCCGTGATGCTGAGAAGACTGTGCAGGATGCCGGAGTCCCGGAGATAGACTTTCGGGGCTTTCACCTGGCGCTTCTTCATGTTTTCGTGCCAGGGCTGAAGCTGCCGGACCATAAACGTACCGGTGAGGATATCCAGGTAGGAGCGGACGGTCTTGTCCGAAAGACTCATGGCCCGACCCAGTTCCGAACCGTTCCAGGTCTGTCCGTGATAATGGGCCAGCATGGTCCAGAAACGTCGCAACGCGGCCGCCGGTATCGTGATTCCCAGCTGTGGGATATCGCGCTCGAGATACGTCCTGATGAACCCTTCGCGCCAGGCGATGCTGTCCTCTTCGGAATTTGCCAGATAAGATCGGGGAAACCCGCCGCGCAGCCAGAGCTTATCCAGGGATCCTGCGCCTGTCTCACTGAGGTCGAAGCCCGATAGTTCGATAAACTGCACTCGACCCGCCAGAGTCTCGGAATCATGCTTGATCAGATCGGGCGATGCACTGCCCAGGATCAGGAAACGGGTCTTGCTCTTCAAACGGTCCGCTAGAATACGCAGAACGCTGAACAACTCGGGCATCTGCTGAATCTCGTCGAGCACGACCACGCCCTCGAGTGTGCCCAGCATCATTTCGGGATTCTGCAGGCGGCGCCTGTCCGCCTGGGATTCGAGATCAAAATGAACGGCCTTGGGCTGCATTGCTTCAAACATCCGGGCAAGGGTCGTCTTCCCGCACTGCCGGGGTCCGATGAGGGCCGTAATTGAGGACCTTCCCGCTATGCTGGTCAACTGCTTGAGGTATGAGGGCCGTTTGATCATGGGGGAATATTACCATGAATATTCGGAATGTAAATCCGAATTTTCAATATGATGAGTTGGCGACCCGCTCTTGCCTTGCGGCCCATGATAACCCTTTTCCTTATTCTTCCTCGCCCCACCGAGGGAGAGCCCTTCGACATGCTCAGGGCCGTGAGCATGCCGAACGGGATCAGAGGTGAGGGGGAATCCCTCTTCCCTTTTTCTTTGAATCCTTCCCGAGTCCGGAATCTCGTTTTCTTAGTCAACCAATCGCTGCTGTATAGCAGCCAATCCCTGCCTTAGTACCCAATTCCCAAAACCTGTCCTGAGAATCGCTTCGGCCGGAACCGACCATCCCGGAATGACCTCCAACAGATAACCCGCCAATTTCATTGGGAATTTAAGCGCGCTGTTCCAAGTTGGCACATCCGCAATTGAGCCCCTGCCGCCGCAACATAATCGTATCTATCTAATTTAATTAACGATTCATCTGTATGCGCGCACGGCACGCTCGATGCGATGTGCGCTAGGGCAAGAGGAGTGATTGCACATGATTAAGACACTGAGGGGAGAGCAGAACATGAAAAAAGAGGTTTCAGCCATCCTGTTATCGATAGTGTTTCTGGCCTTGATGTCGTCCTGCGGCGGCGGCGGTGAAAGCAGCCAGGTCGGGGGCGGAGCGGTTGCCCCTTCCGTTTCACTGGTTTCCATCGAAGTCACACCGGCCGACCCGGTCATTGCCCTCGGGACGGAAACGCAGCTGAAGGCCACCGGCATCTATTCGGACAACAGCAAAAAGGATCTGACCTCTACCGTTGAGTGGCACTCGTCGGATGACTCCGTCGTCACCGTCAGTCACGGGCTTGCGAGGTCTATGGGCCGCGGATCCGCCGTCATAGGGGCGGCATCGGGAAGCGTCTCGGGAATCATCTCGGGAAGCGGGACGCTTACCGTGACGTCGGCTGCGCTGGTATCCATTCACGTAACCCCGGTCAACCCGAATGCAGCCCTGGGAACATCCACTCAGTTTACCGCCACGGGCATCTTCTCGGATGACTCGGCGCAGGACCTGACGTCGCAGGTGACCTGGAGTTCATCCGCCGGGTCGATTGCATCCGTAAGCAACGCGGCAGGCTCCAGGGGGCTCGCCACGTCTTCCGAGATGGGCTCAACCACGATCTCCGCGACACTGGACAGTGTAACCGGCAGCACGGACCTCACGGTGACCTCGGCCGCCCTCGTCTCCATCCAGGTCACGCCTGTGAACCCGGTCATTGCAAAAGGGACAACCCGGCAGTTTGTCGCAACGGGTATCTACTCGGATCATTCCACCCAGGACCTGACGAAGCAGGTGACCTGGAGCTCGTCCAACACCTCCGTTGCCTCTGTCAGCAACGCGGCAGGCTCCAACGGACTGGCGACGGCTCTTGCCGTCGGCACGGCAGGGGTTGGCGCGACACTAGGTGACGTATCCGGAACCACGACCCTCGACGTAACCGCGGCGACGCTGGTGTCCATTGAAGTAAGCCCGGCGGATCCGAGCATTTCCAAAGGGACGACCCGGCAGTTTGCTGCAACGGGTATCTACACAGACGCTTCCACCCAGGACCTGACGAAGCAGGTGACCTGGAGCTCGTCCAACATCGCCGTTGCCTCCATCAGCAATGCGGCTGGTTCCAATGGATTGGCGTCTGCCCTCGGCGTCGGTTCGGCCACCATCAGCGCGACACTCGGCGTTGTGTCCGGGAACACGGCCCTCGGCGTAACGGCCGCCACGCTTGTGTCCATCCAGGTGGATCCCGCCGATTCGGTCATTTCCATGGATATCACCGTGGAGTTTACCGCCACGGGCATCTATTCAGACAACTCCACCCAGGACCTGACGCAGAAGGTGACCTGGAAATCGTCCGATGACCGCGTGGCCTCCATCAGCAACGCGGACGATTCCAGGGGGCTTGCCACACCTGCCGGGGTCGGCTCGAGCACCATTTACGCGATACTGGGCGATGTCTGGGGCAGCACGACCCTCACGGTTTCCAAGGCATGCCTGGTCTCCATCGAGGTGAAACCCGACGGCGAGAGCATCCCGAGCGGGAAAACCCTGCAGTTCACCGCGACAGGAAATTATTCCGACGGCATGACCCTGGACATCACGAAATCGGCCGTCTGGGAATCGTCGGACAACAAGGTCGTAAAGGTTTCCAATGCAAAAAAGGAATGGGGACTTGCAACGGGCGGCGAAGAAGGCAAGGCGACCATCACCGCAACACTGAGCAAAGTATCGGGCTCAGCCACGTTGACCGTGTCGGGATCAAAGGCGGATTCCCGTGATGTTGCTTTCTCTTCAATTAAATACTGAGACACTCAGTCACAGAGACGCTTTATATCACCGCTGAACAGCGGCCAGATTTCAAATCCCCCTTTTGCAAAAGGGGATTTGAAATCTGCTGTCTGTTCTTTCCTGATTAATCAATTACCCAATTTCCATTTACTGTGTCTTATGGTTTTTCCCAATCAACCAATTAACTAATCAACGAATTACTGCCGCGCAGCGGCCCGACGGAACAGACCAAGAGCCGCGAAGCGACCCTCCTTTCTGTCATTGCGAGCCACGGACCGCGTCTTGGGGACGGGGTTATCGATGGAAGAAAAGTCCTTTAACCTCTCCCTCTCCCCTGGCGGGAGAGGGCAGGGGTGAGGGGGCCTTGAAATCATTCACCCTCCCCTTTATCCCCTCCCGTCAAGGGAGGGGAACTGATTGGAAAACCTCCCGTCGAGGGAGGGGAAACGAGAGATCTGTTTCTTAGGAGCACCCTCAGGGTGCGCGGCAATCTCGCCTTGCAGCCTGTGAAAACCTTTCCTTGATCTTCCTCGCCCCACCGAGGGAGAGGATCAGAGGTGAGGGGGAATATTCCCCTCCGCTTTTCCCTCCTTGCTTTTCTCTCACTGTCGGCTGTCTGCTGTAGGCTGTCGGCTCTTCTTTTACCCAATCTTGCACCCCTGAACCTGTGGACCTGTTCTTCCCTAATCAACCAGTTACCCCAATACGATTCCGCTTCCAGATTACATGACACGTAACATGTAACACTGTTTCTCGCAGCAAAGCCCTCGGCAAAAATTGTCGCAGCGCAGGTGCGCGGATCGACTGAATTGTCGATTTCGGAGGCGATCGCGCACGCTGCCCCATCCGTTCCCGGCCCGATTTTTTGATTTGCGCGTCGCAACTTACGGCAAATCGTCCCGCCGCCGTCCGTGTCGGCACCCATCCTGCAAGAGATACCGGCATCCCCATACCGCCAACAGATCCGCACCCGGTCGAATTCCATCTCTCTGTCCTGCCCGAGCTACAGTCTTGCGCAATGTGGGGACTCCCGGCTGAACGGCCGCAAGAACCATGTGGAAGGAGGGGTCAACATGGAAGCTGCAGCCCTGGGTCACTTTGTCTCGGGCCTCGACAAGGCAACAAAAGTCATCATCGTATCCAACCGCCAACCCTGGTTCCACGAGCGGGTGGCCGAGCGCATCCGAGCGTTTCGCCCCGCAAGCGGGCTCGTGACGGCCCTCGAGCCGATCATCGAGGCCGTGGGCGGCACCTGGATCGCGCACGGCTCGGCCCCGGCGGACCGGCTCGTCGTCGACCGGAAGAACCGCGTGCGGCTCCCCGAGGACAACCCGCGGTTCACCCTGCGCCGGCTGTGGCTCACCCCGAAAGAGGAAGAGGGGTATTACAACGGCATCTCCAACAGGGCCCTGTGGCCCCTGTGCCACCTTGTCTACACGAAGCCCCGGTTCTCGCGAAGCGACTGGGAGACCTACCGCGACGTCAACCGCCGGTTCAGCGACGCGGTCCTCGAAGAGGCGGGCAGTTCGCCGGCCATCGTCTTCACCCAGGATTTCCACCTGGCCCTCCTGCCCCGCTTCCTGCGCGAAGCCAGGCCCGATCTGAAGCTCATCCAGTTCTGGCACATCCCCTGGCCCAACCGCGAGGCCTTCCGCATCTTCCCCTGGTCCGGGGAGATCCTCGACGGCCTCCTGGGAAACGACCTGCTGGGCTTTCACATCCAGAACCACTGCAACAATTTCCTGGACACCGTGGACAAGTCCATGGAGGCCAAGGTGGACTACGAGAACTTCAGCGTCTGGCGCGGCGGCCGGCCCACGTTCATCCGGCCCTTCCCGATCAGCGTCGATTTCAGGCAGATCGGCATCGACGCGGGCTTGGAGACCGTGCAGGCAAAAAAGGAGGGCTTCCTGGCGCAGCTGGGGCCCAGCGCCGCGGGCACGAAGATCTGCGTCGGGGCCGACCGGGTCGACTACACGAAGGGCATCCCGGAGCGCCTGCGGGGCTTCGACCTTCTCCTGCGGCGCAACCCCGACCTGAAGGGGAAAGTGACGCTGATGCAGCTTGCAGCCCCGAGCCGCACGCAAATCGAGGAATACCGGAGCATCAACGACGAGATCGAGGGCCTGGTGGAGGAGATCAACCGGCGTCACGGCTCCGAGGCCTGGCGGCCCGTCCATTTCCTGCGCGCCAACCACGACTATCATGCCGTCATCGCGGCCTATCGCATGGCCGATGTGGTCCTGGTGACCTCCCTGCACGACGGCATGAACCTCGTGGCCAAAGAGTTCATCGCCGCGCGCACCGACGGCGACGGCGTCCTGCTGCTCTCGCAGTACACCGGGGCCGCCCGCGAGCTGACCGACGCCCTGCTCGTCAACCCCTACGACACCGACCAGCTTGCCGACGCCATGCTGCAGGCCTTCCGCATGCCGGAGGAGGAGCGCAGGCAGCGGATGGCGCGCATGCGCGCCCAGGTGGAGAAGAACAACATCTATGAGTGGGGCAGGAAGATCTTCGAAGAGCTCCTGCGTCGCGTGAGCTTCGGGAAAGGCAGGGACGCAGCCGGGAAATCACCCCGGCCGCACCCCGCCGCCGGCAGGAAGCACCCGTACCTGGCCGTCGTCAAGTACCTCACGTACCGGTGCTCCAGCGCCATCCTCGGGAAAGTCAACTCGCGCCTGCCGGGAGGGCCGGCGTAGAAAAATCACGGAGGCGGAAGCGATGCGAATGGAAATGTCTGTTGTCACGGCCCCCGGTGCGGGCAGGGAGACGATCTGGATGTTCGATTTCGACGGCACGATCTCGGAGTTCGCTCCCAGCCCCGGCGAGGCGGAGATCCACCCGGCCTGCCGGGACCTCATCCGGGACCTGGCGGCCCGTCCCTTCCAGCGCGTGGCGATCCTCTCGAGCCGCCTGCTTGACGACGTCGTCAGGAGGGTGCACATCCCCGGCGTGTACCTCGGGGGAGGAAGCGGCATGGAGTGGATGCGCCCCGGCGGCGGGAGATTCCTTGCCGACCCGGCGCAGCTCGCCCCGTTGAAGAAGAGCCGGCAGGCGATCCTGCCGTCGCTTCGGAAGCTGGAGCGGATCCCCGGCATCGATCTGGAAGACAAGCGGTGGTCCGCCGCTGTGCATGTCCAGCGGGCCTCGAAGGCGGGCAGGTACCTGGCGGAGATGTACCTGGGCCAGCTTCACCGCCGCCGGATCCTCCGCTTCTTCCCGGGGCGGGACGCCTTCGAGATCCCCTTCCTGGCCGGGATGAACAAGGCCGTCGGGGCGAAGATGTTTGCCGGGGTCCTTTGCCGCAGCCGCGGAGCCGGCTCGATGGTCTACGCCGGCGACGGCGAGAACGACGCCATGGCCATGAAGTGGGTCGTCCGGAAAGGGGGGATGGCCTTCGCGGTGGGCAAAGAGGCGATCGTCCCCGCTGCGCGGCTGGTCCCCGGCCCGGCCACCCTTGCCGCGGAGATCCGCCGCCTCTTCGGGATCAGCACAACCCAACTGGCCGGATAAACGCTTGATTACCAGATCCCCCTTTCTCCCCCTTTGTGCAAAGGGCGAGACTGGGGGATTTTCTTTTTTCTGTTGAGGACTCTTTTCCCGAATCCTGAATCCCCGTCTCTCTCCCCCACTGGTCACTTTACACTGTCCACTGGTCACTGCTGCGAAGCAGCCAGCACTCAAGCACTTAGACACTTCTTTATCACTGCGGCAAAGCTGCTAATTACCCAGTACCCAGTTCCTGCAGCGTAGCTGCGGAGGTGAGGGGGAATTTCCCTTCCACTTTTCCTTGCACCCCTGAACCCGTGCACATCGTCTCCCGACTCCTGACTCCCGAAGCGCAAATCCCTTTCTTCACTTCTTCACCGGTCACTGGTCCCCGGTCACTGCCGAGTAACGACCCGCCTTTCTGTCATTGCGAGCACCCAGAGGGTGCGCAGCAATCTCGCCTTTCGGTTGTTATTGTTCCTGAAGCCCGACTCCCTGCTATTTCTTTCTCCCCCACCGGTCACTGACCACTGTCCACTGAGTAACGGACAGATCGCCGCCGCTATTTTCGAGTAATTTTGCATTGCAATATTTATTTGTTTCAATTCGGGACCGAACAAACAATAATATATCTATACATATCTGTTATTATTTAATAATACTAAATAATGGAATAATCTGCGAATAAAGATGGCATAATATTGCATTGCATCATTTACCTTGACTCGCTGTCATTACCATAGTATGGTTGTCTCAACGAGAAAAGGAGATGAAAGAATGGCTCACAAGGAGATGGCAAAACAGATCACCGGATTTTTCAAAACCACATTCGACAGCAACTTCAACACGATAACCCTGCTCCGGGAATACACGGAGAACACCATCAATATTTCTCTGCAATCCCCCTGGTTTCCCGAAGAGGGCAGGAAGCTCGTCAGCGAATGGCTGAAGACCAACAAGAAAGGCTATGACGATTTTAAGATAGCCGCAGACGAACAGTACAGGAAATTAGAGGTCCTTTTCCATCAGCATAACGGGGCTGGTTCCGTTGAGACACCCCGGAAGGTTGACAAGGATCAGGGGACCCGGAAGACGAAGAAGGCCAAGTAAGTTAAACGAATCTCTAACATTCAATAAAGGACAAAGATTATGATGAATCAGCAGTTGAACAAGCAGATGACCGAATTCACCAGGACGACCATGGACAATACCTCGAAAGCCTTGGCCACTCTTCAGGAACAGACGGCGAAAATGACGAATATGTTCATAGACATGTGCCCCTGGATGCCCGAGGAAGGAAAAACGGCTCTCAGAGACTGGGACAAGCCCTACAGGAAAGGTCTCGAAGATCTTACGGCGGCCATGAATGAGAACTATAAGAAACTCGAGGAGCTCTTTGCCGGATCTTACGGGAACCTGCCGGAAGACATGTTTGCGTCAACGGCAAAGTAGCCGAACGTCATAAAACCACGAGTCAAGATGAGGGGGCTTTCCACAAGAAAGCCCCCTCGTATTTGGCTCTCTTCGCAGGTCTTGGGCGTTGCAGAACAGGAGTCGAATTGAGGAACAGCAAGTGCAAGATGCAGCAGGTCAACCTGCGGGAACAAAATCTGACCCATTACCTGATCATAGTCAATTCATGCCTTTTCGAAGCATGGCAATGCAGTCGTACGACAGGAATCCTGATTCTATCCATCGAGGTATCTTATGATTGACAACCAACAAGAAATCCCGTCGCCCGAAGAGTGTACGAGTCGAATCTTCGAATTGAGCGGGACGAGATTTGAACCGGAAATTGCTGCAAACCTCTGGTCACAAATTCTGAACCACAAATGGCTTCTGTCAGAAAAAGTCGGTCGGGATGTCGGCTTCCGCACCGCCGGCATTGATTTTCTGGAAAATATGGAGCAGGCACCTGATGAATATAAGACCTATAAAGACAAGGACATCTTAAATGAGATGGGAGCGCAGACGATCGGCAGAGAGATATGGGATACCATCTCCGATTCCCAACCGCCCAAGCAGCTGGTCCAACGCCGGATCATCTTGCCGTTAACCGAGGTGGACCTTTCCAGGAAGCACGGCGTGATTCCTCCAAAATCAATCCTCTTCTTCGGCCCTCCCGGCACCGGAAAGACCCATTTTGCAAAAGCCATCGCCGGCGTCCTTTCCTGGTGGTACATCGAGATTGTACCCAGCATGCTTATGGCGGACGGGGTGGAGAAGATCGGTCTGAATCTGAGAAAGGTAATGGAAAAGGCGCGAAGTCTCGATGATACGATCCTCTTCATTGACGAGTTTGAAGAGATCGCATCCAGTCGCGACAATGCAGACCGGATTGACAAGTCTATCACCAACGAGTTTCTCAAACAGGTGCCCTTGCTGAAAGATCAGGGAAACAGCATCCTGCTCGTATGCGCCACCAACTACATTAGACAATTGGACGAAGCAATGCTTCGCCCGGGACGATTCGATTGCATTATTCCCGTTGGAGGTTTGGACAAGGAAGGATCCAAAACCATTCTGCAGTACTACCTCTCCAAATTGAATACCGGGGAAATAGACCTCGACCGAGTTGCAGAAATGGCATCCGGATTCACTCCTGCGGATATTGAATACCTCTTCCAGCAGGTTGCCCAGTTTGCCTTCGAGCAGGAGTTGGTTACCAAACAGGACTATCCGGTTACAACGGATACACTGATCCGGATCATACCCACGATTCGCCCATCCCTGACGGACGAAACAATAGAAGAGTTTGAAAAAGACAGTGTCACATATTCAAGAATCTGAAGTGACAAGACACAGTTAACAGCAAGCTGTTAATCAGATAACCCCGATGTTGTCAGTTTTCATCTGGTATCATCGATAGCGCTCACCGAACAGAAAGAGTTTACGTAATGGACACTACATTGATGTTTGTGGTCCTTCTCATATGCTTTATTGCAATTGCCTGTATCTATGAAACGTTCTTTAACGGCAGATGGAATAAAGATCAGGCTGGCAGGAATAAAGAAAGATAGACGGGATAGACCGGATGGACCGGACAGACCAGACAGATCTAACGCTAGTTGAATGGAAGTACACAGAGTCCTCATATGGAGCGTGCCGGGGATTCTCCGAAGAGGGAGATAAATGCTCAAAGCTTCAGATCCAGGAGCCCATCTCGAAGACGCAATGTTACTTGACGCAGGGAAGAAATAAGCGCCGATACTGGGAGCATACAGAACTTTCCGGTATTGACATTCAGGCATTCGCAAAAGTCCCTGGCTGCCCGTTCAGGGGCCCTGCCTATCAACTATGGCGCCAGTACCTGCTAGCGGCCTATTGTCGAGAGACGGGCAATTACAATAAAGTCGAAGTGGCATCAATCTCATTCAGCGGGAACAAAAGTCTCCATCAGGTGCCGGACTACTTGGCGAGTCTGGGCAGCGATATGCTGTCCGCTTGGAAAAGCTTCTTGATCGGGGTTCCCAAGTTGCGGCACGTCAACGTAGAGGATATCGTAGATCGCATAAAAACAACGAATCTGCCGGTCGATGCGGAGTGGGTGGATTTTCTTAAATTGCGATATGGTCTGTAGGCGGGTGCGAAAAGCGACCAAGCTACAAGTCCATCGAAGAATAGGGACTTGCAGTTTCTTGAGATCTGCTGTTGACGAACAATAGCAAAATAAACAGGATAGGAGCGTGATCATGTGGTTGATGACCAACTTTGGATTCTTCAGTATCGTCCAGAAGCCCGGCGATGAATTACTTACCGTTCGCGCCCGCGTGAAAGGAGATTTGGAGGCTCTGAGGGCACGATACCTACCTGAGATAGGGGAGATCACCGAAACTCATAAATCCGACTACAAGTATCGTGGAAGGGTTACCAAAGAAGCCTTTGGGGCCGCCCTTCAAAAGATCGCTCTCGATATCGACTATACTAACTTCAAGAACTCTGTATCCAAAACGCAGGGATATAAACGAGCTAGTTTGTACGGGGACGTATGGGAGACACTAGGAACCTTAGGCCGGATGACATAGCACGTGTCCATTGAGCACTGGTGGATGCGGCGCAGCGGCCTCTCCCCGTCTTCCTAATTACCCAATTACCCAGTTACCAGTTACTTCTTCTGATGGTCTTCCCAGTTACCCATTACCCAGTTACCAGTTACTGCTAACGCATGATTTTCTTGACATTTCCATGCGTTAGCCCTATAAGGAGCACGGAGGGGAAGCGGAGTCGGATTGGGGGTAATCACTGGGACGCTCTGTTTTCCGGAGGGGACATTGAGAATATTTGAGGGACCACAAAAGCCCGAGTAAGGCATGTCTGCGCCTTGTCGGGCTTTTTCATTCTCATCACCTCATTTATTTGAAATAATTCAAAAGTCTTCGAGACAGCTTCCAATGAGACAGATATTCTTCCTATACATCCCGCCAGGAAATTTCGAAGCCTTGGTGCATTATCAAGACACCATCGTTAATAGAGTCGCGCCAGAAAGAATCTACAAGTATTTAGATGCGAAGTTACGTACTCACCTTCAAGGCATATTTGGAATGAAACCCATCACTGTCTGGGGTTCGCGCGACACTTCAGCCAATAGGCAGAAATTTAATCGAATGCAGCCAGGCGATGACATCCTAATAGTTGAAGGCAACACGATAAAATTGCTGGGTAAAATTGCGGCAAAAAATATAAATCCAAATCTCTCTAGAGAGCTATGGAAAAACATTGCGAATGAGCAAACATCAGAAGGTTGGGATTTGATCTATTTTATAGCGAATCCAATCCAAATTGATCTGCCATTCTCCGCTATCAGAGAATTATTCAGTTACTCTGATGATTTCAAGTTACGCGGTTTTAGTCACATATCTGATTCAAAGTTAAAACAATTTTATGATCAGTATGATGATCTCTATTCGATTCTCCAGCGTCTGAAAAAAGGGGAATCTATACTGAAGAAGGAAGAGGTATATTTACCGGCCCTGGAAGAACAAAATGATATCTTGAAAATAGCTGAGGAGTTGAAGTGTCCCGATGAGATCCCTGAACACTTGAATATGCAGTGGAAGTTGATCCAGCTCGGAATTAAATCCGGGTCTAAAGTATGGATCCCTAAGAATGATCAACAGAAGATAGTTTCTCAATATGCATTTGATTCTTTCGAGAAGGAATTTACTGCGGGAATTGACACCCCAGCGAAATACGTTGAAAACATCGACGTTGTTTGGAAAGAAGAATTCAGAATAGATGCTGCTTTCGAAATTGAAAACACCACAGCAATCTACTCCGGACTATTAAGATTTTCCGACTTGAAAATAGTAGCTCCCAATAGCAACTATCCTCTTTTTATTGTCGCGCCTCAATCAAGGCGGAATCGTGTAATAGAACAAATAAAGAGACCCACTTTCAAGAAATTGGACTTCGCCAATAAGGTGCGCTTTATTTCGTATGAAGTCCTCGATGAAGTAGATAATTTCTTTAAGAATTCAACTGCCGGACTAAATGTTGAGCTCCTCAGTGGAAAATCTGAAGCAGTCAATTAATGATTTAAGAAGATACTACGGAAAGAGGGCTAGTCAAATCTATCGGTTATTTTGAGAAGGGAGCGCAATGCACAATGCCGAACCGCAATACTTGAACTCTTATTTCTTCATCACTAAGTCGCTCTGTTTTGCGGAGGGCACATTGAGGATATTTACGGAACTATAAGCCCGATTCGGGAGCTTTTGCTCTGGATCGGGCTTTTTATCTAGTGCCACACCGTCAGTGCCCACTTTCTTAGAGGCAAGCCAGGATGCGACAATACTACTCTGACTCCATAGACAACTTCCTCAAATCATCTACTGAGGAAATCCTAGGCATCCTCGTATCGAATAATGACTACGCATTAATTCACACGCAACGTGGCGCGTGGATTTCCGAAATCGAAATTCTTCGTGACGTTCTTCAGCCCTATCATGGTTCGATCTATTTCGAATACTCTATTCCACGCATGGGTCGACGTATTGACGTTGTTCTTCTCATTGACGCAGTCATCTTTGTTCTTGAGTTTAAAATCGGTGAAAGCGAATTCAATTCAAGTGCGATTGATCAAGTATGGGACTACTCCCTTGACTTGAAGAACTTTCATGAATCAAGTCACGAGCAGTATATTGCTCCAATTCTCATTGCCACCTCAGCAAAGCATGCCGAGCCAACTATCGCATTTACTCCACAAAACGACAAACTACTCTTCCCAATCAAAACTAACTTGGCAATGCTCGGCAGTGTAATACAAAACGTGTTGAATGTTGCTGACGGGAAAGACATAGATCGTAAAGAGTGGGAAGGCGGACGATACTGTCCAACCCCCACGATCATTGAAGCCGCAATGGCACTTTATAATAATCATTCAGTTGCTGAAATATCGCGAAATGATGCGAGCGCCATTAATCTCAGTAAGACGTCTGGGGCTATTGCTGATATTATCCGGACTTCAAGAGAGCGTTCACATAAGTCTATTTGCTTCGTAACGGGCGTCCCTGGTTCTGGTAAAACGCTTGTCGGCCTTAATGTCGCTACGAAACACATCGATAAATCAGACGACCTGTATAGCGTATTCCTCTCTGGAAATGGCCCACTCGTGGCGATTTTACGAGAAGCCTTGGCGCGAGATAAGGTCAGCAGAATAAAAGAAGCAGGAGTGCGAGTCAAGAAAGGTGAAGTGATGAGCGAAGTGAAGATGTTCGTTCAGAATGTTCACCATTTTCGTGATGATTGTCTCCTCGATCAAAAGCGTCCACCTATTGAGCATGTAGCAATATTCGATGAAGCACAACGTGCATGGACCCTAGAGCAAACGTCATCTTTCATGCGTCGGAAAAAAAATACCCCAAATTTCGAACAATCAGAACCAGAATTTCTGATTTCTTGTCTTGACCGACATGCTGATTGGGCAGTCATCGTATGCCTTATTGGGGGTGGCCAGGAGATTAATACAGGCGAAGCAGGAATCGTGGAATGGATAGACTCATTGAATAGAGCGTTTCCAGAGTGGCATATATACATCTCATCTCGCCTGACCGATAGCGAATACAGCGCAGAGTATGTGTTGGACGGTCTGAAAACGAGACAACATGTCTTGTATCAGGAAGCACTTCACCTTGCCGTTTCAATGCGTTCATTCCGAGCAGAGAACGTTTCTCTTCTCATTAAACAACTGCTTGATCTTGAGGTCCATGCGGCCCGACAGACACAAGAGAAGTTAAAGAATAAATATCCGATAGTCATTACCCGAGATCTAAAAAGTGCTAAGCAGTGGTTAAAAAATCAGGCACGTGGTTCGGAACGATATGGGCTTGTTGCTTCATCACAAGCAGAACGTCTAAAACCGTTAGCAATAGATGTGAAATCCTCTATGGATCCAATACATTGGTTTTTAGATGGTAAGGATGATGTACGTTCGTCGTATTACCTCGAGGATGCAGCGACTGAGTTTCACATTCAAGGACTTGAACTTGACTGGGTGTGTGTAACTTGGGACGCCGATTTCAGATACTCACCAAAAGGATGGGGTCATTATTCCTTTTGCGGTGATCGATGGAACAGGATCAAGAAGGAAGAGCGTAAGCAGTATTTGAAAAATGCTTATCGCGTTCTACTGACCCGTGCGCGACAAGGGATGATTATCGTTGTACCTCATGGAAACACAGACGACCATACTCGTAAGCCGTTGTTTTATGATTCAACCTTTGATTATCTGAGCCAGATTGGTTTTTCAGTGATCTGATTCAGATTTACGACTATTCCGAAAGAGGGGCGTGGACTAAAGGAGTTGCACAAGGCCCACATCATCTGCCCTGCTCCGAGTCCCATTGGCCCAATAGAGACTACCCGGACAGAAGGTATCAGAAGTTCGTAGAATATGCATAATTGAGCTATCTTTATTGCTGGTGGAGGTCAAATGTGGGCTTACATCGGTATCACAGACTTCGACTGGTTTAGCTATCTCGCAGCTATTCAAGGCCTGGATGAAGTCAATTTCTGGCAGCCAAGTGCCTCCAGTCATTTCAAAGCTCTCCAACCTGGTGAACCCTTCCTTTTTAAGCTTCATAGCCCCCGAAATTATATAGTAGGCGGCGGTTTCTTTGCCTACAATACAATATCACCCGTCAGCCTCGCCTGGGAGGCTTTCGGGGTAAAAAATGGCGCGTATACACTAAAAGAGATGCGGGAGAGAATTGAAAAATACCGCAAAAGCACACCCAGCCACACAGAGGACTACGAAATCGGCTGTATTTTACTAGAACAACCATTTTTCTTTCGAAAAGATGAATGGATACCAGCACCTGCAAACTGGAGTCCCAATATTGTCAGGGGTAAAGGGTATGATACTACCACTGGAGAAGGGAAGCGTGTGTGGGATGCCGTATTGCTACGTTTACGCGCTATGAGTGTTCCCATGATTGAAGAGCAAATAAGACGATATGGGAGCCCAGTCCTTGTTACTCCACGATTAGGCCAGGGTAGTTTCAGAATCATGGTTACCGATGCCTATAGCCGTCGTTGTGCTGTAACGAATGAGCGAACATTACCGGCTCTTGATGCGGTGCATATAAAGCCTTACGTAGAAAACGGACCGCATGACGTGAGCAACGGCATCCTTTTTAGATCCGATATCCATAAGCTATTCGATAATGGATATGTGACGGTGACGGATACTTATCAATTTGAGGTAAGCAGGCGAATTAAGGAGGAATTTGAGAACGGTCGCGATTATTACGCTTTGCATGGTAAGGCCCTATCCGTACCACCGGATAAGATACTCAGACCAGATTCTTCATTCCTTCGGTGGCATAATGAGATGATCTATAGGGGTTGATTTTGAAATGCTGATATGGAGAGAATCCTGCATAGGTTGTAATTGAGCTATGAACAGACAGTTAATCGAGGTTGCCTCTTGGCGTCTTGTCAGCGAGATCATCCGCAGGTATCCGGAAAAGTATACGGTCATACAGACGTATCCAGGCGGTGGGATGTACGATTGCTTATCGCTATATACTAAAAAGGATCACCTCCATATTGCAGATTTGAATCGAGAAGGAAGCTTTCATGTATTTCTTGAGGGGGCAAAAAGCTCTTTTGATATCTGGCAAATGATGTTTAACACTCACGACTTGAAGAAGGACATCCTAAACAGAGTATCCGAGGCGCTTCGTATGCCAGTACCAGCCAAATTGCCGCCTAGTACACCTGAGATATTATGCTATCGATTTATCGCTACATTCTTATCACACACTGCCTTTACCAGGGATAACTGGCGATGTCGAAATGGTTTTTTTGATAGCTCGGCACCGTATGAGTGTGGTGGAGAGATAAAAGACTTCGAGAAATTCCCAGGCGCTATTGACCGGTTACGTACAAAGCAAAAGACCGACATTGAAGACGAGCCCTCTTATCGATTCTGGTTTCTCAGCAAAGATGAAAATTCGCATATATGTTTGGAAACAACCGGCAATGCCTGGTCAGACAATGGCAGCTCCTATAAGCTCATGGAGCTCTATAAGAAAGAGAAACGCATTTGGCCGCTGGTTTACAGAGTAGGTGGACATTTGCTGTCGTGAGAATTTAGAGAGAGGGCAAGCATCATTCGCAGATCGCAGTGATATTACACTGTGCTAAGGGGAATATGATGAGCTGGGGTAAAACTATCCAAATCTTCCTGACAGATGGAAACCCAAGAGGCATAAAGATAGCCGATCTTACAACAGGCACAATCCAGGTCATTCAATTTCCACGATCTAAATTAGAGGAGGCAATAAGGCGGGGTGAACTCGATGCAGTGGGCATCTATTTTCTCATCGGCGATGAAGAGGATAAGGGGAAACACGCAGTGTATGTTGGTGAAGCTGAAAATTGCGTGGTCAGGCTGAAGCAGCAGAATAAAAGCAAGGATTTCTGGAATACTGCCCTGGTTGTTGTTTCGAAAACAAAGTACTTTACAAAGACGCACATCAAGTATCTGGAGTGGTACTGCTACGACATGGCACAAAAGGCAGGTAGATACAAAATGGATAATACAACAGTACCCACATGCCCTTACGTATCAGAACCAATTCAGGCTGATTTGTTGGATTCATTCGATCTTCTACGAGTCCTCGTATCTACGCTCGGCTATCCCATATTCGATCAGATCAGTAAGCCCGAAAAGAAGAATGTTCTCTTCTGCAAAGGGAAAAAAGCGTCAGCAATCGGTGAATATACAGAGGAAGGTTTAGTAGTATTTGCAGGGTCAAAGTGCAACCTAGAGGAAAGCAAAACCGCTAGCCCATGGATTAAGGATATGCGCAAGCGACTTCTCGATGACGGTACTCTTAATCAAAAGGGTGAGGTCTACATATTCAAAATGGATCATGTCTTTTCGTCTCCAAGTGCGGCTGCAGCTGCAGTATTGGGCCGGCATGCAAATGGCTGGCTTGAATGGAAATATGAGAATGGAAAGACACTGGATGAGGTGATAAGAAAAGATAAATAGCGGCCGAATATAGTAGACCGTCGAAAAGTGGCTACAATATCAAGCGATTATTACTTATTGTTCGGTAGTCAGTCTATGGACGAATTTATATCTATACAATTAACAAAATCATTCCTCGATCAGTACAACCTGCCCGATATTCTTTATCCAATTCCTACTTCACGATTTGAAGAGTTTGTAGAAAGCGGTGGAAATCTAGGTTTCCATGATCTGCTCTATTTTCTGCAAGAGTATAGTTGTACCTTATCCGAATGGCAGGGAATAGAGGAGGCAATGACTGAGTTGACTACAATAGTGGCGCCTCATGAGGATCATGCATACATAAATGCTCAAGGTGATGAGTGGTTTATTGTGTGCGGAGTAGTAGATCTGAAAGATGAAATTGTCACAATTCAACGAGGTGATCATCTTGTGGCTGCTATTAGGCCATTGCAGGATGGTCGTCTCATATTTAGTGCGTATAGACCGCTTGATGCAAAATCTGCAGCCTATCTCCTGGGGCTCTCGATAAAACCCGGTCCCGATAATAGAGTATGCATGAGAGATAATAACTGGGAATACGCCTTGGACTGTTCAGCAGGCATGGGCAACATGTATGCTTCAGAACGGGGAGAGGCCTATTTGTCTTATTGGCAGTATGGCTTAGGCCTCAGCAATGATGGCAAAATAGTTGAAGAATGGTATAAACAGCGCACATTAGAGCCAATCAAGCCAAAGTACACTGCAATACAGCTTGGTGTTTACTACGAAAACAGGCTCCCAGTGGAATAAATGAATAAGATATAGGGTCTTTCATGACCAATCCTGACTTCCATCGCAGAAGGTGAGTTAAATGCCGCAGAGTCCTCTACGCCTTATTGAGAAATGTGCAGAATTTAAAGAACAAGAAGACATATGCCTTCTTCCAAAAGGTGTGCGCGGCATATATGTGCTTTATAATAAGCGGCAGGATGAAGTTTATGACGTTGTATATGTTGGTATGGCTGCAGTTGGAGGTATTCGCGGAAGGCTTAGTAGCCATAAACGGAAGAAAGCAGGTCTGTGGTCACATTTCTCCGTGTTCAAGGTATGGGATAATATAAGAAATGAAGAGATTAGAGAACTCGAGGGCTTATTTCGCCATCTTTATAGGCGGGATTCAAAAGCGAATAAGCTTAACAAGCAAAAAGGATTCCGCGCAATGCACAAGATACGAATAAAGAGCCTCTCAGATTGGTGAAGTAGGGCAATAAAGAGGAGGGTCACCTATGAAAAAGGCTGTCAAGCATAGTCCTGGCTATTGAAGCCGTTCCTAAGGGTCCCCAATGTAGGACTATAAACATAACCTATCTGAACATTTATTGATCCCACCCGGACATTTTTCTCTATTGCTGAAATTAAGCACGAAAGAATCGGACCAAAATGCCGATATTCTTATCGGCGTGCGGTATTGTGTGTTCATTCCCTGCGTAACGGGCTAACAACGGGAGCGATCTGCTCGAAATGTCATTGAAATCGGCAATCAAAGGGTGGTTTGGAGAGGTTCAAGGCACACTGGCAAAGAAGCTCTTTCTTGATGCCGACACGTATGTAGACGTCAACAATGTCACAATCCCCGTTGTGAACGGAACGACCCAGATCGACCATATCATCGTCTCTCGTTTCGGCATATTCGTCATCGAGACGAAGAACATTGACGGCTGGATCTACGGCGACGAGAAGAGTCCACAGTGGACGCAAAACCTCTTTGGCAAAAAGTTCAAGTTTCAGAATCCCCTGCATCAGAACTACCGTCACACCAGAGCCCTGTCCGACTTCATGGGGATCGAGCACGAAAAGTTCTTTTCGGTCGTCATGTTCTGGGGGGAGAGTAAGTTCAAGACCCCGATGCCTGCAAATGTCATGGATCGGGGTTACACTGGATACATCAAGAGCAAGTCGCAGGTGCTCTTTTCGGAGGCCGAGGTCGCCGAAATCGTCGCTGCGATAAAGACCGGGATGCTGCCCAAGCGCTGGAAGACAAGGCGCGAGCACGTCCAAAAACTCTATCAGCGCTTCTCGAGCACCACGGAGTGTCCGAAGTGCGGGAGTGCGCTTTTGTTGAGGACAGCACGGTCCGGAAAGAACTCAGGAGGGCAGTTCTACGGCTGTTCCGGCTTCCCAAAGTGCCGCTATGTACGGCGCGTAGCCCTGCCGGAGTAATGTAGGGCAACAGCCCGTAAAGATTTGAACCCATCTCTTCCCTCGGCAATGGTCAGAAAATGCGAAAGGCAGAGCCAAGCGACTCTGCCCCGTATCTGTTCCTCAAGCTGCATGATGAACTATTTGGTCTCCTGCTCGACTCGCCGGGCGGGGATTCGTCTCTTTGCTCAACGCAGGCCAGCGAGCGATCCGCAACCCAAAACAATCCGCTAAGCAGCAAGCGAGTCTAAATCAGGCTACCGGTGGCGGCGTGGGCGTCGCCCGCGGATGCTCTTGGAAGAATCGCGCCAACTCGCCTGACGCATCGGGGCCGGCGGGGTCGGTGTAGGAGCCGCTGTGGCTACCCCCCGACCAGGCGTGGCCGGCGCCGTGGATGGTCCACCGCTCCACGACGGGCTGCCCGCGGCCGTCGCGGTAGATTTGGCGAGTGTAGGTGTGCCCGCCGACTACCTGACCCCGCTCCACCGTCACGGGCGGGACGGCCGCGCCCGGAGTTTGGGACCCGGCGGTGGCGGTCCACTGCTGGACCAGGCGATCGGCATTGCACGAATGGACAGTCGAGTCGCCATCGCCATGGAAGAGGATCAGCGGGGCCGGGCGACCGACGCGCGCCTGGCCCCGAGGGCCGCCTTGCTGCATCGCTTGAAGTGCCGAGGGGAGGTCCTGCGCGCAGCCCGGGGCCAGGCCCGAATGCACGCCGACGGCCGCATAGAGGTCGGGGTACGTCGCCCCCATGATGGCCGCCATTGCCCCACCCGCGGACAGGCCCGCCACATAGACCCGGCCGGGGTCGATGTTGTATTGGGCCATCACCTGGCGCGTGATCCCGGCGATGAGCGCTGGCTCGCCCCGCTCACGCTGCTGGTGGGCGGCTTCAAACCAGTTCCAACATTTCGAGATGTTGGCGGTGGGGGCTTGCGCAGGATAGGCGACGAGGAACCCTTCGGCTTCCGCCACGCCGTTCATGCCGGTGCCGGCAGCGAAATCATCGGGGGTCTGAGTACAGCCATGGAGCATGACCACGAGCGGCACGGCTTGGCCGTGATACCCGCTGGGGATGTAGAGCTTATAGTCGCGGGTTCCATCCGCACATGTATGGGTTCCTGCGATCCACTGGCCGGGTCCGGCGACGTCCACCTTAATCGGCTGCAGGACGGACCCGCGTCCGAGCAGTCCCTCCAAGCCGGGCACGCGCAAATCGACGGGGGACACCAGGGGCGAGCCAAAGGGACGGCCGGGCGGCACGCGGCGAACCGTCGCACGGATGGATGGCCGTGTCCGGGTGTCCGCCGGCGCTGGCGCTTCAGACGAGGGCGCTGGGCCTGCGCCGGCCGGTTCGGTGGCGGCTTGTCCCGTGGGCGTGAGGGTCTCCAATGAGCTGATCTGGCCCATGGATGCATTGGGCGGCGCGTGCCCGCCCCTCAAGGTGCGTTGAATGAGGGCCGTCGCCTCGGCCAACCTGCCCTCGCGCGTGAGACGCGTTGCTTCCATTATATCGGCGTTCATGAGGTTTCCTTTCACGGGTACTCAGCAGGCGGCCACCTGGGACGCCACGGGCCCGGTCGGGGTTCCGCCGCTGCTTATGGCGGCGTGAACCCTACCTGATTCGTTCGGCCAGCGCCCGCTTCACCTCGTCACTGGCATGGAATGCCCCCAGCACGTTGATGCTGTCGATCGTTGACAAAGCCAGTTCCGGCGAGACGTCGTCGGCGATACTCACCAAGCCCAAGACCCTGATCTGCATCCGCTGTCCGGCCGCACGCACCGCCTCCAAATCCTGGCGGGTGTACCGCTGCAGCCCGAGCACGAGTGTCTTGCGGGTGACAGCCTGCCGGACGGCCTCGGCATGGGTGGCCAATTGGTTACGGATAGCGGTACGGATGAAGTCGGTGCGATTCGAGTAGAAACCCTCCTGCACCAGCAGATCAATCTGCCCCAGATCAATGGGGCCCAGGTTCATCGTGATTTTCTCTGTCTCGCCTGCCATGCTCGCCTCATCACCATCCATTTACCATCTATATACCATCCATATGGATGGTATATAGCAAGGGCCGGGCACATAGTCAAGAGAATTTCTTGTCGCCATGCGTTTTACCCATATGACTGGCATCGTCCCTTTTGCTGGGGACAATGGTGGGGGGAGAATTGGGGTCAAAATCTTATCTTGGGGAAGGATAGGGAAGGGAAGGATAGGGGTCAAATCTCGACACTTGACAAATAGTCTGAATTCCGTATGATTACTTCATGGCAAGGCCCCTTCGAATCCAGTTCGAGAATGCCTATTATCACGTAACCTGTCGAGGCAATGCCCGCCAGAACATCTATTCCTCCGATGCCGACCGCTTGGCCTTCCTTGGTCTGCTGGGACGCTCCTCCGAAGTCTACCAGACAGAGATTCTCGCCTACGTCCTGATGAGCAACCACTTTCATCTACTGGTGAAAACCCCACGTGGAAATCTCCAGGAGTTCATGCGGCACTTTAATATCTCCTACACGGCATGGTTCAATCGAAGGCACCGGCGATCGGGTCACCTTTACCAGGGCCGCTACCATTCCTTTCTGATCGATGCGGATAATTATTTCAAGGAAGTCTCCCGCTATCTTCACCTCAACCCCGTCAAGATCACGCAGGCGAGCTCGAAGGACGTCGCTGCCAGGAGGAAGGCGCTGCGCGCTTATGCCTGGAGCAGCTTCCCTGGATATGCATCTCCTCGCGCGAGGAAGTCCTTTCTTCGAGTGGAGGAGATTCTTGACTGTTTTGGCGGGGATACGGCACGGGGCAGGAGGGGCTATGCGCGGTATGTGGAGCAGGGGCTTTCGACCGATTATGTGAATCCGCTGGAGTTGGGGAAAGGGCATGGGATCGTCGGGGATGCGGATTTCGTGGACGCAATCCGGGAACGGTATCTCTCCAGGGGCGCGGACACGCGGGAGATCCCGGCGGTGAGAACTCCGGCGGTGCGTCTGGACCCTGAGCGGATCATAGAGGCCGTCTGCGCGGAGACAGGCGTTTCTCGCGAGGCGGTCCTGCGGAAGGGCAGCCGGGGGGGCGGGCGCGGGCTCCTGATGGAGATGCTGTATCGGTACGGGGAACTGAGTCAGCGGGAGATCGGGGCGATGCTGGGGATCGACTACAGTGGCGTGAGCATCGGCCGGAAACGGTTTCACGTGATGATGGAGGCGGATCCGCATCTCAAATCTATGATTGCGAAAGTAAAAAACAAAATCAGTCAAGGATAACGATTTGACCCAATGTCACCGCGGTTTGGAACGTTTTGTAAGCTATGGTCAATCAGGACCAACGACTTGAGGATACTGCCCCCGAAAATAGATTGTAGACACTTGATAAGAGGGAAGCTTATGGGGTCAGGAAGAACTTTTTACGATTATCGAATGTATTTCAGGCGCGGGGGTCAGCTGTTTGTCCTTTTTGCAATGAGCCAGACCCTTCTGCCGCGAGATAAGACTCTATCCCAATATACTGTTAACGCTCTCAGAGAACTGGATCAGCGCCGGAGAGAATTGCAGGACCTTTCCGGGCAGCTATTCCATGATGTTAATCTCTGTATTGAGTGCCCTCGTTCTTGTTGTGCGGGAAGCTACAATCATTTTAGAGCGCTGGATTATTGGTTGAGAAAATACAGTGACCAGCCGATCGACGATTTTGGTTTAGCCGCTCAAACTTTATGGCTCTCCCGACCATTGTCGACACTGGCGTACCCTATGAAGAGGACAGTCAGTGCGATGGAAGAGGGGAGAAATGGGTGCAGTTTTCTAGGTCAAACGGGATGCACGCTTGAAAGATCAGAACGGCCAATTATGTGCATCTTTTATACCTGCAGCCGCCAGAGGGCGCAGATGAATGCTGAACAAAAGAAGAGTCGTGCACAGTTGACTGAGGCTCTTTACGACGTATGTTTAGAGACTTTTGACGTCCTGAAACAGGAAGCAGGTTTGCCAAAACGATACGGTAAATTGAGATTGTTCTTGCTCCCCCTATAGCATTAATTTCCTCTTGGGTGGCAAGAAAGGGATCAAACCTCGACACTTGACAAACAGTCTGAGAGGAAAAAAGGGAGGGTTCTTGAGCCTGCGCCATTCGGATTTGATTCCATCGGGTGGAGACGGCGCCCCATGGTAGGGTAGGGAAAAGATTGGAAGTCTGTTTCGTAAGATTCTGAGTATAAGAATAAGGGCACCTGCATGACGTTGCCAAGTTCCCTGCTCGATCGAAAATCCCTGGATTCTTTACGGTTGGGCTATGATAAAATTAAACAAATCTTACTTATTCCGGACAGCTGGCAAGAAACAAGGCAGACTGTTACAGCTTTACCAATTCGTCAGCGCCTCAACATTTAGCCCTTCAAGAATTAAAGATCTCATAGCAGAAAATTAAGGACGTGGAATCCAGCTTGATCCGGTGATCCATGTCGTTTTGGACAAAGCGATTCAAACGTGATGCTGCTTGTTCAAGATGCAGGTGAATCATGGAAGGCTCGTTGATCGTTGTTATCTTCATTGTACTCATCGCGCTGGCGTTCGATTTTATCAATGGCTTTCATGATGCCGCCAACGCCATTGCTACTGTTGTTTCCACACGAGTGCTGAAGCCTCATCATGCAGTCATGATGGCGGCCTTCTTCAACTGCATAGCTGGCTTCTTTATAAGTGTGAAGGTGGCCACGACCATTGGAACGGGAATTATCAACCCGGCCATTATCGATAATATTCTGATCGTAGCCGCTCTGGGCGGAGCCATAATCTGGAATCTGCTCACCTGGTGGATGGGGCTTCCCAGCAGTTCTTCCCACGCCCTGATCGGCGGGTTGATCGGTGCGGGCATCATGAAGGCGGGAACGGACATTCTGGTCTGGAAGGGAATTATTACAACGTCGGTTTTTATTGTGATCTCCCCCACCCTTGGCCTGATCCTTGGTCTTCTGATGATGGTCCTGGTCATGAACATCACGCATGGCAGGACCATTCGTGTCGGAGGCGCCAACCTGATATTCAGAAGGCTACAGTTAGTGTCTGCTGCGATTTACAGCACCAGCCATGGGATGAACGATGCACAAAAAACGATGGGAATCATCGCCATTGTTCTCTTCAGCAACGGTTATCTGGGTGAGACGTTTCATATCCCGTTCTGGGTTGAAGTAATCTGCTATCTGGTCATCGCGGCGGGAACGATGTCTGGCGGCTGGCGTATCGTTAAGACGATGGGGACAAAGATAACAAAACTAGAACCGGTGGGCGGATTCTGCGCGGAAACGGCTGCGGCGATCGCTATTATCGGGGCTTCGTTGGCGGGTATACCCGTGAGTACAACTCACACCATTACCGGGGCGATCATGGGCGTTGGGGCTACCAGGCGGCTTTCTGCTGTGCGCTGGGGAGTTGCCGGCAACATCATCTGGGCCTGGATCCTGACAATACCCGTGTCGGCATTACTCTCCATGGCTATTTATCTGCTTTGCACATCTTCTTCCTAAATCAGCTGTTTTTTACTGCATTACAGGCAACAAGCATTTATACCCGAAATCCTTATCTTTCCCAGATGCTTTTTCTGAGGACTAGGTGTAATGGGTGGGGATGATTTTCAGAATTATCGATCAAGTCAAGTTCTAACCTGCACATGTAAAGAAAAACCCATTCCGTCGCTTTTCCGGAATGGGGGTTTCGATCGGAGGACCTGTTCTTGTTTTCCTGTGTCCTATGGCTCCTTATGCTTTGGCCATCTTCCTTGTCTCGATTCTGTCCCAGGCTTCCTTGTAGAGCCGGCCGATGCAGAGCACCAGCGCCAGGAAGAACAACCCCAGCATGAACATCGGCGGCGTGTTGAGCATCTGGTCGATCAGGTGACCTACGTACAGGAAGAGCATCGAGGCAATCACGATCGCAAACCCCCAGGCGCCGACTACCAGGACATGAGAGAAATCGCTCTGCCGCGGTCTTGTCTGGATCGTTGTCTGTGCCATGGTCTGCTCCTCCTTTCTTTATCTTTAGTCCTTCACGCTACATGCTTCTTCTGTTGTTAGCCGATCAGGTTCTTCACCATCTGGGCCACGGGGCTCGTGAACAGGGCCACCAGGACCGCGTACATCGCGAAGCTACCAACAGCCTCGCTCATGTAGAGCTTCTGGTACTTCTGCTTGAGCGATACGATCGTCATGCCGCCCACAATCAGCGCTCCCAGGTGGAAGTAGGGGAAGTTCGCGGCGCCGGCTGCGGAGTACTCGGCGAAGCTGAAGGTTGCGGTGATGAGCACTACGGCTGCTGTAAGAATCAGGGTGGAAAGTGTCTTTTTCATTGTCAGGTTCTCCTCGGTGTTTCTGTTATTTGCACTTATGTATTGGAAGGTTCGTGCCAGGATGGGAGCCGGACGAAAGATAGTCTGCAAGTAAGCGGTCGGAAGGGGGAAATGAGGATGCCGGCTCTCCCTCGCTTTCCCTCCAAAGCCCTCGAAAAGCCGCATTCTTGAATGAAACGTTCAATCGGAGTGAACGAAAGATTAAAAAGAAGCGGGGCTGGGACTAAGGGAAAGGGGGGATGTCCCGGGAAAGAGTTGGGGTCACCTATGAAAAAGGCTGTCAAGCGTAGTTGTAGCTTTGAAGGCTGAACCTACCCCAGTTTGACGGACACTTCGAGAAGGGATATAGAAACCTGAAAGGAGTGTCCGATGAAAAGGAGGAAGACCCATGGCATACAAAAACAGCTTATTCATTATTACGTTCGTGGTTTTCCTTGGGGCATTCGTGCCTCTTGTTGGCACTGCCCAGTCCCCCCCTGCCTCTATTGGAGCCACTACGGAGCCAGTAAAGGGGATCTGTATCTATTACAATGACAAATTCCAGGGGCACGTGACGGCCAGCGGCCAGAAGTATGATAAAAAGGCTTTGACAGCCGCACACAGAACCCTTCCTTTTGACACGATGGTCAAAGTGACCAATCTGGAGAATAACAAGAGCGTCGTAGTGCGTGTCAATGACCGTGGTCCACAGGGCGGTTCAAAGGCAAAGATCATTGAAATAACAAGTCGTGCGGCAAAGGAAATTGATATGATCAAAAAGGGCAAGGTGCAGTGTCAGATGGAGGTGGTCGAATCCGGAAAGAAGTAATCCCATCCAGGTAAACCCCCCGGGAGATCCGGGGTCAGGTTGAACCTGCCACTGCACGCTTTCAATCGGTAATTCACGGCATCTTCTTTAGGCGCACGTTCTATGCTAATCTGTTCAAGCGCCACTGAATCCGGCCTTGATCTGCTCCATATTCTTTTATATCCCGATGGAAATAATAAGGATCAAGGGTAGCTACTGTATAAGCACATGGTTGATTCAAGGTTTCGAAAAGGATGATGGTGGATGGAGGGGGAAATCCCCATCCACTACAGGGCCTTCCAGGACAGAAGCGGGGCGTGGAAGGGCTATGACGTCGTCACAGAGAACGTGAGCCTCGCGATGAACTGCCGTTCGCAGTTCAACGATATCCTCGCCAAGGGCACACACGATGAGTTGCTCGAGATCCTTCGGAAAAAGGCGAAAGGCCAGAAATCCTGAGCTATGAAAATCCTCTCGTTTGCCCTCGCGCTTTGTGCTTCCGTCATGGTGGGCTGCGCTCACGGCCCGCAGGCCGTGTCCGCCCCGATGATCGACGGGGAGGCGCCCCCGCGCGCGACACCGGCCGTGGCCTCCTATTCGCCGGATCAACATCCGGCATCCCTTCAACTGGTCAAGGACGAGGCAACCCCGCCTGCGGCAGCGGACGAGCCCGAAGAGAAGGCCGAAGGAGACGAGAGTGATGTCGACTTTGGGATGGAGGATGTCCCCACAGCCGAGCAGGTGACGATCGCAGACCCGTGGGAGCCCTTTAACCGGGCCATGTTCAACTTCAACGACCGTCTGTACTTCGGGGTTCTGAAGCCCGTGGCGGAAGCCTACCGAGCCGTTGTGCCCGAGCCCTCGAGGGTGAGCGTGGGCAATTTCTTCTCCAACCTCCGATCGCCCATCCGTTTCGTCAACTGCCTGCTGCAGGCCAATTTCATCGGCGCCGCCACGGAGCTGTTCCGCTTCATGCTAAACAGCACAATCGGGCTCGCGGGCCTGTTCGATGCGGCAGGGAGCGAGGAGATCGGCCTCCTGAAGCAGGACGAAGACTTCGGCCAGACCCTCGGCATCTACGGGATCGGCCATGGGTTCTACATCGTCTGGCCGTTCCTCGGGCCCTCGAGCCCCAGGGACACCGTGGGGATGGCGGGGGATTACTTCGCCTACGTGATTTCCTACCTCGACCCCTGGTATGCCTGGCTGACCGTCCGGGTATACCAGGCGACGAACGACACATCCCTCGCGATCGGCAACTACGAGGCGATCAAGGAGGCGGCCATCGACCCCTACCTGGCCGTTCGCAACGCTTATATCCAATACCGGCAGAAGAAGGTCGAAGAGAAGGGCTCGACGGTCCGCACGTACCAACCCGACATCCCCGGCGCTGGCACCCCGGCACGGGGCGTAGGGCCGTGAGATAGCTGGAAGGGAGATGTCGGGTCATGAGGGAAGCAATGGGACGGGTATGAAAATATCACTTTATATGGATGATGCCCTGTGATGGTGAGTGCCCGATGCCACGAAGAGCCCGCATAGACGCATCCGGTGCGAGTCAGAAAAAGGGTCAGGTCTTGCTTTTTGCCTCAAGCAAGATTGTAGAATAAAGGAAATCAGGTCTTGAATTATTACTTCGCAATACTTTCTGCTGAAGACTTGATATTATTTCAAGACCTGCCCGCCCCGCACACATGAAAACAGCAGGGAGTGTCACAGAAGCTTCAGCTGAAAGAGAGGGTCATGATGAAGACGGGCGGAATCACCACGGCGGAGGACGTCGCGGCATTCTTTCAGGCCTTCAATGAAAGTAAATACGATGTGCTTTTCGAAAAGTACATGGCCGAGGACTGCTTTTGGCATGCATCTGAAAGGGCCCTGAAGGGAAAGCGGGAAATCCTTGATTATTGGTCAAACAGCCATTCGGCGTTCAAGGAAACGCTGGGAACGCCTGAAAATGTGGTTTTCGGCGAGGGCCGTGTTTACCTGCAGGTCAAGATTCGTCTTGACTTCATCGAGGACGGTTCATTTTACGGCAGACCCCATAAGGAGGGTGATGTGTGCAGTTTCGGGTGCACTGACTACTACGAACTCGATGCCGAGGGTAAAATTAAGTATGGAATCGTTTACACCAAGTTCTTCGACTAAACGAATCGCCGTGCGATTGGAAAATACTATTACCGTAATATGGGTCCAGGTCTTGCTTTTTGCCTATTCCGATCGGTTCATGCACTGCCGGGTCATTTCACTCCCACGACGCGCATCAGAAAGAGAACGAGGCTCCCGATGGTCAGCATTGCCGAGAAGACGATGCCGAGCACGCAG
>Ga0105103_10000237_pt1 | contig 30933 bp, 27 predicted proteins | sample PPLLaktember2015_2_FD_79107 | JGI IMG/M metagenome (GOLD analysis project Ga0105103, IMG submission 79107) | Freshwater sediment microbial communities from Prairie Pothole Lake near Jamestown, North Dakota, USA - PPLs Lake P7 Core (6) Depth... | ecosystem: Environmental > Aquatic > Freshwater >...
GTTGTCGCCGGGCATCACGTGGAGCAGCTGGCCGGTGCCGAGCCCGATGAAGAGCCCGGCAGCAGCGGCCGCGCTGATCCACCGGCGGCTGACGCCTCCGACGGAGGGGCGGATAGGGCCCGGCGCGATGGGGAAGCGCAGCACACGGGCGCGCTGGCCCGCCTGTTCGATGCGTTGCAGGATGCGCTGCCGCTGCGTTTCGAGGGCGCGCTCGTCGAAGTGGGCGTCCGCTTCCGCGTGCGCGGCCGCACGGTAGGCGTCGAGCGCGGCGGCCAGCGTCGGGTCCGAGTCCTCGCGTCCTGTCATGCGTGCTCTCCCAGAATACCGCGCAGCTTGCGCAGTGCCCGAAACAAATGGACTCGAACCGTGGCCGCGCTCATCCCCGTGGCCGCCGCAATCTCCGCCGGTGTCTGCTCGTCCACCTGGCTCAAGGTGAACACCAGCCGCTGACGGTCGGGCAGGGCCGCAACCGCCTCTGAAACCTGCTGCCAACGCTCCCGGGCCAGCATCCGGCGTTCCGTGGAGGCATCGGCCGCCGGCAACTGTTCCACCATCCGCTCGTCGTCTTCATCAGCCGGCGTGACGACGAACCGTTGCTGCCGCGAGCGTGCCTTGAGCCGGTCGAGCGAGGCGTTGACCAGAATCCGCGTGAACCACGTGTCGAACGACAGGTCCTCGCGATACCGGTCGAGGTTCAAGAACACCTTGAGGAACGCGTCCTGCACGGCTTCGTCCGCATCGGCGGGGTTCCGGAGGTACTGGAAGGCCACCCGCAGAGCCCGGCGCTGGAGCAGCGCGACCAGCGCGCCGAACCGTTCGCGCGCCATATCCCGCTCGCCCTGGGCGAGCAGACCCTTGATCTCCGTCGCGAGGGCGGAGGCCCGGGAGGGGTGCGCCTCCCGCCCCCTTGCGGGAACGGTGGCGCCGGCGTCGAGAACCGAGCGTCCTGCCATGGGTTACGGGAATGGATCCAGTCTTGTTTACACGAATTGTAGCAGCAAGACCCCAAATCCTCGTAAGTTGTTGACTTCATGAGATTGGCATCTGTACGATCGATAGTTCATATGCTGCCCACGGGTCGAGGGCGGCCATGGAGTCATCACGTATGAGTACGCTACAGGCCGGAACTGGGCTCGAGGGCTACGGAATCCACACCAGCAAACCGGTGCACGTCAATCTGCCGGCACCGGTGCTCTACGAGCACGCGATTCGCCGTAATGAAGGGCTGGTGGCCGCCGACGGCCCGCTGGTCTGCCGCACGGGCGCCCACACCGGCCGCTCGCCCAACGACAAGTTCGTCGTGCAGGAACCGTCGAGCGAGGCCAACATCTGGTGGGGCAAGGTCAATCGGCCGATGCAACAGGCCCATTACGATGCGCTTCGCGCGGACGTGCTGGCCCACCTCGGTCAGCAGGAGCTCTACGTCCAGGACCTGTATGCCGGCGCCGACCCCACCTACCGCCTGTCGGTGCGCTTCGTCCAGGAATATGCCTGGCACAACCTGTTCGTCAGGAACCTGTTCATCGTGCCGCCCACCGCGGATCTGGCGGGCTTCCAGGCCCAGTTCACCGTGCTGACGGCGCCGTCCTTCAAGGCCGATCCGGCCAGGCACGGCACACGGTCCGACGTCGCCATTGCCCTCAACATGGCGGCGCGAGAAGTGATCATCGCTGGCACCAGCTACGCCGGCGAGAACAAGAAGGCCATCTTCACCGTGCTGAACTACGTGCTGCCGCTGCAGGGCGTCCTCGCCATGCACTGCTCGGCGAATATCGGCACCGGTGGCGACACGGCGCTCTTCTTCGGCTTGTCGGGCACCGGCAAGACGACGCTTTCCAGCGATCCGGAGCGCCGGCTGATCGGAGACGACGAGCACGGCTGGAGCGATCGCGGCGTGTTCAACTTCGAAGGCGGCTGCTACGCGAAGATGATCAAGCTGTCGGCCGAAGCCGAGCCCCAGATCTTCGGCACGACCCGCCGCTTCGGCACCGTGCTCGAAAACGTGGTGATCGATCCCGTCACGCGCGCCCTGAACTTCGACGATGCCTCGCTCACCGAGAACACGCGCGGCGCATACAGCATCGAGTCCATCGACAATGCGGTGCTCGAAGGCCTGGGCGGCCATCCCGAGAACATCGTCATGCTGACGGCCGACGCCTACGGCGTGCTGCCCCCGATTGCGCGGCTGTCACCGGAAGGGGCGATGTATCACTACCTCTCCGGCTATACCGCGAAGGTGGCGGGGACCGAGAAGGGCGTGACCGAACCGAGCGCCACCTTCAGCACGTGCTTCGGCGCGCCGTTCCTGCCGCTCAACCCGAACGTCTACGCGAAGCAGCTGGGTGAGCGGATCGCCAAGTACCAGTCGAAGGTGTGGCTCGTGAACACCGGCTGGACGGGCGGGCCGTACGGCGTGGGCAAGCGGATGAAGATCGCCTACACGCGCGCGATGATTCGCGCGGCGCTCTCGGGCGGGCTCGATCACGTCGGCTACCAGCGGCATCCGGTGTTCAACATCGACATGCCCACCAGCTGCCTCGACGTGCCGGCCGCCGTGCTCGACCCGCGCGGCACCTGGAGCGACAAAGCGGCCTATGACCAGCAGGCCGCCAAGCTCGCGGCGATGTTCGTCGAGAACTTCAAGACCTTCGAGGCGCACGTGGCGCCCGGGGTGAAGGACGCGGGCCCCCGCCTCTGACAGACACGGCATGAAAGATCACGGGATTCGGGGTACGATTCATGGTCGTCCCCGGATCCCGTGTTCTCATCTGAATCGTCATGCCTGTATACGAGCCCGTCATCGGTCTGGAAATCCACGCGCAGCTGCTGACCCAGACCAAGATCTTCTGCGGTTGTCCCACCTCGTTCGGCGCGCCTCCGAACACCCACGTCTGTCCCGTCTGCATCGGGCTGCCCGGCGCGCTGCCGGTCCTCAATCACCGCGCGGTCGACTTCGCCATCACGGCGGCGCTCGCGCTCGGGTGCCAGGTGCAGCCGCGCTCGGTGTTCGCACGGAAGAACTACTTCTACCCCGACCTGCCGAAGGGCTATCAGATCTCGCAGTACGAGTTGCCGCTCGCGCTCGGGGGCGGACTCGAGATCGACGTCGCCGGCGGGCGGAAGTTCGTGCATCTGACGCGCATCCACATGGAGGAAGACGCGGGCAAGTCGCTGCACGAAGGGTTCGCCGACTCCGATCGCAAGACCTACCTCGATTTCAACCGCAGCGGCGTGCCGCTGATCGAGATCGTGTCGGAGCCCGACATGCGGTCGGCCGAAGAGGCCGCCACGTTCTTCGAGCGCCTGCGCCAGATGCTGGTGTGGCTGGGGGTGAACGACGGGAACATGGACGAGGGCAGTCTGCGGTGCGACGCCAACGTCTCGGTGCGGCCGGTGGGCACGACCACGCTGGGGACCAAGACCGAGGTCAAGAACGTCAACTCGTTCCGCTACCTGCAGAAAGCCATCGAGTTCGAGATCGGCCGGCATATCGACGTGCTCGATCACGGCGGACGCATTGTCCAGGAGACACGCCTGTTCGACGCGGCCCAGGGCAAGACCTATTCGATGCGCAGCAAGGAAGAGGCGCACGACTACCGGTACTTCCCGGAACCCGATCTGCCGCCGCTCACCGTCGATGACAGCCGTCGCGAGGCGCTACGGGCTGTCCTGCCGGAGCTGCCCGAAGCGCGCAGCGCACGCTTTCAGGACCAGTATGGTCTGCCGGCCTACGATGCCGAACTGCTGACGCAGACGCGCGAGCTTGCCGAATACTTCGAGGCGACCGCCACCGCGGCGGGAAACCCGAAGGCCGCCAGCAACTGGGTGATGGGCGAGGTGCTGCGGACGATGAAGGAGCGGGCGGTTCCCATCGAACGCGTGCCGCTGTCGCCGGCAGCGCTGGCGGGGCTGATTCGGATCGTCGAGCGCGGCACCATCAGCAGCACTGTCGCCAAGGACGTCTTCGCCAAGATGTACGAGTCGGGCCGGTCGGCGGATGACATCGTCGCGGCCGATGGCCTGGCGCAGGTCTCGGACACGTCGGCCATCGAGCCCCACGTGCAGAAGGTCCTGGGAGGACATCCCGATGTCGTCGCCGAGATCCGTGCCGGCAAGGATCGCAAGTTCCAGTTCCTGGTCGGCCAGGTGATGAAGGAGAGTCGCGGCAAGGCGGATCCAAAGGTCGTGACCGAACTGCTGAAGAAGGCGATCAGCTAGCGATGCGGCGGGCCGCGGTCGTGGCGAGCGTCTATGTCGCGGCCGCGATGCTCCTCACGTGGCCCCTGGCCACGGCGTTCACCACCCGGCTCGGCGCGCTCGAAGGGGCCGGTGACCCTTACCTGAATCTGTGGACGCTGGGCTGGGGGATGCGGTCGTGGCTGCACGACCCGCTGGGCACGCTCGCGGGCCGCGCCTTCGACGCGCCCATCTTCTTCCCGTCGGCGCTGACGCTCACCTATTCCGATCACCAGCTCCTCCAGTCACTGGTCGCCGCACCGCTGTATGCGGCCACCGGGCAGCTCGTCCTCGCGTACAACTTCGTGCTCATCGGCTCGCTGGCGGTGAGCGGCATCGCGATGCACCTGCTGGCCCGGTCGGTGACGGGATCGACCAGTGCCGCATTCCTCGCGGGCCTGGCCTGGGCCTGCTGGCCATACCGCACCGCACATCTGCTGCATCTCCAGCTGCAGGCGCTCTATTTCCTGCCGCTGGCGCTCTGGGCGCTCACGCGGGTCGCGGCCGGGCGCCGTTGGCGTGACGCCGCCTGGCTCGGGCTGTTTGCAGGTCTGCAGGCGGTCGCATCCGTGTACTACGGGGTGATGACCGCCGTCGCGCTGGTCGTCGCCGCACCAACGCTGGCATGGGGAACGGGGCAGTGGCGGGGGAGGCGCTACTGGTCGCGAGTCGCCGGAGCCGGCCTGCTGGCCGGAGTCATCGTGCTGCCCGTTGCCGTCCCCTATCTCCGCTCGCAGGCGGCCGAAGGGTTCGGGCGCAACCTGTATGAAGCGGCGAATCATGCCGCCGCCTGGCAGAGCTACACGCAGGTGCCGCCGGACAACGCGCTCTATGGACGATCGGGGGTGCTGGCGCCGCGACCTCCTGTGCCGGGCGAACGTGACCGGCAGCACGTCGAGCACCAGATGTTTCCGGGCGTGGTGCTGCTGGTCTTCGCTCTGTGGGGACTGTGGACCGGTTGGCGTTCGGACCAACGCGTGCTGGCGGTGACGGCCGGCGCGCTCGTGGTTGCCGGGCTGTGGCTGTCGTTCGGGCCTGACGGACCGTTCGGACTGTACCGCTACGTCGCGACCCACGCATTCGGGTTCGAGGCCATCCGCGCGCCTGCCCGCTTCGCCGTGGTCGCGATGCTGGGGCTTGCGCTGCTCGCCGCGACCGGTCTGAAGCAGGCGTTGCACAGCGTTGCGGCGGGTGACGTGGCCCGCCAGGGCGCCTTCGCCGCCGTGGTGGTCGGGGCGCTGCTGCTCGAGTACACCAACGCGCCACTGGCTTTCGTCGAGGCCCCGGTCAGCGACACCGCCGTCGGCCGTTGGCTGCGCGACGCGCCGGGACCCGGTGCCGTGGCGTATCTGCCAGTTGGGATGGACCGGGAGAACACGCCGGCGATGGTGGAGGCCCTCCAGCACGGACGCCCCATCGTGAACGGCTACAGCGGGCAGCGTCCCGCGTCGTACACCGGCATCGTGGAATCCTTGGCGACGCTGCCGGGCGCCGAGGGCCGCGCGATGCTACGCGAGCTCGGCGTGCGCTTCGTGGTGTCGTCAGTGAGGTGGGACACCGGCGACCCGTCCTCGCCCTTCGTGGAACGAGCCGCCTTCGATGATCGCATCATCTACGAGCTGCGGTGGACACCCGAGAGCGAGGCAGCGCTGGTGGATACGCCCGCGGCCATGGCGCTTCCGCCGCCACCCGGCCCGGTGCCGTTTCCGCCGAACGAAGAGGCGACGTTCGCGGTGCGATGGATTGGCGATGTCTCGGCCGGCACGATTACGCTGCGAGCCCAGCCCCCGACGCCTGACGATCGTGACCGCTGGGCCGGAGTCGCCTGGCGTCTCGAAGCGTCGGCAAGCACGGCCGCCTGGGTGTCGCGCTTCTTCGAGGCCCGAGACGTCTTCACGACGCTGGCCGCCGGCGACCTCTCACCGTTGCTGCACCTGCGGCAGATCGATGAAGGCTCGCGCGAGCTGACGCGCGCCTACGTCTACGACACCGCGCGCCGCCAGGTGAGGGTGGCGCCGAGTCCGGGCGAGGCGATGTCGCCGGACGCGGACGCCACCCCGCTGGCGGCCGGCGCCCGCGACGCGGTCAGCGCCTTGTTCTACGTGCGAACCCTGGCGCTCAGCGAAGGCGGCGAGTTGGTCATCCCGGTCAACGATGCCGGCCGGAACTTGACAGTCCGGGTCAGCGCCGAGGGGACCGAGATGGTGACCACACCGCTCGGCACGATCCACGCCCTGCGGCTGCGCGTGATGATCGAGCGGCGGCTGGAACGACGGACCGGTGTGGGCGCCACGCTGTGGCTCTCCACCGATGCCCGGCGAGTGCCCGTGCGGCTGGATCTCTCGGCGGGATTCGGCCAGGTGCGCCTGGAATTAGTAGACTACCGGCCGTGATCGAAACACAGAATCTCGGCAAGGCGTACGGCGACGGCTTCTACGCCCTGCGAAACCTGACGGTGACGATCGACAAGGGGGAGTTCGTGTTCCTGACCGGCGCGAGCGGTGCCGGCAAGTCGACGCTCCTCAAGCTTCTGTTGCTGCAGGAGCGCCCGACGGAAGGTGACGTAGTCGTGGCTGGCCGGAATCTCGCCCGCCTGTCCCCGCGAGACGTGCAGGCATATCGCCGGTCGGTGGGCTTCGTCTTCCAGGACTTCAAGCTGATCGCCACCAAGACCGTCTTCGAGAACGTGGCGTTCGCACTGCGCGTGCTGGGGATCCCCATCGACCAGCAACGGCGCCGCACCTATCAGGCCCTGAAATGGGTGGGCCTGCAGCATCGACTGCAGGCCTTTCCTCCAGAGCTCTCGGGGGGCGAGCAGCAGCGCGTGGCGATCGCGCGTGCGCTGGTCAACGACCCGCAGCTGGTGCTGGCGGACGAGCCGACCGGCAATCTGGATCCGGAGCTGTCGATTGAAATCATGAAGCTCTTCCGCGAGATCAACACCCGCGGCACCACGGTGCTGGTCGCGACCCACAACCCCGAGCTCATCAGATTCGTGGGACGGAGGAGCATTCACCTGGAGCACGGACGGGCCGATGCGGATGGGGGCCTGCCGTGAGCATGCTGGCGTACGGTTTCCAGGAGGCGCTGGCCAGCCTCGTGCGGGGTGGCCGGGGCGCCGTGATGTCGATGGGCACCATCGCCATCGCGTTCCTGGCGCTCGGCGGCTTCCTGCTGATCACCTCGAATCTGCAGCAGGTGGCCCAGTTGTGGATGGACTCGGCCGAAGTGTCGGTCTTCCTGCGTGACGACATCTCCGAAGGGGCGCGCGCCGCCATCGACGCCGAGCTCCAGGAGGATGCGGCAGCCCTGCGCGTGGATTACGTCACCAAGGAGGCGGCAGTCGAGCGGTTTCGCGGTGACTTCCCTGAACTCGCGGACGTCGCCACCACGCTGGGCACCAATCCCTTTCCTGCCTCGTTCGAGGTGCGGCTGAGGCCCGGGTCGCGGGTCGCCGATGATGCGGCGCGCCTGTCGGCCAGCGTCGTCGCCATGGACGGCGTCGCGGATGTGCAGTTCGACCGCCGCTGGCTCGAGCGCGTGCTGTCGTTGATCGCGGGCGTGCGCGTCGCTGGCCTGGCCGTCACGATCGTGCTGCTGCTGGGGGCGGCGTTCACGGTCACTGCGGTCGTGCGGCTGTCGCTCCATGCACGGCGAGATGAGTTGGACATCATGCAGCTGGTCGGGGCGCCGATCTCGTTCATCCGCGGCCCCTTCGTCATCGAAGGGCTGATGCTTGGCGGCATCGGGGCCCTGCTGGCCGTCCTTGGCCTGGCGGCTGCGTTTGGCGTCGTACAGGGCTGGCTCGGCGCGGACTGGGCGGGCCTGCTCGGCGGTCAGCCGGTGAGCTTCCTGTCGTGGCGCGATATGGCACTGCTGACCGGCGCCGGCCTCGCGGTGGGATCCCTGGCCGGGCTCGTGGCGTCGCGCGCGGCCCGTTGACAAGGGGCAATCGACCTCTTTACACTTGGAGACGTCGGATATGCCGAGGTTACGGAATCGCCTCCCGAGTTTCCTCACCGACCGCCACGCGTCGATACCAGTATCGGCGCTGATTGAGTTCTACCGCGAAGAATTCCTGAAGCATCACCAATGCCTCCAGGAGCAGCGAGAGTACTTCTCCGAGCAGGCGATCTGCGGCGTCGAACGCGCCCTCCAGCGCGTGATGGCCGACCTCGAGAATCTCTCTGGCAAAGCGGACGCCGACGAAGTGATGGCGCGATTGCTCCGCGAGTTCGACGTCGTGACCGGTCTCTCCGCCTGGTCCGATCCGCTGAAGGTCCACTGAAACAGTCCCTCAAGAACGATGTGCTCCACGTGATCCAGGCGGCGCTGGATGGCGTGTCCGCTCCCCGTGTCGTCGCGCGTGCCTGCGAGACCCCCGCCACCCGCGAACGTCTCTTCGGCAGCCCCATTCATCTGGTTGCCGTCGGCAAAGCCGCGCCGGCCCTCGCTGTGGCGCTGATGTCGCGGCCGGGACTGCGCGTGACCTCGGCCCTCGCCATCGGCACGCATCCGGTCGCACACATGCCGGCATCGCTCGACTTCATGCCGGCGGGCCACCCCTATCCCGATGGGCGCAGCCGCGCCGCTGCAGTCGCCGCACTCGATCGAGCGTCCAGGGCCGGGCCTGACGAACACCTCGTGCTGCTGGTCTCGGGCGGTGCCTCGGCATTGATGTGTGAGGCCGCCGAAGGCCTGACGTTCGAGGACAAGCTGGCCGCCACACGGGCGTTCATGCTCGCAGGGGCCGACATTCACCAGTTGAATGCCCTGCGCAAGCACCTCTCGCGCGTGAAAGGCGGGTGGCTGGCAGCCGCATGCCGGGGCGTGACGACGACACTGGCGCTGTCGGACGTGGTGGGTGACGATCTCTCCGTCATCGGGTCCGGGCCCGGACTCGCGGACCCGTCGACATGGCAGGACGTGGCGGCGGCGTTGACCTCGCTGCGCGCCTGGGAGGCGATGCCAGACGCGGTGCGGGCGCGCCTCGAGGCGGGCCTTGCGGGCCAGGTCGCCGACACACCGAAGCCCGGTGATCCACGCCTCGCGCGGGCGCAGGGCTTTGTCGTGGGCCGCGCGGCGGATGCGGTGGAGGCAGCCCGCGCGAAGGCACACGCTCTCGGTTACCGGGCACTGGTGATGGATGAGCGAGTCACGGGCGAGGCACGGCGTGTGGCGCCCATGTGGCTGGCACGGGCACTATCCCTCGCGCGCTCGACCGACGGCCCTGCGTGCGTGATATCGGCTGGCGAGACCACCGTGAAAGTCACCGGCGCGGGCCTGGGAGGCCGGAATCTCGAATTCGCGCTCGCGCTGGCCGAGCCGATGCGCGACGTCCCCCACGCCGTGGTGGCGAGCGTGGGTACCGACGGCATCGACGGCACCAGCGGTGTCGCCGGTGGCTGGGTGGATGCCGAGACGGTGGACCGTGCCGCCGCGCGAGGCCTGCCGGCCATCACCGACGTTCTCGATCGCAACGATTCCTATAACTACTTCGCCCCATTGGGGGACGCGGTCCGGACCGGCCGAACCGACACCAACGTGGGCGATATTCAGATACTGCTTGTGAACCCGTGAGCAAGACCCAGTTCCTCTCCCGCCTGCGGGAGCGCCTGACGCACCCGGCCAGCGCGGACGAAATCATCCGCATCCTGCGGATCCCCCGCCTCGAGCGGCCAACGGCCAAGCGTCAGCTGCGCGCCCTTCTGGATGAAGGTGCCCTGGTCCTCGTGCGCGGTCACCTGTACGCGTTCCCGCGGGGCGGGCAGAAGCGCGGCCCCGAGAAGCCGCGGCCGCTGCTGCAGCACGCCGTTGGCCGATTCGAGCGCGACCGCACCGGGCAGGCGTACATCGTTCCCTTCGATCGCCGCGCCATCGACGACATCTTCGTCCCGCGCGCGGACACCGCGGGCGCCGAGCCGGGGCAGATGGTGCTGGTGGAGATCACCCGCCACGGCGCGGCCGGCCATGCCCCTCGCGGTGTCGTCACCGAAGTGCTCGGCGCGATTGACGACCCGGGCGTCGACACCGAGATCATCCTGCGCAAGCACGCCATTCCGGACGCGCACCCCCCCGAGGTGATCGCGGAGGCGGAACAGATCGGCGCACAGATGCGCGCGGAGGATCTCCAGGGCCGCACCGACTTCCGGGACCGCATCGTCGTCACGATCGATGGCGAGCACGCCCGCGATTTCGATGACGCCATTTCGATCGAGCGGCTGCCCAACGGCCATTACTGGCTGGGCGTGCACATCGCGGACGTCGCGCACTACGTGAGGGAGGGCACGGCGCTCGACCGCGAGGCGTACGAACGCGGGACGTCGGTCTACTTCCCGGAGCGTGCCGTGCACATGTTCCCGGAGGCGCTGGCAACAGGCGTGTGCTCGCTCAATCCTCACGTCGATCGGCTGGTGCAGTCGTGCTTGATGGAGGTGACCGCCAAGGGCAACGTGGTGCGTCACGAGATGCATGACGGGATCATCCGCAGCACCGCGCGGATGACCTATACGGCCGTCAACGCCATCCTCACGGATCGCGATCCGGAGATCCTTGCGCAGCATCGCGAGCTGGTGCCGACCTTCGAGTTGATGCACCAGCTCTTCACGATCCTGAACGGACGCCGGAAGCGACGGGGCTCGGTCGACTTCGACCTCCCCGAGCCGGAAGTGATCCTCGACACCGAGGGTTTCATCGCCGACATCGTGCCGTCGGAGCGCAACGTCGCGCACCGACTGATCGAAGAGTTCATGCTGCTGGCGAACGAGACCGTGGCGGCGCATCTCGAGGGCGCGGGTATGCCGTCGCTCTACCGCATTCACGAGGCGCCGGATGCCCTGAAGGTGGAGGAGTTCGAGGCGTTCATCAGCTCGCTGGGCTACTCCCTTGGCGCGCCGCCGGGCGGCGTGCAGCCGACGCACTTCCAGACGCTCGTCGAGCGCATCCGGGGCACACCGGTGGAGCGGCCGATCGCCTTCCTCATGCTTCGCACCATGCAGAAGGCGCGCTACGACTCGGTGAACATGGGCCACTTCGGTCTCGCGGCGTCGAGCTACACGCACTTCACCTCGCCCATCCGCCGGTATCCCGATCTCGTGGTCCATCGGGTCTTGCGCGAGCTCCGGCACACCAAAGTGCTGGCTGAACGGCGCGAAGACCTTGCGGTGACGCTCCCGGAGGTCGGCCGCCACACCTCCGAACGCGAGCGCCGGGCCGACGATGCGGAGCGTGAGCTGATTCAGTGGAAGAAGGTCCGCTTCATGGCGGACAAGGTGGGCGAGGCCTTCGATGGCTATATCACCGGGGTCACGCCCTTCGGCCTGTTCGTCGAGCTGGTGGATCACTACGTCGAAGGCCTGGTGCACGTCTCCGGGCTGAATGACGACTTCTACCGGTTCCTCGAGGGCTCGCACACGCTGATCGGCGAGCGGACCGGTCGGGTCTTCCGGCTCGGCGACCACGTCCGGGTGCAGATCGCCCGCGTCGACATGGATCGCCGCATGATCGACCTGGCGCTGGAGCAGGTCATCGACGCGGCGCGTGACGGAGCCGACGCACCGTTCAGGAGCCGGACGCGTCTCAAGAAGGAGCAGCGCAAGGCCACGCCCGAACAGCGGCGCACACGGCGCAAGCAGCGGCCTGGCCGGCAGGAGCGCGCGCAGAAGAAGAAGCGATGACCCGACTCGTCGTCGGCACCGCCGGCCACATCGACCACGGCAAGAGCACGCTCGTGCATGCGCTCACCGGGATCGATCCCGACCGCCTGAAGGAAGAGAAGGCCCGAGGCATCACCATCGAGCTCGGCTTCGCGCACGCCACAATCGGTGATGCCCGAATCGCATTCGTCGACGTGCCGGGTCACGAGCGGTTCGTGCGCACGATGCTGGCGGGTGTCGGGGGCGTGGACTTCGTGATGCTGATCGTCGCGGCTGACGAGAGCGTCATGCCGCAGACGCGCGAGCACTTCGACATCTGCCGCCTGCTCGGGCTTCACGACGGCTGCGTGGTGATCACCAAGGCCGATGCGGCCGACGCCGACACTCGCGCCCTGGTCGCGCTCGAAATCGCCGACCTGGTGCGCGGATCGTTCCTCGAGGGCAAACCCGTGCTCGAAGTGTCAGCCAGGACCGGCGCGGGGCTCGACGGTCTGCGCGACATCCTGGCCGCGGCGGCCAGCCACCCGCGCGCGCGGCCGGAAGCGGGCGCCGTACGGCTGCCGATCGATCGGGTGTTCACGATGCGCGGGTTCGGCACGGTCGTCACCGGCACGCTGGTCTCGGGCACGGTGCGCCTGGGCGATGAGTTGACGCTGGTGCCGGGCACGGCGACGCCCAAGGTGCGGGGCCTGCAGGTCCACGGGCGAGCGGAGGAGATGGCGTCGGCCGGCCAGCGAACCGCCATCAACCTCGGCGGCGTGGAGTTGGCCGACGTGACCCGTGGCCAGACACTGGCCAGCCCACGGTCGCTGTCGGTGACGCGGCGCGTCGACGTCGCGCTGGATCTGCTGGCCTCGGCCCGGCCCTTGAAGCACGGCGCCCGCGTGCGCGTGCACCACGGCACCGCAGAAGTCTTCGGCCGCGTCTCGTTGGCCGGCGCGGACGTGGCGGACGTCCCGTCCGGCGGGTCGGCACTTGCCCGGCTGCGATTGGAATCGCCAGCCGTCCTGACGCGGGGTGATCGGGTCATCCTGCGAGCCTACTCGCCGCCGCTCACGATCGGCGCCGCGACCGTGGTCGATCCCGCTCCGACGATGCCCGGTGTCAGGAGCCCCGCGGGACTTCGGCGCCTCGAGGAACTGGAGCAGGCGGACGGTCCGCAGGCACTTGCCGCCATGGTGCGGGAACGCGGACTGCGCGGCATTCCTCTCGACGATGCCGTCGCGCGCGTGGGCCTCCCGCCGGGACAGGTCGACGCCGTGGTGCAGGGACTGGAGCGGGCGGGCACTCTCCGGCGGGCGGGCGACCAGTTGGTCTCGACGAAGGCCATCGACGATGTCTCGGCGAAGCTGGTGACGCTCGTCAAGGAGTTCCACGCACTGCAGCCGCTCAGCGAGGGCCTGCCTCGAGAAGAGGCGCGAGCCCGGCTGTTCGCCGGCGTGGACGGCGCGGTCTTCGAGACCGTGATGCGCGGACTGACGGCGGCCCGCGCGCTCGTGGATCGGGAACGGCTCGCGCTTCACGGTTACCGCATGGCGTTACCCGGGGGGGAAGTCACCGTCGCGGCCGTGGAAACGGCGTATCGCCAGGGTGGATTGACGCCGCCGGATCTCGCCGGCATCGCCGCCAGCACGGGGCTGGCGGCCAGTGTCGTGGAGACCGCCACGACTTACCTGTTGCGTCAGAAGATCTTGCTGAAGCTGGACACCCTGGTCCTGCACAAGGACGCGCTCGACGGGCTGAAGCGCGACATGGCCGCGCTCAAGACGGGCGCTGGAAGTGGGCTGGTGCGGTTGGATGTGGGAACGTTCAAGGAGCAATACGGAATCACGAGGAAATTCGCCATTCCACTGCTGGAGTACCTGGACCGGGAGCGGGTCACGCGCCGGATGGGCGACGCGCGCGTGCTCCTGTGACCGCTAGTCGGTCTTGTCGTCCGAGCTCTTGACCGAGCTCTTGAAGTTCTTGATGCCGGCTCCGATGCCGCGGCCCAGTTCGGGGAGGCGGTTGGCTCCGAAAATGAGGATGACAATCGCCAGAATGATCAGCATTTCCGGCAGACCGAGTGGTCCGAACAAGGCGATGACCTCCATAATCGTGAAACTCCTTCCAGCTGCCCCGGAGGCAACCTCAGCGCAAATTGTAGCACTGAAGCCGGACGCCTCTCTGGCGCGTCAAAGCAGTAGGGCGCTGGCTTTGCCCTTGTCAGCACCAAACCCGTCGGTCACAATGACCAGTAAGCAACCTTTTCCGGATGGCTGAATCCACCCCTGCTGCTGCGCTGCCCGACGCCGATGGGCCCCTTCATGTGCGGGCCGATCGTCCGGTCGATGTGCATTTTTCGTTCGAGCAACGCCGCTCGGACGTCGGCGTCGGCGCGTCGGTTGGCGCGCACATCGTGCTCGGGCTGCTCGCGGTGTTGCTCATGCGGTACCAGCCGGAGCGTCGTCCCGTTGACATTGCGCCAGAGGTGATGCCGCTCGACCGCATCGTGTGGATCGCGGAGCCCGGGCCTGGTGGCGGTGGTGGCGGCGGGGGCAACAAATCGCCCGATCCCCCTCGCAAGGCCGAGTTGCCCGGCAAGGACGCGATTACCATCCCCGTCGAAAAGAAGCCGGTGCCGGCCCCTCCCAAGGTCGAGGAACCCCCACCCGAGCCTCCGCCACTGGAGGCGTTGAACATTCCCGCCATGAACATGGCAGCGGGACAGCAGACGTTGCCAGGCACGCTGCAGAGCGGCAACGTCGCCTCCGAATCGCAGGGGAGCGGCAGTGGCGGTGGAGCCGGAACCGGCACCGGGACCGGCATCGGGTCAGGTCAAGGATCGGGGCTCGGGCCCGGCCGCGGTGGTGGCACTGGCGGCGGCGCGTATCGGCCTGGCGCGGGGATCACGCTGCCGCGCGTGCTTCGCGAAGCCAAGCCGCAGTACACCGCCGACGCGATGCGCGCCAAGGTCCAGGGCTCGGTGTGGCTCGAGTGCATCGTCATGCCGGACGGATCGGTGGGAGACGTGCGCGTCACCAAGTCTCTGGATCCCATCTTCGGCCTCGATCAGGAAGCGATCAAGGCCGCGAAGCTGTGGCGGTTCTCGCCGGGCATGCGGCAGGGTGAGCCGGTGCCGGTGATCATCACGATCGAGCTCACTTTCACCCTTCGGTAAATCACCCGCCGCGAATCTCGTCCGATGCGCGCAGACGTCAGCCGCCTCGCAGCCATCTTCCTCCTCGTCGCCGTCTCCTCGGTGCTCGTGCGAACCATCTCCTCCCAGCCGTCGGCCGCCACGCAGGCGCCCCTTGCGCTCAAGGCGAGCGTCGTCCGCACTTACCCGCACGATCGAGCCGCCTTCACCCAGGGGCTGATCTGGCGGGACGGCGCGCTCTACGAGAGCACGGGGCTCGTCGGCCGATCGTCGTTGCGGAAAGTGGATCTCGCCACGGGGAAGGTGACGAAGCAGGTGGATGTGCCGACGCCGTACTTCGCGGAGGGACTGGCCGACGTGGGCAACCGGCTGCTGCAACTCACCTGGCAGCATGGACGGGTGTTCGTCTACGACAAGGGCACGTTCGGACGGATCGGAGAGCTCCATTACCAGGGTGAGGGCTGGGGGTTGTGTCACGACGGCCGGTCGATTGTGATGAGCAGCGGCAGCGATGCACTGACGGTTCGTAATCCGGCCACGTTCGCGGTGACCCGCACGGTGAAAGTCACCATGGACGGGCAGCCACTCGAGGGGCTCAACGAGTTGGAGTGCGTCGGCGGTGAGGTCTACGCGAACGTCTGGACCACCGAGACGATCGTCAGGATCGACATGAAGACCGGGCGGGTGAACGCGCGCATCGATGCCTCGGGACTGCTCGCGCCGACGGACCGGGTCGGGGTGGACGTCCTCAACGGCATCGCGCACGACCCGGCAGACGGCACGTTCCTGATTACAGGAAAGCTGTGGCCCAAACTCTTCAGGGTGAGATTCGTCCGATGAAGAACAGTCTTGCGGCGTTCCTCTGCCTCCTGTCGCTGGCCACGGCCGCCTCGGCGCAGCCCTCGTATCCCGCTCCCGTCGAGAACGATTTCGTCGCGCGGGACGTCCAGTTCCAGAGCGGCGAGCGGGCCCCCGAGATCCGCCTGCATTACCGGACGATCGGGCAGCCGCGCAAGGATGCCGACGGTGTGGTCCGGAACGCGGTGCTGATCCTGCACGGCACCGGCGGCAGCGGGCGGGGATTCGTCTCGGAGAACTACGCCGGCCGTCTCTTCGGACCGGGCCAGCTGCTCGACGCGCAGCGCTATTTCATCATCCTGCCCGACAACGTCGGCCACGGACAGTCGAGCAAGCCCAGTGACGGACAGCGCATGCGGTTTCCGCAGTATCGCTACACCGACATGGTCCGGCTCCAGCATCGTCTCGTGACCGAGGGCCTGGGCCTGTCACAGCTGCACCTGATCATGGGCACCTCGATGGGCGCCATGCATGCGTGGATGTGGGGCTACATGTACCCCTCCTTCGCGCAGGGGCTGGTGCCGCTCGCGAGCAATCCGGTGGCGATCGCCGGCCGCAACCGCGTGTGGCGGAAGCTCCTGGTGGACGCCATCGTGACCGACCCGACATGGAAGGGTGGCGAGTACACGGAGCCGCCTCGAGGGATGGCCAGCGCGCTGGGCTTCCTGCTCCTGGCGACGAGCGTGCCGCTGCAGTGGCAGAAGCAGTTTCCCACGCAGGCGGCCGCCGATGCGTGGCTGGACGATCAGATCAAGGCCCGTCTGAAGAGCACGGACGCGAACGACACGATCTATCACTTCCGGGCGTCCGAGGACTTCGATCCGTCCGGCCACCTCGGCGAGATCACCGCGCCGCTGCTGGCCATCAACTCCGCCGACGATTTCGTCAACCCTCCGGAGCTGCCGATGATGCAGAGCCTGATCGCGCAGGTGAAGCGGGGGCGATTCGTGCTCGTCCCGATCTCCGACGAGACCCGCGGACATGGCACGCACTCGCTGCCACAGGTCTTCGGCCCCTACCTCGCCGAGTTCCTGAAGACGCTCGATCGATAGGTCGCCCGCACGAGAGAGGCCCGGCAGCCTCGTCGGCCCCGGGCCTTGTCACGCGCCGCCTCCCTGGCGCTGGAACGGCGCGACTACTTCTGCCTCACACGGACTTCCGTGGCGCGGAGTGTGGTCCCCGAAGCCTGGTAGGTGACGGTGACGCGGTTGCCCTTCGAGACCAGGTCGGTGATCGTGACTTTCCCCTTCGACGCCGCGGTGCCAGCGCCCTCGCCGACGACCTTGGTGTTGGCGTCAATGGTGTAGGTCTGGGTGAAGGTGCCGCCTGCGGCGACCGTGCCGGTGATGGTCAGCGAGGTTCCGGAGACGGCGCTCACCGTCCCATTGGCTGTCTCGGACTTCTCGGCGGCGCGCGTCTCCGAGGTGCTCCCGCCCCCGGGGCCAGGAGAGCTGATCCGTTGAACCGTCGTGGCCTGCAGCATGCCGCCCGTCTCGCGATAGTTCACCTCGACGGCGTCGCCGACCTTGAGCACCTCCGCCAGTTTGGGCCCGGTGGCGCCCTTGGCTGCCGCCTCACGAGAGGCGGTCCCGCCGCCTTCGGCAATCACTCTCGTCGATGCGTCGACGGTGAATGTGAGCTCCTGCGCGCCTGCCTTCACCGTGACGGTGTCACCGGCCATCGCCGTCACCGTACCGCGCGCCGATTTCGAGCTCTGCGCGTGAATGGGCACGAGGAGCCACACGAGCAGAACCAGGACCGAATTGACAACAAGCATCCGTCGCATATGGTTCTCCTTCCGAAAGCAACCGCGATACGCCGAGTGAGACCTACGTCCGCTGGAAGATGAGAGCGCAAACGCTTGTCCGTTCAACGCCGGAAGAAAGGTGCGACGACGCCGCGGTAAGAACCGGGGCGAATCTGTCGAGAAGGGGAATCCTACGCCGAACGTTCGCCGGGCTCAACTGATGCGTCGAGACGGCCGGGGTGGCGTCTACGGATGGGGTGGATTGGTGGCGGGGCGCCATCAAGACCAGATGGCGAAAAAACACAGGCCCGGTGGAACCAAAGTCCCGCCGGGCCTGCAATCAGATCGACAGATCGCTCAGATCGACACGTCACCAAATCACGAGATCGTCAGATCTCGGGTTCTAGTACATGCCTCCCATGCCGCCGCCGCCCGGCATCGCCGGAGCTTCCTTCTTGTCCTCAGGAATCTCGGCGACGATCGCCTCGGTCGTGAGGAGGAGGGAGGCGATGGACGAGGCGTTCTGCAGTGCGTTGCGGACCACCTTGGCCGGGTCGATGACGCCCGCCTTCACGAGGTCCTCGTAGACGTCGGTGGCCGCGTTGAAGCCCTCGTCGCCCTTGCCTTCCTTCACCTTGGCCACGACGATGGAGCCTTCGTGGCCGGCGTTGGCGGCAATCCAGCGGCAGGGTTCTTCAATGGCGCGGCGGATGATGGCCACGCCGACGGCCTGATCGCCCTCGAGCTTCAGACTGTCGAGCGACTTGCTCGCGCGCAGCAGGGCCACGCCGCCGCCGGGCACGATGCCCTCTTCGACAGCGGCCTTGGTCGCGTGCATCGCGTCTTCGACGCGGGCCTTCTTCTCCTTCATCTCGGTCTCGGTAGCGGCACCGACCTTGATGACGGCGACGCCGCCCACGAGCTTCGCGAGGCGCTCCTGCAGCTTCTCACGGTCGTAGTCCGACGTGGTCTCCTCGGTCTGCACGCGGAGCTGCTTCACGCGACCCTCGATCTTGGCTGCCGTGCCGGCGCCTTCGACGATGGTCGTGTTGTCCTTGTCGATCGTGACCTTCTTGGCCTTGCCGAGGTCCTCGATCTTGATGTTCTCGAGCTTGACGCCGAGATCCTCGGTGATGGCGTTGCCGCCGGTGAGGATGGCGATGTCCTCGAGCATGGCCTTGCGGCGGTCACCGAAGCCCGGGGCCTTGACGGCCGCGGCCTGCAGCGTGCCACGCAGCTTGTTGACGACCAGGGTCGCCAGCGCCTCGCCTTCGATGTCCTCGGCGATGATCAGCAGCGGACGGCCGAGACGGGCCACCTGCTCGAGCACGGGCAGCAGGTCCTTCATCGAGCTGATCTTCTTTTCGTGGATCAGGATGACGGGGTTCTCGAGCACCACTTCCATGCGCTCGGGATCGGTGACGAAGTAGGGCGAGAGGTAGCCGCGGTCGAACTGCATGCCCTCGACCACGTCGAGTGTGGTTTCCAGCGTCTTGGCCTCTTCGACCGTGATGACGCCGTCCTTGCCGACCTTCTCCATGGCCTCGGCGATGATCTTGCCGATGGTCTCGTCGGAGTTGGCGGAAATGGTGCCGACCTGGGCAATCATGTTGCCCTTGACCGGCTTGGCCATCTTGCGGATTTCGGCGGTGATGGACTCGACGGCCTTCTCGATGCCCTTCTTCAGTTCCATCGGGTTGGCGCCGGCAACGACATTGCGTGCGCCTTCGCGGTAGATGGCCTGGGCCAGCACCGTCGCCGTGGTCGTGCCGTCACCGGCCGTGTCCGAGGTCTTGCTGGCCACTTCGCGCACCATCTGCGCGCCCATGTTCTCCAGCGGGTCCTTGAGCTCGATCTCCTTCGCCACCGTCACACCGTCCTTGGTGATGGTGGGGGAGCCGAACTTCTTGTCGAGGACGACGTTGCGGCCCTTGGGGCCGAGGGTGACCTTCACCGCGTCCGCGAGCTGGTTGACGCCGCGCAGGATGGCCTGCCGCGACTGCTCGCCGTAGATGATATGCTTTGCCATAGTCGTGAGTCTCCGTCCCTACTGCTTCTTGCCGCCTTCGATCACGGCGAGCACTTCGTCCTCGCGCATGATCAGGTAATCCTCGCCGTCAACCTTCACTTCCTGTCCGGAGTACTTGCCGAACAGGATCGTGTCGCCTTCCTTGACGTCCAGCGCGATGCGCTTTCCGTCCTTGTCGGCCTTGCCGGCTCCGACTGCGACCACCTTCCCCTGCTGCGGCTTTTCCTTGGCCGAGTCGGGGATGATGATGCCGCCGAACTTCTGTTCTTCTTCCTCGATGCGCTGCACGAGGATGCGGTCGTGAAGCGGTCTCAACGCCATGCTCGTAACTCCGTCTTCCTAAAGGATTCGGTTCCCGGCTGGTCTGGGCCGCGGTGCCACAGGCACTACGGCCAGCGGCCGGGGTCAAAGGGCTATCAGGGGTCTCACGCGTCTGCTAGCAGTCGACCCCATGTCAAGCTAGCAGTCAGTAATGACGACTGCTAATTGTAGAGAACCGTGCGCGACGCTGTCAAGGCGGGACTGGCGTCCCCAATCTGCGTCCCGGGAATGGCCGAGATGGCGCCCTATCTGGGCCGGATCTTCAGTTCCTTGATCTTGCGGGTGAGGGTATTGCGATGCACGCCGAGCGTGTCGGCAGCGCGACTCAGGTTGCCGTCGCTTTGCTGGACGACGCAGGTGATGAAGCGCTTCTCGAACTCGCGCTGCGCGTCGTCGTAGCGGATGCCCTTGTCCACCATCTCGGTGACGAGCTTCTCGAGGATCTCACGCACGGGCGGACACCTGCGGGCGGGAGGCCATCATCGGGCCGCCGTGACCAGTTCGGCGCCGGTCAGCCGGCGATAGGCGTCCAGATACTTCTCGCGGGTGCGGGAGATGACGTCCGGGGGCAGCGAGGGCACCGGCGGCTGCTTGTTCCACTTGATCGACTCGAGGTAGTCGCGGACGTACTGTTTGTCGAAGCTCGGTTGCGGCCCGCCCGGGGTGTACAGGTCGGCCGGCCAGTAGCGGGAGGAGTCGGGCGTCATCATCTCGTCGATGAGCAGCAGCTCGCCTTCGTCCGTGAGTCCGAACTCGAACTTGGTATCGGCGAGGATGATGCCGCACGAGGCTGCATGCTCGACGCCGAAGGCGTACAGCGCCAGTGTCAGGTTCTTGAGCCGCGCCAGCAGCTCCGCGCCGACCACTGCGGCGGCCTGCGCTTCAGTGATGTTCTCGTCGTGCCCGGACTCCGCCTTGGTCGCCGGCGTGAACAGTGGTTCGGGAAGCCGGTCCGATTCGCGCAGGCCCTGCGGCAGCGCCACTCCGCAGAGCTGTCCCGTCGCCTTGTAGTCCTTCCAGCCGGAACCGGAGATGTAGCCGCGAGCCACGCACTCGACTTGCAGCGGCGTGGTCCGTCGCACGAGCATCGACCGGCCCTCCAGCAGTTCCGCGTGCGCGCGCGCGGCCGCCGGGTAGGTGGCCACGTCCGTGCTGAGCAGATGGTTGGCGACGAGATGCCGGGTGCGGTTGAACCAGAACGCCGACAACTGCGTGAGGACGCGGCCCTTATCCGGGATTCCCGAACCGAGCACGTAGTCGAACGCCGAAATGCGATCCGTGGCGATCATCACCAGGGCATCGTCCACGGCGTAGACGTCGCGCACCTTGCCGCGGCGCACCAGAGTCAGGCCATCGAGGGACGTGTCGAGAACAGGAGTGGATGCGCTCACGGAGACACCGATCCTAACGAGCCGGTGACTGAGACGCAAGGCGGGAGGTGAGCGGGAACAACCTTTGGTCCTCTGCCCAATCCGGTCGGCTCCCGATACCGTCTGCGTATAACATGTGAGTGTTTTGCGAGCAACATTTCGCACCGTAATCGTTGCCCTCCTGGCTATTGGACTGGTGGCGGTGTTCTTGAGGAATGCCGATCTCGAGCGCGTGTGGCAGGCGATGCGCGCGGCCCGCCCCGAATTGCTGGCGGCGGCGGTCGGCCTCACGCTCATCACCTATGTCATCAGGACCGAGCGCTGGCAGTACCTGCTCGAGCCGCTCGGCAAGACCCGTTTCCAGGTGGCGTTCCGCGCCACGGTGATCGGCTTCGCGGCCTCGTCGGTGCTGCCGGCGCGCGCGGGCGAAGTGCTGCGGCCCTATCTGCTGGCGCGTCGTGAGGGGCTGAGTGCCACGGCGACGTTCGCCACCATCATCGTCGAGCGGATCCTCGATCTGGTGGCGGTGCTCGTGCTGCTGGCGACCTACCTCATCGTGTTCGATACCGGCATGGCGACGCGGGATTCCGCGCTCTTCGCCGCCATCCGTCTCGGCGGGCTCGTCATGGCGCCGGTCGCCGTCGTCTCGCTGGTCGTCATGTTCGTCCTCGCCGGCCACCCGGAGTGGCTTCGCACCTGGCTGTCCGCTGCCGAGCGGATTCTTCCGGCGCGGCTGTCGTCGCTTCTCAGCCGTCTCACGCGGATGTTCTCCGAAGGCTTCGGCGTCCTGCGCCGGCCGGAGCGGCTGCTGGCGAGCATGGGCTGGACGTTGGTGCTGTGGGTGGTCATCTGCATGGAGACCTGGGTGGTCGCCCTCGCGTTCGGTATCGACATGCCGTTCGCGGGCTCCTGGCTGATGCTCGCGCTCCTCGTGGTCGGCGTGGCCGTGCCCACGCCAGGCGGCGTGGGTGGCTTTCACGAGGCGTTTCGCCTCGGCGCCACCGCGTTCTTCGGGGCGGACAACAACGCGGCGGTGGGGGCGGCCATCCTGCTGCACGCCACGTCGTTCGTGCCGGTGACGCTGCTGGGGTTCTGGTATGCGACGCAAGAGGGACTGAGTATGAAGGGGATCACTGACATGACCCAGGGCGCCGAACCACCCGAGGTGAAGGCATGAAGTGCCCGTTCTGCGGACACATTGGCGACAAGGTCGTCGACTCGCGGGAGAGCCGTGAAGGCGACTCGATCCGCCGGCGCCGGCAATGCCTCAACCCCGAGTGCCACCGGCGCTTCACCAGCTACGAGCGGATCGACGAGATCCCCTACATGGTCGTGAAGAAGGACGGCACGCGGGAACGCTTCGAGCGGCAGAAGCTGATGGCCGGGCTGCTGCGGGCGTGCGAGAAGCGCCAGGTGAGCGTCAACGCAATCTCCGACATCGTCGATCGCGTCGAGTCGATCCTGCAGGAGCGCCCGGACAAGGAGATCTCGACGCAGGAGGTCGGAGCCTTCGTGATGGAGGAGCTGAAGAAGCTCGACAAGATCGCGTACGTGCGGTTCGCCTCCGTCTATCGAGACTTCCGCGACATCGACGATTTCGAGAAGGAGGCGCGGGCCCTTCGCGGCACGAAGGGCTAGCCCGCCGCCGTGCCAGCCACCCGTTCCTCACCGGCGGTTCGTCCGGCGGCGCCCGTGCCGGCCGCGGAGGCGGCTGCGCGCCGGCCCTTCCGGGACAACCCGCGTCTGATCCTTGCGGGCATCATCATGCTGCTCGCGGTGCTGGCGGGCCTGTTGGTGGTCGAGGATCGCACCTCGCGCCTGGCCCCCGACTTCCTGGCCGAGGTCGTGCTGTACGCACTCTCGGCCACGAACCTCACGATGCTCCTGGCGCTGGTGTTCCTGCTGGCGCGCAACGTCATCAAGTCCATCGTCGAGGGGCGCCGCGGCCTGCCGTTCGCCCGCTTCCGCGCCAAGCTCGTGCTGACCATGCTGGGGATGACCATCATCCCGGCGGTGCTGGTGCTGCTGGTTGGCAGCCGCGTCGTGCTCACGGCCGTCGATCGATGGTTCAACACGCCAGTCGACGAGATCCTGTCGTCGGCCAACAGCATCGCCGCCGACTACTATCAGGAGCGGCAGCGCGTCGTCAGTGAACAGGCCGCGCGCATTGCAGGGCGACTGTCGGCGGAGAATCTCGGCGCGACCGATCTGACACGGGTGCGCGGCGTGGTCTCGCCCGAAGTGGGCGGCGCCCGTCCGGCGCTCGTCCAGGTGTACCGCGTGGTGCCCGCCGCGGATGGGGGCACCTCGGTGCTGCCGGTGGTGGACGTGGCGGCGCCAACCATTCCGCAGGGATGGGCGCGCGCCTCCGCGGATCGCATGGCCAGTCAGGCGGCCGCCGGAGCCGAGCCCACTCCGTGGATGCTCGAACCGATCACCGGTGGTGGTGAGCTGTTACGGGTGGCGCATCCGGTACGGAACGACGGCACGACGGTCGGAGTCGTCGTGGCGTCCGAGTACCTGGCGGGCAGCCTGGCCGAGCGCTCCCGGCGGATGACCCAGGCGTACGAGGACTACAGCCAGCTTCGCGTGCTGCGTCAGCCGCTGGCGGGCGTCTACGTCTCGTTCTTCGTCATGGTCACGCTGTTCATCCTGGTGGGGGCGACCTGGCTCGGGCTGTACCTGGCGAAGCGGATCACGCGCCCGGTGCAGGCGCTGTCCATCGCCGCGCGCGAGATCGGCGCCGGCCATTACGACCACCGCATTCAGCTCGAAGCGGCCGACGAGTTCGGCGCGATGGTCGACGCCTTCAACACGATGGCCGCCGAAGTGGCCTCGAGCCGGCGCCGGCTGGAACGCGCCAGTGTCGACCTGCAGCGGAAGCACGAAGAGGGCGAGAGCCGTCGCCGCTATATCGAGGCGGTGGTCGAGCGGATTGCAACTGGCGTCGTCTCGATCGATCGCACCGGCCGCATCGGCACCATCAACTCCGCTGCCATCCGGCTGCTCGAGCTCGAGCCGAACGCCACCGGCGAGCCAGCGGTGGACGTGTTCTCGCGAGCGGACCTCGCCCCGGTCAACGAACTGCTCGAGCAATCGGCGCGGGCCCGCACCGATGCGCTGGCGCAGGAGATCGCCCTGGTTCGCGACGGGCGCGAGCGCAATCTGGCGGCCGCAGCCACGCGCATCCTGGACGCCGCCGGCGGCTACGACGGGACCGTCCTCGTCGTCGACGATGTCACCCCGCTGATTCGCGCACAGAAGGTGGCGGCCTGGCGCGAGGTGGCCCGGCGCCTGGCCCACGAGATCAAGAACCCGCTGACGCCGATTCAGCTCTCCGCCGAGCGCATGCGGCGCAAGCTGACCGACCTGGACCCGCCACTGCTGGACCTCGTGCAGGAGTGCACGAGCACGATCATCGGCGAGGTCGAGTCCCTCAAGGGGCTGGTCGACGAGTTCTCGCAGTTCGCGCGCATGCCGGCGCCCAGGGCGGTGCCGACGGATTTGACCGGGCTGATCAACGACACGCTCGCGCTCTACGACGGGTTGTTCACCGACGTCTCGTTCGAGCGGTGGTTCGACCCGTCTGTGGTTGACGTGCGGGTGGACCCCGAGCAGTTGAAGCGCGTCCTGATCAACCTCATTGACAACGCCATCGAGGCGATGGGCCGACACGGCGCCATCGTCATCGAGACGGCGCGCGATCGCCCGAACGGGTTCGTTCGCATCGTGGTCGCCGACAACGGTCCGGGGATCCCCGAAGGAGAGCGCGAGAAGCTGTTCCTGCCGTACTACTCGACCAAGGGCCGGGGCAGCGGGCTCGGGCTCGCCATCGTGCGGCGCATCGTGGCGGAGCACGGCGGCTCCGTGGACGTCGCCGACAACGTGCCGCGCGGCACCCGGTTTACGATAGAGCTGCCGAGCTGATGCGCGTGGCTGGATCCTGATGCCCTCCATTCTGGTTGTCGACGACGAACCCGGTGTCCGCTCCTCGGTCGCCGGCGTGCTGCGTGATGAAGGCTTCGACGTGGAGGCCGTCGGCACCGGCGAGGAGTGCCTGGAGCGCGTCGCCCAGCACGCCTACGACGTCATCGTCCTCGATGTCTGGCTGCCGGGGATCGATGGTCTCACCACCCTGCAGCGGCTGGGCGAACGCCAGGTCGACGCGCAGGTCGTCATCATATCGGGCCACGGCAACATCGAGTCGGCGGTGCGCGCGATCAAGATGGGCGCGTTCGATTTCATCGAGAAGCCGCTGTCGCTCGAGAAGACGATGCTGGTCGTGCGGAACGCCCTGCGCCAGCGCGATCTCGAAACCGAGAACCGGGCCCTGCGCGCCCGCGTGGATCGACAGTTCACGATGGTCGGCGACAGTCCGGCGATGCGCCACCTCCGCGAGCAGGTCGCGATGGCGGCGCCGACCAACGGCCGGGTGCTGATACTCGGTGAGAACGGCACGGGCAAGGAACTGGTGGCCAGGACGATTCATCAGCTGAGCCGACGCCGGCAGGGTCCCTTCGTCGAGGTCAACTGCGCGGCGATTCCCGAGGAGCTGATCGAGACCGAGTTGTTCGGCCACGTGAAGGGCGCCTTCACGGGATCGGTCGCCGACAAACCGGGTCGGTTCGAGCAGGCCACTGGCGGCACGATCTTCCTGGACGAGATCGGCGACATGAGCCTGAAGACGCAGGCCAAAGTGCTGCGCGTGCTCCAGGAGCAGGTGATGGAACGGGTGGGGGGCACCCAGCGCATCAAGGTCGATGTCCGCGTCCTGGCGGCCACCAACAAGGATCTGCCGTCGGAGATTCGCGAGGGCCGTTTTCGCGAGGACCTCTACTTCCGGCTGAACGTGATCCCGATTCACGTGCCGCCCCTCCGCGATCGCCCGGGCGACATCGCCGTGCTTGCCGATCACTTCATGGCGCTGCTGGCGGTGGAGTACGGGAAGCGGCCGAAGCGGCTGGCGCCAGAGGCCGTCAGCCGTCTCCAGCAGTACCACTGGCCCGGGAACGTGCGCGAGCTCCGCAACACGATCGAGCGCCTGGTCATCATGGTGGCCGAGGACACGATCACGGCCCAGGACCTGGCGTTCCTCGGACGCAACGGCGAGACTTCGTTCGAGCCGGCGCCCGTCGTCACCGGCCGGCTGGCAGAGGCGCGCGACGAGTTCGAGAAGGACTACATCCTGCGGGCGCTGGCGGCATGTCAGGGCAACATGTCCAGGACCGCCGAGATGCTGGGCGTGGAGCGTTCGAATCTCTACAAGAAGATGAAGGCGTTCGGCATCGCCCCGCGGCGCGACGACGTGTAGCACCGCGGGTTCGGGCTCATTCCTCGCGCAACCGGTTCTCCAGCACCTGCTGGCTGGAGAAGCCTTCGAGCTGCAGGTAGTACTCCGCGGCCTGGAGCAGCGCCGCCTGCGGAATCAGACCGACGACCTCGCTCTCGAGCACGGTGACCCCGTAACGCGCCGCTTCCCGCTTCACCAGATCGAACACCCGGAACACCGGCGTCTTCTCGAAGTTCGTCAGGTTGATGGACACCTGCACGATCCGGCGATCCTCGAGCGCGATGCCCATGGCCTTGACGAACCGCAGTCCGCCGCTGCTCATGCGGATCGCCGTCGCGATTCTCTTGGCCACGTCCAGACGGTCCGTGTCCAGATTGATGTTGTAGGCGATGAGCGGCATGCGCGCACCGACGACGCTGGCGCCCGCGGTCGGGTGCGGTGTCGCCGGCCCGAAGTCGGGCGCCCACCCTGGCTGGGCCATCTTCGCGGCCAGGCCCTCGAACTCGCCGCGCCGGATGTCCTCGAGGTTCTTGCGAGCGGGGTTCGCACTGGCCTCTTCGTAGAGGTAGATGGGCACCTGCATGCGCGTCGCCACGTCGTCCGCCACTTCACGTGCGAGGGCCACGCACTCCGCCATCGTCACGCCGGCAATCGGAATGAACGGGACGACGTCGACGGCGCCCATGCGAGGGTGCTCGCCACGATGGCTCCGCAGGTCGATCGCCGCCACGGCCTCGGAGAACAGCAGGGGGATGGCTGCCCGCATCGCCGCGGCGTCGCCGGCCAGAGTCAGGACGCTGCGGTTGTGCGTGGCATCCGACTGCACGTCGAGCACGCGGAGTCCCGGGACGGCACGCAGGGCGTCGGCAATGTTCGCGACGACATCCGGCCGGGTTCCTTCGCTGATGTTGGGCACGCATTCGATGATGGCCATGGCCTACGTTTACCATAATGCACGGCGCGGTCGGCACCTGCTAAGTGCTATACTGTGCAGCACTTTAGCCATGACCGAGCCGCTGTCGTCCGTCCCGTCCCCGGCTGAGGCGCCCGGCGCCGCCGGCGAGGACGCGCGCATCGAGCACCTCCTGGTCACGGGCCTCGATCACTACTTCGCGGGCGAGTTCGACGCCGCGATCAATCTCTGGACGCGCGTGCTGTTTCTCGATCGGCATCACGATCGCGCGCGTGCGTACATCGATCGCGCGCGGAGCGCGCAGGCCGAGCGACAGCGGCAGACCGAAGCGCTCGTGCACCAGGGTCTCGCGGCGTTCGATCGCGGCGACGTGGAGCAGGCGCGCGCGCTGCTGAGCGACGCCCTGGCGCGAGGGGCCTCCCACGATCTCGCGCTCGGCGTGCTCGGGCGCATCGATCGGCTCGATGTCGGCCTCGCGCGCCCGTTGCCGGCCGCGCGCCAGGGACGGCCGCTTCGGTCCGCGACGGCCGCGCCGGCCGCGGGCTCGCGCGCGGGCGCGCCATCCCGGTTCTGGTCCGTGAACCTGCTCGTCATCGTCGTGCTCGGGCTCGCCACCTGGTGGCTGTGGACGACGAACAGCTGGCAGAACCTCTGGCCGTCGCCGGCTGCGGGCGTCCGTATCGCGGCGATTCCCGAAGTCGCGGAGCCGTTGCCCGTGCCCTCCGTGGCCGAGGCCTATCTGATGCGCGGCCGCGCGCTGTTCGATGGCGGCCGTCTCCGCGACGCACTCGCCGAGTTCGATCGGGTGCCAACGGGCGATCCGCTGCGCGGCGACGCGGATGCCATGCGAGCCCGCATCCAGAACGAGTTGCTGGCCCTCGCGCTGGCTGAGACCGCGACGGGCGCGCCGCGCCCGTCCCCAGAACCACGGGGACAGCAACCGGAATGAAGTGCCCGAAATGCGGTTACCTGGGATTCGAGACGACCGACCGCTGCCGCAACTGCGGCTACGATTTCTCGTTCGCCGCGCCGTCGCTCCCGTCGGAGTTGCCGCTGCGCGTGCCCGCCGTGGACGCGCCGCTCGAGGATCTCGTGCTCGGGGAGCCCGACACGGCGAGCCCCCGCTCGAAGGATGTGCATGACCGTGATGCGGCCGGCTTCGGTCGGCCGGAGCCGCGCACGTTGACCGACTATCCCGCGGTCCCGGCGGCGCCGCGCGCGGAAGAGCCGGCACCGCAGGTCTCCGAGCCGCCGAGTGACAGTGGGGAAGACCTGCCGCTGTTCGCACCGCGCCCGGCAGGGACGCCGCTCGCCGTGCGGCGTGCCGGCACCGACGTTCCGCGTGCACGCCGGAACACCACGCGACCGGTGCGCATGGAGGCGCCCGCGCTGCCGCTCGTGATGGAGGTGCCTGCTCCCCCTGAAGTGGAGGTCGCCCCCCGCGGCACCCGACAGAAGAGCGCTGAGACCGCGGGTGTCGGGTCCCGGGTGGCCGCCGCCCTCATCGACGCGATCGTGCTGCTGTCGATCGACGCGGCCGTCTTGTGGCTCACGCTCCGAATCGCGGGACTGCAGCCGACGCCGCAGGACCTGGCCGTCATCCGGCCAGTCCCGATGTCGGCGTTCTTCTTCGTGATGGCCTTCCTCTATCTCGTGGGCTTCACTCTCGGCGGCGGCCAGACGATCGGCAAGATGGCCACCGGCATCCGCGTCACAGGAGACGACGGCCGCGGCGTGGACATCACCGGCGCCGTCGTCCGTGCGCTGGGGAGCCTGGTCGCCACGTGCACGCTGGGCCTGCTGTTCATCCCCGTCCTGTTCAGCGTGGAGCGGAGAGCCGTGCACGATCGCCTGGCGGGGACACGGGTGGTGATCGGGTGAACCGGTTGGCCCTGCTGATCGCCACGTTTGGCTATGTCGGTTTCTTTCCGATCGCGCCAGGCACGGCAGGATCGTTCGCGGCCCTGGCGCTCTACGCGCTGGTGCGGTGGATCGATCTGCCGGCAGTCGAACTGGCGGCGATCGTGGCCGTGTTCGCGGTCGGAGTGTGGGCCGCCACCAGGAGCGAAGTCCTGCTCGGCGGCACCGACCCGGGCCCGATCGTCATCGACGAAGTGCTGGGCATGCTGATGACCCTCGCCTGGTTGCCGCTCTCACTGACGGGTGTGGTCGTCGGCTTCCTGCTGTTTCGGATCTACGACGTCATCAAGCCGTATCCGGCCCGGCGTTGCGAGGACGCACCCGGAGGCTGGGGCGTGATGCTCGACGACGCGATGGCGGGGATCTACGGACAGGTGACCTTGCGGCTGCTCGTCTGGGCGATGCCGGCGTGGATGGTGGCATGAGCGACGCGCTGAAGGCCGTCATCCTGGCCGTCGGCAGCGAGATGCTGGCTCCCACGAAGTCTGACACCAACTCGCTCTTCATCACCGACGTGCTCAACGGTCTCGGAATCGAGGTCGCCTACAAGGCGGTCGTCGGCGACGACCGCCACGAGCTCGGCGCGCAGGTCGACCTCGCGCTCGCGCGTCACCGCATGCTGATTCTCACTGGCGGTCTCGGCCCGACCGATGACGACATCACCAGGGAGGTGGTGGCGGCGCGGCTCGGCCTGCAGATGGACGAAGATCCCCGACTGGTCGAGACCATTCGCGCCCGTTTCTCGATCCGCGGGCTGAACATGCCCGAAGTGAATCGTCGGCAGGCCATGGTGCCCGAGGGCGCGACGGTGATGGAGAACCCGCGCGGCAGCGCACCAGGGCTGCTGATCGAGCATCGCGGCGCGGTCGTGGCGCTGCTGCCCGGCCCGCCGCGCGAGATGCGGTTGATGATGAGCGGGCCGGTGAAGGCGCGGCTGTTGGCCCTTGCCGGCCATCGACGACTGTTGCGGCGGCTCGTTCGTGTGGCGGGCCGATCCGAGTCCCGCGTCGACGAGCTGGCGCAGCCGGTCTACGGCACCTGGCACCAGCAGTCACCTCCGATCGAGACGACGATTCTTGCGTCGCCGGGGTCGATTGAGCTGCACCTCTCCACGCAAGTCACCGACGAAGCCCAGGGCGAGGCGGCTCTCGCCGCGGCCGTCGAGGCCCTCCGGGCGAGGCTCGGGCCCGACGTCGTCGGAGTCGAGGGCGAGAGTCTGGAACAGGCGGTTGGCGACCTGCTGCGGGCGCGGGGCTGGCGGATCGCGTTCGCCGAGTCCTGTACCGGCGGGCAGGCGACCTCGCGCATGACCGACGTGGCGGGCAGTTCCGACTACGTCGACCGCAGCGTGGTGGTGTACAGCAACGAGGCCAAGACCGATCTGCTCGGCGTGCCGGCGTCGCTCGTGGCGCAGTATGGCGCGGTGAGCGAGCCGGTCGTGCGTGCGATGGCGGA
>Ga0105103_10000239_pt1 | contig 30888 bp, 27 predicted proteins | sample PPLLaktember2015_2_FD_79107 | JGI IMG/M metagenome (GOLD analysis project Ga0105103, IMG submission 79107) | Freshwater sediment microbial communities from Prairie Pothole Lake near Jamestown, North Dakota, USA - PPLs Lake P7 Core (6) Depth... | ecosystem: Environmental > Aquatic > Freshwater >...
CCGCGCCCGACAACGCCCGCGCCTGGCATCTGATTCTCCGCTTCCCGTCGAGCCGGGTGCTCGTGGTCGGCGACGTGATGCTCGATCGGTTCCTGTTCGGCCGCGTCAGCCGCATCTCGCCAGAGGCGCCCGTGCCGGTGGTGGTCCACGACCACGACGAGTTCCGGCTCGGCGGCTCGGCCAACGTGGCGCACAACATCGTCTCGCTCGGCGGCACGGCCACGCTGGTCGGCGCGGTCGGCGACGATGACGATGCGCGCATGCTGTCAGCAGAGCTGGCGGCGCGCGGGCTGTCGGCGGCGGCGCTGGTCACCGTGCCCAATCGTCGCACCACCACCAAGCTGCGCGTGGTGACCAGCCGCAACCAGCAGGTGGCGCGCATCGACTACGAGACCGACGGCGACCTCGACACCGCAGCCGAGGACGCCATCATGGCGGTGATCGATCAGCACCTGGAGCAGGCCCAGGTGCTGCTGGTCTCCGACTACCAGAAGGGCGTGATCACGCGACGCGTGATGGCGCACCTGGTGGCGTGCGCGCACGACCGCGGCCTGCCACTGCTGGTCGACCCGAAGGTGCCGCACCTCGACTTCTATCGCGGCGCCACGCTGGTGACGCCGAATCACATCGAGGCCGAGGCCGCGTCGGCGAAACGCATCCGCACGCTCGATGACGCGCGCGAGGCCGCCCGGATCATCGTGAACCGCGCCAGTGTCGAAGGCGTGCTGATCACGCTCGGCGAACGCGGCATGTGGTTGTCGCACGGTGGGGCCGAAGGCTCGCTGCCGGCCACGGCCCGGGAAGTGTCGGACGTGACCGGCGCCGGCGATACGGTGATTGCCACGCTGGCGCTGGCGCTGGCGGCTGGCGCGCAGAGCGCCGAGGCCGCAGCGCTCGCCAACGAGGCGGCGGGGGTGTCCGTGGGGAAGTTCGGCGCCGCCACCGTCTCCGCCGACGAACTGCGGGCGCGCTTCCCGCTCCCGGACGATCAGCTGCCTAGTGCCTGAAGTGCCGCTTGCCGGTGAACACCATCGCCAGACCGTGTTCATCCGCCGCCGCGATCACCTCGGGATCCTTGACCGACCCGCCTGGCTGCACCACCGCGGTTGCGCCCGCCGCGGCCACCGCGTCGAGCCCGTCGCGGAACGGGAAGAACGCGTCCGAAGCGGCCACGCTCCCCTTGAGCGCCGACGGCACACCCGTCCAGCCTGAGGCCTTGGCCACGGCCACCTTCACCGCATCCACACGGCTCATCTGGCCCGCTCCCATCGCGAGCGTCCGGACCGCATCCGTGAAGATCACGGTATTCGACTTGACGTGCGCCATGACGCGCCAGGCGAAGCGCATCGCCTGCCACTCCGCGGGCGTGGGCTGGCGCTTCGTGACCACGCGCAGCCCCTCGGCGGGCCATGCCATGCGGCCCTCGATCACCTGATCGCGCTCCTGCACGAGCAGGGCGCCCAGCACCGACCGGATCTCGCGACGCAGCGCGGGGTCGGCATCGTGCGCGGCGAGCGACGCGAAGTCGCCGACCACGACGCGCATGTTCGTCTTGGCGGCGAGGATCGCGCGCGCGCCATCCTCCACGCCAGGCGCGATCACCGCCTCGATGAAGGTGGCCACGATCGCGCGGGCCGTGTCCTCGTCGATCGGCCGGTTGAGGCCGATGATGCCGCCGAAGGCAGCCAGCGCGTCGGCGTCGCGCGCGCGCACGTAGGCCTCCGCGATCGTGGCGCCGGTCGCGGCGCCGCACGGATTGGTGTGCTTGATCACCGCCGCTGCCGGCTCGCCGAACTCCAGCACGATGCGGGCGGCGGCATCGAGGTCGAGCAGGTTGGTGAACGACAGCTCCTTGCCCTGGAGGACGGCCGGCGCGCCGAGGCCCGCCGCCGGCGAGAGCGCGTACCACGCCGCCGGCTGATGCGGGTTCTCGCCGTAGCGCAAGTCGCGCAGCTTGTGCGCTTCCACCACGAGGCGATCGGGCGCGAACGACGTGGCGGCGGGCTCGCGACGGAAGTCGTCGCCCGCGACGGTGACCTCCTCGAGGGTGGACGCAATCGCGGTGTCGTACGCACCGGTGTGGGCGAAGGCACGGCGCGAGAGTTCGAACCGGAACGCCGTCGTCGGTCCCTGGTCGCGATCCAGTTCGGCCAGCACCGACAGGTAATCCGACGGCGACACCACGACGAGCACGTCACGGAAGTTCTTGGCCGCCGCGCGTACCAGGCTCGGACCGCCGATGTCGATCTGCTCGATCAGGTCATCGAAGTGAATGCCGGGCCGGGCCGCGGTCTCCACGAACGGGTAGAGATTCACCACCACCAGATCGACGAGCCCGATGCCGTGCTCGGCCGCCAGCGCCAGATCCTCGGGATGATGGCGCCGCGCCAGGATGCCGCCGTGAATCTTCGGATGCAGCGTCTTCACGCGGCCGTCCATCATCTCGGGGAACCCGGTGACGTCCGAGACGTTGACGACGGGTAGCCCCGCGTCCGCGAGGGTCTTCGCGGTCCCGCCGGTGGAGACCAGTTCGAACCCGCGAGCCGACAGCCCGCGACCGAATTCGACGAGGCCGGTCTTGTCCGACACACTGAGAATGGCTCTTTTCATGGGCGACATGTCTGCGATTGACACCAAATGTAACGGGCGGGTAAGATTCCCGTGCGGTCCAGGTTATCGGACCCGGGAAGGCCGCACAGTGCGGCCTTTTTTTTGTGCCCGAACCATCGTCTTGCGACGAGGAACGGGTAGGACGACACGGTGGCATGCCACCGAGAGCAGGAAGAAGAACGATGCGCATTACAGGCAAGGTCAAGTGGTTCAACAACGCCAAGGGCTATGGATTCATCGAGCGCGAGGGCGGCAGCGATGTCTTCGTGCACTACTCGGCAATCCAGGGTTCGGGCTTCCGCTCCCTCGAAGAAGGCCAGCCGGTGGAGTTTGAAATCGTCGACGGGCCCAAGGGCCCGCAGGCAGGCAACGTCACCCGCGTTTGAGTTCCGCTTGACCACTGGCGCCGGGCGGTCCTCCCGTTCGGCGCCAGCCGCTTAACCCCTCCGTTCACATGGGTTGGTCAGGGCTCCTCGGCCGGCTTCGCGGTCAGCGTCACCTTCCCGTCCTTCACCGCCACTCGAAACGCCACTTCCCGCCCGCCACTTCCCAGCTTTTTCACCTGCGCCTGCACGAGTTCGGTGAACCGCTCGTACGGCACCGGCTTCTCTCCCACATCCTTGCGCGCCTGCGCCAGCTGCTCGTACAGCGACTGCACGCGATCGGCCTGCGTACGCGGATCGGCGACGCTGGTCACGGCCACGACGCGCTCATCGGGCGACGATGGCGTGGGCGACGGCGCCGCGCTCTGCTGTCCACCCTGCGGCGCGCTGTGCTGCGCAACCTCACGAGGCGCCTGCCGCACCGGCTCCGGCGGCAGCGACACGCTCCGGCCCACCGGCCGGCCAGGTCGTCGGCCGGTCTCCTGCGCCTTCATCTGGCGCTCCCACAACTCGGCGAACGCGGCCCAGCGCGCCTGAATGGTCTGGAAGCGGAAACGATCGCCGGTGTTCTGGATGTGCATGCGATCGAACTTCTTCATCATCGCGTCGACCCGCGCGCGCTGATCCCACGGCAGGCGCGGCAGGCGGCCGGCGAAGAACTGGTTGTAGTCGGCCTCGAGCCGCTTCAGTTCTATCTCCAGCACCTGCAGCTCGCGGTCGAAGTCGGACCTGGGCGGCGGCATGGCGATTACGGCAACAGCAGGAACCAGATCAGCGGCAGCCACAGATCCCGCGCGTAGGGGATCGGCCGGTCGTCGATCAGCACCTCGCAGGTCGGCAGCCCGCTGACGACCTCGAAGAGGTCGCGCATCCGCAGCGCGTCACCCGGGAAGAACCGGGCGCGATGCCGCAGCTGGTCGCCCGCGCCCACCACGCGATACTCCGCGGACGCTTTGGCCATCTCCTCGGCGCGTGCGTAGTCGGCGCCCTCGAACGGGCCGAAGGCGATCGTGATTGAGAACGGCAGGTTTCGCGGGCCAAACAGCGCCGCGTGCAGATCGGGATCGAGGGCCGCGAGCTCTTCGGAGGTCGGCTCTTCCGACTTCTCGACATAGGGCCAGAAACGATCGAGCGGACGCGTGGTACGGCCGGACATGAAGTGCAGATCGTAGCAGGGTTCGGATCGGCGCGAAAGGCCAGAACCGCCAGGGTGCAGAAGACCTGACGGGTGCGGTACGATCGGCGCCCATGGCGTCACCCCGCGAGATTCCCTCCATCGACCTGATGCGAAAGCGTGCAGGCGTCCAGGCCCTCGAGCTGCGCTTCGGGGCCGAGGCCACGCGCGGCGCCCTCCGGGACGCGGCGGACGCGGTGCGCCGCCGCCTGCGAGGCGAAGATCAGCCGGCCGCTGGAGCGCAGGACCTGGGGGCCGCCATCGAGGCCGACGCCGCCGACAGGCTCGGCGCGCGGTTCCAGGGCTCGTTGCGGACGGTGGTCAACGCGACGGGGGTGATCATCCACACCAATCTCGGTCGCGCTCCCCTCTCTCAGGTGGCGCTGGCCCGCATCGCCGCCACCGCCGGCGGCTATACGAACCTCGAATACGACCTGGCACACGGGACGCGAGGGTCCCGGACCACCCACGCGGAATCGCTGCTGACCGCGCTGACCGGCGCCGAAGCGGCGGTGGTCGTGAACAACAACGCCGCGGCGACGCTGCTGATGCTGGCCGCCCTCGCCACTGGCCGCGAAGTGATCATCTCGCGCGGGGAGCTGGTGGAGATCGGTGGCGGCTTCCGCGTGCCCGACATCATGGCGCAGTCCGGCGCCATCCTGCGCGAGGTCGGCACGACGAATCGCACGCGGGTGTCGGACTACACGGTGGCCGCGGGCGCCCGCACGGCGCTCATCCTCCGGGTGCACCCCTCCAACTTTCGCATCGAGGGCTTCACCGAACGTCCGTCCCTGAGAGCGCTCGTCGAAGCGGGGCGCACCGTGGGCATTCCCGTCGTCGAGGACCTGGGCAGCGGCAACCTGGACGATGCCCTGGCTGACGAGCCATCGGTGCGCGCCTCACTGGCGGCAGGCGTGGATCTGGTGTGCTTCAGCGGCGACAAGCTTCTCGGCGGCCCGCAGGCGGGTATCCTCGCCGGGCGCAAGACGCTCGTCGATCGGCTCCGTCGTCATCCGCTGATGCGGGCGTTCCGCGTCGACAAGCTGACCTACGCGGCGCTCGAGGCGACGCTGCTGGAGCACCTCGCGGGCCGTGCGAGCGAGACGGTCCCCGTGCACCGGATGCTGTCGCTCGGGGTGGATGTGATCGAAGCTCGCGCGCGCGCCCTGGGCGATCGACTGGCAAAGCACGGGTGGCGTACGGCGCTCGTCAGCGGCTCGTCCGCGGTCGGCGGCGGCAGCGCGCCGGGCGTGGCACTGCCGACGATGCTGCTGACATTGGAACGGGACGGGCTGACGGCCGCCGGCCTCGAGGCACGGCTCCGGGCGCTGGCCACGCCGGTGATTGCCCGCATCGTCGACGATCGCGTCGCGCTGGATCTCCGGACCGTGCCCGAGGAGTTGGACGCGGAGTTGGAAACACTGCTGCGATGGTAAAGCGCAATTCCCGGTATCCGGAACCCGGCCTCACTGTGGCGCCGAATGTTCCATCACCAACCCCACCGCGGTGCCTCGCTTGAAGCCCTTCCAGTAGGTATGCGTCGGCAGGGTCTTGCCGTCGCGATCGATGGCGTAGACGGCGTCTTTGCCCTGCGGCACGAGATCGAAGTAGGTCGCCTTCGTGGCGTCCTCCTTCAGGTAGCGGTCGAAGTGCGCGGTCGCGAAATGCTGCAGGATGTTGTTCATGCGCGCGGTGTCCCACACCGGATCGGCGTAGTGGGAGAACGCCGATGACGCGCTGGCCGCAATCACCTCCGCTGGCGCCGGATAGGGCGCCGCGGCATTGTGGTTGGCCTGCAGGAAGGTGAGCAGGTAGCGTTCCGCGTGCACCGCGGCCTGGTAGATCGCGCGTGTGCCGCGCTCGTAGCCCGAGACCTCGTCGACGCTGCCCGCCACGAACAGCACCGGCGTGCGGATCCCCCGCAGGCCATCGGCATCCCAGAATCCCCCCTGCATTCCCCACGGGCCGATGGCAATCGCCGCCTTGATGCGCGCGTCGATGCTCTCCCGGTACCGAGGGTTCGCCGCGCCTCGTTCGGCGAGCAGGCGCTGCGGCGGCGCCGAAGTCAGCGTCTCGCTCGCGGTGCTGAACCCCCCGCCGATCACGTTGACGACCCCGTACCCGCCCATGGAATAGCCGACGAGCCCGGTGCGCGAGACGTCGACGCGCCCGCTGAGGAAGCTCCCCGAGCCGGCGGTCGCAAGCCGCGCGAGCTCGCGGAGCACGAACAGCTGGTCGAGCGGCCGGTTGTACAGCGTGCTGGCAAAGGTCTTCTGATCGTCGTAGGTGCTGTCCGTGTGATCGATCGAGACGGTGACGTAACCTTTCGTGGCGAGGTTCTCCGCCAGGTGACTCAGCAGGTAGCGATTGCCTGGATAGCCGTGCGAGATGATCACCAGGGGAAACGGTGCGCCGCCCGCGAGTGGCGCCGCGTCCCGAACGGCGCGGCCGAGCAACGTGGCCTGAATCGAGGGGTCTCGCGTGATGACGCGGTAGGCGCCGCCCGCCGAGGCGCCTGGCGCAGGTGCGGCGGGATACCAGACTTCCAGCGTCAACGGCCGATCGTAGCGAGCCACCGAACCGGCCGGCGCCGTGTTCACCACGTCCACGCGCTGCCGATCGACCGCCGTGATGGTGCGAACGCCGATCGCGTGAGGGCCGTGCGACGCCAACTCAGGCGCCGCGGGCGTGACGATGTCGATGCGATTCTGCTGGGCGGGCAGCCGAGCGCCGGCCAGCGCGAGCGCGAGGAGGACGACGGGAGTCAGCCGATGACGCATGGCGGCATTATGCCGGAGGAGTCACGCGATGCCCGTCGATCCATCGCGCCCACGGGATGAACAACCAGAGCGCCAGGGCACCAATCGCCACCGCCGTGGACGAAGGCGGAGGTGGCGACCAGGGCTGGGTGATCCAGATGGTGGCGGCCAGCAGCACGAGGCTGGCAAGAGCCCATTTCCCCGTCCGGTCACGCGCCGGGGACGCCCGCACGTAAAGCCACAGCCCCGCCACCAGGAGCGCCCCCTCGAGCGCGATGGTCGCGGCGATCGAGTTCCAGAGCCCGAGCCCTACCAGCGTGCCGCCCGGCCACAGCGGCAGGTCCGGGCGATGCGTCAGCGCGTCGAGGCACCAGTGGCTGAGGACGAGTGCGCCGACAACCACCCCAGCACGCCCGGTGCGGAACGCGCGCCAGGCCAGCAGCGCGGCAGCCGTGGACCACACGCCGACGAGCAGCAGACTGTGACTCCAGGGATAGGACTCGAACGCCAGGTTCGTGAACGCTGTGTCGCCAGGGCTCACCCTCACCGATTCCAGCCCGAGCAGGAGCAGCAGCGGCCAGAGCAGATCCAGACCGAACGCCGCGGCGACGGTCACCGCGAGCGGGATCCTTGGTTCTACCGACCTGGACGCGAGCGCGACGGCCAGATGTCCAACGAACACACCCACAGTCTAGCCGGGCCGGACGGGTGGTAAGCTCCGCGCATGTTCACGCGCCTGGTCATCGTCTCCGCCTTCCTGACCCTTGCTGGCTGCTCCAGCGCCCCGCATTACGACGTCATCATCCGCAACGGCACCGTCGTCGACGGCAGCGGCGCGCCGGGCGTGGCGGCAGACGTCGCCATCCAGGGCCAGCGCATTGCCGCTGTCGGTGCGCTCGGCTCGGCGACCGCCACCACGGAAGTGGATGCGAAGGGACTGACGGTCGCACCCGGCTTCATCAACATGCTGAGCCACTCGGAGACGTCACTCATCGCAGACGGCCGGTCGATGGGCGAACTGAAGCAGGGCGTGACGCTCGAGGTGTTCGGTGAGGGCTCGATGGGGCCGATGAACGACCGGATGAAGCAGGAATCGAAGGCGCGCCAGTCCGACATCACCTTCGACATCGGATGGACCACGCTCGGGCAGTACCTGGAGTGGCTGGCCGCGCGCGGGATCTCGCCGAACATCGCTTCGTTCGTCGGCGCCGCGACTGTTCGCGTGAACGAGCTGGGCTACGCCGATCGCGCGCCGACACCGGACGAACTGGAGCGGATGCGCGCTCACGTCAAGACCGCGATGGAGGAAGGCGCCATGGGCGTCTCCTCCGCGCTCATCTATGCGCCCGGCTTCTACGCGAAGACCGACGAGCTGGTCGCGCTCTCGACCGTCGCGTCGCAATACGGAGGCATGTACATCTCGCACATTCGGAGTGAGGGCAACCGCCTGGTCGAAGCCGTCGACGAGCTGATGACGATTGCCCGCGAGGCGAAGATCCGGGCGGAGATCTACCACTTGAAGGCCGGCGGCGAGTCGAACTGGTCGAAGATGGACGAGGTCATCCGGAAGGTCGAAGCCGCCCGCGCGGAGGGCCTCGAGATCACCGCCGACATGTACACCTACACGGCAGGGTCCACCGGCCTCGATGCGGCGATGCCGCCGTGGGTGCAGGAAGGCGGCTATCAAGCCTGGGCCGGGCGGCTGAAGGACAGGGCCATCCGCGCCAAGGTAGCGAAAGAGATGGTGACGCCGACCGACGCCTGGGAGAACCTGATGCTGGCGGCTGGCCCCAGGGGCACACTGCTCGTGGGCTTCCGCAACCCCGACCTGCGCGGGCTGATTGGCAAGACGCTCGAGGAGGTCGCCGCGGCACGCGGCAAATCCGCGCAGGAGACCGCGATGGATCTCGTGGTCGAGGACGGCAGCCGCGTCCAGGTCGTCTACTTCCTGATGTCCGAGGAGAACACGCGACGACAGGCCGGGCTGTCCTGGGTGAGCTTCGGTTCCGACGCGGCGTCCCAGGCGACCGAAGGGGTGTTCCTCAAGCAGAGCACCCACCCACGCGCCTACGGCAACTTCGCGCGGTTGCTGGGCAAGTACGTGCGCGAAGACAAGGCCGCCACGCTCGAGGATGCCATCCGGCGGCTCACCTCCTTCCCCGCCGCCACGCTCCGGATCGCCGATCGTGGCCTCCTCACACCCGGCCACTTCGCCGACATCGTCGCGTTCGATGCGGCGACGATTGCCGACCACGCCACCTACGAGAAGCCGCATCAGTACGCGACCGGCATGTCACACGTGTGGGTGAACGGCACGCAGGTGCTGAAGAATGGCGAGCACACGGGTGCGAAGCCGGGGCAGGTGGTGCGCGGGCCGGGGTACAAGGGGAAGACGTAAGACACGGTGTCCGGTGTCCGGTGTCCGGGATCCGGTGTCGGGCAGACGGCAGACGGCAGAAACGGTGGAGACTGGTTTCCGGAACGCAATGCCTGGAACCCGAACCCTGGATCCTCGTAACTAGAGTGCCAGAACCTATAACGCAGAACCCGGCGCCCGGAGCCCGGACACCGGATACCGGATACCGGATCTAACAAGATGGAACACGACTACGCGTTCGAGATGGCGGCGTCGGCGGTACGGTTCGGCGCCGGGGTGACGCGTGAGGTGGGCGCGGATCTCCGTGACTGGGGCGCGCTCCGGGTGCTGGTGCTGACCGATCCGACGCTGTCCCAGCTGAAGCCGGTGCAGACGGTCGTCGAGTCTCTCGACGCTCACCGCATTCATTACACGCTGTTCGATCGCGTGCGCGTCGAGCCCACTGACGAATCGGTGCTCGAGGCGATCGCGTTCGCGGCCGGGCACGCCTTCGACGCGCTGGTCGCCGTGGGTGGCGGGTCCACCATCGATACCGCCAAGGCGGTGAACCTCTACACCACCCATCCCCCGGCTGGCTTCCTCGACTACGTGAATCCGCCCATCGGCAAGGGGCTGCCCGTGCCTGGCCCTGTCAAGCCGCTGATCGCGATCCCTTCCACGGCTGGGACCGGTAGCGAGACCACCGGTGTCGCCATCTTCGACCTCATTCGCATGCACGCGAAGACGGGCATCGCCAATCGGCGCCTGAAGCCGACACTGGGCCTGCTGGATCCGGACAACACCGCGTCGATGCCGCCGCAGGTAGCGGCGTCCACCGGGCTCGACATCCTGAGCCACGCGGTGGAGTCGTTCACCGCGATGCCGTACACCGGACGCCCCCGGCCGGAGGGTCCGGCGATGCGTCCGGCATATCAGGGGTCCAACCCGATCAGCGATGTGTGGTCGATGCAGGCGCTCCGTATGGTCGCGCGATTCCTGGTGCGTGCGGTGGACGATCCGTCAGACGAGGAGGCGCGCGCCAGCATGCTGCTGGCATCGGCGTATGCAGGCATCGGCTTCGGGAATGCCGGCGTGCACCTGCCCCATGGGATGTCCTACCCTGTGTCAGGCAACGTGAAGACCTATCGCGCGCCGGGGTACGACGTCGACCACCCGCTGGTGCCGCATGGCATGTCGGTGATCCTGAATGCGCCGGCGGTCTTCCGCTTCACCGCGCCGGCGAGCCCGGAGCGGCACCTGCAGGCGGCCGAGGCGCTCGGCGCCGATGTGTCGCACGCGCGAGCCGAGGATGCGGGATCGGTCCTCGCCGACCGGATCACGTGGTTCATGCAGCGGCTGCAAGTGCCCAACGGCCTCGCGGCACTCGGCTACTCGTCATCCGACATCCCGGCACTGGTGGAGGGCACGCTGCCGCAACACCGCGTGACCAAGCTGTCACCGCGGCCGGCCGGACCGGAGGAACTGGCGCGACTGTTCGAAGCCTCGATGATCGCGTGGTGAACACCTCGTTGCCGCAGTGCGGCCGCCGCGCCGCGTCACGCACGAGCACGACTGACGGTGGTCAGCCTGGCGTCACGTCGAGTCGGCGCCCGTGGTGGACGGCAACGGGTGAACCCACCGCAACAAACGCAGACCGGGGCGGGCCTGAAAGCACGGCGCCGAACTCCGGGCCATACAGCGCAGCGGCGGGCCCGCGAAACCAACTGTCACTGGCAGTCCAGACCCGCCACGCCGGGTGTTCGACGTGGTACTCCAACGTCCCGCCGTCTCGCTGCCGCGTATAGCCCCAGTAGTGCTCGGTGATGAACTCTTCCTCCGAGGGCACCGGTAGCCGCCTCGCCGCACCGCGCACTCGCGCGCCGAGTTCGAAGTCCGTGCCACGATAGGTCCACCCGTAGCACACCTCCCCGCCGTCCGGATTGAGGGACCAGCGATGGCGCATCGGCAGCGCCAGATAGGGTTCGTTGTAGACGCCCCTGGCGACCGCCGCAATCGCCCACCGGGGCACCAACTCGCGAATGAACACGACGGCGCGGCGGTGTTCAGGAGCGGACCGGCGGACGTAGAACCGGAGGTTCACCTCTTCGAATGTGCGATGGAACGGCACCGGAACGCCCAGCAGGCGCGTATCGGCGAAGAGAAATCCGACCAGGCTGACGAGCGCGTGACCGTCCCAGGTGTCCAACTCGGTGCCCGCCGGCACGAGTGGCTCGAGCAGTGCGGGAGGACAAGCGTAGTTGAGAAGAACGAGATTCTCCCAGCGGGCGGTCAGAAACGGCATTGTGAAACGGGTTCGGTTGACGGCGTCGCGGTGAGCGGCTTCCACTCCCTCGCTCGTCTCAGACGCGTGTGCCAGCCGAGACAACCGCGAACGGCACGAGCTTCTCAGGCCCCATGCGTTTGGCGTTCACGTTGTCCACGAACTCGAACGCGCCACGCTCGAGCGTGAACACCGCCACGTCGGCGGGAGCGCCGACGCGAAGGGTAGCCAACGCCTTGAACGGCGCCATCACCTTTGCCGCATTCACCGTGGCCCTGGCGATCACCTGATCCAGCGACAGCCCCAGCATCAGGAACTTCGACAGCACCGTCGGAAAGTCGAAGACACGGTCGGTGCGCCCGGGCGCCGTGAGATCGGACGAGATGGTATCGGGCAGAAAGCCCTGCTCGAGCGCTCGCTCCGCTGTTTCCCAGGTGATGTGCGCCGTTCGTCCGTTCCCCACGTCGAACAGGATGCCTCGCTCTCGAGCCGCCCGCACCTGCGGCAGCACGCGCCAGCGCTCGTCGAAGATGCTGTTCGGCGGAGGTGCGTAGACGTGCGTGACGATGTCGCCGGGCCGCAGCAGGTCGAGGATGGCCGGGAGTGGAGAACGGGTCTGGCCGATGTGAACCATCAGCGGCAGTCCCAGCGGCACGGTGACCTCGTGCGCGCGACGAATCGCCTCGAGATCGTGCTCGCCGGCGGCATTCGCTGAGAGACGCGCCTTGATTCCGACGATCACATCCGCGTGCGCTTCGATCGCGCGCCTCGCCGCTTCGACATCCGCCCTGGTGAAGTCGAGGAGCTCGCCGCCGCCACCTACGAGACCGGTCCGCGACAGGTTCAGCAGGATGCGCATGCGGTTGGGTGCGCTGCGGGCGATGCGCACGAGGTCGCCCACGTTGTCGGCGCCGCGCGACCCGCCGTCGACGAGCGAGGTGACGCCCGTGGACAGGCAGTGCGCCGGAGGCATGTCGGAGCTGTCGAGGTGCGTGTGGATGTCGACCAGCCCCGCCGTGACGATCCGCCCCCGCGCCTCGATCACGTCGGCTGCATCGGCGTGCGGGATCTCCGGCTGGAGCACGGCAATCCGGCCGGCCGCGATGGCGACGTCCATCACGCGGTCGATACCCTGAGACGGATCCAGGACCCGGCCACCCTTGATCAGCAGGTCGTACTTCGCGGCCATCAGGCGCGGCGCACTGGACCAGATCGCGGTCGCCGCGGCGGCGTGGATGAATTGGCGACGCGTGGGCATGGCGGAGGCCACTCTACTCGGAACGCCGGGGCGGGACTGCGTACGCGCTGTGCGCTATCCCGCCGCCTCGTATGCCGTCCTGATCCAGGCGAGCAACTCCGCATCCACATCGTTTGTGTCAGTCAGCCTGACCTTGTAGTTGCACATCTGTCCCGCCGGCAGTGCCTTCAGCCGATCGGTCGCCGTCACGCCCTTCATGTTGAGGCCGACCTCGACCTGCGTGTTGGTGGCAGGCCCGATCATCGCGAACTGCTTCTTCCGGCGATAGCTGACGTAGGTCTTCTTCGGCGCGTCCTCGAAGCCCCCGAACGACCGGATCTCCGCGAGCAGCCTGTCGTGGATCGGCCTGAGTGCCGCCTTGGGTCCCGATTACTGCCCGTCGAGCACCTGATCCACCGAGAGCCCCTGGGCGGCGGCAGCGCTCTGCCCGTCGGACTTCAGCAGTGTATGCACCAGCGTGTTGGCGTCGCCGTGCCCCATGCCCAGGGTGGTCTTCAGCATGGCCACCAGCTCTCCGTGCTTGGACAGACCGGAACTCTTCACGATCGTCCCGAGCTCCTCGAGTGACTTGCCGGTCCGTTTCTGGATGTTGGCCAACTGGGTGGCCACCGCCTGATCGAGATGAGCCATGGGAGTCCCTCCTGCTCATGCGTTGCGAAGGTCATGCTGGCATCGACATCCCCGTTGCTGATGACGAAGCGCTGCGCGCACTCGTTCGGACGAGGGCGTGGGCGTCACCGCACGGGGGACCGTCCGTTGACGGTCACACTCGTAGTGAACCGCGGAAGCCTCTGGCAGCGTAGTACGACTGCGCGCCGTTGTGATAGACGAAGACCTTGCCATAGCGGCGATCACAGAACAGTGCGCCTCCGAGTGTTCGCACTTCGGCCGGGGTTCTGACCCAACTGGACGTCTTCATGTCGAACTCGCCAAGCTTCTGCAGGTCCCGATACTCTTCCTCTGTCAGCAGGTCGATGCCCATCGCGCCCGCCATCTCGACTGCGCTGCTCGCAGGCTTGGCCTCCTTCCGAGCATCGAGCGCTTCGCGGTCGTAACAGACGCTCCTGCGCCCGGCAGGGCTCTCTGCCGAGCAGTCGCAAAACGTGTACTGACCGGCATCGCGGTCGTAGCCGATGACGTCCGGCTCACCGCCGGTCGACTCCATCCCGCGTAGGACCCGCAACGCTGTGAGATTGCCCTCAAGCCTGGCTTGCACGTCAGCCCATGCAATCCCTTGATGGCGGCGCACGTTCTTCTCGAAGCGGGCTTTCAGCACGCCCAGCAGTCCTTCCCGTTCTTTAGCCTTCATGGTGCTGGTTATGCGGGCCATTATCGTTCCGGATTGGGGTGTCGTTATTGCGGAATCTCTGGGGCTCGGTCCCGCGCCGGCCACGTCGACAGCATACGGAACGGCGGCCCCGGACGACGGAGAGGCTGGACCACCAGCTTTTCTGCACCGGTGACACAAACTCGTCTCATCTGCCAGGGTATGGCAGGTTCCAGCGGGCACACGACGAAGTCCCCAAAGATGTAGCTGTGGTCTTCGGACGTCATGTCGAGGTGTCTTTGGACTTCCAAAGGCAAGGCGTCGACGTCGTTCGCCAGGGCGACCACTCTCTTGGTTCCTATCAGCCAGAGTCTCAGGGTGATGCCACTCTGGCTTGACAGCCGCCCATGCCGTTTGGCACACGGCTCAACTGGCGGGGGCGTGCACGTCCATGCTTGTTGCGCCGTGAGCGGCACAACGGTCGCCAGCAACACTGCGAGAGCCAACGCGGAACCTGCGCCGGTTGTCGTCGCTCGCATCCGATCGCCTCTCTTCATTCCGTCGTCTTGCCGTCAAAGTGCTCGTTGTCAGCTTCCGCATCCCCGCGGGTATGGTGGACCACGCCGTCTCGGTGATTGGGCGGCGCATAGATTGTGTAGAGCTTGAGTGGGACACTGCCAGTATTGATGATGTTGTGGTTCGCCCCAGCCGGGACGATCACCGCAAACCCGGCTTGGATCGCCGTCCGCGCACCGTCAAGAATCGCTTCCCCGGTCCCTTCCTCCACGCGAAAGAACTGATCCAGCGTGTGAACTTCCGCCCCGATCTCTTCCTGGGGCTTCAACGCCATGACCACGAGTTGGCAATGCTTCGCCGTGTACAGCACCCGGCGGAACTCCTCGTTCTTCAGGGCAATGCTCTCGATGTCCTTTACAAACCCCTTCATGATGTTTCTCCTTGGTGTTGAACGACCGTATTCGGGAACACTTCGCGTGCCTCACTGGCGGGCCTAACGTTTCCGCTTCAGCCGCGCCGACCGCCGCCCGCTGCAAACTGTTGTCAGGCGGCACAATCCGAAGATTCCGCGCACGTTGCCGAGCTTAAGCCCTCAGGGCATCATGCGAGTGAGCTCCAGTGACTGGATGCGCGGCGGGCGCGTAGGTGCCATCAGCAGCATTCCTTTCACCCGGCCATACTCACAGCGCCACGTGAACTCGCCGGAGAGCGCGCCGGTGGCCGCGATGGGCGCCCCGGTCTCACAGGCGCCAACCTGTGCTTTCAGGCCGGCGAGATCGCGCGCCCAACTCTCAGCGGAGCGATCCATCAGGAAGTTCATCGCCAGCACATCACCGGCGAGGGTGACGTTGCCCGCGGCGTACATGCGGCCAACGGCGCCGTAAGCGGCCGGTAGCGACTGGTCGCCGTTGACGGCGCGGGCCTTCAGCAGGCCTGCGGCGTGCATCCGCACGGCCGCATCCCACACCGGCGCGCGCGGCCCCGAGTAGGTTCTGTTGGCGAGCGCGAAGATCCCGACACCGTAATCGGGCAGCAGCAGCACGTGCGATCCGTAACCGGGATAGCCGCCACCGTGACTCAGCGTGAGGCCGAGATCACAGTCCACCGCGGCATACATGCCCTTGCCGTAGGTGGCCGCCTCGCGACACGCCTCGGCGCCGGTGTTGCCCGGGCGCATCCGCACCTGCGGGAAGTTCGCGCCCTCTGCGAGCTCGCGCACCGATGCACGCTTCACCGGACCGGTATCGGCCCCGTCCCGCGCCGGCCACGCCGAGAGCAGCCAGCCCACGTACTTGGCGTAATCATTGGCACTGGTCTGCAGCCCACCCATCGCGCCAAACGCCCCGTGCGCCATGGTCGGCTCCAGGTGCCAGGCGCCGTCTTCCCAGCGATACCCGAGCGCGCGCCGTTCGGCCGGTGCCCGCGTGACCTCGAATCCGGACGATGCCATGCCAAGCGGTTTCAGCAGCAGGGCCTCGATGTAGTCCTTGTACGGCTGCCGCGCCAGGTTGGTGATGATGCGGCCGAGCATGGCGTAGCCAAGGTTCGAGTACTCCATGGCCGTGCCTGGCGGGCGCGTGAAGGGCACGCCCTCGCGCAGCATCCGCGTGAAGTCCTCGTCCGGCAGCGGTGTCTGCCGGTCACCCCACGGATCGTCGGTCACGAATCCTGCGGTGTGCGTCAGCAGATGGCCGACCCGGATCCGCGGCGAGTCGCTGGTCGGATACTTCCAATCCTTGATCTCGGGGATGTACGTGTCGGCCGGCGCCTCGAGCGCGAGCTTTCCGTCATCGCGAAGCTTCAAGATCGACAGCGCGGTGAACGCCTTGGTCATCGAGGCGATGCGGAACAGCGTGTCTGCGGAGACCGGCCGCTTCGTCTCGATGTCCTGCACGCCGAGCCCCTTGACGTGCACGAGACGTCCGTCGATGACGATGCCGTAGACCATGCCGGGGATGTGGGCATCCAGGCGATAGTCCTCGAAGCCGCGATCGATCCCGGCGAGGACATCGGCCGGCTGGGCGCTCACGACCACGGCCGGCTGCGCGAGGCTCGCCGCAACCGCGGCCGATACCAGGGTTGCGATCGTCGCTGGCCGCATGGTGATTGATCCCAACATGTCGTCAGTGTAAGGCGTAAGCCTCTTCACGCGCCAAGGTGGCTGTCCAGGCCGCTCGTCCAGCGGCGGCGGACAGGTAGACCTCGGGGTCTGGCCTGTAGTGCCGCCAGCGGCCCTACGCCAGCGGCGCGCGAGGACCTCACCGGCCTGTATACTGCGCACGTTCGTCAGATCGACAGACCACTTGCCCACCGTAACCTTGGCGGAGGCGAGGCCCAGGAGACGCCCCACACGCACTCAGGAGACATGATGACGACACAGCTCTCGCGCGGCCCGTGGCTCAAGACAGTTGCCGGCAGCGTCGGCGCGCTGCTCGTGGCCGCGACCGCCGTCGTCTCGTCGCAGGGCGGAGGGCCGCGTTACACGGCCGACCCGTCGACGCAGGACCCCAAGCGCCTGGTGACGCTCGACACGCTGAAGCGATGGGAGAAGGAGCTCTCGAACTGGGGCCGTTGGGGCAAGGACGATCAGCGCGGCCTGCTGAACCTGATCACGCCGGAAAAGACGAAGTCGGCGCTCGCCCTGGTGAAAGAGGCGAAGACGGTCACGCTCCAGATCAACCCGATCAAGAAGACCGGGAGCGACACCGGCGGATTCGGTGAGAACGTGCACCGCATGGCCCGCGTCCATCCGGTGACCGGCGCCATCCAGGGCGCGCTCGACGTCATCCACCTGTCGATCCACGACGGCCTCAGCTCGCACATGGACGCGCTCTGTCACTACCAGGGACCGATCGGCCGGAAGGACGGGGAACCCGCGGTGAGCTACAACGGCTTCCCGTTCACGCTCACCGCCGCCGGCTGCGTCGAATCCGCCGCAGATCGCATGGGCCCGGGCTACATCACCCGTGGCGTCCTCGTCGACCTGCCGCTCATGAAAGGCGTGAAGTGGCTGGCGCCGAGCACGGCGGTGTATGCGGAAGATCTCGAGGCCTGGGAGAAGTTCGCGGGAATCACGATCGGCGCAGGCGACGCCCTGATCGTGCGGACCGGCCGCTGGGCCCGGCGTGCCGCCGAGGGTCCCTGGGCGTACGGCCAGGCCGGTGCGGGCCTGCACGCCTCGGTCCTGCCGTGGCTGAAGTCACGCGACGTGTCGCTGCTGGCGAGCGACGCGGTCAACGACGTACAGCCGTCGGGCGTCCAGGGCATCAACCGGCCAGTGCATCAGGTGACGCAGGTGAACATGGGCCTGCCGCTGGTCGACAACGCCTATACCGAAGACGCGGCGGTGGAGGCAACGCGGCTCAAGCGGTGGGAGTTCATGCTGACGCTGCAGATCTACCAGATCCAGGGCGGCACGGCGTCCCCCTTCAACGCGCTGGCGACGTTCTGACGGGCGACTGTGCGCGCGCCGCCTCGGCCCACTCGCTTCCGGCACCGCCGTTCGGTCCGTCGTCGCTCACTGTTGAAGCGTACTCCGACGCGCGCTTCATGATCAGTATCCGGGATCCGTGGGCCGGCTCCGATTCGAAAACCGGGTCAGCCGCTTCGCTTCTGGGGGCCATCGTGACCGACCTGAGGCCCGCGCCAGCCGCCTGCCAAATGCCGAATTGTACTGTCCGCTTGCCATTCCCGACAGACGATGGCATCGTCGTCCAACGACGCGCCCTGGAGAGGTCACAGGCTGCTCTGAAAGGTGTGCGTATGCGGAGACGAGCTATGAGTGAGCCACTGACCTCTTACGATGAGCTGCCCGAGCCTGGCACCGTGATGACCACCGCGGACTACTTGCGGACGCCAGAGAGCAACCGCGTGCACGAGCTGTGGCGCGGCGTGTTTCGGGTGACCGAGTCGCCGACATCATGGCATCAGGATCTGGCCTTCGAGATCGCCGTCGCCATTCGCGCGCACGTGAAGCCCCGCGGGCTCGGCAAGGTGTGGGTGGCACCGCTCGATGTGATCCTGGACCACGATCGCGCCATCGTGCTGCAGCCGGACGTCGTGTACGTCTCGCACGAACGTCTGGACATCGTCGCCGACAAGCTGCGGGGCGCGCCGGACCTGGTGGTGGAGGTGCTGTCTCCGTTCCCGCGGATCGGCACGCTCGCCGAGCGGGTCGAGTGCTTCGCTGCGCATGGGGTCCGCGAATGCTGGCTGGTAGACCAGCCCACCCGCACCATCGACGTGCTGACATTCGAGGGCGGCCGGACCATCCACCGCGCCACGGTCGGAGTTTCGGAGCCGGTCCCCTCCCGCGTGCTGCCCGAGTTGCAGTTCCGGCTCGAGGATGCGATCGGCTAAGCGTACGCGGGCGCGAGCGCAGCATTCGATCTCTGGGCGAGACACGGATCGAGGGACGTGCGGGTCGTTGGGGGGCCGAAGGCTGTCGAGCCACGGCTCATCGCTCCGCGGATCGAGAGCCTTGCCGGCCACCTGTCTCTCGGCCACGACGAGCACTGCGCGAACTCGCCTGGATCGAGGGCTCAAACAGCGCCAGTCTCCACCTCGAGCCAGGTGTCGGATTCACGAGGCGGCAAGGCTCCAACGATCCGCGGTTCGACGATCCGTATCTCGCCAGCGAAGCGACCGCGTCTTTCCGGTCACGAGATTTGCAGACCACTGCGGCGAGCCGTGGCTGCTCGATTGGCAGGCGGTTGGAGACCAGACGACTCGAGATCCGACACAGGGCCTGCAGGCTGAGACTCGGCCTTGTGTGAGCGCGGCGAAGGCTGGCGAGTTGGCCAGAGCGCACGGAGCGCCGTAAGGTCCTGTGTCCGGCTGGTCGACCGGTCTGCCAGGCGAGTAGCCAGGTTCGACGGGGCCAGCCTTTGGAGCCAAAGGCCAAGCGGCGAATGAAAAGGACAGCCGCGCGGGTGCGCGGCGTCCTGATTTGAGAGCTTAGAAAATCGTGCCGACCGACGCCTGCGCCCAGTCGAGCACGCGGGCGGGCAGCACGCCGAGGTAGAGCACGCCCGCGAGCGAGATGGCGAGACCCGCCATCGCCACCGCGGTGATCGGCGGCGGCACCGGCCGCGCGTCGCGCTCCGACATGAACATCATCACGACGATGCGCAGGTAGAAGAAGACCGAGACCACGCTCGACAGCACGCCGATGATGGCGAGGCCGTAGTAGCCCGCTCCGACCGCGGCGCTGAACACGTACCACTTCGCGATGAAGCCCGCCGTCGGCGGAAACCCGCCCAGCGAGAGCAGGAACATCGTCATCAGCGTCGCGAGTGCGGGGTGTGAGTGCCACAGCCCGGCGTAGTCGCGGAGGTCGTCGTTGGCGCGCTCGCGCGTGCCGAGCAGCGCGATCACCCCGAAGGCGCCGAGGTTGGTCAGCGCGTAGGCGGCGAGGTAGAAGAGGATCGAGGCCTTGCCCACGTCGCCGCCGGCGATGATGCCGAGCAGCAGGTAGCCGCCATGCGCGATGCTCGAATACGCGAGCATGCGCTTCAGGCTGGTCTGCGCCACGCCCACCACCGTGCCCACCACCATCGTCAGCGCGGCAATCACCCAGAGGACCGGCGCCCAGTCGGTGACCATCGGTTCGAGGGCTGAGAGGAACACGCGGGCGAAGGCCGCCACCGCGGCCGCCTTCACGCCGGTGGACATGAAGCCGGTGACGACGGCGGGCGCGCCCTCGTAGGCGTCGGGCGACCACATGTGGAACGGCACTGCCGCCACCTTGAAGGCAAAGCCGACCAGCAGCAGGCCGACGCCCAGCAGGATCATCGGGTTCCCGCTCATCGACTGCGCGGCGATCACCGAACCGACCCGTTCCAGGTTGGTGGAGCCCGTCACGCCGAAGAGGAACGCGACGCCGTAGAGGAAGAACGAGCTGGCGAAGGCGCCGAGCAGGAAGTACTTGAAGGCCGCCTCGGTGCTCTGGACGAACTCACGGCGGATGCCGGTCAGCACGTAGACCGCGATCGACATGGTCTCGAGCGCCAGGAAGATCAGCAGCAGGTCGGTGGCCTGCGCCATCAGCATCATGCCGACGATCGCGAACAGCAGCGTCGCGTAGTACTCGCCGGCGGGCAGGTTGTCGCGCTCGATGGTCTGCGACGACACGACCACCGTCATGATGCCAACGGTGATGATGACCAGGTTCACGAAGATCGAGAAGTTGTCGGCCGTCATCACGCCGAAGCTGGTGGCGTTGCGGTTCCACAGCAGCACCGAAGCGGCGGCCGCGCCGACCAGGCCGATGATGGCGAGACCGCCGAGCGGCATCCGCTCGCCACGGCCGCGGAACGCCTCGGCCAGCATGACCACCAGGGCCGCGAGCGTGACGCAGATGACGGGGATGACGGCGTCGAAAGAGTTGCTGAACATGATCAGTTGCCCCCCGTCGGGATGCGGACGGCTGCGGGGGCGGGGTTACCGGGCCGTAGCTCGCCGTTCTCCAGGCGAGCGGAGGCCGGTTGATGTGCCTGCACGCGCTCGACGATGCGCGTCACGGCGGGCTCCATCGGCTTCAGGAAGACGTTCGGAAACACGCCCATGAAGATGGACATGGCGATCAGCGGACCGATGATCGCCCACTCGCGGACCGACAGGTCCGGCAGGTTCTTGTTCTTGTCGTTGGTCACCGGGCCGTAGAACACGCGCTGGAACATCCACAGCATGTAGACGGCCGAGAGGATGACGCCGAGGCCTGCGCCGACGACGAAGCGGGGATCCCACTTGAAGGCGCCCAGCATGATCAGGAACTCGCCGATGAACCCGTTCATCCCGGGGAGCCCGACCGACGCCAGGGTGATGAGGAGGAACGCCGCCGTCAGCTTCGGCATCACCTTCTTGATCCCGCCGTAGTCGCTGATCGCGCGCGTGTGGCGGCGATCCGACATCATGCCGACCAGCGCGAACAGCCCGCCCGTGCTGACGCCGTGCGCCAGCATCTGATAGGACGCGCCCTGCACGCCCTGCACGTTCATCGCGGTGATGCCGAGCACGACGAAGCCCATGTGGCTGACCGACGAGTACGCCACCAGCTTCTTCATGTCCGGCTGCACCATCGCCACCAGCGCGCCGTAGATGATGGCGATCACCGCCAGCGTGGCGATCATCGGCGAGAAGTAGGCCGCCGCTTCGGGGAACAGCGGGTAGGCGAAGCGGATCAGGCCGTAGCCGCCCATCTTCAGCAGCACGCCCGCCAGAATCACCGAGCCCGGCGTCGGCGCCTGCACGTGCGCGTCCGGCAGCCAGGTATGGAACGGGAACAGCGGCACCTTGATGGCGAAGGCGAGCGCGAACGCCAGGAAGAACCAGTACTGCGTCGAGTAGGGGATGTCCAGGGCGTAGAGCTTCAGGACATCGAAGCTGTACTCCCCCGTCGCGGCGTGGTGCATCCACGACAGGCCGATGATCGCGATCAGCATCAGGACGCTGCCGGCCAGCGTGTAGAGGATGAACTTGATCGCGGCGTAGACGCGCTGGTCGTAGCCCCAGATGCCGATCAGGAAGTACATCGGCACCAGCAGGATGTCCCAGAAGATGTAGAACAGGAACAGATCCAGCGAGCAGAAGACGCCGATCATCGCGGCTTCGAGCACCAGCATCAGGATCGAGAACTCCTTGACCTTGGTCTCGATGCTCTCCCACGAGGTGAGGAGCGCGATCGGGGTGAGGAAGCCGGTCAGCACGATCAGCATCAGGCTGAGGCCGTCGATGCCCAGGAAGTACTCGATCCCGAACGTCGGAATCCACGGCTGGCGTTCGACGAACTGGAACGACTCCGCCGCCGGCGACTGGTCGAAGCCGGCCCACAGGGCCAGCGTCACGCCGAACGTGACGAGGGACACCGCCAACGTGAGGTTGCGGATGAGGGCGTCCTTCGAGCCGTCCCGGTTGCCGATGAACAGCAGCAGGAAGGCCCCCAGCACGGGGAGGACGATGGCGAGCGAGAGCATCGGAACACCGGTCACTGCGCGCTATCTCCAGAAGTAGTAGGCAAGGATGGACACCGCGCCCAGGAACGTACCGGCCGCATAGCTCTTCACCGACCCGGTTTGCAGCAGGCGCAGGCCGGCGGACAGCCCGCCCACCACGTATCCCGCGCCGTTGACCACGCCGTCGATCACCTTCACGTCGATCACCTTCCACAAGCCTTCCGTGGAGACGACCTTGATGGGCTGCACGATGGCGGCGTCGTAGACTTCGTCGACGTAGTACTTGTTCAGCAGCAGTTGATGGACACCCGAGAACTGGCGAGCCAACTGCTCGGGGATGTGGCGGTTCTTCTGCCACAGGAAGAACGCCAGCCCGATGCCGGTGAAGGCAATCAGCGTGGAGACGCCCATCAGCGTCCGCTCGAGCGCGACCTCGTCGTGCTCTTCGCCGGCGGGCGCGTCGTGTGCCTCTTCGGCCGGCCCGGCACCGGGTTGCACCTGCTCCGCCGTCTGCGTGAACGAGGCCAGCGCCGGCTCGGTGCCCGGTGCGCAGTTCTCGATCGCGAAGCCGGCCAGTTCACCGCTGGTCACCGGCGCGCCGCAGTTGCTGGCGGTGAACGCCGGCTCGAGCCACGTGCCCAGACCATTGTGCCCGCCGAGCGCGTGCGGAATCCCGATCCAGCCGGCGACGATGGAGCCGATGGCGAGCGCGATCAGCGCCGTAGCCATCGCCGGCGGCGCGTCGTGGAGGTGTCCCCCGCCATGGCCTCCGTGACCGTGGTCGTCCGCCGCATGCCCGTGGGCCGCGGCCTGTCCGTGTGCGGGTGCGTGCCCGCCATTCGCCATCGCGAAGCGCTCCTCGCCATGGAAGGTGAGGAACACCAGGCGGAACATGTAGGTGGCCGTCAGCAGCGACGTCAGCACGCCCACCACCCACAGGATGGTGTGGCCGTGCCGGAACGTCTCGAACAGGATCTCGTCCTTCGAGAAGAACCCGGCCAGCGGCGGCACGCCGGCGATGGCGACGGAACCGACCAGGAACGTCCAGTAGGTGATCGGCAGGTGCTTCGACAGGCCGCCCATGCGGCGGATGTCCTGCTCGCCGTGCAGCGCGTGGATGACGGCGCCCGATCCGAGGAACAGCAGGGCCTTGAAGAACGCGTGGGTGAAGAGGTGGAAGATGCCGGCGCCGAACGCGCCGACGCCCATCGCCAGGAACATGTAGCCCAGCTGCGACACGGTCGAGTACGCCAGCACGCGCTTGATGTCGTTCTGCACCAGGCCGATGGTGCCGGCCAGCAGCGCGGTGGCCGCGCCGACCACCGCCACGATGCCGAGCGTGATCGGCGCGTGCTCGAACAGCACGGCGTTGCGGCCGATCATGTAGACGCCCGCGGTGACCATCGTCGCGGCATGGATGAGGGCCGACACGGGTGTCGGGCCTTCCATCGCGTCCGGCAGCCACACATACAGCGGGATCTGGGCCGACTTGCCCGTGGCGCCGATGAACAACAGCAGCGTGATGAGCGACAGCGCCCCGAAGCCGACTTCGGCCGGCATCGTCTTCACCGTCTGCGCGATGGTGACGAAGTCGAGCGACCCGACGGTGACCACCATCAGCAGCGAGCCGAGGATGAACGCGTAGTCGCCGATGCGGTTGACGATGAACGCCTTGTTGGCGGCGTCGGAAGCCGACTTCTTCTCGTAGTAGTAGCCGATCAGCAGGTAGGAGCAGAGCCCCACGCCTTCCCAGCCGACGAACATCACCAGGACGTTCGAGCCGAGCACCAGCACCAGCATGAAGCTGACGAACAGGTTCAGGTACGAGAAGTAGCGCGCATACTCCGGGTCCGTCTCCTCGTGCATGTACGACGTGGAGTAGATGTGGATGAGCGAGCCGATGCCGGTGATGACCAGCACCATCACCGCCGAGAGCGCGTCGAGGCGGAACGCCAGGTCCAGCGAGAAGTCGCCGGAGGTGATCCACGTGAACAGCGTCTGGGTGATCTGCCGGCTCTCCGGCGCCATGCCGAAGAGCGCGTTCACCTGGAGGGCGGCGATCAGGAACGACACCACCATCACCGCCGTGGCGAGGCCGCCCGACACCGCCTTGGACAGCCGACTCCCGATCGTCGCGTTGACGAGGAAGCCGGCGAACGGGAGCAGGGGTATGAGGGCTAGCACGAGACGCTCCGGGAGTCGGGAGTCGGGAGTCGGGAGTCCATCATTACCACTTCAAGGAGGTGAACGCCTCGGGATTGAGCGATTCCCGATGGCGGAACAGGCCGATGACGAGCGCCAGGCCGACGGCCGCTTCGGCCGCGGCGACGGTCATGACGAAGAAGGTGATGATCTGCCCGTCGACGGTGCCCAGCTGCCGCCCGAAGGCGACAAAGGCCAGGTTCACCGCGTTCAGCATGATCTCGACCGACAGCAGCAGCGTGATGAGGTTGCGCCGCAGGAACACGCCGGCGGCGCCGACCGAGAAGAGCAGGCCCGACAACACCAGATAGTGGCCAATCGACATCGCGTCAGTGCTCCCGCTTCTTGGCCAGCGTCACGGCGCCGACCATGGCGATGAGGATCAGGATGGAGGTCACCTCGAAGGCGAACATGTAGTCGGTGAACAGCACGCGGCCCAGTTCCGCCACCGAGGAGTTCCCCGGGCGCTCGTCGGCGACGCCGATGGTCATTCCCGGCGTGCGCGACAGCGCCCACACCAGTTCCGTCACCATCAGCACCGACAACACCGCGCCGATGCGCATCGGCCACGGCCGGAAGTTCGGGTGCGCCTTGTCCCACTCGGACTCGCCTTCACGCGGCACGTTCAGCAGCATGACAACGAACAGGAACAGCACCATGATGGCGCCGGCGTAGATGATGATCTGCACCACCGCGACGAACGGCGCCTCGAGCAGGACGTAGAGCCCCGACAGACCGAAGAACGAGACGATCAGCGCCAGCACGCTGTAGATGGGATTGCGCTGCCCGATGACGAACAGCGACCCCAGCACCGAGACGCCGGCGAAGCCGAAGAAGAGGAGTTGATCAGAGCCCAAAGTAGAGCACCCCCGCCGCGCTCACGAGCAGGTTGATGGTGGCCAGCGGCAACAGCAGCTTCCAGCCGAACGCCATGAGCTGGTCATAGCGGAACCGCGGCAGCGTCCAGCGCAGCCAGAGGTAGCCGAAGCACAGGACCGAGAGCTTGATGAGGAACCAGATCCAGCCGTAGGCCTCGGGAATGAACGGGCCGTGCCAGCCGCCGAGGAACAGGTTCACGCTGACCGCCGCGACGGTGACCATGTTGATGTACTCGGCCAGGAAGAACAGCGCGAAGCGCATCGAGCTGTACTCGGTGTGATAGCCCGCTACCAGTTCCTGCTCGGCTTCCGGGAAGTCGAACGGCGCCCGATTGGTCTCGGCGACACCGGCCGTGGCGAAGATCATGAAGCTGATCGGGTTGATGAACACGTACCACTTCGGGATGAACCCGAACCAGTAGCCGGACTGGGTGTCGACGATTTCGCGCAGCGAGAGCGAGCCCGCCAGCATCACGATGGTCGCCAGCGCCATGCCGTAGGCCAGCTCGTAGCTGATCATCTGGGCCGAGCTGCGCAGGCCGCCGAGCAGCGAGTACTTCGAGTTGCTGGCCCAGCCGGCCAGCACGATGCCGTAGACGCCCATCGAGGTGACGGCGAAGATGACGAGGACCCCGACGTTGACGTCCGCCACCATCAGCGGCACCGGCTCCGGCAGCAGGCCGAAGAACGTGGTCGAAGCACCGAACGGCACCGGCGCGAACGCCGTGAACGCGGCCACGGCGGAGATGACCGGCGCCGCCGCGAACAGCAGCGTGTCGGCCGCCTTCGGCTTCAGCTCTTCCTTGAACACCAGCTTGACGATGTCGGCGATCGGCTGGAGCAGCCCCTTGGGGCCGACGAGATACGGGCCGTAGCGCTGCTGCATGAACGCCGCAACCTTGCGTTCGGCATAGACCATCACCGCCGCGGAGATCTGCAGCGCCAGGAACACCGTCATGGTGACGGCGAGGTAGAAGATGGTCGTCGGGGCGGTGAGGTAGTCGAGTAGGGAGCCCATCTCAGTGCGTCTCCACCGGTTGCTTGGCGCGGTAGTCGGCGGCCGCCGGGATGTCGCCCTTGGCGTAGGCCTCGAACTCGGGCTTGAAGAGTTTCAGCGTGGTGAGCACCGGCGTCGCCGCCGCGTCACCGAAGGCGCACAGCGTCTTGCCGTTGATCTGCTGCGCCACGCTCTGGAGCAGCGTGATGTCCTTGGCCGAGCCCTCGCCGATCAGCAGGCGATGCAGCAGGCGATAGAGCCAGTCGGTGCCTTCGCGGCACGGCGTGCACTTGCCGCACGACTCGTGCCGGTAGAAGTGCAGCAGGTTCTCGGCGAGCCACACCATGTCGGTGGTCTCGTCCAGGACCATGATGGCCGCGGAGCCGAGCAGCGAACCGGCCTGCTGCACGGCATCGAAGCTGGCCGGGATGTCGATCTGTTCCGGCAGCAGGATCGGCACCGACGACCCGCCGGGGATCACCGCCTTCAGGGTGTGACCGTCGCGCATGCCGCCGGCATAGTCGAAGATCAGCTCCTGCAGCGTCACCTTCATCGGCGCCTCGAACACGCCGGGGCGCTTGACGTGGCCGCTGACGCAGAACAGCTTCGGCCCGCCGTTCTTCTCGGGCCCCAGTGCGGCGAACCACTCCGAGCCGCGCGTCATGACCAGCGGCACGTTGCACAGCGTCTCGACGTTGTTCACCGCGGTCGGGCAGCCCCACGCGCCGGCCACCGCCGGGAACGGCGGCTTGAAGCGCGGCTGCGCGCGCTTGCCTTCGAGCGATTCGAGCAGCGCGGTCTCCTCGCCAGCCTCGTAGGCGCCCGCGCCGCGATGCAGGTAGACCTCGCAGTCGAAGCCGCTGCCGAGGATGTTCTGCCCCACCAGCCCCGCCGCCCGGGCGTCGTCGATCGCCTTCTGCAGCACGGGGAACAGGTGGTAGAACTCGCCGCGGATGTAGATGTAGGCGGCCTTCGAGCCGATCGCGTAGCAGCCGATGAGGCAGCCTTCCACCAGCAGGTGGGGGTTGCGCTCCATCAGCAGGTGGTCCTTGAAGGTGCCGGGCTCGCTCTCGTCCGCGTTGCAGACGATGTATTTCGGGTTCGGCGACTTCTTGTCGACGAACTGCCACTTCAGGCCCGTCGGGAACCCGGCGCCGCCGCGGCCGCGGAGGCCGGACTTCTTCACCTCGTCAATCACCTGCTCGGGGGTGAGCGCCAGCGCCTTGCGCAGGCCCTCGTAGCCCTGCTGGTGCTGCTGGTAGTGCTCGAGCGTGTTGCCCCCGGGCGTGAACGCGTACTTCGTGAGCACGGGTTCGTAGTCCGGCACGGCCTTCGGCTTCACGGGCGTGGTGGTCTTGCCCTTCCAGCCGCTCTCCGGCTGATGCTCGATGTCGAGGTGGCAGCCGCCGAGCGCCTTCAGCCCCTCGGTCTTCATCCGGTCCACGAGGGGGCCGGCCTGCTCCGGCGTGACGCACTCGTGCCAGTGGTCGTTGTTGACCATCATCACCGGCGCCTTGTCGCAGGCGCCGAGGCACTCCATCGGCATGATGGTGAACATGCCGGTCGGGTCGGTCTCTCCACGCTTGATGCCCAGCTTCTGCTCGAGCGTCTCGATCACCCGTTCCGCGCCAGCGAGCGCGCACGACAGGGTCGTGCACACCTGCAGGACGAAGGTGCCCACCGGGGTGCGGTGGAACATCACGTAATAGGAGACCACGTCCTCGACTTCCGCGGTGGTGCAGCCGACGACGTCGGCGACGTGACGCGCCGCGTTCGCCGAGATGTAGCCCTGCTGCTCCTGCGCCAGGTAGAGCGCGTGCAGCACGGCCGACTTGCGGTGTTCGGGCGCGTAGTGCGACGCGAACGCCTCGAAGCGCGCGCGGTTTTCCGCCGTGTACTGGAACTCGGGCCCTTCCGGCAGTACGGCCCGCTGCGAGCGGTGCCACTGGTCCGTGCCGTAGGGCATGGCGGGATGAAAACTCATCGATCCACGTCCCCCATCACCACGTCGAGCGAGCCGATGACCGCGATGACATCCGCGATCATCCCGCCGACGATGAACTTGTGCAGCGCCTGACTGGCCATCAACCCCGGCGAGCGCATGTGCACGCGCCACGGCCGGTTGCTGCCGTCGGACACGATGTAGCAGCCGTGCTCGCCGCGCGGCCCTTCGACCGGCACGTAAACATCGCCGGCCGGCACCGTGAAGCCCTGCGAGTAGATCAGGAAGTGCTGAATGAGCGCTTCCATCTCGGTGTAGACCTGGTCCTTGGGCGGCGGCACGACGCGCTTGTCATTGGCGGCCCACTCGCCCACCGGCGTGATGCGCTCGAGCGCCTGGCGGCAGATCTTGACGCTTTCGCGCATCTCGGCGACGCGGACCAGGTAGCGGTCGTAGACGTCGCCGTTGCTGGCGCCGATCACGTCGAACTCGTAGGTCTCGTAGCCGCTGTAGGGGAACGCGCGGCGCACGTCGTAGTCGCCGCCGGCCGCGCGCGCGATCGGGCCGTAGAGGCCCCACTGGTAGCAGTCGGCCAGCGTAATCTGGCCGACGCCGCGGGTGCGATCCAGCCAGATCGGGTTCTTGGTGATCAGCGTCTCGTACTCATCCAGCTTGCCGGGGAAGCGATCGAGGAACGCCGTCACGGCTTCCTTGTAGCCGCGTGGGATGTCCTCGCGCAGGCCGCCGACGCGGATGTAGCTGGGGAAGAACCGGAAGCCCGCCAGCAGCTCGTTGAGATTCATCAGAATCTCGCGCTCGCGGAACGCGTAGAGCATGCCGGTGATGGCGCCGATTTCCATCGCGTGCGTGCCGAACCACACCAGGTGGCTGGACAGGCGCTGGAGCTCGGCGATGAGCACGCGGATGTTCTTCACGCGCTCGGGCACTTCGATGCCGAGCAGCTTCTCGACCGACAGGCAGTAGGCGAGGCTGTTCGACTGGGGGCCCAGGTAATCCATGCGCTCGACGAGCGGGATGACCTGCTGCCACTTCTTCTGCTCAGCGGTCTTCTCGATGCCGGTGTGCAGGAAACCGATGGTCGGGCTGACGTTGACGACGGTTTCGCCATCGAGCTCCAGGACCAGCCGCAGCACGCCGTGCGTGCTGGGATGCTGGGGCCCCATGTTCACCGTCATCGTTTCGGTGCGTATTTCAGCCATAACGTCGCTACAGTCCTTCTTCCACCAACTCGCACAGGATGTGCAGCAGCGTCACATGCACCTCCTGCACCCGCGGGGTCCGATCCTCGGGCACCGCGACGTGCACGTCCGCCGGCATCGACTGGCCGGCGCATCGGCCCGTCAGCGCCACCACGCGAAGGCCGCGATCGCGGGCGGTCCGCATCGCCGCCAGCACGTTCGCGGAGGTTCCGCTGGTCGTGATTCCGAGCGCCACATCGCCGGGGCGTCCGTAGGCCTCGACCTGCCGCGCAAACACCTGCTCGAACCCGAGGTCGTTGCCGAGCGCGGTCACCACGCTCGGATCCGACGAGAGCGCCAGCGCGGGCAACGCACGTCGCGTCCGTCCGGCCTCGAATCGTCCCACCAGTTCGGCGGCGAAGTGCTGCGCATCCGCCGCGCTGCCGCCGTTGCCGAACACCAGCACCTGCCCACCGGACTTCAGCGCCCCGCAGACCAGGCCGGCCGCCGCCGCGATATCCGCCGCGCAGGCCGTGGCTGCCGCCTCATGCAGGGCGGCAGACGCACGGAGCACGCGCACCGCATGGGCGCGGCGCCCCTCATCCTCGGCCATCGTCTCTAGCTCGGGCGCGGACGGAACTGCCGATCGCGCTCGAGATTCGCCTGGAACTCGTCGGCCGTCACCTGCAGGGGCATGTAAGTCGCCGCATCCTTGCGGAGCTGCACCGGGTAGTCCTTGCGCAGCGGGTGCCCTTCCCAGTCGTCCGGCATCATCAGGCGGCGCAGGTCCGGGTGCCCGTCGAACACGATGCCGAACAGGTCGAACACCTCGCGTTCCATCCAGTTGGCGCCGGCCCAGACGGAAGTCACCGAGGCAATCGCCTCGTTCTTGCCCAGGCGCACCTTCAGGCGCACGCGGGCCCGGCGGTGCGGCGACACGACGTGATAGACCACGTCGTAGCGCGGCTCGCGGTCGGGATGGAAATCGACGGCGGTGACGTCGGAGAACGCGTGGAACTCGAGACCGGGCGTGCCTTGCAGTGCGCGGCAGGTGACCAGCAGGTGCTCGACCGGCACCACGATGGTTGGTGTCACCGCCTCGTCGACCGACGGC
>Ga0105103_10000242_pt1 | contig 30667 bp, 28 predicted proteins | sample PPLLaktember2015_2_FD_79107 | JGI IMG/M metagenome (GOLD analysis project Ga0105103, IMG submission 79107) | Freshwater sediment microbial communities from Prairie Pothole Lake near Jamestown, North Dakota, USA - PPLs Lake P7 Core (6) Depth... | ecosystem: Environmental > Aquatic > Freshwater >...
GCAACCGTCAACCAGATTGCAGCCGGTGAGGTCGTCGAGCGCCCTGCCTCGGTGGTCAAGGAACTTGTCGAGAATGCTGTTGATGCGGGGGCAGGTTCGATCACCATCGCTCTGGCCGCAACGAAAGATACTATCACCTCCATCCGGGTCACTGACGACGGGTGCGGTATGTCCCCTGCAGATGCAGAGCTCGCTTTTATTCCCCATGCCACAAGCAAGATTGCAACACCCGACGATCTTCACCGCATCCGTACGCTCGGGTTCCGGGGCGAAGCCCTTGCAACCATCGCTGCCGTGTCCCGGGTAACGCTTGTCACAAAACCCAAAGGCAGCGGGGCAGTCCCCGCAACACGCATTGTTACCGAGGGAGGAAACGTCCTCCGAACGACCGGGACGGGTGCACCGGATGGCACCAGCGTCCTTGTCGAAGACCTTTTCTTCAACACCCCGGCACGAAAGAAATTCCAGAAAAGCAAAAACACCGAGCTTGCCCACATCCACGACATTCTTGAAGGGATCTGTCTCTCCCATACAACGATCGCATTTCACCTGTATTATAACGGGACTGAACAGCTCCTGACCGACCGGACCACCCGCCCGCTGGACACCATAGCCCGTCTCTTTGGCAGCGAGGTAATCCGCGACCTGGTCCCGGTGAATACAACCCTGCCATTTATTTCTGTCACCGGGTTTGTCTCCCGCCCGGTTCTTTCCCGGAAAGACCGGGCACGAATGTTTGTTGCGGTCAACGACCGGTACATCACGTCGCCGTCGATCAACGATGCGGTGAAGGCAGGATATGGCACGCTGCTCCCAAAGGATCGTTTCCCGGTAGCGTTCCTGAACCTGAGCATCGATACCATGCTCGTGGACGTGAATGTCCACCCGACCAAAAAACAGATCCGGCTCTCACGGGAGAAAGAGATCACGGAAATGATCCGCACCTGCGTGAGGGATGCCCTCCTCGCCCATGATCTCGTTCCCGCAGCAGCTCCTCCCCGGGGGATGATCTCCCTCATTCCGGAACAACCTGCGGCCTCGCAGAACGTGTATGACCATTCTCCCGTCAGAACACCAGACGGTGTTTTTGAGTCCACCCATGCCGGGACAACCGCAACCGACCAGCGGCTCCGGCAGACTGAATTATCCCTGGATACCGGTCCGTCACACCCGCTTTTCTCTCTGCTACCGGAGATTGAGGTCATTGGCGAATTTTCCGGGATCTACATCCTAGCCCGCACGCAGGATGATGAACTTATCTTAATCGACCAGCATGCTGCTCACGAACGAATCCTGTACGAGCAGGTAACCGGGCAGGCACAGGACATAAGACCTTCCCAGGAACTCATCAGCCCGGTGGTCCTCTACCGCACCCCAAAAGAAGCCGCAATTGTAAAAGACCTCCTGCCGGCACTTGCACGCGAGGGCTTTATTCTTGAAGGATTTGGCGGTGACGCGTTCCTTGTCCGCGCAGTCCCGGTCGTGCTTGGCCGCCTCGAGGAAACTACGATCATTGACGAGATCATCAGCGACCTTGTCAGTGAAGAAGCCGCACAGACCGTCAGCAACCGGGAGCGTATTACCCGGATCGTTGCCTGCCGGGGGGCCGTAAAGGCGGGAACGGTATGCACGCGGGAGCAGTGCCAGCGGATTGTTGACCAGCTCCGGCGGATGAAAAACCCTTTCACCTGCCCTCATGGCCGGCCGACCATGATCCGGTTTTCAAAAAAAGAACTTGACACCATGTTCAAGCGGATCTGACCCTGGCCGTTTTCAGCATGGTTGCCAAAAAAGTATCACTCATATAGGTCCGCATGCAATGGGATCGTATGAAAGGATTCTATGTAAAAGAGCAGATGGAATGCTTCTTTTTCCGGATAAAGACGAGCTTAACCGGTATTTTAAGTTCGGGAAACGTTTTGCTGCAACCCGGTCTGCAGGAAATTTTTTCTTTCTTTTAAAACCATCTCATCCATCATGGTATATACAGGAGGAAAAATGGCACGCGATCCAATAGGCACCGCAAGGGAAGCTCTTCGCAGATGAATGCAACCCGACAGGAAGTGCTGGATTCTCCCCCACCCCTCTTCCTTCGTGACGACCCCGCCTCCCTGCGCGACTTCCGGAAGATGGTGCTCGCCTACTACCGGGATCACGGCAGGGACCTTATCTTCCGGAGGACAAGGGACCCCTACCGTATTCTCGTCTCTGAGATCATGCTCCAGCAGACTCAGGTGGAGCGGGTGAGCGTGAAATACCCGGCATTCATTGAGGCTTTTCCGGACTTCCCGTCGCTTGCCAAAGCTCCCCTTTCAGATGTCCTCGCAGCCTGGCAGGGGATGGGATACAACCGGAGGGCAATTTCCCTGCAGGAATGTGCCCGGCGGGTTGTTGAAGAGCATGATGCAATCCTGCCGCAGGATCCGGAAATCCTTGAGTCTTTTCCCGGTATCGGCAGGGCAACCGCTGCGTCTGTCTGCGCCTTTGCCTTCAATATGCCGGTTATTTTTATCGAAACGAATATCCGCAGGGTATTTATCCACTTTTTCTTTTCAGGTGATGAACCCGTTCACGATACCGATATCCTCCCTCTCGCAAAAAAAGCCCTGTACCGGAAAAATCCCCGCATCTGGTACTGGGCACTGATGGATCTGGGTTCAGCACTTAAAAAAACGGTCCCGAACCCGAACCGGCGGAGCACGCACTATGCACGTCAATCTGCATTTGCCGGATCAGACCGCGAGATACGCGGAACGATCATCAGGACACTTCTTCTGCGCCCGGGTCAGGATATGGAGGAGCTGATCCAAAATACCGGAGATGACAAAGAGCGGGTACAGCGGATCATTTACAGCCTTGAGAAAGAAGGGTTCCTGACAAAGACCGGTAAGGGAGTTGCAATCCGTTCCCGTTAAAACGGCAGGGAGCAGGAACCGGGCGGTTCCTGCACCATTCCGTCCGCTGTATTCATGAATTTTTTTTGACAGGTTTTTTAAGGGATTCTTTATCCGGTTCGATTTTTATCTCACACTGGCGATCTCCCATGCACATGGCACGGACAAAACGGGAGGAGTAGTCCGGGTTCATTTTTTTTAAGGAACTGAGTGTAAATGCCATACACCGGTGGAATGGCCCGTTTGTGGAGAAGCTCTCACCGGTTATGAGGGGGCAGCGCCTGATGATGATCACAGCTCCATCTTTACCAACCTCGAGTATCTCTTCCTTCAAATCAGGGCCGAAGATGATGGTAGTAACCAGCCGGAGGCTCTCTGCAAGGTCCCGGGCTGTCTCCACCGGGAGTCTGAGCGACTGCGCAATTTCACAGGACAACTGTGCCATATGCATCCAGACCTCCTGTTCCAGTTCGTCATACCGGTTTTGGACCACCGGGCGAAAGACATTCTCGTATATTGCAGCCAAATGTGCAGCATACTGCGTGGCAATCCGCCACTTTGTATCATCGGGAACTGACCTGAGGTCCGGCACAACCTTCCGCTCCTTATCATCGAGTAATAGCTGCGGGTGTAATATCAAACCATGGGAAACATCAGGGACCGGATTGAGAAAGAATGGGAAGAAAAAAAGTGCTCTGGAGAAAACATTCAGAAACTCTGATGCTCTTTTTGGCATGCAGGCATGCTCCAGCCGCTCTGGCATCCCCATCACGGGATAGTGACGTAGTACCTGTCCGAGAAATCACACAATTTCAGAGTAAATCTGAATCGTTGTATCCCGATGCGCCCCGTCACCCGAAGGGGGACTGGTTGCGCAAGAGGGGGCTGCATACTAAAAAACGAGGTTTTCCTATGAAACTTGCATTCTTTCAGACAGAATAATGGGGGTTGAGAGACCCCCATACCCCCGATTATGATTATGCCACCACCCCCCAAAGGGACGCCCCCGCGGCGGATCGATGACTGACATTTTTAAAATCACGGAACTGCCCCGCCGTGCCCCGCGAGGGGCCCTGAGGCGGGGAGCCCTCATATCTGCGATTTAATAGGGAAAGGGGGTCACTTTTTCTTCCTGTGTGCCTGTGGCCGCAGGCATCGTGGGTGTTTTCATGGTTACGGTGTGTACTCACCCGATTCATGCATGTTTCTACAAGAGCAAAAAATTGAGAAATCCGTATTGGCCTTGTGATTGAAAGGTATCAGAGTCCGGCAAGAGGAAAAAGGGGATATTTCACCCGTCCCATTTTTTTTCTCTCTCCATCCGGACATATTGATACAGCATAGGATTTTCTGGCGATACGATATTGAACCCTCTGTCGAAAAGGGCAATTTCCGATACTATCTGATCTATGAAAAATATTTGCCAATAAGGAATGCACGGCATTATGAATGAGCAATAGAAATCACGACGTTATACATGGTATCCTGGCTGCCCTCACCGTTATAACTCATGAACAGATTGAAAGGGAAAAAATATGGTTTACGGAATCCTGGTATTATCCCGAGCCCATAGCGATATGGACCCCGTTGTCAATGCAGGCTGCCCCATCCTTGTTCCGGCCGAGTTTTTTAAGGGCTATTCCCTTGTTGAACCAGCACTCTGCATCACCCTCATCGCATTTCAGTGCTTCGTCATAACACTTGAGGGCTTCTTCGTATTTCCCGATCGTTTCAAGGGCGTTTGCCTTGGCATGCCATGCCCTTGCGGAATCCGGCTGGTATTCAAGCGCTTTCTCATAGTGTTGTACGGCCTTTTCAAATTCACCCTTGAACATCGCCTCATCGCCATACCGGATATACGTCTCCTCATCCTTTGAGATATGGAGAACGGTCCTGTTGTTTTCCGTTGTCTGCATGTTGTTTCACCCCTGCCATGAGGGCTGAATCGATTCGGTCTGCCCCTGGCTGATCTTCAATAAAATACCATGCGTTATATATTTTTGCCATTAAAATTTGCTCATCGGCCATGGAATGCATTCCTGCAAGGACTCTTTGCACGGCATTCCCGTTGCGCAAATGGATAAAATGTATGGTTAACATTCTTTAAACTGTTAGATTAATTATTTAACAGAAAAACCGGAAAGAACATACAACCGCATTCTGTCTGAGTCCGGGCATCCTTTAACAGAAACGCGCCGATTTCTTGAATCCTTCACAGGCACACTCTGATCTCAGAAAATGATCCCTGGTGTCCACTTAAAACCAGAACAGAAAATGTATTGTAATATACTGCCATCCCATAATCAGCGGGATTTATAAGCAATAACGAATAAACCACGGTGTGAAAGGTGTGGATGTGTGTGCTCGAACAGGAGAATATTTCCCGGATAAAAATTCTTTTAAAGGCCCATCCGAGGGGCCTTACCATAACGGATATTTCCCAGAACCTCAAGATGAACAGGAACTCGGCTGCAAAGTATCTTGAGATTCTCCAGATATCCGGCCTGGTGGAATCCAAGGCGTACGGGACAGCAAGGGTTTTTTTCTTAACCCACCGGCTCCCCATTTCTGCTCTCGTGAGCTTAACGGCCGATCTCGTGGTAACGCTTGATGAAAACCACCGGATCCTTTTTGTCAACGACAGTTTTTGTCATTTTTTTGCACTAATAAAAGAGGAGGTCCAGGGAAGCCACATTGTTGATATTTTCAGAACAGGGATCGGGAGCACCATCCTCCCGGGCATTTTTTCTGATATTATCGCTGGCAAAGACAAGGTGCCGGAAGTCTGTTTATCCCGGGATACCGGCGATCTTTTCTTCAGGATCAAGAGCATGAAGACCGTCTTCGATGACGGGAGCCGCGGGATCACCATCATACTGGAAGACGTGACCCGGGAGAAGAAAGACAAGATCGAACTGGAAAAGAAGGAAGCCCGGTACCGTGGTATTGTTGAGGACCAGACTGAGTTCATCATCCGGTTCCTTCCCGACGGCACCCTTACTTTTGTTAATTCCTCGTATTCCCATTCGGTGAACAAAAAGCCTGAAGAACTGCTGGGCACGCTTTTCTCTGATACTATCTATGCAAGGGACCGGGCTGTATTTGAACGATCCCTCTGTTCGCTGAGCCGGGAAAATCCGGTTGCTGCCTTTGAGTGCCGGTTTGCCGTGCCTAAAAAACCGATCCGCTGGATTGCCTGGATCCTGCGTGTTCTTTATGACCATGGGACAAAACCTGTCGAATACCAGGCAATCGGGCAGGATATCACGGAAAAAAAAGAAGCGGCAGAGAAGGAACGCCAGTACATTGAACAGATGGATTTCTTCTCCCGGGAACTGCAGCGTTTTATCGAACTGCCGCCCGGTGCTGATATTTATTGTACAATAGCAACCGGATTCACCGATATTCTTCCCGTTGCTGCAGTCAGCGTCAGCCGTTATGATCCGGAGAGCAACGCTTTTACGATTAAGGCAGTAAACCCTGAACAGGACCGGGCTGTCTTCACCCACTCTATCGGGAGGGATATTGTCGGCGTGAAAATTCCGGCTGATGGCGCGATATCTCAACCAGAATTTTTGAGCGGCAGGATATACAAGAGGCCGGTGAACCTTTACGAACTCATGCGCCACCAGATGCCGGAAGAGATCTGTGCAGCTATTGCGGATGCCCGGAACCTTGGGGAGTTTTATGCCGTAGGTCTGGTCTGGCAGGGGAATCTTTTAGGAAATATAACCTTTGCCATCAGGAAAGGACAGAAGCTGCAGAATGTACAGCTTGCAGAAACTTATCTCCGGGCTGCCTCGATCGCCCTCCAGCGCTCCCATGCAGAGGATGCACTTGCCGAGAGCGAGAACCTGTACCGTTCCGTTCTTGAAAATATCCAGGATGTCTATTATCGCTCGGACATGGAGGGTAACCTTGTCATGGTCAGCCCGAGCGGTGTACAGATGCTCGGGTATTCATCCCCTGAGGAGACCAGGGGAAAAAACATTGGCCGGGACTTCTATCGGGAGCCTGAAAAGAGGAACGATTTCCTCGCCGCCATATCAGTAACAGGTTCGGTCAGAAACTATGAAGTTGTTTTAGTGAAGAAAGACGGTACTCCCTTATACATTGAAACAAACAGTCACCTCTATTATGACAAGGACGGGTCCCCTCTCGGCATAGAGGGTATCTTCCGTGATATTTCCGAGCGGAAGAAGGCATCCGGAAAGATCCAGCAGTATATCAGGGACATGGAATTCCTTTCCCAGAAACTGCAGGAATTTATTCAGATGAAACCCTCGGAGAACATGTATGATAAAATTGCATCCGATTTAAAGAGCCTGATTCCCGGTTCCATGGTTGTTGTCAATTCCTTTAACCCGCAAACAGGAATAGTGAAAGTTCAGAGTGTTGGAATGAACGAACGACAGCGGGACGCAATCATCCGGACGCTTGGAAAAGATCCGGTTGGCAGTGAGTTCCCGATCGATGAGAACGGAACAGCGTCTTTTAGGACAGGAATGTTAATTCACACGAATCTCCCCATGTTCGATATTTTGTTTAAAAGCGTTCCCAGACCTGTCTGTGATCAGCTGGAATCAGAACTTCAACTCGGAGAAATTTATGGGATCGGTTTTGTCCGTGGGGATGAAATACTGGGGAATGCGGCAATTTTTCTCGATCGCAAAGAGAACATTCCAGATCTCCGGCTGGTCGGGACGTATGCCCGGGAAGCTGCAATAGCCCTCCAGAGATATACAGCCGAGGAAGCGCGGCGTAAAAGCGACGAGATCTTCGCGAATTTCGCACAAAACTCCCCTCTGCCGATTGCTCTCATCGAACCGGATGGCACGTTTCAGTATATCAACGAAAGCTTCACCCGGCTTTTCGGGTACAATCTCAATGATTTCCGCACCCTGACGGAGTGGTTCGGTTTCGTATTCCCGGACCCGGTATACCGGAAACAGGTTGTCGATGGCTGGGAATCAGAACGTGTACAGACAGGAACCCCTGTTCCTTTCATCAGGACCTATCCGGTTCAGTGTAAGGACTCGACCGTAAGGGACATCATCGTCAGGGCGATCGTCCTCTCCGGCGGGATACTGTGTGTCATCTGTGAGGACATCACGGAACGGAACAACGCGGAACAGACTCACCGGCTCCTCTCCTCGATTATTACCTCAACTGGCGATGCGGTTATCGCAAAAGACATTCATGGAACGGTCATCAGCTGGAATATGGCTGCTGAGCGGCTTTACGGATATTCAGCAGAGGAGATGATCGGACAAAACATCTCACGGATCATCCCAAAAAACAGAACGGAGGAGATGGATCAGATCTTCCGCCGTATCGAGCGTGGGGAATCGGTCAGCAACCTGGAAACCCGGAGGATACGAAAAGATGGAAAGGAGATCGAGGTCTCCGTTACGATCTCACCCATTACCAATGAGAGCAGGACCGTAACCGGCGCGTCAACGATCGCCCGGGACATCACGTCCCATAAAGCAGATGAGCGCCTGCGCAAGAGCGAAGAGCAGTACCGGTCCCTGGTAGAGAATATATCCGTAGGTTTTTACCGGAGTACGGGGGACCCGAGAGGGAGGTTCATCTGGGGCAATTCATCGCTTGTGAAAATACTCGGGTACCCATCACTGGAACAGTTGAAAGAGGTGGAGATCGCCGATATCTTTGCCGAGCAGGATGGGAGGAAAAATCTGCTGGGTGCACTGAAAAAGGAGGGATTTGTCAAGAACCGGGAGATCGCTCTCCGGCGGGCGGATGGGAAGACGGTCTCTGTACTGGTGACAGCTCTTGCCCGATTCGATTCCGCGGGAGGGTTGTCCTGTATCAACGGGATTGTCGAAGATATCACCGGCCAGAAACAGGCAGAATACCGGGCGCAGATCATAAATAAGCAGATGCAGGACATCCTCGCATGTGTCCCGGATCCTGTTGTAATCGTAGACAACGAACATGCTGTTATCGCATGGAATGCTGCTATGGAGCAGTTGACCGGCGTACAAAAAACCGGTGTGATCGGCAGGAATGATTACGATCATCTCTTCCCGTTTTACGAGCCGGCCCGGCCCTCTCTTGTGACCCTGTTCGATGCGCCTGAAGTCGATATCCACAGAAACTATCCCGGCGCATACCGGCAGGGAACCACGATAGTCGCACAGGTAGGGGATCTGACACACCAGGAAAACGCTCCATCGTTTTTCACCATCAGGGCGTCCCCCCTCCATGATCCACAGGGAGCACGGATCGGTGCTCTGCAGATCATCCAGTCTTCCACACCCGTCAGCAGAACCGGGCCATCATCACCGCCATAAGACCCTGTCAGCGGGAGTATGCCGGAACGTTCAGGGATTCGCCAAGATTGCCGGCTTGCGATGTGAACCAGGCTGTTCTAAAAAAAACAGGTGAACGGGGAGGTCACGGAATATATTACGATATAACGGCAGAATAACCCTGCAGCCACTGTACGGGAGCCGGGACAAAAAAATTCCCGATCTACTTCAGGTAATACCCGACAATGATGAGTAACAATCCAAGATAGAACATGAGACTGAAATACTGGGAAATTCCCGGGATAACAGAATCAAAATTTTTCAGGTAGGGTACAAAGAGCATGATGAGTCCGACGACAAATGATACGATGCTGATTTGTGTTTTTGTTGCGTTATCCATGAGAAAGCACTCTTAAAACTAATCAGAGTCCAAGGAAAAAAAGTTTGTCGGTATCGGTATACCGAGCCGGGTGGTTTTTTTATTTCCCGGTAATAAGGGGATCGCGGGCAGTTCGCGGCTCGCGGGAATGAGGCAATATCCCGCTGCATGTCTGTTGATAGGGACAGGAAGGGGGTTTTATAAAAAACCGCTTTTACAAACAGGAGGACGTAAGGCGGGACGATGAGCAGAAGCCGGACATCTTTATTTAAAAAAAAAATCCAACCGGAATTTTCTCATCCGGTCGGGAAAGGTATTTTTCGGATTGTTGACTGCAAAGGCAACCCACGGGTGCCCGTTCGACCCTGCATGTCAATGCCGGCCTTTGGAAAACATCTTTCCCACATAGTTCTCAAGATATGTAGTGATATACGGTCTTACTACGGGCATCATCATGGTAAGCAGCGCCATGGTCGCACCCGATCGGAACGAATAGTTTCGGTCAACGGCCTTGCACTTTTTGTCCGATCCGCTCCGGGTAGCAAGCCGGAAAACTCCGTACAGGAGGATGCCGGCCCCGATCGCAGCACCTGCGAGGGCATAGGGATGCTGTTTGATCGATGCCCCTGCGGATCGTATGGAGCGGCGCGATGTCTGTACTGCGGACTGTTTTAAGTTTTCAAAGGACCGGGCAATCATGAGCTCGGTCTGGCGGACATCTTCTTCAGTGATCGGCTTACGTCTTTCCACGGTTTATCATCTCCGCTGCTGTCGGGGTCTCGAGAACGATTGTTTTATTAAAGACAACATAGGCAATGATCCCTCCGACGATAAAGGTGACCGCTCCCATGACCAGCAGGGCAGCCCAGAGCTGCATTCTTGTCGCAAGAAGGAGAATAAACCCCGCCACCAGTATCAGGGTCCCGGAAGCCAGCAATGTGATCACGACTGCCAGGTACATAAGCTTGGTCCCCAGAAACCTGAACGGATCGAAGACATAGTGCTGCAGGAACAGGTCGGTCTTCTGCTGCAGGTACAATTCGAGATACCTTGCTGTAGTGGTGAACTCAGATTCTACCGATGATCCCGAATCGCTGGTGTCAGGTTCCATGCGATCCCTCATCAGTCACGCCTGGAGACCAGCATGCCAAAGAGAAAACCGATGCCCAGTGCCACCATGACCGCGGGGATGGGATGATCACAGATGATGTTCTCGACCGGTTCCACCTGTTTATGATACTCCGCTTCCATTTCATGGTATTTTGCACCAATTTCTTCTTTATACACCTCTACCTGGTTCTGGACGCCGTGCAGGATATTCTCCACATGCTCCCTGCTCACCGATACATCGGCATTCCGCAGCTTGCGGGCAGCCTCTTCCAGGGCATCAATGGTCTGGTTTTTGAGTTGATCGGCACCGGATGCCACCTTGTTAATCGTTTCTTCTGACATAGTTACGCACCATTCCTTATTGTCTCGCTGATTTTTTCCTTCATCATTGTTCAGCTCCTGCTGTTCTTCTCCTGATATGATGATTTCCAGGATTGTTTTGTCAGGTCATCCGGAAAATATCATAAATTGTTCATATCAGAGCATGCGTGTATAGGTCGGGATCTATAAAAAATCTTACCTGATGTTATAATTTTTGATTTACATCCATGGATAATGAACAGAGGAATTCCAGCATGCGCCATACTCCAGTACCGCGGAGCTTTCATGGTTACCGGATCTTCCTGCAGATAAAAAATCGACGGCATGGCAAGAATTGCGGAATTACCTCCTCATCCACCTCCAGCTCCCTGTACTGGACTCTGCCTGCACACATCCGGTTGCCCCAGGCCACGCCGGCCGGGTTTCACCCGGATTCAGTTCCCTTGGCAGACTACCATAACAAGCGTATTAACAGAACAGTGCAGAAATTACCGGCATATTTCCTGCGAGCCGGAAAATGGATACGAACGCATGACTATCGCAGTGCAGATACAGAACCTGAGCCGCCATTTCAATGATCTCGTTGCCGTGGACAACATCTCATTCGATATACATCAGGGGGAGATCTTCGGCCTTCTCGGCCCCAATGGTGCCGGCAAGACCACGACTCTCTCCATGCTTGCCACGATGCTCACCCCCACCTCCGGTTCGGCAACCGTCAATGGCATCGATATCGAAAAGGACCCGGACGGGGTGCGGAAATCCATCGGCATCGTCTTCCAGGACCAGAGCCTTGACGAGGAACTCACCGCATGGGAGAATATGGACTTCCACGGCCGGCTCTACCGGATCCCGAAAGGAACCCGGGACCAGCGGATCACGGAACTTCTCACGCTGGTTGAACTGAACGACCGCAGGGATGATATTGTCAAGACCTTCTCCGGCGGTATGCGGAGGCGCCTTGAGATTGCCCGCGGCCTTCTCCACCATCCCGCCGTCCTCTTTCTCGATGAGCCCACGCTGGGTCTTGATCCCCAGACCCGCAACCATCTCTGGAACTACATCGCCACGCTCGCTAAAGAGAACGGTATCACGATTATCCTTACTACCCATTACATGGATGAGGCGGACCGGTTATGCAACCGGATCGCTATTATCGATCACGGCAAGATTATTGCGACCGGCACGCCAAAAAACCTCAAGGACGGCCTTGGCGGGGACATCGTGACCATAGGCTCATCCGAACCGGCGGCTGTTGCAGAAGCCCTTCAGGAACCGTGGATCTGCCGTGTGGAAACCCACAACGATAACGTGGTCGTCAGCCTGAAGAATGCAGACCAGTATATCAGCACGATTGTCACGATCCTTAACACGCGGCAGATCCCCATCACCTCGATTGCTATCCACAAGCCAACGCTCGAGGATGTCTTCCTCTCCTTCACGGGAAGGACCATCCGGGAACAGGAGGCCAGTCAGAAGGAGAACATGCGCATTCACATGAAAATGGGGAGGCACTAGGCCATGGACATCATTTATACCATCTGGCTCCGGAGCATGAAGCGGTTCGTGCGGTCAAAGAGCCGCATCATCGGCAGCGTCAGCATGCCGCTCTTTTTCCTGCTCTTCCTCGGGTTCGGCCTGAACTCTGTTGTCCAGTTGCCCGGGATAGGCGGCAATTATATCCTGTTCCTGGTCCCGGGCATGGTCTCGATGAGCGTTATGTTCACATCGGTTTTCTCGGGTATCCAGGTCATCTGGGACAAACAGTTTGGCTTTTTAAAAGAGACCCTCGTTGCCCCGGTCTCACGCCTGGAGATCATGCTGGGACAGACAGCCGGCGGGGCAACAACCGCTGTCCTGCAGGGATTCATCATCCTTGTCCTCTCGCTCTTTATCGGGCTCCAGGTTTCAGGATTAACCGGCTTTATGATTGCGCTCCTGTTCATGGCGCTGGTTGCGGTCTCGTTTACCGCGTTTGGTATTGCAATCGCTTCAAGGATGGAGGATATGACCGGGTTCCAGCTGATCATGAATTTTGTCGTCTTCCCGATATTCGGGTTGTCGGGTGCAATGTTCCCCATCAGCTCGCTGCCTGCATGGATCGTCCCGCTCACGCTTCTTGATCCCTTGACCTATGGCGTTGAGGGGATCCGCTATGGCCTGACCGGGGCATCCCAGATCAACCCGGTGGTCTGTTTTGCCGTCATCGGAGGTTTTAGCCTTGCAATGACGATCACCGGGGCAGTGCTTTTCCGGACGATCAAGATATAACGGGCTTGTTCGATATTCCTTCCGGTATACCGGTTATCTCTGGTTTTTCCTTTCGTGTAGTAATAGTGGCTACCCGCTTTTGCGATTGCAGGGGTAAAGCCCCCCTAAGCCAATCACCCTCCTTGTGGGGTGGCGTAACCGGTCCGGCTCTTTTTATTACGTTTGAGCGACAGGCTACGTTCATGAAGATCAACAGCAGCCATAAAGCGTTGTTTTGCATTCTCCCGGGATCTCATCGTACTGCCACGCCTTCTCCCGAACAATCACTCTTTCGTACATGGTGTCGTTGCCCGGTTGACCGGTGCATTCTTGCAGAGCCGGAAATACCCCCTCTGCTGCTGGAGTTCCGGAGTAAGCGCCATGAGGTGGACGAACCATTTGTTCCGAACAGGACATACACGAACTCCATACACTGTTTCAGAAACCCTATTCCGCACATAACCGGACAACACGGGCAGATCGGTATTGTTTTCTTTAAAAAGAATAGTTGTATAAAATGGGAAAAAATGAGTTCCGGCAATTCGAATAGTGGTATCGGCCCTGCCCGTTTTTTCATGGGCATTGTACCTGGTCCCGCGCCTTACCCCAATTTTACAGACGAAATGCAGGATTGTTTCAGATTTTATAACAAAAATTGCATCAACGGGCAATGTTGATATGGATTGGCCGCTTGAAGGGACAATTAATTATTCAGGAGTGATGCGATGAGTAGGTACATGGTATTTTTGTAAAAATCCGGACCGGAAGAGTTAGACGTATCACACCTCTTCATTTCATTGTCGGAACAACACGATTCCCGTTCAGAATACTAAAACATAAAGCAAAGGAGTTAAAACGAAATGATAATGGAAGATTCTAAAATAGAAATGCACATGGGTCAGGCCAAATGGGCGGAGATGGCTGCCTGGGAAAGCCTCGACGACAAAACAAAAAAGGAAATTATACTGCGCAAACTCAATGAGCGAATCATGCATAAAGAGTTCAAGATCAATTACAAACAGCACAAAGTTGAAACCTTGAAAATGATTAAGGCGGCGATGGAAAAGAAATAAATGGTAGTCGCACCGGCAGCATCCAGGTAACTTTCCTTTTTTATAAGTGTAAAATGAGGTTCGGTTCTTTTATAACCTCTTACGATTTTTGTACTGCATTTTGGATCAGATTTGAGCGCTTACCATAGATGCCTTTAACGGGAAAAAACCCAGGGATCATGATGAAACAGCCAGTTTGGGATCTTTAACAAAAGCAATTGATATTTCAACAGCACTCCGCCCCGATCGCATTTTGGTGTCGGTTTTATTTTTTGGGTTGTGTTGGTTGTGTGGGTTGTGTGGGTTGTGTGGGTTGTGTGGGTTGTTTGATTGTGACTGCGGGTGAATTCGGCGCATTCGGTGCATTCGGTGCATTCGGCGCGTTCGGCGCGTTCGGTGCATTCGTCGGTACGTTTGCGCCTGTGGTCGTGGTCGTGCAACCAGCCACTGCTACCAGTACCAGTGCGAGGCATATTACTACTACCAGTGTTGTCTTTTTATTGTCGGTCATATCGATAATCCTCCCATTTCGGGTTGGTTCTCAATCTCTGCGGGGATGTATATAATTTACGTCAGAAATCATTTTTTGCAAACTGGTGATGGTATCGGATATGAGATCGATACCATGACATGTGACATGGTGAAAAAAATCACTATTTTGTACATAATCTACGCCACTCCAGAACAACGGGACAAGGTTGTGCGAACGATAGAAGAAATCCCATGCAAGGAAGAGCATTGCGACACAAAAGACACCAGAGTAGATTCAGGTAAGGCACGCCGGATCGAGCTGACTTTGATGTACCAACAAGCTTCTCGAAGACTGCTGTGCCCTGATTAATGCGGGAATTCGTATAAATCACACCCGTTGTTGTAAAATCTGCATCGAACCAGAATTTTTGATTTTTTGTACCGGATACTCCTGGTCATGACTAAAGAACAGCGAGTCCGCAGTAATCCCATCCTGCCCGGATTCTTGTGATATCTTCAGACAAATGCAGGTAAAAACCGACCCTGGCGTGGGGAGAATACGTTACATGGAACCTCACAGACAGCCGTTGAAATCATACCAGCCCGGTTCTGAACATCCAAACAGAAAAGTGCAGAAACCATCCTTCGGGAGGCTGTGCCTGAATATCGGTCCGTAGATGATGCAAAAAATGCAAATTATCAGAAATATTATGTAGGCTGAACCCTTTTCATTGCCTGTCACGTGACATTGTGAACCGTAAAACCCTTTTGGATTGTAATCGGGATCCCTATCAGATGGAAGGAGACCTCCTGTTGCGGGAAGTTCTCATAAACACATGAAAGGATCTGATCCATGGAAACTGGTTTTGAATCCCGGGAAATACGATTCGATGTCACGCGAAATGTAGTTTTACATTCTAATCACAGTCGATTGTGTTGCATTCAAAAGGAATAAAATCCGGGAAAATGATCCCGTATCGATCGCCGGGGAAAAAACGGGATACCGGCGATCCCAAAGCCATTGCGTCAGACAACACAGAATCTGACACCCTGAAAAAACGGGAGATTTGTTTATGGATTTCAATGATTCACTCAGACGAGCATTTAAAACCGGAAGTGTAATTCTTGGCCCGAACAGTACTGAAAAATGTATCAATGATGGCAGAGCCCGGATGATCATACTTGCGGGTAATTGCGCGAAAGATGTCAAAACAAAAATTACCGCAAACGAGAACCTGGTCATTCATACCTTTGAAGGTTCCAGCGCGGCGCTTGGAAGAGCCTGCGGAAAACCGTTTGCGGTAAGCACTCTTGCGATCGTCAACCCAGGCGAATCGGATATACTGTCCTTCAAACGGGCATGATCTGGTTGAAGTGAAACCTGCAATAACTGCAGGTATATGATTGATCTGCTCTGGAGTATTGGGATTAACACTATGGTTCATACCGTAACCCTGAACAGATCCTGCTGATAATTCAGCACGTCCCCTTCGAGGAATCACAGGATTCCCGACAGAAATCTTCACCGGCGTTCCTGGTTCTAATCCCTGATCGAATCTATCTCAGCTATCGTTTCCGGTCGGGAAAGTCCAGAGGACCAATCTGCTTCTCGAAAAATCCTTTACGACTATGCCGATCCGGTTTTAAGAACTACCGGGATTATTTCACGTCACCATTCCTTCTTCTTTCGGATATTCGTATGGACACCAGGGGTTCCTCATGAACGATAGGTTTCTTTTTTTTTTAAATAAACTGCCAGATAACGAACACATACTCAATGATACTTCTCTGTCGTTTTTCCATCGAAATGCTCTTCAGCAGACAGGGCTTCCCGCTTTGTCTTCCGTACAACCTTATCCTGGTGCTCTGGCGGAGCGTAGATCGTATACAGTTTAAGGAGTTCGGTTTCCGAAGTGTTCGTCACGTTGTGCATTGCTCCACACGGGACTATCACACCGCTGCCATCCTTCACCGCATGGTTCACACCGTCAATATCGACAATCCCCTGTCCCGCTTCAAAACGGAAGAACTGGTCAATATCCCCATGGGTCTCCAGACCAATATCCTCGCCCGGTTTAAGGGACATCAATACGAGCTGACAATTCATTCCGGTATAGAGCACCCTGCGGAAATCCCTGTTCTTCCGTGTTTCTTCTTCGATATTTGCTACAAAACCTTTCTTGCCGGTTTTGTGGACACCGGTTTTTTCATGGCCTGCTCCTTTCAGCGCGCCTGCACCGGTAGGGTTATGCGGGTTATGGGCGTCGAGCTTTGCATCATGAGAACCGGCTTTGATTGCCACGGCTTTTTCCTCATCTGAAACAGTATGAGATTTTATTCCTGCACGGTTGTGGAGGTCATGGGAGGCAACCTTTGCAACATTTTTCTTTACCTGTGCACTCTTTTTTGCACTCGTGTGGAGGGAATGGGCGTTGGCTTTTTCCTCATCTGAAACGGTACGAGATCCCGTTCCTGCATGTGTGTGCAGGTAATAGGAGGCTAGCTTGGTTCTGTTTTTCTTCACCTGTGCATTCTTTTTAGCACTCGTTTGGAGGGAACGGGCTTTGGCCATTTCGGCATCAGAACCGGCTTTGATTGAGACCGCTTTCTCCCCGTCCGCACCTGCATGAGAGGTACCTCCGGCATGTTTCACATGGTAGAACGAAGTGGCAATAGTGCCGTCCATGGCAGAGATGGTGGCCTTTGCAGTTTTTTTCTTCATTGGTACTTTCTTTGTTGCACCTGCAGGTGCCGCAGGTGCCGCCATGCGGCCGGTATTGACAGCTTTTTTGGCCTTTGTTTTTTGAGTGGCAGTCATTTCTGGTTTTCAACTCCGTTCCCTGATACGATCCCATATCAGTGTACGCCCCCATGGAGCAGGGCAAAGGATAAACCTGTTCCTGATTTACAAAAACCGAATCAAAAGGATAGCTCACGAGCGTGTTTTTTCTGACCGGTCCCAGCGTGATAACTTCGGACCCCGATCCAGCGTCTTTTCGGAGGTGACAAAAGGGATGTGGCAGAGTGGGAGAATCAACTTCTATTCCGGCCTTTTGCCTATCGGAGGTCGCCTCAACAGCTCTCATTCCCACCCTCGCGGCCCGCGGCCCCTGCCGTACGCTAGAGCGAGACCGACCCTCCGTCATGGATATCATATGGCAAACCCATGAGAGATTACCACAACGCCCCGGCACATCATTTATCCGGTGATGGATGAGAGAGAAATGTACCCTGATTATCCGCCCAGTAACTGAAGGAAAAAATCTCACATACCGGAACAGCAGCCGCTGTATCCAGTTCAATGAACCGGAACCAGTGACGGGATCGATCCGGTTGGTTGTCGATGACCTCCAGGATAAACCCTGACCGCATAACCACAGACTCCCGCTAATCCTGTCGGATACCTCGGGGCACCATCCCGCACACCTGTTATCACGCTCATTCATGCATGCCGGCACCTGGTGGAAAAAAGGCAAGGATGATCAAACCAATTCAAGGTCAGCAGAGGGAGTTCCCGGTACCCACAACATTCCCGCTCACATTATTGATGATATTGAGGACGGCATGGGCAACCAGGTACAGGAGGTGATATCCCATAATGGCTGACATATTGTTCACGGCATCAAGGGCTGTATAGGCGACAATGCACCCCAGCACCAGCACGGAGAGGAGACCCGGTCTCTCGTTCTGCCGGAAAATATAGGGGATGGCGACCATCAGGGGGAGCAGTACAAGGATTCCGAAGAGCATGCAGGGAACCATGCCGATCCGGGCAAAACAGGCTGCGGAAACAGAGTTGCATTCCATGAACTGTTCCTGCACCGAGGCCAGATAGAGAGTGGATACGGATGCAATGCTCGCAAAAAACATGGCAGCTGCGATGAATATCCAGTACCGCTTGGCAAATTTCACAGAAATCAGTCTGCGCAGGTTCCCTATGTAATGATCGGGGCAAGAAATCCGCAAGAATACAACAAGCATCTCTTTCAGGTTTGCACCTGAGTCCGGCCCCGCTCAGCCACCCGCAGCGCGGAGCAGCGCTTCCTCGGTATTACCTCACGCATCGCGTTTGTGAATTTTTTATGGCTGGTATCAGAACCGGCTTTTCGGTTTACGCATGTCCCGGGCTAAAATTTTCAGTGCCTTCCACCGTTTTTTCTCGAACCGGATAAGCCCGATATCGGATTTTTCCTGTTCGAACGCGAGCTCTTTTTTCAGCCGGTGGTAGTTGTCAAGGCGTTCCTCTTTAATAACTCCCTGCTGACCGCTTCACGCACCGCACAGCCCGGCTCCTGCTCATGCCGGCGGTCAGAAAAGCGGCAGCCCTCCGCAAGTTCAGGGATATCCGGGAACGTATTTGTAATTTCTGAGGATATCGTGCCAATTCCCACTTCAATGAGCCCGGGGGTATCGATCATGAACACCCCGCCTTTCAGGACGAAGAGCTGGCGGACGGTCGTGGCATGCCGTCCTTTCCCGTCACAGATACGGATACCGCTCATTTCCAGCACAGGCCGGTCGAGCAGCCGCCGGTGATCAGTCTCGATCTGCCAACACCCGATGAACCGATGAGGACAATGGTCGTACCCGGTGCAAGGTACGATCCGAGCCGGGCGATTCCCCCGTGCCGCAAGGCGCTTACAGGCAGTACCGGAATGGCATTTGAGACCGTGATAATTTTCCAGGTAAGTGATGCGGGGTCATCCGCGAGATCGGATTTGTTGACCACAATCACCGGCCTGGCACCGGAGGCATGGGTGATCGCCAGATACCACTCGATCCGACGGGATTTCAGGTCAGGACCGGCTGCGGTGACAATGAAAACCGTATCGATGGTTGCCGCGATCACCAGGTCGGTACCTTCCTTTCCCGAAGCTCCGCGCGTGAACACGCTCTTTCGCGGGAGGAGGTCCACAATCGTTGACGCCGGGCTGGTTGTGCAGCACGACAAAATCCCCCACAGCAGGAAAACGTGAGAGCCGGCGCATCGTTTCGGAGATCCCGGCCATACCGCACCCTCCCCCGATACTCACCTTCCAGCTCGTTTTATGCCGGCAGGTCACCCGTCCGGGCACGTACGGGCTGTTATAGTTCGCGAAGGCCAGTGCACATCTTCTGTCCAGCCACGCTGTGTCAGGGCAGGGAGAGGCGATAGTCCGAATCCCGGGCCGGATTCGTTCATAAAACCCTGGACCTTTGTTAAACAACGTACTATCCACGTTGCCAGGCCTTTTGCGGTCGCCATCTCACCGGGATTTACTGTAATCCTTTGATACGTTTTAATATCATCCGGAATAATCGTTGTGCATGGATCATTCAAAAAAGATCTTCATTGCCCTGAGCATTTTCCTCATCATCGGGGTATCCATGACGGGCTGTTCAGATAACCCGGATGCAGCTGCTCCCGGCAGCACATCGGACACTGTCGCCCCCCCGGCAACGGCCACCCCGCTCTACACAGAAGGTGATATCGTCCGGAGTGCGACCGGAAGCGTGTCCCCCGCATGGCTGGTTGTCGGGTACGATCCGGCCACTGATTCCTATACCCGGGCACTGATCTACAGGAACGCCGATGACACATGGGGATACCGCATCAACGCAAAGACGGAGATATCCCAGCGGGCGATCATGGAGAAGGTCTATACGGTGAAAATCGCCCACACAGCGGTTTCTTCGATACCAACCGCGGCACCGACCACCGTTACTACGGAAATGACAACGACAGCAACCGTACCAGAGACCACGACATCAGCTCCAGCTACAACCACGACATCACTATCCGCTGCCAGACCCGCAATCAAGGCAATGGATCCCGAAGAAGGAGAGGCGGGGACAACCGTATCCACGGTTATCACCGGGTCGGATTTCTCATCCAACCTGACGGCAAAGCTGCGCCGTTCCGGAGAGACCAGTATTTCAGCAGGTAAGGTTGCCTGGTCCTCTTCCTCAAAGGTGACCTGCACGTTCGAAATCCCGAACACCACAAAGGTAGGGACATGGGATATCGTGGTCACCAATTCGAACGGGCTGTCGGGAGAGATCGCGAACTACTTCCTGGTCCGCGGAAACAAGACAGCGGGTTGACTATGGGGGTGCCGGCTGCACGGGCATGCCGGTCTCAGACAACTCCCCTCTTACGGGTAATACGCCCTCAATCGGGGCAGACTGGTTGGATGCTGCCTCCTGCCAAGTGGCAGGATGGGGAGTTCCATCCTGAAAAAGTCAGAAAGCGGGTTACAGAAAAAAAGACAGCACGGGAAGTGAAGGTGCCCGGCAACCCGTTGAACGGAAAGCATACCATCATTACCTATTCGGGAGCATTCAGATTCCGGAACATTACGATATGGATGCAGTCGAAGCAAGAAATCTCTGCAAGTCATTTGGGCCGGTCACCGCTGTTGACGATGTAAGCATCACCATTCCAAAAGGAGGTATCTTCGGATTTCTCGGCCCGAACGGTGCGGGAAAGACCACCACGATCCGGATGATAACCGGCGTGCTGATACCGGACGCGGGATCGGTTAGGATCCTCGGCACGGATGTACACGCGGAGCCGCTGACCGCCAAACTCAAGATGGGGGTCATCCCCGAGAACGGCACCGTCTACAGCGACCTCACGGCAGAGCAGAACATCCTTCTTGCTGCGAAATTCTATGGCATGGATAAGGACAACCGGGTACAGCGGGCAGGGGAGATCCTTGACCGGCTCGGGCTCACAGAACGGAGAAACGACTATGTCCGCACCTTCTCAAAAGGGATGCGTCAGCGGATCAGCGTTGCGTGCGCTATCGTCCATTCGCCCCAGGTCCTGATCCTTGACGAGCCGACAACCGGACTGGATGTGTACAGCCGCCGTCTCGTTATCGATACGATACGGCACATGAACCGTGAAGGCAGCACCGTCCTCCTCACCACGCACAACATCGAGGAGGCAAATACGCTCTGCTCGATGATCAGCGTCATCAACCGTGGCAGGATCGTGGCAACGGGCAGCCCGGAAAACTTAAAAAAAACCTTCGACACATCTCGGTATATCGAGATCTCATTTGGCCAGCCGGTAGAACCCGGGCTCTTCTCGGCCCCGGGGATCATCCGGGCGGAGCTATGGGGGGACAAGTGGCGGATCTACACTGACGACCCGGATCAGGCAGTGAAGTACCTCGCTTCCATATCAGAGCGGGAGCACCTGACAATCATCTCCATAGCTACCTCGACCCCGACGCTCGAGGAAGCGTTTGTCCGGCTCACCGCGGGGGTGTAACCGATGGACTGGAAAACCTTTTTCCGGAGCATTCTTGTCATCACCGAGAAGAACATGCGAATCTATTACTTCAAGGGACCCGTGGTGGTCTTCGGCCTGCTCTTTCCCCTCATCATGTTCCTCACGTTCTTCATAGGCCGCGACCTCGATCTTATCCTTTTCTTCCCGGGATTCCTTGGCATGATGCTCTTTTTCACGGCGTCATCGGTCGGTCCGCTCATCACCCCGTGGGAAAAACGGGAGAAGACCTACGAGCGGCTCGTCTCACTTCCTGTCATTCTCGAGAGCATCATCATCGGTGACCTGCTGGCCGGGGCGATCTTCGGCATCGCCATCACCACGATCGTGTTTATTGCCTGTGCATGGTTCCTCTCTATCCCTCTTGCACATGCCGGGCTCCTTCTTCTCGCGTTCGTTCTCGGGTCGGTCGCGTTTGCAGCGCTCGGCACGCTCCTCGCCTCACCGACAACCGACAATCCCTCGAACATCATGATGCTCTCAAGCCTGATCCGCCTCCCCCTCATGTTCATCTCCGGGATCTTCATCCCGCTCCCCCGGCTGAACGGATCGTACTTTCTTCTCACCTCCCTCTCCCCGCTCACCTATCTCGTCGACCTCTTCCATGCTGCACTGAACGATGACGCGTTCTACCCGCCATGGGTCGATGCGCTGGTGCTTGTTGCCGCAATTGTCGTGTTCATCGGGTGTGCAAAGGTTATCCAGAAAAGAAACCTCGTAAAGGGGATTTGAGAATTCTTTGCTCTGGAGAAAACCTCTTTTCATAGTAACCCCTTGCGCCAGCCCTGCCCCTTCGGGGGCGGGGGCGCATTGCGATGTACCGGCATGGAAAATATCTGCACGGTTGTGTTCACAGGTAATACGGCACTATCGCAACCGGGGATGCCCCCGCGGCGGATCAACAAACGGGAGCATTTTGGAAAATACGGAGCTGCCCCGCCGTGCCCCGGAGGGGCCCTGAGGCGGGGAGCCCTCATATCTGCGATTTTTATGGTTCGGGTGCGAAACCCCGTTCATGCGTGTTTTTCCAGAGCAAAATTCTTAACAGAAAACACTTAACAGAAAACAAAAGCGAAAAACCGATTGATCCCAACTTTTTTAGACCACCTTGCCCCGTCTTTAAGTCTGTCAGGATTTTTTGCAACGGGTCCGTCCGCGACGACCAAACGTGTAAGCCTCAGAAAGCCGGGATTTCACATCCTCGTCAAGCTCAGATTCCAGCCGGATGACAACGTGGTGTATCCACCGTCCGGGGTACGGTTCAACCGGCTGCCTGATATGTCGTGGACAACACGCCGTTCAAAGAACGAACGTAACGGTGATGCTGGAGTCGGATTTCGTCGTTATCCAGAGCTGAGGGAGCCAGACCCAGGCAAATTTCCGTACAGTACCGAAGGATACCTGGGTTTTGGTTGCTTCTGCCGTGACCGGCCCGAGCGAATCAATGAGATGCCGGACCGCGTAAAAAAGGAGAGGAGATTCCCGCCTGCCTGTAAACAAACCATATCCATGGACTGAAATTACTAAACCGCGTGCGAAACCAACAACCAGCCGGCAATACCCAAAACACCACCTTTATTATTAGGTAAAACCTAACTAACAAAGGATCGGAGTATGATGGAAAGAGAGGAGCATCTGTGCGAACTATTCGAAAACCTGCTCAGGATGAAAAACGAATGCTCCTGTTCTATCTTCTCCGAATGCGGTCTTTCGGACATGACCATAAAACAGATCGCGTACTTAAAAGTCATAGATGAACATGGCGATGTCACCTTCAGCCGGCTCGCCGAGATTACAAACAACTCAAAACCTACCATCACCGAGATGGTCAACAGGTTTGTTCGGATGGAATGCGTGTACCGGGAACCCTGCCGCAATGACGGGAGGATTCTCTACATCCGCCTCACGGACAAAGGGAAAAAAATTGCACAGGCTGAAGAGGCCGCATTGCGCCGGCTCGTTGAACGGATGATCGACACACTGGATGAACACGAACTGGACCTCCTGATCGGGGTCCTCCGGAAGGTCAGGTAAATTTTTTTCTCCTGAACATTAGTTAGGTAAATTCGAACTAAATGAATGAGGAAACCATGGAACCAGAAAAAAATGAGGGAATACCGGAAACATTGGTCATACCGCTCTTCGAGATTGTCGTCTACCCGGAGAGCCGGACAAAATTCCAGGTCGACCGGGCAACCGGTGAGCTCCTGCTGGAAGCAATGAAACATGAGAACAATGCACATGCCGCGGGTTTCACGGTTAAAAGCGGTACCCGGCCCCAGGAACTTACCGGAGAATCACTTTACCGGATCGGCAACCTGTTCCATATCGAGTACGTGCAGCCGGCCGATGACGGGTACGTTATCTGCGCACGGGTCGTGCAGCGGGTGAGGGCAGTCTCCTTTACAGAAAAAGACGGGCGGCTTTATGTCACCTATGACCCGGTTTTGGATCTGCAGGATCTCGATGATGACTTACAAGCCCGTATTCTCGCGGATATCAAACTCACCATTCACGAGATGAGCAGCCGCTTTTCGGGCTCCGAACAGTTCACTGAGCCGATCGACCGGATGGATTCTGTGGACCGGATCATGGGCTTCATCATGCCGTTTTTACCGATCCATCTTGGCGAGAAACAGGCCCTGCTTGAGATCGTCTCGGTCCGGGAACGGAGCATCACGTTCCTCGAGGTCCTCGCAAAGACCCGGGAGAACATCCGTATCCGGATCGAGATGGCAAAAAAAGTCACTGACCGGGTGAGCAAATCGAACCGGGAAGCGATGTTGCGGGAGCAGCTGAAGGTTATCCAGGAAGAGCTGAACGAGAGCGACGGCGCTACCGGAGAGAGCGGGTACCAGGAGCGGATAGAAAATTCGAAGATGCCTGACGACGTTCGGAAAAAGGCACTGATCGAAGCAAAAAAACTCGAGATCGGCGGCAGCCAGAACCATGAAAGCTCCGTGATCCGGAACTACCTCGACCTTCTGCTCGATCTCCCCTGGGTGACGGAAGAGAAGAAGAATATCGACATCGCTGAGGCACGGCAGGTACTCGAGAGCCACCACAAGGGTCTTGAGAAGGTGAAGGAACGGATTATCCAGCATCTCGCGGTCATGAAACTCAAAGCAGAAAAGCAGGGCTCGATCCTCCTCTTTGCCGGCCCGCCCGGCACCGGCAAGACAAGCCTCGGGAAGAGCATTGCGGAAGCGCTCGGCAGGAAATATGTCAGGATCAGCCTTGGCGGGGTCCGGGACGAAGCCGAGATCCGCGGGCACCGGCGGACCTATGTCGGCGCCCTGCCCGGGAGGATCATCCAGGGCATCCGGAAAGCCGGCACAAGGAACCCGGTCTTCATTCTCGACGAGATCGACAAGCTGGCAATGTCCTATGCAGGCGATCCGGCGAGCGCACTCCTCGAAGTGCTCGACCCGGAACAGAACAACACGTTCTCAGACCATTACCTGGAGGTCGCCTACGATCTCTCCGATGTGCTGTTTATCGCCACCGCCAACTCCCTTGCCACGATCCCGCCACCCCTGCTCGACCGTATGGAACTGATCGAAATTTCCGGTTATACAAAGAACGAGAAGTTTGCCATTGCAAAGGATCACCTGGTTCCGGAAATTGTAACAGAGCACGGCCTTGATGCGGAGAAGCTCCGGATCGAAGACGAGGCCCTGAAGGTTATCATAGAGAAATATACCCGCGAAGCAGGTGTTCGCTGGCTAAAAAAACAGCTCGCGAAGATCGCACGGCATGTATCTGAAAAGATCGTCTCCGGGACTGCTGAACTGCCGTTCGTGGTAACCACGGACAACCTTCCCGTTGTCCTCGGAAAGGAACAGATCCGGCAGGAAGTGGCACGCAAGGAGCCCCTCCCCGGCGTTGTTACCGGCCTGGCATGGACCCCGGTCGGCGGGGATATCCTTTTTATTGAAGGCACATTCATGCCCGGGACCGGCAAGCTCACGCTCACCGGACAGCTCGGGGACGTGATGAAGGAGTCGGCGACCATCTCCCTCTCTCTCATCCGCTCCCGACTCGCGAACCAGGACATCGGGTTCAATTTCATGACCAGCGACATTCACGTCCACGTGCCGTCCGGTGCAACCCCCAAGGACGGGCCTTCGGCAGGGGTGACACTTTTCACTGCGCTGGCATCCCTCATCACCGGCAAGACAGCTGATCCGGACCTCGCCATGACCGGTGAGATCACCCTGAGTGGTGCAGTATTGCCGGTCGGAGGGATCAAGGAGAAAGTCCTTGCTGCCCACCGGGCAGGAATCAAAAAGATCATCCTGCCAAAGGACAACGAACGTGACCTGCCGGATGTTCCCGAAGATGTCCGGAACGAACTTTCATTCGTGCCGGTGGAAACGGTGGAGGAGGTCTTAAAGGAGGCGCTGGGAATCGCCCTGCCCCGGATGGTAGTAATGCAGGCAGGGAACAGCGTTGTGCCGGCGCACAACGCCTGATTTTTGCATATGACAGGTACTCCAAAAACCGGGCCGCCAACCCGGTTCTGCCGTACTGGATGGTGCCGGGCAACCTGACCATTCGCGCAGGATCCTCTCTGGACCTGCACCGGGAAAAATAAGGCGGGAGGGAAGTCCTTGCCACAACCGCACTTTTTTGGAGGAGGGTCGTATCACAACAGGAAAATAGTGCGACTTTATTATCTAACACTGTCAAAAAACAGCAGAGTGCACAGGTGGTTATCCTTGAAGGTTGAGAAACGCATTCGGCATATAAGGGATGATCCCGCGATATGCGCGGGGGTATCAGGTCTGCACAGGGGAGTGAGAATTGCATGAGGTGGCGAACGGGAACCCGGAGCGGGAACGTTGATGACCGGAGGGGGATATCGGCCGGAAAAGCGGGGGGGATCGGCGGGATCGGGCTTGTGATCGTTGTTGTCCTTGCTCTCGTTATGGGGATCGATCCAACGCAGTTCATAACGGGATCCGATCTCACCGGGGGATCAGCAGTGCCGCAGTCACAACTGAGCCAGACGGAGCAGGATCTGCTCGCGGACAATGCCTCCCTGGTGCTTGGTGATTCAGAGAAGACGTGGAGTGTCATCTTCGAAGACCAGCTGGGGAAAACATATGTAAAACCCACGCTTGTCCTGTTCACCGGGGGGGTGGACTCGGCTTGCGGTTATGCCAGTTCCGCTGTCGGGCCGTTCTACTGCCCCGGCGACCAGAAGGTATACCTCGACCTTGACTTCTTCTATGAACTCAAGCATAACTACGGCGCCTCCGGTGACTTTGCCCAGGCATACGTTATCACCCATGAGCTCGGTCACCATGTCCAGACCCTTCTGGGAACATCACAATACGTGAACACGAGGAGCAGGCAGGTAAGCGAGGCCGATGCGAACAAGCTGTCAGTTGCGCTCGAGCTGCAGGCCGACTGCTATTCCGGCGTTTGGGCAAACCGCGCCCAGTACCAGGATCTCATCCTTGAGAAAGGTGACGTGGAGGAAGCCCTGGGCGCTGCAAACGCCATCGGTGACGATACCCTCCAGAAGCAGGCTCAGGGATATGTTGTGCCGGACTCATTCACGCACGGGACGTCTGCCGAGCGCGTGCAATGGTTCCGCAAGGGCCTGGACTCCGGCCAGGTCTCGGCCTGCGAAAGTCCCCTGCTCCCCGCCGTGACATAGTACCGGAGAGCGGTTGTGGCGAACCTGCCGTCCGCAAACCGGCCCGGTCAACCTCCTTTTTCTCCTGAACCGTGAACCGGGCGACTGGAGGACAGGTCATGGACCAGGGATAAAAACAGGATTGTTGTACCTGCTTTTTAAAAAGGACGATCACCGTTTTCCTGAAAGAGATCCAAGAACGCCCCGGATAAGGGCCTTCCCCAGCTGTGTCCCCATGGAACGGGCAGCACTGGTAGCGGCTGACCCGAGAACATCCCCGACGTCCTTTTTCCGGGATGCAGGTTTCCGGGTTTCCACGGATGGTTTCGGGACAGGGCTGTCGCGGGTCACGGGAATGACCGCATCGGCTCTCTTTTTTAATAGTTCATAGGCTGACTCCCGGTCGACCGCCGGAAAATAGGCAGTCCGGAGCAGGGAGTTATTTATTATCTGCGTTCGTTCGTCCGGGGTCAGCGGGGTAAACCTGCTGTGCGCCGGGTAGATGAGTGCCCGCTCAACTACCGACGGACTGCCCTTCTCATCGAGCATCGATATGAGGACTTCTCCGATCTTCAGCTCCGTCATCACCGTTGCAGTATCGAACGCGGGATTCGGCCGCAGTGTCCCGGCTGCTCCTTTGACGTTCTTTAAGTCCTTGGGGGTGAATGCCCGGAGGGCGTGGTGAACCCGGTTACCCAGCTGCCCGAGAACGGGATCCGGGAGGTCAAGCGGGTTCTGCGTAACAAAATAGACACCGATTCCCTTTGACCGGATCAGCCGGACCACCTGCACGATCTTCTCCTCGAGCATCTTCGGGGTATCAGCAAAGAGCAGGTGTGCTTCGTCAAAGAAGAATACCAGTTTTGGCTTTTTCACATCCCCGGCCTCCGGGAACTGCTCGAAGAGCTCCGATAGGAGCCAGAGGAGGAAGGTTGCATAGATCTTCGGGGACTGCATGAGGCGTTCAGCAGCAAGAACGTTGATAACACCTCGACCCACTGCATCGGTTTTTACAAAATCATGGACGTTTAAGGCCGGCTCCCCGAAGAGGCGATCGCCCCCCTGTTGTTCGAGGGCGAGCAGCCCGCGCTGGATGGACCCGATGCTTGCCGGGGAGATGTTCCCGTACCGGGTCTTCAACTCTTTTGCATGGTCCCCGCAGTACCGGGCCATGGATTGTAAGTCTTTTAAGTCGAGCAGCAGCAGCCCCTGGTCATCTGCGATCTTGAAGAGGATGGTCAGCACGTCGGTCTGTATATCGCTGAGGTCCAGGATACGGGCAAGGAGAAGCGGCCCCATTTCGGAGACGGTTGTCCGGACCGCAAGGCCGGACTCCCCCCAGGCATCCCAGAATGCAACGGGATACCCCTGCGGCGTCAGTCCTGGAAGCCCGACCTCGGCTGCCCGCTCGACAATTTTTACGTTATCGCCGCCTGCTTTTGCAAGGCCGGACAGGTCACCCTTGATATCAGCAAGAAAGACCGGAACCCCGATGGCACTGAAATTCTCAGCAAGAACGCGTAACGTTGTGGTCTTCCCGGTCCCGGTTGCCCCTGCAATCAGGCCATGGCGGTTCGCCATCCCGGGCAGCATCGTGACAACCTGTGCACCTTTGGCAATCGGAATTGGTTCAACAGTATCCGGCATGCATATCCCGTGTACTATTCGTACGAGAACAGATAGTGTTTACCCGTACCAAGAGACCAGACGGAGCCGGACCGTTCATGAAACAGAGAACCCCGGCATACCTCGCCGTGATGGACGAACACGAATTCCCGGGAGCCCGTTTTTGATCAGAGAGACCTGCGGCACTTCCGGTCAGCCTTCGTGAGGGCAGGGCAACGGTTGAAAAAGGTCTCGCCCCAGACCCATGGCTGGTAGGTGCAGCACATCTCGGGTTTTACGGTATGGATCCCGCAGAGATACCGGTTCCTTGCCACGCGGCGCAGGAAGGGGCAGACCGTGACGTACTCACCGCTCGCGGGATTGCGCATCTCGAACGAGACAACATTCCCGAGATCTCCGGACGAGAGCGCGGAGCAGGGAACGGCGGTGCCGTCCTCCATGAACGCGACAAACCAGCGCAGGATATCAGACCGGCCCTGATCCATCCAGAGGTACACGTTCGCTGCGGTCGGCGTAATACCGGGGCCGAAGATCCGGCAGCAGAGCCCGCACTGCTCACAGGGTTCGTCTTCCGGTTCCGGCCTGTCCATACAATTCCCTCCCTTGTTCATCCGGCATCCGGATAAATGTATGTATCGGATTAATCCATGGTACTCACGGGTACAGGAGCTGGTTTTTTTACAATCCACAGAGCGGATAACGAATAATTTATGGTATGAAAGGCAATTCCACTGTTGGGATATATGAGAAAAACTTCCGATCTGGTAAACGAGATGGTCCAGGAGGCAAAAGGTGCCTGGCTTGTCGCTATTGTAGTCGGGTTTGAAAACGAGACCCAATTTGTCTTCAGTTCACAAAAGCAGCCGCTGGGGGAGCTGAACCGGCTGGTGCAGAAGGGCGGTTCTCCCATAGGGTTGCTGCGGTTTGACAGGGACGGTACTGCCATACAGGGATCATTCCGCCCATTCGAGGAATATGCAGATGAGGAATGGGCTAAAAAATACCTTGCCGGCCTCCTGGACAATACGGGAGAGATTATCGGGTTAAGCCAGCAGGTACAGAGTTTTCCCACGGCTTACTGATAAATCACTGCGGGATACCGGAAGTTGAACCGGCTCTTCCGGTTTTTTAAGATTCCCGGGCAGAGATCTGATTTTTTTTATTAAAATTTGTGCTTTTTAGAAAACATGTTAAGAAATGATCGCCCCCAATGCGGCCAGTCCTGGGTTGACGATCCTGACGAATCCTCAATTTTGTTATCCCTGAGGGGATTGGGCAAGTCGGAGCTCCTGAAGTGTTATAACGAATAGTGATGATTTTAAAAGAACATCATTTTGTAATCGGGTCCCGATTTTGAAAATGA
>Ga0105103_10000244_pt1 | contig 30570 bp, 25 predicted proteins | sample PPLLaktember2015_2_FD_79107 | JGI IMG/M metagenome (GOLD analysis project Ga0105103, IMG submission 79107) | Freshwater sediment microbial communities from Prairie Pothole Lake near Jamestown, North Dakota, USA - PPLs Lake P7 Core (6) Depth... | ecosystem: Environmental > Aquatic > Freshwater >...
ACGAAGGATGCTGGCCCGGGGCTCCGGCACGCTGCTCTTCACCGGCGCATCGGCCAGCGTCAAGGGCTATGCGCAGTCGGCACCGTTCGCGATGGGCAAGTTCGCGCTGCGCGGCCTGGTGCAGAGCATCGCGCGCGAACTCGCACCGCAGAACATCCATGCCGCGCACGTCGTCATCGACGGGGCCGTGCGCGGCAGCGGCTACCCTGAAACGACCCCGGACAGCCAGCTCGATCCGGATGCAATCGCCCAGTCGATGTGGCACCTGGTGCAGCAGCCGCGCACCGCGTGGAGCTGGGAAATCGAAGTGCGGCCGTGGGTGGAGAAGTTCTAGGCCGCGGTTCCGGCCCCCGGGCGCGCTGCTACTTCGTTGACCGCGCCGGCTGGTCGCGCCGCACCGTGACGCGCTGTCCCCGCAGGGAGGTCGCGCGCAATGCGCGGATGGCGTCTTCCGCAATCGTGTCGGAGACCTCCACCAGCGAGTAGCGCTCCTCGATTTCGATGGCGCCGATCTCGCGCGCGCTGATGTTGGCTTCGTTCGCGATGGCGCCGACCAGATCGGCAGGGCGGAGCCCCGCACTGCGGCCGGCACCGACGAACACCCGCACCATCGTGGCGCCGCGCACCGGCTTGCGTTTGCTGCCGGCCGCCACGTGTGCCGGTGCCCGGTCAGGTCGCTTGCCGCCCTTGGGAGCGACGGCCCACGGCGACGGCCCAACGGGCCCGCTGCGCTCCTTCGGCCGCGCACGGGAGGCCGTTTCCGGCGATTCGCGCCGTTCGCGCGCGAATCGCTCGGGGCGGCCGCCCCTGGGTGCAGGTTCGCGGCCCGCCCGCGGGTCGATCGACGGAATGTGTTCCTCATCCTGCGCGGCATCGGCCTGCAGCGACTGGTGGGCGAGCTTCACGGCGGCCGCCGCAACATCGAGCGGATCGAACTCACTGGCCAGCGCATCGGTCACCACGCGGTAGCTGTCGAGATCGCCTTCCTCGAGCACGCCGCGCAGCGCGCCGCGCGTCATGTCGAGCCGTCGCGCTCGCACATCCATCGGCGTGGGCACGGTCGCAACATCGATCTTCTGCTTGGTCAGGTGCTCGATGTTGCGCAGCAGCCGGTGCTCGCGCGGTTCGGCCAGCGTGATCGCCACACCCTCGCGGCCGGCGCGGCCGGTGCGGCCGATGCGGTGGACGTAGCTCTCCGGTGAGGCCGGAACATTGAAGTTGACGACGTGCGACAGAGCTTCGACGTCGAGACCGCGCGCGGCGACGTCGGTGGCCACCAGCAGGTCGACATTCCCGCTGCGCACGCGCTTCATCACGCGGTCGCGCTGGTCCTGCGAGAGCCCACCGTGCAGCGCCTCGACCTGGTAGCCGCGGCCACGCAGCTTCTCGGCCAGCTCATCGACCTCGGTGCGAGTGCGCGCAAAAACCAGTGCCAGAGCCGGCGATTCGAGATCCAGAACCCGCCCAAGCGCGGCCACCTTGTGGGCGCGCTGCACGATGTACGCGGTCTGCCGCACGCGCGGCAGAGCCCCTTTTTCGGTCTTCTCGCGCGCGATCAGCACGCGCACCGGGTCGCGCAGGTGCTTGTCGGCGATGGCCGCAATGCGCGGCGGCAGCGTGGCCGAGAAAAGCGCCGTCTGCCGCTCCGCCGGTGCGGCATCCAGGATCAATTCGATGTCCTCGGCAAAACCCATGTCGAGCATCTCGTCGGCTTCGTCCAGCACGACGGCCGCCAGCGCGCTCAGGTTGAGCGTGCCGCGGCGGATGTGGTCGAGCGCGCGGCCCGGCGTGGCCACCACCACATGCACGCCGCGTTTCAACGCCTGTGCCTGCCGTCCGAACTCCGCCCCCCCATAGATCGGCAGCACCACCGCGCCCAACTTGGCGCCGTAGCTGTGCAGTGCTTCGGCGACCTGGATCGCAAGTTCGCGCGTTGGCACCAGCACCAGCGCCGCCGGGTGCGCCGACTTGCGGTGTGCGGCCAGCACGCGTTGCAGCAGCGGCAGCGCAAAAGCGCCGGTCTTGCCGGTACCGGTGGCGGCCTGGCCGAGCAGGTCGCGCCCCTCGAGCAGCGGCGGAATGGCCTGGCTCTGGATCGGGGTCGGCTCCTCGTAACCGAGGCCGGTGAGGACCTGCGCGAGTTCTTTCGTCAGGCCGAGGTCGATGAAGGGACTTTTCATTGCCGCAGCGTAGCAGCGCGCGGGGTCGGCTATCGTATCGCCTCCACTTCGCGCAAGGCCCTGCCAGCATGGATCCGATCCTGATCGCCGCGGTCGTATTTGCATTCACCTTCGGCGGTGCGCTGCTGGGAATTTGGATACGTACGAAGTTGCCGGAGCACCACATGGTCGACGCGACCAAGGACACGGTGAAGCTCGGCATCGGCATGGTGGCCACGATGACCGCGCTGGTGCTGGGCCTGGTGACGGCTTCCGCGAAAAATTCCTTCGACTCCGTGGACTCTGCCGTCAAGCACACGGCGATCGACCTGCTCACGCTAGACCGGCTGCTGGCGCGCTACGGCCCCGAGGCCACACCGACGCGCACCGCACTGAAGTCGGCAATCGGCCGCAAGATCGAGCTCCTGTGGCCACAGGACGGATCGAATCCGGCGCAAGCCGATCCGTCCGTATCGGGAGCGGTTCTCGAAGGCCTGGTTGAAAGCATCCGCGCATTGACTCCGCGCGACGATGCGCAGCGGCACCTGCAGGCGCGCGCGCTCGATCTCGGCGAATCCCTGCTGACCACGCGCTGGCTGGCGGTGGCGGACCAGTCGACCTCCATACCGTTCGCGTTCCTCGTCGTGCTGCTCTTCTGGCTGCTGATCATCTTTGCGAGCTTCGGACTGTTTGCCCCCCGCAACGCGACCGTGGTGTTTGTGATGGTCCTGTGTGCGCTTTCGGTGGCCGGGGCGGTGTTCCTGGTGCTGGAAATGGATCGGCCGCTGGAAGGCCTGATCAGGGTCTCGCCCGAGCCACTTCGCCAGGCGTTCGCGAAGCTGAACACGTAGAGCCGACGGCCTCGTCGCGGTCACGGCTGATCTTGGTCAGCGTATCGCCACACGCCGGTTGCTAGGCTCCTGCGCGTCCGAGTCCTGACCCGACGAGCAATCCGTGGCCAACACCCTGCTGCTGTACTCGACCAACTACGGCCTGTCCAAGAGCATTTGCGAGCGGATTCAGGCGAGCCTGCAACGCCGCGGCGAGCGTGCCGAGGTTGCACCGCTGGTCGGGCACACGCTCGATCCGCAGTCGTACGATGCGATCGTCATTGGTGCCAGCATCCGCCATGGCAAGCACAGTCCTGCGGTGCTGGAATTCATCCGTGCCCATCGGGCGCTGCTGGAGTCGAAGCCGAGCGCGCTCTTTTCGGTCAACCTCGTGGCGCGCAAGCCGCTGAAGAACACGCCGCAGACCAATCCGTATCTGAAGCGGCTGGTCGCGCAATCGCCGTGGAAGCCGAAGTTGCTGGGCGTCTTCGCCGGCGAGCTCGACTACTCGCGCTACGGGCCGGTCGACAAGCACATGATGCGCCTCGTCATGTGGATCAACAAAGGGCCGACCGACTTCGCGACCAAGGTGCAGTTCACCAACTGGGACGAGGTCGAGCGCTTCGCCGGACAGGTCGCGCAACTGGCCGCGGGTCGCGCAGCCTAGGATCCGGCAGGCCGATGCGCGAACTGCTGGATCGCCTCGCCAATCCATTGCACATCGTCATTGCGCTGGCGTGCAGCTGGCTGGTCGTCAGCAGCCCGTGGCTCGGCATGTACCACCAGCTGCCCGAGGCTCCAGGCCTCGTGAACGGCAGTCATGTCGTGCTCGGGCTGGCCATGCTGCCGCTCGGCCTGGTGTACGCCGCGGCCTGCACGCTGGGCGGACGCTGGCGCCTGTACTTTCCCTGGCTGGGCGGTCAGGCGGCTGCGGTGGGCCGTGACCTCGCCGGCATCCTGCGGGGCGAGCGCCCGGGCAGCGAAGGAGGCGGTCTCTTCGCCACGATCGAGGGCCTGCTTCTGCTCGCGTTTCTGGCGGCGGCCGCGAGTGGCGCCGTGTGGTTCGTGGCACAGGGCGGAGACACCGCCGTGCTCTGGCGCGGTCTTCACGGCATCGCCGCGCGCTGTTTCGCGGTGCTGATGCTGCTGCACGTCGTCGCCGTGTCGCTGCACCTGCTGGACCTCGTCCGCGACTAATCCGGATCAAGCAGGGCGGTCCGCCCGCTCCCGGATCGAACGTCCGGATTAAGCCGTTCAGTTTCACAAAAGCAGGTCGTTGCGCACTATCGTGCAGCGAATAACTTAGCGACTGCGCGCGCGATTGAAGTGTGACTCGCGCCGGTCCTCGCAGGCCCGGGCAGCAATGAAACCAGGATGACATGCGTGGCGGTGTACTCGCGGCAGTTGCGCACATGGCGGGAGGCGTGACCTCCGGCGCAACCGGCGGGCGCCTGCGCGCTCGCGGCGCCCGAAGTCAGCACGGCGGCAGCGAAGGGCGCGACCCCGCGCAATCAGATTGATGAGGCCTGAGATGAAACCATCGATGAAGCGACCCGCACGGCTCGCTCTGGCGGCTGCAGGATTGCTGTGCTTCAACCTGTGGTCGCCCGGGCACGCCCAGGGCGTGAAGAACGGCCAGCCGGCCCCGGAGATCTACACCGGCATCATCGTCAAATACAAGTCGTCCTCGGCGGCGAAGGCGACGGCCACCAGCGCGACAACGATGCGCGCGGTGCAGGAGCGCGCCCGGGTCAGGATCGCGGCCTCGCGCCAGGGCGCGCTCGACACGACCGTCTACCGCTTCGACAAGGCGACCTCGGCTCCCGAAGTGCGCGCAGCCGCCGCGCGCCTCGCGCTCGATCCGCAAGTCGAATACGCCGTGCCCGACCAGGTGATGCAGGCGATGCAGACGACGCCGAACGACATGGAATTCGCGGCCAACCAATGGACGCTGCAGGCGCCGCCCGCGGTCGTCGGCGGAGCGAACCTGCCGCTGGCATGGCAGCGCACGACCGGATCCAATTCCGTCGTCGTTGCCGTGCTCGACACCGGCATTCGACGCGGTCACCCTGATCTCGCCGGCCGCCTGCTGACCGGCTATGACTTCATCAGCAGCGATGCCTACGCGGCGCTGAACTATCCCGCCAACTGGAACGCCGCCGATGGCGACGGCCGCGATGCCGACCCGACCGATCCGGGTGACTTCCTTGACGACACCCTGCTGGCACAGCTGCCGGCCAACCACGGCCTGCAGGCGCGACCGAGCTCGTGGCACGGCACGCACGTGGCCGGTACCATCGGCGCGGCAAGCAACAACGCGGTCGGCATCACTGGCGTCGACTGGAGCGCACGCATCCTGCCGGTGCGGGTGCTCGGTCGCAACGGCGGCTCGCTGTCGGATGTCATCGATGGCATCGCCTGGTCCGCGGGCCTCGCCGTGCCGGGTGCGCCCGCGAATACCAACCCGGCGCGCGTGATCAACATCAGCCTGGGGGCGTCGGGCGTCTGCAGTGCCGCCTATCAGGATGTCATCAATCGCGTGCGCGCCGCGGGCGCGATCGTGGTGGCACCCGCCGGCAACGACGGGGCGCTGGTGGCTTCGCAGCCCGCCAATTGCGAGGGCGTCATCGCGGTCACGGCGCACGCACGCGACGGCGACAACGCCAGCTATTCGAACGTGGGCTCGCAGGTGGCGCTCAGCGCGCCGGGCGGCGGCTGTGGGGCCCTGGCGCTGATCGATCTGGCGGGCGCGCAGGAAACGTTCAACCAGTCCTGCGCCGGCTGCCACTCGATCGACTCGCTGCGGCAGCAGATCACGCGGCGGGCGCCGGCTGGCCTGACCTTTGCGAAGGCGCGCGCCGCGCTCAATTCAGCGCTGATGGGTGTTGATCTCGACGGGCAGGACACCGGCGACATGGCCGCGCTGGCGGTGACACTCAACAACACCGCACGCAACAACCTCGCGGGTGTCATTTCTCAAATCGCCTGTGCCGGCCCGACCGACCGTGTGTTCTCCACGCTCAACCTCGGAATGTCGACCCCCGCGATGGAAGGCTACGGGACCAAGGTCGGCACCAGCAACGCCGCAGCGCACGTCAGCGGCACGGTCGCGCTGTTGCTGTCGCTGGCGCCACGCCTGACGGCTGACGAAGTCAAGTCCGTCCTGCAGGCCACGGCGCGTGCGCATCCCAAGGACACCTACTGCGCGATGGGTGGAACCGGCTGCGGTTCCGGCCTGCTCGACGCAAACGCTGCGGTTCAGCATGTCGTGACCAATCGGCCGACCGTGACGGCCGCGCTGCAGCCTGCCGCGGCGGGTGTGCGGCCCGGAGCTACGTTCACGCTCGTCGGAGATGTCAAGGCCGCCGGCGGCCGCATACCGGGGACCACCGGCATGAGCTGGCGCCAGACCTCGGGCCCCGCGGTGACGATCCCTGCCGGCAGCGCCGCATCGGTCACGCTGACGGCACCGACGACCTCGGGCATCCTGACCTTCGAGTACGCCGCGGCCGACTCGGCCGGCTATGCCGGCACCGCCGCGGTGGCGGTAACGGTGAACGCCGGGCCGACGCTGCTGCCGGTTGCAGCCGGCAACGTGACTGCAAACCAGCCGATCTCCGGCACGGTCCGCGGCAGCGATCCGGAGTCCGACACCATCACCTACGTGCTCGTGGCCGGCCCGCCGGGGCTCACGGTCAACGCGAGCAACGGCGCGTGGACCTGGACCCCGACGTCGGCCGGCAGCTTCGGCGTCACAGTCATGCCGACGGACGCCTACGGCAACGGCACTCCGGTCAATTTCACGATCACCGTTGCGCCCGATCCGAACGCGAAGGACGGTGGTGGTGGCGCCGTCCCGTGGTGGCTCGCTGTTTTGCTGCTTGCGCCCGCGTGCCTGCGCGCAGCCCGTCGCGGGTTCCTGCCCCGCATCTGACGCGCGGTGGCGGCGCGGCCGGCTGCGGCTGGCCGCCTTCGCGTCGTCAATGATCTTGAGTGGCGTGGCCTGAGCGCCGCTGCGGCGACGGGCTGACCCGAAAGGCTGCGCCGGGCGGACTCCGGCCTGCGACCGGCGGCGATGACGTGAGCGCGGGACCGCCGCACGGCTTGTCGCTGACAGGCGAAGCGGGCATGCTCTTCGGCTTCCTCAGGCGCCGCGATGACCGTTGGTCTGACCCTGTTCGGCGCGCCGACCATCGCCGTCGGCGGCAAGTCGGTCGCGCTCCGATTCGAGCGGCGCACTCAGCTGCTTGTCTACCTCGCGCTGAAACGCAGCTGGGTTGCACGGGCCGAATTGGCCGCACTGCTGTGGCCCGGCCAGAGCAGCCAGCTCGCCTACACCAATCTGCGCAAGGCGCTCTACCGACTGCAGGACCTTCCCGGTGTCACGCGGATTGAAATGCAATCCGGCGCCTTGCGTCTGGAAGCGCGCACCGACGCGCACGACTTCGAAACGGCGCTGCGGGAGCAGCGCATCGCCGACGCGCTGACGCTGCATCGGGGTGACCTGCTGGCCGGGTTCGACGACGACGCCAACGAAGCCTGGTCCGGCTGGATGCATTTCGAGCGTGATCGCCTGCGCTCGGCGTGGCGTGCGGCCGCGGCGCAGCGCCTCGGCGGTGAGGTGGCGGCGACGGAGGCCGTCGACCTCGCGGCGCGTCTGCTGGACGCCGATCCGCTCGATGAGTCGGCACTGCGCCTTTACATCGAGTGGCTCGTGCGGGCCGGGCAGGTCGCGCGGGCGCGGCAGGCCTACAACGCGTTCGTTGCAAGGTTGCGCGATGAACTCGGGCTGGAGCCCGGAGCTGAACTGCGGTCGCTGCAGAAGCTCTTCGACGCGGCGGCCACGCTTGCCGCGAGCGCGCCGGAGGCCAGGGCTACCGCGGTGGACGAAGGCTTCATGGGCCGCATCGTCGAGTTGCGCCGCATTGCCACGCTGATGGCGCAGGACGATTGCAGGCTGCTGTGCGTCATCGGTCCGGGTGGCATCGGCAAGACGAGCCTGGCGCGCCGCGCGATGGATCAGCTGGCGCCCGGCTTTACCGACGGTGCCGCTTTCGTTCCGCTCGACGATCTCTCGGCCGCCGAAGAACTCGGTGGCCGCATCGCGCATGAGCTCGACATCGCACTCAAGGGCGCTGCCGAGCCGATGGAACAGGTCGCGGCCGCGCTGGCGGAACGCCACATGCTGCTGGTGCTCGACAACTTCGAGCAACTGGTCGACGGCGCGCGGCGGCTCGAGGCATTGCTGGCGGCTTGTCCGCGCCTCAAGCTCCTCGTCACCTCGCGAGTGCGGCTGGCGCTCGTGAACGAGTGGCTGCTGCCGCTCGATGGGCTGGCGTGTCCCGACGATGAAGACCAGGACCGCCTCGAAGCCTTCGATGCCGCGCGCCTCTTCATTCGTGCCGCGCACCGCGTGAACCCGGACCTGGTGCCGACGGCCGAGGCGTCCGCCATCGTCGACATCTGCCGCCAGGTCGAAGGCCTGCCGCTCGCGCTCGAGCTGGCCGCCTCGTGGACGCGCGTGCTGTCGTGCGAAGCGATCGCCGCCGAACTGCGGCAGGGCAGTGAGTTGTTGCAGGCTTCAGATGCAGCGCGCCCCGCGCGTCACGCGAGCGTCGAGGCGGTGTTCGAGGAGTCATGGCGGCTGCTCGGCGATCGTGAGCGCCATGCGCTGGCGCGGCTGTCGGTGTTCCGTGGCGGCTTCACTCCAGCGATCGCGCGGACGGTGAGTGGCGTGCAGTTGCCGGTGCTCGCGGCGCTGGTGGACAAGTCGTTGGTGCGCAAGGACGGCGCGCGCTGCGTTCTGCATCCCCTGGTGCAGCAGTTCGCGCGGGTCAAGCTCGAGCAGGGTGGCGATGCCCAGGACTGTGCCGCCGCGCACAGCCGCCATTTCCTGCGCTACCTGGACGATGCTGGCCATCGCGTGCGTAATGCCGAGCCGGAGATCCTGGGCGAGATCGACGCGGAGTTCGAGAACGTCCGCACGGCGTGGCGTTTCGCCATGAAGCACGGTCCCGCTGACGCCCTGGCGGGCGCCGCCTACGCCCTGATGACCTACTGCGAGCATCGCGGACGACGGCCCGAGGGACTCGAACTGCTGCACAAGGCGATGCACAGCGAAAGCGTGGCCCTGCACCCCGAGTTCGTTCCGCTGCTGGCCGCGCACGCGGCCTGGATGGCCTACCGGCTCGACCGTTATGCCGAGGCGGAGGCTCTTGGCACCCTGGCGCTGGAAGCGAAGTGGCCGGCAGGCCGTCGCTCCGGCGACCCGAACCTGGCGTTTCGCGCGGCCACCGTGCTGGGTGCTTCGAGTGCCCGGCTCGGACGGTCCGATGAAGCGCATCGCCGCTTCCGCCAGGCCCTCGAGCTGGCGAAGAAGTCGGGCAGCCCATTCGACATAGCCAGTGCCCTCGACAACCTGGGCATCATCGCCCGCGAGCGCGGCGACCTCGACGAGGCCCTGCGCCTGTACCGCGAAGCACTTCTCAAGCATCGCGAAGTCGGTGACGCCGGCGGCGCTGCCCTCTGTCTCAACAACCAGGGTGTTGTGCACATCCTGCGGCGCGACCTTGACGCCGCGAGCGAAGTGCTGCGCGAGGCCAGCCAGCTGTGCGAGCGGCATGGCCTGCCGAGCACGCGTGTCATGGTCGAGGTGAATCTCGCCAACGTTGCGATGTACCGGGATGCCCCCGAGCTGGCCGTACGGCACGCCCGGCAGGCGCTGGAACTGTCGTCGCAGACGGGCCAGCGCGCCAATGCGGTAGAAGCGCGCCACGCGCTCGTCTGGGCCGCGCTCCGGCAGGGCGACCTGGCAACAGCACGGTCCGAACTCGCTGCAGCCACGACGGTGGCGATTGCGCTCGGACGCCCGGCGCTGCTGGTCGCCGCTGTACGCCTGTTCGCCGAAGTGCTGGCGGCGCAAGGACTGCCCGACGCGGCGGTGCGCGTCATGCGACTCGTTTTGCAGCGGACGGAGCTGGTCGGGGTCGAGCGCGAGGAAGCCGAGCGGCAGATGCAAAGCTGGGGCGCGTCGGCGGCCGCGACCGAGGCCTGGGACGGCCCGCCTCTGAACGAAATCGCCCTTCGCGTCATCGCCGAAGCCGGACAGGCTTACGCCCCGCTGATCAGCGAGTTACGCGTGTCCCGTTAGCGCCGGTCCCGTCCGGCGTCCCGGGCCGCCCCGTGACCCGATCCGGGGTCGATGGCGGAACGCGAGGAACGCCCGCGGAACGCACCCCTGCGTACGGTTCGCCCCTTCAACACGGGGGCAATCATGCGCAAATCCATTCAACCGCAGTACAAAGTCCGCAACACTCCGGCCGAGAGTTATGGGCGCATTGCCCGTTGCACCTCGGTAGCCACACCGGTCCTGCTGGCGCCGGCGCGTGTCAGCGCCAATGAATCCGACGTCGCCTCGCGCGAGGCACTCGACGCCAGCGCGCGCCGCGTCCAGGCGGCCAATGGCTTCGGCGATGCCGGACGGCTGAGCGCCGCCGATGCCGGACCGGGCGACGCTTCCGGGCGCGCGCATCGGAGCGGCGAGGCCGTCGCGCGCCGGACGGCGCTCCAGCTCGAGGCCGCCGCCCGGCTCGACCGCTCGCAGCGTGTCGCCGAAGTTGCAATCGCCTTGAGGCACAAGTTCTCTGAGTCACTGCGTGGTGGGGTGATACCGCAACGGCAAGGGCGTGAGGCTGCTGGCGCGGAACGTACGACCGTTCGCGCGGCGATCGTCTTTGCGCCCGGTGACAGCCCGCTGCTGCACAAGACGGCGGGGATGCGGGAACTCGCCGCCGACGTCACGCAGGCCCTCGCCGCCGTGTCGCGCCGGTTTTACGGCGCATGGCGCCGTCGCCAACAGGCCTGGGCGACCTACCGGGCCCTGCGCAGGCTCGACGCGCGCACCTTGCGCGACATCGGCCTCGATCGCAGCGAGCTCCCTTCCATCGCCGCCGAAGTCAGCGGCGCCCTCGAAGTCACCCGCATGCACGCCGTGCATGTCGAACGCAGCTACTGATCGTCGACTGCTCAGTGGCCCCACTCCAAGGAGATTCAACATGAGTGCTGTACTCGTACCCGCCGTATCCGAACCGAACTACACCGCCATCAAGCAGAAGCAGCAGGCCACGTGGGCCAGCGGTGACTTTGCTGTCGTCGGAACCACGCTGCAGATCGTTGGCGAGTCGCTCGCCGAGGCGGCCGACGTCCGCGCCGACGAGCGCGTGCTCGATGTCGCTGCCGGCAACGGCAACGCGACGCTGGCCGCTGCCCGCCGCTTTGCGCGCGTGACCTCGACCGACTATGTGCCGGCGCTGCTCGACAAGGGCCGCGAACGTGCGCGGGCCGAGGGTCTGGACGTGCGCTTCCAGGAAGCCGATGTCGAGGAACTGCCGTTTCCGGACGGCAGCTTCGATGCGGTGCTGTCCACCTTCGGTGCGATGTTCGCACCCGACCAGGCGCGCACCGCGCGCGAAATGATGCGCGTGCTGCGCCCGGGCGGCCGCCTCGGCATGGCGAACTGGACGCCGGACGGCTTCATCGGGCGGCTCTTCAAGGTGATCGGCGGGCACGTGCCGCCGCCGGCTGGCCTGAAGTCGCCGGCCCTGTGGGGCAGCGAGGCACACCTCGCGGAACTCTTCGGTGCATCCGCTGCGCAGATCCGCTGCGAGCGGCAGATCTTCAACTTCCGCTACCGCTCGGCGGCGCACTGGGTGCAAATCTTCCGCGACTACTACGGCCCCACGCACAAGGCCTTCGCGGCCCTTGACGCCGCCGGCCAGCAGGCGCTGGAACGTGACCTGCACGCGCTGCTGAACGAGTTCAACGTTGCAGGGCACGGCTCCCTCGTCGTACCGGGTGCGTATCTCGAAGTCGTCATCACCAAGGCATCGGAACGGCGATGAGGCGCCTTGCACTGCTCAGCGGGGCCACGGTCCTGAGCGCGGCCTGTGGCAGTACCGAACTCGTGCTGCCGGATACGCTCCGCCCGGCGGCGACGGAGGCGCTCAGCACCACCGTCGGCGCGCGCGGCGTGCAGATCTACGAGTGCCGCGCCCGCAAGGACGGCGGCGGCTACGAATGGGCCTTCGTCGCACCCGACGCAGACCTGCTTGATGCGCAGGGCAGGGCGATCGGCCACCACGGTGCCGGCCCCTATTGGCAGGCCGCCGATGGCAGCCGCGTCGTCGGCACCGTCAAGGCGCGCGCCGACGCCTCGGCGTCGGGTGCGATTCCGTGGCTGCTGCTCAGCACGAAATCGTCCGGCCCCACCGGTGCGTTCAGCAATGTCACCAGCATCCAGCGCGTGAACACGGTCGGCGGCGTCGCACCCGCAACGCCCTGCACCGCGCAGTTCGCTGGCACGCCGGCACGCGTTCAATACACGGCGGACTACCGCCTCTTCACGGCGCGCTAGCGCAGGAAATTCCTTCAACCTCATCCATACACACAGGAAGAGCCATGTCACAGAAACTTCACACCATCGCGCGCCGCACGCTGATCGCGGCGCTCCTTTCCGGCACCGCTCTCAACGCGAACGCCGACGTCATCACCGACTGGAACACGAAGACCGGCGAGTTCATCGTCGAGTCGAAGCTCGGCACGCCGCCCGCCATCCGCGTGATGGCACTGGTGCAGACCGCCACCTACGAGGCGGTGCAGGCGAGCCGCGGCGGAGCGTCCGTGGAGGCCGCTGTCGCGGCCGCCCACCGCGCCACGCTTACCAAGCTGCTGCCGGCGCAGCAGGCTGCGATCGAGGCCGCCTACCAAGCGGCACTGACTTCGATTCCCGAAGGGCCGGCCAAGGCGGCCGGTATCGTCATCGGCGAGCGCTCGGCTGCCACGACACTCGCGCAGCGCGCCGGAGACACCATCGCGGCCGAGACCTATCGTCCGCACACGACGGCCGGCGTCTACGTGCCGACTGCGGCGCCGGCGGCGCCGACGTGGTCACTGCGCAAGACGTGGCACCTGACCGGCCCGGCACAGTTTCGTGTGGCGCCACCGCCCGCGCTGGGCAGCGCGACCTGGGCGCGCGACTACAACGAGGTGAAGGCTTTCGGTTCAAAGTCCAGCACGCAGCGCAGCGCCGAGCAGACCGAGATCGCCCGCTTCTGGGAGTACTCGCTGCCGCCGATCTACTTCGGCGTCGTGCGTTCGGTCGCCGCGCAGCCCGGCCGCGATGTGTTGCGCAACGCGCGGCTCTTTGCCGCCGCGGCGCAGGCACTCGATGACGGCATGGTGGGGGTCTTTGACAGCAAGTACCACTACAACTTCTGGCGCCCCGCCACCGCGATCCGCAATGGCGACGTCGACAGCAACGATGAAACCGCGCGCGACGCGAGCTGGTCGCCGCTGATCCCAGAACCGATGCACCCCGAGTACCCCAGCGCGCACGCCACGCTGGCGGGCGCTGTCGGAGCGGTTCTGAAGGCCGAGATTGGCGCAGGTGCCGTGCCGATCCTCGCAACTGCCAGCCCGACCGCGAGGGGCGCCATGCGTCGTTGGGCCAGCATCGACGACTTCGTGCGCGAGGTGTCGGAGTCGCGCATCTACGCCGGTATCCATTACCGCTTCTCGACCGACGCGGGCATCGCGCTCGGCACGAGCATCGGCGAGCTGACCGCGCGCCGTGTGCTGCAGCCCGGCGAGAGCGTTGCCCGCAGCGCCTACTGAATCATCTCCACTGGACCTGCGGGGCGCTGCCATGCGACACACCGAGTACCTTCATCCGGCGCTGCTGGCGCTGACCGCAGCGCTGTTGGCCACGGCGGCACTCGATGCGCGCCCTGCGCGTCCATCTGCGGCAAGCGGAATTCAGGGTCGTCAGTCTCCGTGCGCGGCTCCGGCCACGCGTGCGTCGGCGGGCGACCCGCTTGCTCCGCGTGCCTGCCGGCCCTGGGCCCACCAGACGGACTGCGAAACGCGCTTTGTGCCTTAGAGCCGGGAGCGGAAGTTCATTGTGGCAGTGACGCCACCCGCCAGCGGCACATTCCAACGTTGCCTAGGACGTCGCCGCCTGGCTGGCCGTGCCGCTCTCGGACGCGATCTGGCGCAGGGCCTGCTCGAACGCCTCCGGCGGCTGCCCGCCCTGGATCAGGTAGCGCTCATCGACGATCACAGAGGGCACGGAATTGATCCCGAGTTGCTGCCAGTGGTGCATGCGCTGGCGCACCTCCCGGCTGAATTCATCGCTGGCCAGGATCCGGCGCGCACGTTCGGCATCGAGCCCCACTTCGCCGGACAGGCGCACCAGTACGTCGGACGCACCGGGGTTTTCGCCATGCGTGTGGTAAGCCGCCAGCAGCGCGTGCTTGAGCTCGCGCTGTCGGCCCTCCGTGCCCGCCCAGTGCAGTAGCCGGTGCGCATCAAAGGTGTTCCAGATGCGGTCACGCGTTCCGAACGTAAATCCCACCTCGGCACCACGCTCGCGGATCGTGGCCCGCACGGCGGCCAGCTCCTCGGGAGAGCGGCCGTACTTGCGTGCCAGGTGCGCCGTGGCGTCCTCCCCTTCGGGCGGCATGTCCGGATTCAGCTCGAAGGGCTCGAAGCTGAGCTCCGCCTTGCCGCCGTCGCCGATGCGGGCGAGCGCCATCTCGAGGGAATTCAGGCCGATCGCGCACCAGGGGCAGGCGACGTCAGAGATGAACTGCAGTTTCATGTACTAAGTTTCGCACGACTCATCGCGCGAACCGCCCGACGCGGTTGATTGCGTTTGCGCAGGACACACATGTGCGTGGCCGACCCGCCGCGTCGGGTCGAGTCTCTGTTAGGTGACTCGGCGCACGTTCGGTGAGATCGCCCCGCGTGGGCAGGACGCCGAGGCAGCCTCGGCACCTACATCTGCCGGAACAGGTGCGCGTAGGCGCGGCTCACGGGCAGGGTTTCGGGGCGGCCCTTCAGATGAATGGTCGCGGTTTCGTTGAGGCCGCGCGTGACGTGGCTGACCGACCCGAGGTTGACGATGACCGAGCGGTGCACCTGCACGAACTGCTCCGGATCGAGCTGGCCCGCGAGTTCCTTCAGCGGCGTTCGCACCAGCGCTTCCCCGGGCCGCGCGCCGTCACCGCGCCAACCTACGAGCGTGTACTTCTCGTCCGCGCGCAGGAAGTCGATTTCTTCCACCGGAATCAGCCGCGTTGCCTGGCCGCTGCCGGCGCGCAGCCACCGCAGCCGGGTGTCGCGCGGAGCTGCTGAGAGCCGGGCCGCGAGTTCGCGGATCAGTTCATCCGTGGCGGCCGGTGGCGGCTGCACCGTGCGCAGCCGCTCCCTGAGGCGCTCGACGGTCTCCCGCAGGCGGTCGCGTTCCACCGGCTTGACGAGGTAGTCGAGCGCGCCGCGCGCGAACGCCTCGACCGCGTACTGCTCGAAGGCGGTGACGAAGACGAGGTGAGCCCGGTGGCCGATCGCGCGCGCGGCCTCGACGCCCGAGAGCCCCGGCATCTGCACGTCGAGGAAGCACACGTCCGGCCGATGCTCCTCGAACATCGCGATCGCCTCGCGGCCGTTGCGCGCCTGCGCGACGACGCGCAGTTCCGGCCACAGCTCGGCCAGCAGACGCGCGAGGGCTTCGCGCAGCACTGGCTCGTCGTCGGCGATCAGCACGGTGGGTGGATGAGTCATGTCAGCCTGTTTCAGCGGGAAACTGTACTTCGGCAATGAACCCGTGCGGCGGGCGCTCGAAGAGGCGCAACGCTGCGGCGTCGCCGAACGCCATCGTCAGTCGTTCGCGCAGAGCCTTGAGTCCGGTGCCCGTCCCGGCACCGGAAACGCCCGGCCCGACGCCGGTGTCCTCGACGCGAATCAGCACGTCGCCGCCGCTGCGCTTGACCGCGACATCAATGGCGCCGCCGTCTTCGGCCGGGTCGATGCCGTGGCGCACGGCGTTTTCCACCAGCGTCAGCAGCGTGGTCGGCGGGCAGCGACAGGCCAGCACCGACGGGTCGATGTCGAGCGCAAAGCGCAGGCGGTCGGGCATGCGCATCCGCATCAGCTCCAGATACGCGCGCGCCAGCTCCACCTCGCGGCCAACCGTGCTGACGGTCTCGTCGAGCTGCGGCACCGCCGCCTTCAGGTACGCGATCAGGCTCGCGAGCACCTGCGGTGCGTGCGGCGAGCCGGTCTCCACCAGCGCCTGGATATTCGCGAGCGTGTTGAACAGGAAATGCGGCTGGATCTGCGAGCGCAGTAGCTGCGTGCGTGCCTCGACGGCCTGCCGTTCGAGTTCACGCCGCTCGCGCTCGAACGCGAGCGACAATGCATGCGCGCGGGCGTCGCGTTGCCGGATCATCGCCCCCAGCGCCACCCACGCGCCGAAGAAAATGCCCGCGATTGTCAACTGACCGAAGCCGACGAAGCGCTTCGGATTCGCCATGAACTCCGGAGCACCGCCCACGGTGATCCAGTAGGCGGCGTAGGCCGCGAAAGGAACGGCCAACGCCATCGCGAGCAACTGAAACACCCAGCGCCCGAGCCAGCGCGGCAGGCGTCGCGGCCGGGACTCCGCGAGGCCGAAGCCGACGAGAGCGCCGGTGCCGACAATGATGCTGCGTGCCAGCCACGTAGCAAAACGCGTCTCGGAGTCGATGCTGATCAGCGCTGCGATCGGCACGGCGACCATCAGCATGATCGCAAGGCGGCGCAGGCCAAGCACGCTCGTGAGACCTGCGGGCGCCGCCGCGGTGGACGGGAGTTTCATCTGCAGTGGCCCGGGCGAAGAGCTCATGACCGCAGCAGCACGCGCAGGTTCGGGTAGCCCATCAGCTGGAAGACGTAATAATTCATCGCCGCTTCGCCGACATCGTCGGCCACGAACACCAGTTGCGCATGGCGCGGCACGCCGGCCTTCGAGATCGCCGTCCACAACTCGGCTGCCGGCTTGACGCTGCCGTCGTCGTTGACCAGCCGGCTGGCCGGCAGGTGGATCACGGTTCCGGCCGGAGCATCAGTCGGCAGTGCGGCGCCGGAGGCAATGTACACGTGGGGTGTCCGTCCCGCCGCCTCCGCAAGCGTTGCCGTGACCGTGCGGCTGCCGCCGACGATGCGGGTTGGCGCGGCCGGCGCGGTTTGCTTTGCCCAAGGCAGGCCGCGCAGCGTCCACTCGTCGGTGCCCGTCATCAGGACCGACACGCGCGGCAGGTCGAGCGACTGCAGCGCCAGGAACGCAAGCGCGGACGACTTGTCGAGGCCGCGCTCGGACACGATCACGGTCTCGTGCCCGGCCTGCAGGCCCTCGGCCTCCAGCCGCGTGCGCAGCGTGCCCGGCTGCGATCTATGGGCTGAACTGAGCGCTTCATTGAAGACCGGCGCCGGCACATTGCGCGCCGCGGGGATGTGGCCGGCGGCAAACGCCTCGGCGCTACGCACATCGACGATGTTCAGCTTCGTGACGCCGTAGGCGCGCAGCATCGGATTGGTCCACGACGCCAGCCACGGCGCACTGCGCGCGAGGTGCGGCGCGGCGTAGGTCCACAGCGGCAGGTCGCGCGAGTCGCGCACCCAGTCGAGCTGTGAGCCGACATACAACTTGACCTGCGAGTAGCCGGCGATCTGCCGCAGCGCGAAGAACGGCACGGCGGCGGCGATGCCGCCTCCGCAGTAGGAGATCACCTGCTGCTCCGGCCGCACGCCCAGGTGATTCGCCATCGCGCGGATCTCATCGGCCGACTTGAAGGTCTTGTCGGCGTTGAAGAACTCCGCGGTCGGCCACGACACCGCGTGCGGCAGATGGCCCGCGCGGTCGAAGAACTTGGTCGCACCGAAGTACATCTCGGGCTCGAGCGCATCGACCAGGGCAATGCGCTGCGCGTCGCCGGCGGCGACCAGCACCTCCGGCAGATCGGCCCGCACGTCCGCGCGGTGCCGCACCGGGAAGCTGCCGGATGGCGGTGGTGCGGTCTTTTCCTGCGTCACCGTTCCGCCGACCGCCCGCCACTTCGCCATGCCGCCATCGAGCAGATGCAGCCGCTCGGGCGGGTGCCCGCGGTACAGCAGTTCGAAGTAGAGGCGCGGCGCGAAGTAGCTGCCGCCCTGGTCATAGATCACGACCGTGCGGCCTGGCGACACGCCCCACGACTGGATGCGCCGCTGCATCGCCTGCGCGTCCGCCTCGTCCGGGCCGTACGCGAACAAATCGACATGCACCGCGCCGGGAATGTGGCCGGCTTCGTGCAGCTTGCCCGGCTGCGCGTCGAGCACCAGCACATCGCCGGCGGCGAGTGCCTGCTGCAGCCAGGCGGCGTCGACGAGCGGGCGGGCACTGGCCTGGGCGAGTGGCGCCGCCAGCAGAGTGAGGGTGATGAGGGCGCTGCCGAACAGCGCATGCCAGGTGGACTTCATCGACGGACTCCCGAGCAACCGAGGAAGCCGCACCGTAGGCGCGCCCGTGTCGGCGGGCAACGCAACTGCGACGAGCGACGGCTGGCCGGGTGCGGTCTGCAGCCGGCGGGTCCGAGTTACGAGGCGCGTCGACCCTCTTGAAGGCATCCTCCTTCGTCTCTGGCTTGACCGGTCGGACTCTGTGGTGTTACTTTGGTAACACCACCTGCTCGCAGTAGGGACGAAGAATGACCTCTGCAACCACCATCAAGCTGCCGGACGAACTCAAGCAGCGCATCGCTCCGCTTGCAGAAGCGGCCGGCAAGACGGCGCATGCCTGGATGATCGAGGCGCTGGAACGCCAGGCCGCTATGGCCGAGGCGCGGGAGACTTTCCTGCGGGATGCCGAAGTGTCTGCGGCGGAGATCGACGGGGGAGGTGCGCTCTACGCAGCGGAGGACGTCGCCGCATACCTCCTCTCACGCGCGGCCGGCAAGGCGGCAGCGCGACCGAAGCCGGTCCGCAAGGTCACGACGGCTAAAGCGCCCGCCAGTTCACGCCGTCGTCGCTGAGGCCGGGTCTTGGCAACCGTCTACTTCAGCGCTCGTGCTCTGGCCGATCTCGATCGCCTGTTCGACTTCATCGCCGAGCACGATCCCGCCAGCGCAGACCGCGCCGCGCAGCGCATCGCGGATGCGACACGCATCCTGCGCGATCACCCGTTGATCGGCCGCCCTGTGCGCGGCGACATCCGCGAACTCGTGATCTCAAGTGGTCGGACCGGCTATGTCGCGCTATACAGGCTCCGCGACGGTGTTGCAGCAGTCGAAATTTTGACGATTCGGCACCAGCGCGAGGCGGGGTATCGGGAGTAGTGGTTGGCATTGCGTCTGGCAAGGTTCGCCCGCGCCATTAGAGTTCAGAACCAGTAGTCCTTCACGCACCGCCCGTCGCGCGGCACGTCATCGAAGCTCACGAGCCCGTCGAAGTGATCGATGGGTATCTGCGCCACGGTCTCCGGTTCGGCGAGCCGCAGGTTCACGGCAATGCGCCGCTTTCCTTCTTTGTTCGGCTCCAGCGCCCGCCAATAGGCGACGCAGCCGCAGGTAGGGCAGAAGTGAAACTTGAGCGCCTTGCCGCGGACCTAGGCTTGCGTCGGCCCCGAAACGTCAATTCCGTCGTCTTCGTAGTCATAGGCCCACAGCACGCCGTAGCGACGACAAGCCGTACAGTTGCAGACCGTGGCTCCCTCAGGCATCTCGTCGAATTTCCATCGAACTGTTCCGCAGAGGCATGAACCTTCAAGCATGTCAGTCACCGTTCAGGTTTGTTGTACGAGATCAATCCGCCGCGTACCCGCGCGAAACCGGCCGGGCTCACGCGCGGCCGCATGGCCATTGTTTCAGTTACGCTAGCCCCATGAAGAAACCGATCGCACTCTTGTTGTTGAGCCTCGCTTTCGTGGGGATAGCCCGGGCCGAGCAGGCGGGCGGCCTGACCTGGACCGCGCCTGCAGAGTGGAAGTCCCAGGGCGAGCGGCCCATGCGGGCGGCCACCTACAGCATTCCTGCTGCCAAGGGGGACTCGGAGACCGCCGAGCTCGCCGTGTTCTTCTTCGGCAAGAGCGAGGGCGGCGGTGTGGATGCCAACGTCAAGCGCTGGATCGAGCAGTTCCAGAAGGCCGACGGCACCTCCGCGGCGAAGGACGCGAAGGTCAAGCAGGAGAAGATCGCCGCGCTGCCCGCCACCACGCTGGACGTGAAAGGCACGTACATGGGCGGCTCGATGATGGGGCCGTCAACGCCCAAGCCCGGCTACCGACTGCTCGGCGCCATCGTTGAAGGGCCGGGCGGCAATGTCTTCTTCAAGCTCACCGGGCCGGAAAAGACCGTGACCGCCGCGGAGAAGCCCTTCCGCAAGCTGCTCGACGGGCTGAAGAAATAGGAGTTCGCGCGCCGCCATCGCCGTTCAGCACCGCGAAGCAGGCCGCCGCAGGAAACCGCCCACATGCGCCAACTCAGCAAGAACGATGCGCTCTTCCTCGCGACGGAGAGCGCCCACTCGAACTCGAACGTCAGCCTCATCACGATCTACGACCCGTCGACCGTGCCCGGCGGCCGGCTCTCGTTCAAGAGCATCCTCGCGCTCGTGGAAAGCCGGCTGCACCGCTCGCCGGTGTTCCGCCAGAAGCTGCGCACCGTGCCTTTCGGGCTCGACGAGCCGTACTGGATCGAGGACGAGAACTTCGACCTCGAGTACCACGTGCGCAACGTCGCTCTGCCGAAGCCGGGCGACTGGCGCCAGTTCTGCATCCAGACCTCGCGCATTCACGCGCGCCCGCTCGACCTCAACCGGCCGCTATGGGAGCTGTACGTCATCGAGGGCCTCGACAGCCTGCTCGACCTGCCGAAGGACAGCTTCGCGCTGCTGACCAAGTTGCACCACGCGGCGATCGACGTCCGGCGTGGCACCGCGATCATCACGCTGCTGCACGAGACGACCGCGCAGCCGTCGCCGCACGAGCCGCCCGAGCCGTGGTTCCCGGAGTCCGCGCCGAGTTCGCTCGAACTCGTCAGCCGCGGTCTCATGCATGCGGTGACCTCGCCGAAACGGCTTCTGCGCCCGTTGTCGAGTGCGCTCGCGAGCGTGGCTCCGGCGGCCCGCTCGTTCGCGGCCGATTTGCTGCAGAAGCACGATGGGCTCCCGGTGACGCGCTTCAACTCCATCGTGTCGCCCTACCGGGTGTTCGAGACGCGGCGCTTCCTGTTGAGCGAGTTCCGCGAGATCCGCCGGCTCGTACCCGGTGCCAAGATCAATGACGTCGTGCTCGCCGTGTGCGCGGGCGCCCTGCGCCAGTACCTCGAAGGCAACGACGAGTTGCCGGAGCAGGATCTGTCGACACTGACGCCCGTCTATGTGCGCGATCCGGAGGCCGGCCCCGACAGCCGGCCCGAAGTGGAGTGGGAGCGCGTGATGCTCGGCGTCGACATTGCTGATGCCCGCGAGCGGCTGGCGTTCATCAAGGGGCAGACGGCATCCTCCAGCCTCATCGAACGAGCGACCGGCGCGCGCGAACTCACCGACATCGGAACGCAGGCGCCCGCCGCCACGCTGGCCATCACGGGCAAGCTGCTCGGCCGCGCGCTGCTCGGGGCCGGCCGGCGCGCGCCGATTGCAAACTGCGCGATCACCAACGTGCCGGGCCCATCAGACCCGCTCTACCTCGCCGGTGCACGCATGACGTATTTCTCCGCGATCATGCCGATCAACGATGGCCTCGGCCTCGTGTTCGCGGTGACGAGCTACGACGGACGGATCATCGTTTCGCCCACCTCGTGCCGCGAGCAGATGCCCGATCCGGAAGTCTTCGCCCAGTGCCTGCGCTACTCCTTCCAGGAGTACCTCGCCCTGGCGCGCAAGCGCGCGCGGGCCAAGGCGGCGGCCCGGTCCAAGGCTAGGCCGGCGCGCGGCGGTGCGAAGTCGTCAAGTGGTAAATCCGCCCGAGCAGCCCCGCGGGTGGCACGAAAGGCTGCCACTGCCCCTCGGGCTGCGCCAGGCGGTCGGCGACGATCCAGAGCACCAGCGGGTTGAATCCCAGTCCGAGGTGACTGCCCGGCACACGGATGTTCTCGTGCAACGCCGGGCTGCCGTCGATGGTCGCCTCCTGCGGCGGCACCACGCCGTCCGTGAGCGAGTAGATACAGGAGATTGGCACCGACAATGCTTTCGGCTGCCGCAGATACTTGGCGCGTGACTGCGCCAGGTGCGCCGTCGTTCCCATCGGATGCGAGATCAGGCGATAGAGCGCCTTCACGAGGGGCGGTGACTGGCTGCCGCCGCGATCGAAGGTGACCGGACTGCCGAGGGTGATGATCGAACGGACGCATTGCGTCGCCTCGTGCGCGCCGTACATGGCAAACATGCCGCCCAGGCTCCAGCCCACGAGGCTCACCTTCCGGCCGCTCTTGTAGTGCATGTAGCGGATCTTCTGCTCCAGCGCGCTGGCGTGCCGGCTGTTGAATCCGACGTTGCGGCCAAAGCCCCACGTCTGGACCTCGTAGCCGCGGTTCTGCAGAAACAGCTTGAGCACGATCAGCGTGCCCTCGTCCGCCATGAAGCCCGGCAGCAGCAGCACCGGGTGGCCGTCGCCGCGCGGCGCGCGGGCCAGCATCGGTAGGTTCCACGGCAGGGTGGCCACCTCGAGCAGCGCACGCGGCTCGATCACCTGATGCAACAGGCGGGGCTTGCCGACGTAGGTCTGTCTTCTGGCCATCTGGGGTCCGGTTGCTGATACAAGTGTTAAAGCGTACCTCGCATCTGCGCCATTGAAATGCTCGACTGAAGCATCATTCCAATCGCGCGTGCACCGGGCTTCGTACCCTCAAAGCTGGCCACTTCATCAATGGAACCGGCACCATGAGCCCGATGACGAAGGTTAGGACCATCGGTTCCCCGTTTCCGCACTTCTTGCCTGAAGCGACTCAGTGGGTACTGCAGGGGACAGAGCCCCTGCAATCCGTGCGCGTTGTTGCCATACTAAGTATTGAAGTGAAACCGGCCGCACGCCATGTCCGCAAACGCGCCACTTAAAGTGCTTCAAAGCCAACCGCAGTGCGTTCATCCTGGGCGGCAGAACCCGACCCTTTGCTGACATCGGCGTCGCCCGAAAGCCGCCACCAAATTCAAGCTGAAAGCCGACATCCGCGCGCCCGTCCATGTGCGACCCAAAGCAGTTACTGAATCGTCCGGGAAGCGGCCAGCGCATTTGCTTGAAGGCGAAAGTTGCGCCAATCGGCACGTTGCGGCTGACAGCAACTTGAAGCTGTGCAGTTGGCTATTTCGGAAACATGAACTGCACCTGCGCTCGCAGCTGCCAGTTGGCGCCGTTGTCCGGGTGCACCACGTTGTAGTAGGCCTGCAGCGTGGTGTTCACCGGCAGCTTGCCAAGATGGAAGATCTTGCCGATGCCGCCGCCCAGCGGCACGGTCCATTGCTGCCCGCTGTCGGCCTTCCAGTCGACGGTCAGGATCGGGCCACTGACGAGGTAGAAGCCGCCCGGGAAGTTGTAGTTCACGAACGGCTGGATCAGCCCGTTGTTGTACGAGCCCCCCTGCTTGCTGCTGCTAAGCGACCAGATGTTGTTGGCCAGCACCCCGTAGACCCAGGGGTTGCCGTGTTCGAGCTTGAGCACGACGAACGTGGGGCCGAGCCCCCAGTTCTTGTTGCCCAGCTCGTCGCTGGTGTTGGTCGGCAGTTGCACCACCGGCCCCACGCCCCAGATCAACCCGTGCGGCTGTGCGGGCGACAGAAACGCGCTGAATACCGTGTCGCCAATGCCGTTCTTGCGGTCCGTCGTCGGCGACAACTGGGGCTGCGAGATCACCGGCACGATGGTGCGGGTGATTATGTTCCAGTCATTGTTCACTTCGATCGGGATGACCGGCTGGATGTTCAGGATGTTCTGCGTGCCGTTGTAGGGCCCGACATTGAAGTTGGTGTTGTTCTGGAACGGCACGCTGATGAGATTGCCGACCGGGTTCTGCGCCAGCTTGGCGAGTTCCTCGGCACTCATCTCGGCACGCGCGGGGAGCGCAATCAAAACGGTGGTGGCAGCGAGCGACGCCATGCTCCACCGTAAAACGCACTTTGCATTACTCGTCTTGATGTTCATTGTGGTTCGCCTGTTTCTAGAAGGGCTTTGCCACGCCAATCTGTGGCGCGCGCACCGGCTTGGCCATGCCGAAGAAGATCACCACGCCTTGCCCGCCGCAGCGCGTCGACAGCGCCTCGGTCGCACCGGCATAGCAGCTGTCGATGTCCTGCCAGTTGTTGATGGCCCACACGTCGCCCGCCGGTCCGACGGCGATGTCGGTCTGCAGCTGCAGGCCACCGCCGACGTAGCCGCCCGGGGGAGAAATCTGGTCCCCGGTCTTCATCCCCGGCGGGCAGTTCTCGGTGCGCACGCCACAGAGCTGCACGATTGGACTCGACGCCATCGCGAAGTTGCTGACCCAGACGTTGTCGTTGCCGTCGACCACCACGGCCCAGGGCCCGGGCAGGCCGCCGCCCTTGAAGGGCGAGCCTGGGATCTGCGTGCCGTCGGGCCGCAGCACGGTGACGCTGCCGCTGCCGCCCTTCTGTTCGGACATGGTCTTGGTCAGGTAGTCGGAGGCCGAAAGCACGCCACCCGTCTTCAAGTGCACCGCCATGTCGACCATGTGCGCCATGCCCAGCAATCCGGCGCCGAAGCGGTTGGTCACCCAGACATTGCCCTGGCTGTCGATGTTCAGCCCGCTGTTGTTGGAGCGCACGTCGAGCTTCACGGCCTTGGCCGGGTCGGTGGCCGGGAAGCGGATGACGTGGAACGAGCTGTCCGAGACCCAGATGCGGTCCTGCTGGTCGATGGCCAGGTGGAACGGCGCAGTGAACGACTTGCAGGGTTCGGCGCTGTCGCCTTCGCAGAGGATCTTGCCGTTGTTCCAGTCGCCCTTCGGGAAGTGCAGCAGCTGCCGCTTGGAGACGCCCAACGCCCACATGTCGCCGTTGGGCGCCGTGATGATGCCCTGCATCAGTCCGAGCCGACCGCCGAAGTTGATGCCGTCCGGCGGCGTCAGTGGCCTGCCGTTCTTGTCGAACACAGCGATGGACTTGCTGCCGTAACTCGACAGCCAGACGTTGCCCTTCAGGTCGATTGCCGCGCCGAAGGTCCCGCCCTGCATGCCGCCGCCGGCAAAGCCGGTGGTGATCGGCGACAGCGGCTTGCCGTTCGGGTCGAACTTGCTGGCGTTGCCCTGCCACAGCGCGTCGTTGGCCTGCCAGCCGATGGTGAAGTTGTTGCCGACCCAGAGGTTGCCTTCGGCATCGAACATCGCCTTGCCGCCGGCGCGGTAGCCGCCGCCATCGAACTTCAGCGGCAGCACCCATGCGCTCGGCGCGACCTGCAGGTAGGGCATGTAGGGCACCGCGCGCATCGTCTTGCCCTGCGGCACCGGGTACAAAGCCTCGAGCGCCTTGAACGTGCGCGCCGGCTGGTACCACGGCGCGCGCGCGATCGCTTGCGCGGCCGTCAGTGTGTCGGTCGGTGCAGCGCCGGCCGGTCCCTTGGCCGCCTCGAACAGCGTCATGCACGCATCAGGACGCACCTGCGTGACGCAGCCGGCCAGCACATTGGCCAGCGTGGCGAAGTTGGCCATTGTCGGCGTCTGGCCGCTGTTCAGCGGGTCCTGGATCGTGCCGCCCCAGCCGCCGGTTGCCAGGTCGACGAAGCTGGGCACGTTGCCGGCAGCAATCTTCAACTGCAGCGGCTGGCCCTTGATCGCGGTGCCATCGATGAACTGGTTGTGCGTCCACACCGAGGCAACGGTGGTCATCTCGTTGATCGCCACCTTGGCCGGCGCCTTGGCGCCGAGCACGGTCATCAACGCGATACGAGAGTTGTCACCGCCCGCCTTGTTGGCGGTAGGCTGACCGCGCAGCGCGACGAGGTACAGGCTCGTGCCAGCGGCAGCTGCATCGGCAAACGTCATCGTGAAGCGGCCATCGGCGCCACTGCGCACCTGGGCCAGTTCCTTCGGTGCGCCGGCACTCGCGCCCCACAGCGTCACCATGGAATTGGCGATTGGTGCGCCGGCGCCGAGTACCTGGCCATTGAGGGTGCCGGCCGAGGCCGTGCCCGCGCAAATCAGGGCAACTGCGGCAACCAGGGCGGATCGGGGGAAGCTGCTGGTTACAGCGAAGTCTTCCTTGGACATTGCAATCCTCATCGTGGGCAATCGGCGAGTTCGCGCCTGAAATGCAGCAACGGGCGAAGTGATCGCAATCCCTCCGCGGCCATCGCGGCCGTCGCGAGTTACTGCTGGGGCACGACGCGAGCGTTCTCGCCGCTGCCCTCGACGTAGACCCGCTGGCCAACACGCAACGCCGGTCCCACCGGCTGCGTGATCTGAACCAGCACGCCGCTGCTGAGGCGCACGATGACCTGCTGGCCCGCGATCGGCTGGTCGTGCTTCTTCTGGACTTCGTTGCCGATCAGCGCGCCACCGATGGCACCCGCGACCATCGCGACGTCACGGCCGGTGCCTGCGCCGATCAAGCTGCCGATGCCGAGCCCGCCCAATCCGCCGACCACGGCGCCGAGTCCCTGGTGATGATTGGTGGGTATCTGCGTGGCGGTAATTTGCCCGATGACGCCGCGCTGGATCTCCATCGCGCCGGCCTGCGGGCCTGGGGTCGCACATGCGGTCAACATCAAGGCCAATGCAAACGCCAACAACACTGAAGCAATTCGTTTCATGACTTCTCCGCTAGAAGGTTCGCTTCTTCAGGAATAATTTTCAGTTGTGGCTGTTAGAGACCTTGGTGCATCAATTACCGGTCGGCAGAGGGATGCTGATGCCGTCCTTCTGCAGCATCTCGCGCACGTACTGGAACTTCTGGTACTTCGAGATCTCGATCGGACCGTCGTAGCCCATGCTCTGCAGCTTGCGCGGTGGGTACTTGATGTAGCTCTTCATCAGCTCGGTGAGCTCCTGACCAATGGGCACCATCGTCCATGTGCGCTCGGTGTAGTTGTTCATGAAGATGTCGTAGCGCTCCTGCGGGTCCTGCCACAGGTCGAAGATCTGCGGCACGGTGGCAACGTACTTCGATGCCCCTTTCCAGCCCAGGTTGGTGTCGACCGCCAGCCCGCCGGTGGCCTGGCCATCGTCGCCGCGCAGGTTGAACACCGCCTTGAACTTGCCGAAGCGCACGGCGCCGGGCGACAGTTCGTTCTCGGTGAAGAAGAACCACGACTTGCGTGTCGACTTGCCGGTGCCGAACAGCACCGGGCCCATGTCGTAGCTATCGAACATCATCGGCTCGCCGACACGATCCTTTTCGGGCAGCTTCACGCCGCCCAGGGCGGCGAAGGTGGCCATCAGATCCAGGCCACCGACGATGTCGTGGTTCTTCGCGCCGGCCTTGATCCGGCCCGGCCACACAGCGATCGCGGGCACGCGGTTGCCGCCTTCTCGGACCGTCCCCTTTGTGCCGCGGAACGGCGTGTAGCCGGCGTCGGGGTATACGTCCTGCCAGGCACCGTTGTCGGTGGTGTAGACGACGAGCGTGTTCTTGTCGAGACCCAGAGCGCGCAGCTTGTCCATGATGCGGCCGATGCGCGTGTCCAGCTCCACCACCGAGTCGGCGTACTTGGTCTTCGACAGCGACTTCTGCTGAAACTCCGGCGCCGGCAGGTTGGGCTGGTGCACCTTCATAAAGTTGACGTTGATGAAGAAGGGCTTGTCGGGTGACTTGGCCGCCGTGTCCAGGAACTCGAGCGCAGCCTTCTCGACATAACCGTCGAAGAAGGGGATGCCGACCACGCCGCCGGGGTAGTTGACACCGTGCAGCGTGACGCTCTTGCCGGGCTCATCGACGTACTGGCCGTTGATCTTGAAGTCCTCGACGGGCTTCTGGCCCGCCTTGCCGGACATGGAGCCCTTGGTTACCTTGTTGAAGAACTCGCGCAGTTCCGGGTCCATGTCGGGGAACCAGGTCGGGTCGCCATAGGTGTAGGCATTGAGGTGATACAGGCCGACGTACTTCATCTCGTCGTAGCCCTGCGCATTGGGCAGTGCATAGTCGGCCTCGCCGAGGTGCCACTTACCAGTGAAGTAGGTCTGGTAGCCGCCTTGCTTCAGCACCGAGGCCAGGGTCCATTCGGCCGCCGGCAATCCTCCGCCCTGTCCCTGGAATGCGACCGTCGTCATGCCGCTGCGATTGGGGATGCGGCCGGTCTGCATCGCGGCGCGTCCTGGCGTGCAGCTGGGCTGCGCGTAGAACGAGAAGAAGGTCATGCCGTCGCCGGCCATGCGGTCGATGCTCGGCGTGGCCATGCCGCGGCCTTCGCCGCCGCCGTAGGGGCCGAGGTCGCCGTAGCCGGTGTCGTCGGAGACGATGAACAGAATGTTCGGCTTCTTCGCCGGTACCTGCGCCATCGCGGGCACCGAGGCAGCTATTGCAGCGCCGAGCGCGGCGAGCCCGAGGATGACGCTTCGCTTCAGATTCATTTGAATTCTCCGATTGTTGTCGCTACCACTTACTCACCGCCTGGCTTGCCCGAGTTCAGTCGAACGCAAAGACCTTTTTCCAGTCGTCCTTCATGCTGATTACGACCCAGCCCTGCTTCTTCGCCTCGTCGTAAAGCTGTTGCGTGAAGGTGCCGACCTTGGTGTCGGGCAGCCCCTGCGCCGGGCCATAGGCGTACTCGCGCTCCGCGTCGTCGTGCAGCACCAGCATCGACAGCCGCGCGCCGCTACCCGCCTTGGTGTACTCCAGCATCTGCCGGTCACCCGTCGAGTTGCCGAACGCCGCAAGCGGCCTGCGCCCGATCATCAGGTGGATGCCCTCGGGCTTGCCGGCGTTGTTGTCGTTCAGCAGCAGCTTGGGCTCCTTGGTCAGGAACGGCTTGCCGTCCTTGCCGTAGCCGTAAGTCGTGCCCCCCGCGGAGCCAACGACCTGCTCCGGCGGAATGCCGTAGGTGGCATCGGAGTACACGCGCACGAAGTCCTGCCCGCCGCCGGTGACGATGTAGGTCCTGTAGCCGCTGGCGCGCAGGTACTTCAGCACTTCCTGCATCGGCAGGTAGGTGAGCTCGGTGTACGGCTTCTTCCAACGCGGGTCCTTGGCCTCGGCGAGCCACTTCTTCGCTTCGGCCTGGAAGGTTTCCACCGAGATGCCGGTGGAGGCGGCGGCGAGGAGCTCGATCAGATCCTTCTCGTTGAGCTTGGCAATGGCGGCACGATCGCCCTTCAGGACTTCCAGCACGGTCGAGAAGGGGGCCTTCCTGGCCAGTTCGGGTTTCGCCTTTACGAGCGCCGGCACGCGCTCGAGGACAAACATCACCTGCGTGTACATCGGATGCTCGACCCACAGCGTGCCGTCCTGGTCGAAGGTGGCAACGCGCTCGGCCGGCGGCACGAAGTTCGGGCTGCCGTGCGTGGTGGTCGTCTGCACGAACTCGACGATGGCCTTCTTGGCGGCGCCTTCATTCCACGAGGGCAGCGGGTCGGTCTGCGCACGAGCGTACGTGCCGAACGCAAGCAGCGCTCCCAGCGCAAGAACGCGGGAGATGTCTGAAAGTCTTTGCAGGGCCTTCATACTTGTCTCAGTTTCGCGAGTAACGCGGGCACCCCCTCGCGGGCGCCCGCGCACTGAACTTCAGCCGGAGGGTGTTACCCGCGGGTATTCCCGAAGGTGACCCAGCGCAATGCGATCATATCCAAGTTCAAACGGCGATAGTTTGATAACCTGTGGGTTATCGTGACAACGCCCCTCCAATTGCGTTATGCGGCCAGCCTGGCCCAGCACGGAAGCTTCCGCCGCGCTGCTGCCACGCTACGGATTTCGCAACCTGCGCTGACCAAGAGCATCCAGACCCTGGAATCGGAGCTGGGCGTGAAGCTCTTCGAGCGCCGCCGGGACGGGGTGATTCCGACCGAGTTCGGCAAGCTCGCGCTCAAGCACGCACAAGACATGCTCTTGGAGGAGTCCGAGTTCCTGCGACAAATTAATCTGCTCGCCGGGCTTGAAACAGGATCCGTCTCGGTCGCCTTAGGCCCGCTGCCAAACGCCATGTCCTCGTATCCGGCGGCGGGTTCACTTCTATCCAAACACCCGAATCTTCGAATCACGCTGCAATCGATTGCCTGGCGCGAGGTGACGCAGGCGGTTGTCGACAAGAAGGTCGATCTCGGTATCGCCGAGCTCAGTGGCGCCGTCTTGGACGACTCATTGCAGACCGAATTGGTCGGGCAGCACCGCGCCCACTTTTGCTGCCGTTCGGGTCACCCGATCTTGCGCGAGCGCGCAATCACGATGAACCACTTACTCAACTACCCCTGGGCCACGACCCGCCTCCCGCCGCGCCAAGCCGCCGCATTACCTCGGGATACCGGACGGGCAGGCTCCATCGACTCGTTGAGCGGCGATTTCATTCCGGCGGTCGATGTCGGCGCGCCAAGCAACCTCGGCCGACTTGTCGAGCGGACTGAGGTGCTGGTCTTGTGCACGCTATCCCTGGTGGAGCCAGACCTTCGAAGCGGGGGTGTCGTGATCGTTCCGACTCCCGGCCTTGACCTCCGTGCGAGCTACGGATTCATTTACCTCAAGAGCCGCCCGGTATCCCCTGCGACTCAGGCCTTCATGGCTGAGATTCGCGCGCACGAGCGGTCATTGGCGGTCCATGAAAGGGAACTTGAAGCCAAATTTGGGCATGCCGGGAAGCAGGC